>JAAGKN010000231.1_pt1 | contig 81251 bp, 62 predicted proteins | sample 6206371 | NCBI WGS metagenome assembly JAAGKN01 (sample SAMN11533720, study PRJNA540317) | gut metagenome | isolation source: fecal pellets from male and female animal of same cohort | host: Peromyscus leucopus | place: USA:CA | collected 2017 | reverse complement strand
ATTATTACCTTTGAATCCGTTATTTTACTGACAACAGGCAACCCAAATAAAAAAAACAAAAAATACTAACTGACAATGAAGAAAAATTACTTAAAAACGTTCATCGCCACACTCCTGATGGCGGTGGGGAGCGTATGTACACAGGCGCAGGAGACAACGTATGATATAGTCAAAAGCTACGACTTCTCCAAACTCAGCAGCAATGAGGCTTTTACCTTTTCTGGAACACGAAGAATAAACAGAATAGATTGCGGTGTAGGCACTGGGATTTTTGATGGTTTGGCAACTCAGGGAAGCGAAAAGTGGTTCGGATATAACGTAAACGGCATGGGACTTTACAACCAAAACGGTGGCCCACGTATGTTCGCAGTGCTGGACATGAAAAAGGACTACCAGGTAAAAATCACAGCAACCACAGCAGGCAATCTGACATTGTCAACCACAAGCGTAGCAGAACTGACAAGCAGCGAGGTATCTACCGACAACAGTGCCGCTACGGTTTACACATATACCATGACAGCTGATGGTGACTTGGGATGTACTCTTACCCGCTATTACAACATATATACAGTGGAAGTGCTGAAAAAACACATAAAAGGAGTATGCGAAAATCCTGAATATAAAATCACTGGTGCTGTTGGCACAAAGCGTACTTTCACGCTTTCATGCCTTACAGAAGGTGCGACAATATATTACTCAAACCAAGAGTTGACAGCAGAAGATAAGGGATGGACAGAATACACAGGCGAGGTAACAACAGAGGCAGAAATAATATATGCCTATGCCAAGACTTCTGATGCCACATCCGAGGTTATAAACTTTGCCACAGGTGCAGGCACAAGCATAAAACTGAATGCCCCCACATTTAGCAAGACTGCTTACGCTAACGGCAAATACACAGTATCTTTCTATGCTGACCAATCAAGTCTGTCACCGGCTCCGGCTGCTTTCAGCTATGCTTATTCCATTGACGGCGGCGAAGAACAGACCGGTAACAGTGTGCAGGTTCCAGCGGGTTCCAGCGTATCCGTTTATACAAAGGCAGACGGATATGACAATTCAGACGTGGTAGAAGCAAAGACTACCGCACGTCCAACTGACCTTGCAGAGGTATGGTCACAGGATTATACTAAACTGACATCAGCGGATGGCACAGGTGCAATGCAAGTGATACTGAACGAAACAGCAGACTTCACGGTAGGAGAGACGGATTTCTTCAACATCATCGGCTATGTATCTGGAACAGACAACCGTGACATCACTGTAACCCCGAATGTAGGCCTCAACACTTCCACAAACTTCCACCTCCGTGACAAAGGTGACAATTCCGGCATATTGAAGAACGGAACTCCTGCCGGCTATATCGGAATCAACAACCTCAAGCCCGGAGATGTCATAATTATAACAACAAGCAGCAATCCGCTTGAAGCTAATGCAGGTGTAACACTTGAAGAGGGTATGTCACTCACCAACGAGTATTATTTCACTGCCACAAACACAGCAGCTTCAATATATTTCCCCCACGGAACATACAACTATGTAAAGACCATAGCAGTAAAAAGACCACAGGTTAGCGTCTCCCTCCCATACGAGTACAACACCTACTGCACACAGTCAGCCCTTGACTTCACCGGTAACGAGGACGTGGAGGCTTACACCGCCGAGATGAACGGCGAGGGAACGGGCGTCACCCTCACGCAGGTTTACCAGGTGCCGGAAGGTGCGGGCGTGATACTGAAGAGAAAGGGTGAGGCTACAACCGCCAACGTGAACATCATAACATCTGCCGACGAACTGAGCGGCAACCAGCTCAAAGGCGTGAAGACGGCCATGCAGGCTGCGGAACTGGTGGCGGAGAACGCCTACATACTCGTTGACCAGCTGTTCTGCCGCGTGGCGGAGAACGCAGAGGGAGAACTGGCTGCGGGCAAGGCCTACCTCGCCGTACCGGCTAACGTCAAGGCTGCCGCAACACTGTCATTAGGCTTCGGCAACATCACCGGCGCAACAGAGGTGGAGGCTCAGGCCAAAGCAACGGCCGGCGAGATATACAACATGCAGGGTATGCGTGTGAAGAGCGCAACAAAGGGTATCTACATCATCGGCGGAAAGAAGTACTGCTTCTAATCCCCCACTCCATCAGACAATATTAACTTAACAAAAAAACAATAACAAAAAAAATGAAAAAGGCATATACAACACCATCCATACAGGTTTACGACATCAACGGGACACAGATAATGGCGGCATCCATCGGCTTAGGCAATGACGCCAACAACCTCGGCAACGCGGAGTCATACAAGGACAGCTATTTCTTTGATGACGATGACGACGACCTCGCCGGATGGTAACCGGGCATAAGGCGGGGAACAGCCCCGCCATATAAAACAACTGTATTAATCTTTTCAACCGCGGCGCACTACCTGTGACAGGCAGTGCGCCGCCTTGTTTATACACGGGAGGGGCTATCTATAATTCACAGCGTAGCCCTGAAAGGGCGGCATAGTACAGGATAGGGTGTAAGCCCTATCCTGTATTATGCCACCCCTACGGGGTTCGTTGGCAACAAAAAAACACGATGCAACCACGTATCATGCCGTCCTTACGGGGCTACACTCACGAACCAATAACGCCTTATCTTCCACACTGCTTTGCAAAAAAAACGTTCAAATTTGCCAATTCAAACTTTTTATTGTAACTTTGCACATTCAATATACACAAACCAATGACGAGAAACGAGATACTGGACATAATGAGGGAGCGCATCCTCATCCTCGACGGAGCCACGGGCACTTACCTGCAACGGCTCGCCCTTACCGAGGAGGACTTCCGGGGAGAAAGGTTCAAGAACCATCCCGTGCCGCTGAAGGGATGCAACGACGTGCTGTGTCTCACTCAGCCGCACATCATAGAGCGTATGCACCGCGACTATCTTGACGCCGGGGCGGACATCATAGAGACCAACTCCTTCAACAGCAACCGTTTCTCCCTTGCCGACTACGGGCTGGAAGACCTTGTGTATGACATCAGCAAGGCTGCCGCCGAGTGTGCGCGGCGTGCCGGAGAGCACGCCATCGTGGCGGGTTCCATGGGTCCCACGAACCGCACGGCGTCCATGTCGGCCGACGTGAACGACCCCGCACGGCGTGACGTGACATTCCGGCAGCTGTACGACACGTACCGCGAACAGGCACGGGGACTGGTGGATGGCGGTGCGGACGTGCTCCTGATAGAGACCATCTTCGACACGCTCAACGCCAAGGCGGCCGTGAAGGCCATAACGGACCTTGCCGAAGAACGCGGCACGGACATCCCCATCATGGCGTCGGGAACGCTCTCCGACGCTTCCGGGCGCACCCTGTCCGGCCAGACGGTGGAGGCGTTCATAGCGTCACTGGCCCACGCCAACCTGCTTTCGATAGGCCTTAACTGCGGTTTCGGCGCACGACAGCTGCTGCCGTGGCTGCGCCGCATGAACGACATTGCCCCCTGCCCCGTCTCCGTACACCCCAATGCGGGACTGCCCAACGTCATGGGCGGCTACGACGAGACACCCGAGACGTTCGCCAAGGCGGCCATGGAGTTCCTCTCGTCAGCCGGAAATGAGGGCGGACCGGTGAACATCTACGGCGGCTGTTGCGGCACAACGCCGGAGCATATAAGGGCACTCTCTAACGTAACAAGAAAGTACAAACCGCGCCCCCTACCCCAACCCGGCCATACTACATACCTTAGCGGTCTGGAACCATTAAGGGTAAGCGAGAGCTTCGTGAATGTCGGCGAGCGCACCAACGTGGCAGGCTCGGCCAAGTTCAAGCGGCTCATACAGGAAAAGAAATACGAGGAGGCGCTCGACATAGCCCGCAATCAGGTGGAGAACGGCGCGCAGGTGATAGACGTCTGCATGGACGACGGGCTCATCGACGGCGTGCAGGCCATGACGACGTTCCTCAACCTCATCGCCTCCGAGCCGGGCATAGCGCGCGTTCCGGTGATGATAGACTCCTCAAAGTGGGACATTCTCAAGGCCGGGCTGCAATGCGTGCAGGGCAAGGGCATCGTCAACTCCATATCCCTGAAGGAAGGCGAGGCGGCGTTCCTCGACAAGGCACGCCACATACACTCCATGGGAGCGGCGGCGGTGGTGATGCTGTTCGACGAGAACGGGCAGGCAGACACCTACGAACGCAAGGTCAGCGTGGCACGGCGAGCCTACTCCCTGCTCCGCTCCTGCGGCTTTCCGGGCGAGGACATCATCTTCGACCCCAACGTGCTGGCCGTGGCAACCGGCATGCCCGAGCACGACGACTACGGCAGGGCGTTTATCGAAGCCTGCCGCACCATACGCCGCGAGATGCCGGAGGTGCACCTCTCGGGCGGCATAAGCAACCTCAGCTTCTCCTTCCGCGGCAACAACACCATACGCCGGGCAATGCACTCGGTCTTCCTCTACCACGCCATGCAGGCGGGACTGGACATGAGCATCGTCAACCCGGCCATGACAACCATCTATTCCGACATTCCGCAGGAGATGCTGCGTGCCGTGGAGGACGTGATACTGAACCGCGACCCCGGTGCCGGCGAGCGGCTGGCGGACTTCGCGCAGCGCACCAAGGAGGCCGAGGAGGCACGCAAGGCGGAAGGGGGAACGGACGGAAAGGAAAGGGACGGACAGAGGGACGGCGACTGGCGCAGTGCCCCACTCCACCAACGCATAGCCCACGCCATGCTCAAGGGCGTGACGGACCACATAGAGGCCGACACCGAAGAGGCGTACCGCGAGGCAGGAACGCCGCTGGCGGTGATAGACGGCTACCTGATGCCGGCCATGGAACAGGTGGGCAGACTGTTCGGAGAGGGCAAGATGTTCCTTCCGCAGGTGGTGAAATCCGCCCGTGTGATGAAAAAGGCCGTAGCCGTGCTGGAGCCCTACATGAAGGTTGGAGACCCGGGACATACGGATTTTCAGGCATCTCCGGATAGCCCTGAAACACAGGCAACACCCGATACCAACACCACACATACCCCCCTCCCCCCGGGGAGGGACGGGGAGGGGGCCGCGGGCCCTACCATCCTCATGGCCACGGTGAAGGGAGACGTGCACGACATAGGCAAGAACATCGTGGGCGTGGTGACGCAGTGCAACGGCTACAACGTCATAGACCTCGGCGTGATGGTCGATACGGAGACCATAGTCAACGCCGCCATGGAGCACAACGCCGCCGTCATAGGCCTCAGCGGACTGATAACACCGTCGCTGGACGAGATGATACGCACGGTGAGGGAGCTGCAGCGCCGCGGCATGACAACGCCCGTCATAGTGGGCGGAGCGACGACGTCGGCTCTGCACACGGCCGTGAAGATGGCGACGGAATACCCCGACGGCGTGGTGATACACGCTCATGCGGCGGCGGACAACCCCTCCATAATACGCCGCCTGCTGGCGGAAGACCGCGGGGAGTACATAGCCGAGCTGAAAGCGCAGCAGCGCGTCATACGCGAGAACTACATAAAGGGCGAGGCAGGGAAGAAACCCCTGCTGACAATAGACGAGGCACGCGCACGGCGGCACACCAAGCTCGCCGGCGAAGTGGCCACACCGGCAGAGGAGGCCATGAGGCCGCTGCGCACCGACAACCACTCGCTGCTGCACCCGAAAGGCACTTGCCTGTGCTGCGACCCGCTTGTGCCGCTCGTCAACTGGCAGTTCTTCTTCACCGCATGGGGCATGAAAGGACATTTCCCCGAACTGCTCGACGACAAGGAAAAGGGCAGTGAGGCACGCAAACTGTACCATGACGCACGGCTGCTGCTGGACAAGATAATACGCCTCCGCCTGCTCCGCCTGCAAATGAGGGCGCAGATAATGCCCGCATACGCCGACGGCGACGACATAGTGATAACCGCCCCCGACGGCACCGTCTGCCGCCTGCCCATGCAACGCTCCCTGAAAGACGAGGAGGAGACACGCTGCCTGGCGGACTACCTGCTGCCGAAGCAGGGTGGGGCGGAGCCTCCCGAGGACTATGTATGCCCCTTCGTGGTCAGCGCCGGCGTGGGACTGGCCGAGATGCAGGAACGCTACCGCGCCGAGGGCGACGAATACCACGCCATAATGGCGAAGCTGCTTGCCGACCGTCTGGCGGAGGCCATGGCCGAGAAACTGTCCGCCGACCTGCGCGACACCCTGCACTGGGGGACAAGAAACATACGCATGGCGTTCGGCTACGGCGCCTGTCCCGACCACACACTGAAACGACAGGTGTTCCGCCTGCTGGGGGTAGGGGAGGAGACAGGTCTCACCCTGACCGACACCTGCATGATAAACCCCGGCGAAAGCATCTGCGGACTGATATTCGCCAACACGCCGGAGAGGTATTTTAACGTGTAGCCCCCTCCCCGTCCCTCCCCACAGGGGGAGGGCGTAGGTATGCCTTTGCGGGGGAAGGCGGCGGGAAAGAAAAGCCGAGCGGGTGCGTCCGGAAAAACAAAGGCACTCTTTCACCATGCAAACACAATGTGTTCACACGGCGAACAGGGGCTGATTGCACGGTAAACGGCATCCTTTTGCAACGCATTAATATACAGACAGATAAAAAACAACATATATAAAAAACCCCGCCCAATAACACGCAGGTAAGCGACATATAACCCGCCACACCATATCACGCCCTCCCCCCGGGGAGGGAAGGGGAGGGGGCTGCGGAGGCTGCGGAGACTGCGGGGGCAACCATTATCACAATGAAAGTCATAGACATCATAAACCGGGCGAAGGAGACCGGCAAACCACGCTTCTCCTTCGAGCTGCTGCCGCCGCTGAAAGGTGACGGCCTCGACAGGATATTCGGCGCGATAGACCGCCTGATGCCCTTCGGGCCCGCCTTCATCAACGTGACGTGCCACCGGGAGGAGATGAAATACACCGAGCGGCCCGACGGGCTGATAGAGAAACACGTGATGCGCCGCCGGCCGGGAACGCTGGGGGTGTCGGCTGCCATAAGGCGGAAATACGGCGTGGAGGTGGTGCCGCACCTCATCTGCGGCGGACAGTCACGGTATGACATAGAGGACACGCTGATCGACATGGACTTCCTCGGCATACAGAACGTGCTGGCACTGCGCGGCGACGCCATGCCCGGCGCCCACCGTTTCACGCCCCACGCCGAGGGGCACGCGCACGCCGACCAGCTGGTGAGGCAGATAACGGCCATGAACAACGGGCGGTTCATAGACGGCGAGCCCAACACGAACCACCGCACGGACTTCTGCATCGGCGTGGCGGGGTACCCAGAGAAGCACGTGGAGTCGCCGAACTCGCTGACGGACCTCGGCTACCTGAAACAGAAGATGGAAGCGGGGGCGGAGTACATAGCCACGCAGATATGTTACGACGCGGACACCATAATACGCTTCCGCGACCGCTGTGCGGAGATAGGCATAAACGCTCCCGTGCTGCCCGGTCTCAAGCCTTTCGCCACCAAGACGCAGCTGACGGTGCTGCCGCAGACGTTCGCCGTGGATCTGCCGCAGGAACTGGTGGATAAGGTGATGGCGTGCCGCGACAACAACGACGTGAAGAAGGTCGGCGTGGAGTGGGCGATAAGGCAGGGCGAGGCACTGCTGAAAGCCGGATTCCCCGTGCTGCACTTCTACACCATGACGAAGACGGAGCAGGTGGAGAGCATAGTGAAAGCACTGACCACCGCGGCCCCCTCCCCGTCCCTCCCCGAGGGGAGGGCACAAGATAGCTCTGAGGGGTGTAAACAAGACTAACAACAAGAATCATTAACCAATAAAAACACCACCGCCACACCATTCCACACCGTCCCCACGGGGAGGGACGGGGAGGGGCCGCGGGGGCTGAGGACTACTCTTTTTTACAATGGCATTAAAATGTGGCATAGTAGGTTTGCCCAACGTAGGCAAATCAACATTATTCAACTGCCTGTCAAGCGCAAAGGCGCAGGCAGCCAATTTCCCTTTCTGCACGATAGAACCTAACGTGGGCGTGATAACCGTGCCCGACGAACGGCTGACAAAGCTCGCGGAGATAGTGCACCCGGGCAGGATAGTGCCGGCAACGTGCGAGATAGTAGATATTGCCGGACTGGTGAAGGGCGCGAGCAAGGGCGAGGGACTGGGAAACAAGTTCCTCGGAAACATACGCGAGACGGACGCCATCATACACGTGCTGCGCTGCTTCGAGGACGAGAACATCACACACGTTGACGGCACCATCGACCCCATACGCGACAAGGAGATAATAGACACCGAGCTGCAGCTGAAAGACCTTGAGACCATCGAGGGACGTCTGGCCAAGACAGCCAAGATCGCCTCGACGGGCAACAAGGAGGCGAAGGTGGAGCTGGCCGTGCTGACGGCGTACAAGGAGGCACTGGACGCGGGGCGCAACGCACGCACCGTGGAGTTTGACTCGAAGGAGGAACAGGAGGCCGCGCGCAACCTCTTCCTGCTCACAAGCAAACCGGTGCTGTACGTATGCAACGTGGACGAGGCCGCGGCAAAGGACGGAAACGAATGGACCCGCAAGGTGGAGGCGCTGGCCAAGGAGGAGAACGCCGAGGCAATGGTGGTGGCCGCGAAGACGGAAGAGGACATAGCCGGCTTCGAGTCATACGAGGACAAACAGCTCTTCCTCGAAGAACTGGGACTGGAGGAGAGCGGCGTGAACCGCCTCATAAAGAAAGCCTACTCGCTGCTCAACCTTGAGACGTTCATCACCGCCGGAGAGATGGAGGTGAAGGCGTGGACGTACCACAAGGGATGGAAAGCCCCGCAGTGTGCCGGCGTGATACACACCGACTTCGAGAAGGGCTTTATCCGCGCGGAAGTGATAAAGTACGAGGACTACATCAAGTACGGTTCCGAGGCCGCCATACGCGAAGCCGGAAAGCTGGGCATAGAGGGCAAGGAATACGTGGTGCAGGACGGCGACATCATGCACTTCCGGTTTAACGTGTAGCCCCCACAGCCCCCTCCCCAACCCTCCCCGAGGGGAGGGAGTAAATACCTCAGAAGGTATTAATAATAAGACAAAACAACAGCCCCGCAACACCATTCTACGCCCTCCCCCCGGGGAGGGATGGGGAGGGGGCATTATTAACAAACAAAACAACAACCCCTCAACACCATTCAACGCCCTCCCCCCCCGGGGAGGGAATGGGGAGGGGGCATCATTATGCTCTACATCCACTGGAACCCTGACCTGACCATATTCCACATAGGGTCGTTCGCCGTAAGATGGTACAGCACCTGCTGGCTCATAGGCCTGCTGCTGTCATACCTAACGGTAAAGTACCTGTACCGCAAGATGAAGATAGCCGACGAGAAGTTCGAGCCGCTGTTCTTCTACTGTTTCGTGGGCATCCTCATAGGCGCGAGACTCGGCCACTGCCTGTTCTACGAGCCGGGCTACTTCCTCAGCAGCGGCACACACGTCATAGAGATGCTGCTCCCCATCAGGCAGGACCCGTGGGGCGGCTGGCACTTCACCGGCTACGAGGGACTGGCCTCGCACGGCGGCACGCTGGGACTGCTGCTCGCCATACTGCTCTATTGCCGCAATATGCGGATGAAGCCATGGACGGTGCTCGACGCCATAAGCCTCTCCGTGCCCTTCGCGGCCACCTTCATAAGGCTCGGAAACCTCATGAACTCGGAGATAATAGGCAAGCCGACGGACGTGCCGTGGGCGTTCATCTTCGAGAGAGTCGATATGCAGCCGCGCCATCCCGGACAGCTGTATGAGGCGATAGCCTACTTCTGCTTCTTCTTCGTGATGTGGCACCTGTGGAAAAGACGCCCGCAGCTGCTCGGCACAGGCTTCTTCTTCGGTCTGGACATACTGCTGATATTCACCGCCCGCTTCTTCATAGAATACACCAAGGAGGTGCAGGAAGCCTTCGAGGCGTCGCTGCCGCTGGACATGGGGCAGCTGCTCTCCATACCGTTCATCATAGCCGGGGCTTACTTCACATACCACGGCTGGAAATTAAAAGATAAAAATTAAGAATTAAAAATTATGATTACCAAACGGAATGCCTGCAAAATAAGCCAACATACCGATAGGGCACAAAAGGATTTAACCGCCGCGCCGCATAAGTGTAATCACAATTTTTAATTATAAATTATTAATTCTTAATTTAAGAAACATCCCATGGCCAAGAAAGACGGCGAACTCACGCCGATGATGAAACAGTTTTTCGACTTTAAGGCGAAGCACCCGGAGGCTTTGCTGCTGTTTCGTTGCGGCGACTTCTACGAGACCTACTGCGACGACGCCATAGACGCCTCGCGCATACTGGGCATCACCCTCACGCGGCGCAACAACGGAGCGACGCAGGGCGACGCCATGGCCGGCTTTCCCCACCACGCCCTCGACACCTACCTGCCGAAACTGATAAGGGCCGGCAGACGGGTGGCGGTATGCGACCAGCTGGAAGACCCCAAGCTGACGAAGAAGCTGGTGAAGCGAGGCATAACGGAGCTGGTCACGCCGGGAGTGGCCATGCAGGACAACGTGCTCAACTACAAGGAGAACAACTTTCTCTGCGCGCTGCACTTCGGCAAAGGCTGCTTCGGCCTCTCGCTGCTCGACATCTCCACCGGCGAGTACCTCGTGGATCAGGGCAACCACGAGTACATCGACAAGATGATAGCCAACTTCCAGCCCAAGGAGATACTCATAGAGCGGGGACGGAAGGTGCAGGTGGAACAGATGTTCGGCACAAGGCTGTGCCTGTTCGAGCTCGACGACTGGGTGTTCACCGAGCAGACCGCCACGCAGAAGCTGCACCACCACTTCAAGGTGCGCAGCATGAAAGGCTTTGGCGTTGACAAGCTGAAAGAGGGACTGGTGGCCGCCGGAGCCATACTGCAATACCTCGAGATAACGCAGCACACGCACATCTCGCACATCACGCGCCTCAGCCGCATCGAGGCTGAACGCTACGTGAGGCTCGACAGCTTCACCGTGCGCAACCTTGAGCTCAACGCCCCGCTGCACGAGGGCGGCACGTCGCTCGTCGATGTGATAGACAACACGGTGTCGCCAATGGGCGCACGCCTGCTGCGGCGGTGGATGGTGTTCCCGCTGAGGGAGGAGAAGCGCATCAACGAGCGGCTGGACGTGGTCGATTACTTCTTCCGCCAGCCCGACTCACGCGACGTGATAGAGGACGAGCTGCACCGCATAGGCGACATGGAGCGCATCGTCTCGCGCGTGGCCTGCGGCAGGGTGTCGCCAAGGGAGGTGGTACAGCTGAAGCTCGCCCTGCAAGCCATAAAGCCGATAAAGGTAATCTGCGCACAGTCACAGGTGGAGGTGCTGGAAAGGGTAGGGGAGAAGCTCGACACGCTCGACGAACTGAGGGAGCGCATAGAACACTGCATAGAGCCCGACCCGCCGCAGGCGGTGGCAAAAGGAGGCGTGATACGCAGCGGCGTTGACGCGGAACTCGACGAGCTGAGGAAGATAGCCTACTCAGGAAAGGACTACCTCATGCAGATGCAGCAGCGCGAGATGGAGCGGACGGGAATATCGTCACTGAAAATTGGCTACAACAACGTCTTCGGCTACTACCTCGAAGTGCGCAACACGTTCAAGGGCAACGTGCCGCAAGACTGGGTGCGCAAGCAGACACTGGCGCAGGCCGAACGCTACATCACGCAGGAACTGAAAGAGTATGAGGAGAAGATACTCGGCGCGGAGGAGAAGATACTCGGCCTCGAGACACGGCTGTTCGCCGAAATGGTGCAGCACGTACAGCAGTTCATCCGCCCCCTCCAGCAGGACGCCGTGCAGGTGGCCGAGCTGGACTGCCTGCTGTCCTTCGCCAAGACAGCCGTGGAGCACCGCTACGTGCGCCCCGTGGTTGACGACAGCACCGTCATAGACATACGCCGGGGACGGCACCCCGTGATAGAGACAAACCTGCCCATAGGCGAGGAATACATACCGAACGACGTGACGCTCGACTCAAAGTCGCAGCAGATAATAATCATCACCGGCCCCAACATGGCCGGCAAGTCAGCCCTGCTGCGGCAGACAGCCCTCATCGTGCTGCTCGCGCAGATAGGCTGCTACGTGCCGGCGGAAAGCGCGCGCATAGGCCTCGTCGATAAGATATTCACCCGCGTGGGAGCCAGCGACAGCCTCTCCACGGGCGAATCGACGTTCATGGTGGAGATGACCGAGGCGGCAAACATACTGAACAACGTCACCGACCGCTCCCTCGTGCTCTTCGACGAACTGGGACGGGGCACATCCACCTACGACGGCATATCCATAGCATGGGCCATAGTGGAATACCTGCACGAACACCAGGGCTCGGAAGCCCGCACACTGTTCGCCACACACTACCACGAACTCAACGAGATGATGAAGAACTACCGCCGCATACGCAACTACAACGTCTCCGTCAAGGAAGTGGGCGGCAAGGTAATCTTCCTGCGCAAGCTGGTGGAAGGCGGCAGCGAGCACTCCTTCGGCATACACGTGGCACAGCTGGCCGGCATGCCGCCGTCGATAGTGAAACGCGCCGAGACCATCCTCGCGGCACTCGAAAAGGAGTCCGCACAAGTGGGCGAGGCGGGGAAGAAGGACACGCGCGGCACGCTGAGCGCAATGACAGCCGCGCAGGACGGCGGACAACTGTCATTCTTCCAGCTCGACGACCCCGTGCTGGAACAGGTGCGCGACGAGATAATAGGCCTCGACATCAACAACCTCACGCCGCTCGAAGCCCTGAACAAGCTCAACGAGATAAAGAAGATTGTCAGAGGGTAGGGGGAGTTTGGTTGTGAGTTATGAGTCGTGAGTTATGAGTTGTAACCCTGAAAGGGCGGCATATCCAAGCAATAAAAAGATTGACACCCATGAAGAAACTGTTTATTATAATAGCACTGATGGCCAGCCTGTCCGCCCGGGCGGCAGACCTAAGACTATCCGGCGGCAACCTTGACTGGCTGAAAGACATGAAACTGCTGACAGCAGAGTTTGACTGCACCAAGGCCACGTGGAACAATAACCGTGACTGGGAAGAGTATGTAGCACGCGCAAGACGCGTGGATGACTGGGAACGGCGGTCTATGGAATACTTCTACGAATGGTTCAATGACGAGATAGCAACCGTCACCGCACGCACCGCCAACGACAAGGTGCGATACAAGGCGGTGGTGCAAATAACAAATGTTGACAACGGCGGACGGATAACGGCCAACATCCTGCTGGTGGACATTCCCTCCGGCGAGATCATGGCAACATTCCTTTTCCGCTCTTCCGACGGTGATTTTGATGACCACATCACCATGCGCGACCCAATGAAACAACTCGGCGAGTGCTTGGGAAAAGCTTTCAAGAAGTACTTACAGACAGGAAAGGTGAAAAGGGAGAAAAAGAAAAAAGGCAACGGCAGCTCTGCTGATGACATATATTCGCGGCAATAAAGCCAAGCCATAAATTTCAGGCCACGGCAAAATACACCTGTTTACCACGCAATCAAAGCCTGTTCATGCGGTAAACACGACCATTTCACGAGACAATCGGCACTTCTTCGGCACGTTGAAAGGCAAACGGTTGCAAAACTCCATATAAAAAAGAATTACAGAAACGAAGAATATACCGACACAATTCGTCAACAGTTTGTTGACGAATTTAATATGCCAAAGATATTTGCTTTTGTACCATGAATACATAACATATAGGTGTTCACAAAATGTAACAACAGGAAGTGGCAGAAAGGACACTGGCGGAAATAAGACAAGAAGAAAACACATTATCATAAAAAGTTTCTTCCATTCGTAAAATTCTTCGTAATTTTGCAGACGGGAAATGAATACAAAACAGCGACAATGAAACCAATGATAAAATACAGGGGTGGCAAGACAAAGGAAATCCCCCACATAATGTGGCATATACCACGTTTCTCCGGACGGTATATCGAGCCTTTTCTTGGTGGGGGAGCTTTGTTCTTCCATCTGGAGCCACGCTGTGCTATCATTAATGACATAAACACCAAACTGATGGGGTTCTATAAGGGAGTAAGGGACGACTATGCCACACTACACAGAGAACTGCTCAGTATAAAAGAGGTATATCTGAAAAACAGAGAAGAGTTCGACAGACTCAAAGCCATACATCCCGAAGACAGGGTGGAAGATAAAAACGAGATACTGTACTACGAGTTGCGAGATATGTTCAACGGTATAAAAAATCCCTGCTTCTCTGACGCCTTGCTATACTTTTTCATCAATAAGACAGCCTATTCCGGAATGATAAGATATAACGCTAAAGGCGAGTTCAATGTTCCTTTCGGCAGATACCAAAACCTAAACATCGACAAGGTGACGCTCTCACATTCGCAACTATTGCAAAGGGCAAAACTGATGAACTCGGATTATAGCGATGTCTTCAATATTGCCGAAGCAGATGACTTCATGTTTCTTGACCCACCTTACGACTGCGTCTTCTCCGACTACGGCAACAGCGAATACAGGGACGGTTTCAATGAGGACAGCCACAGGCAACTGGCAGAAGACTTCAGAAACCTGCCTTGCAAGACACTGATGGTAATCGGCAAGACACCACTGACCGAGGAGTTGTATCATGGCTACATACAAGAGGAATATGACAAGAACTATGCCGTAAACATAAGAAACAGGTTTAAGGCCGAAGCAAAACACATCATCGTCACCAATTACAGGAATCGGTGGGAAACGCCCGCGGCATACGCCGCCCATAATACATATACACTTCCAGAAAGCAATCAGGTAATGTTATTCGAAGCACAAAAGAACTATGGCAAGGATAGATAACCCCATACTCCCTTTCACCACCTCCCCACGTACACCGGAGAAGATGATACCAGAGATAGACCTGCTGGCAAGACACTTCACCGGGCAGAAATGGGATAAGGATAGCCAAAGAGCCTTCATGGGAAGACTCGCCGAAGAACAGTTCTTTCACGGAGAAGGCGCAAAAGACCCGTCGTTCAGTGCAAGAGACAGGATTAACAGGGCACCCAAGGCATTAGGATTCGTCTTACTGAAACCACACATACAGCTTACACAGGCAGGCCAGGAACTCCTGTCAGCCGAGGATAAACAAGAGGTGTTCCTAAGACAGATACTTAAATACCAGATACCTTCGCCCTACCACAAACCAAGCCACGAGGCAGCAGACTTCCGGATAAAACCATATCTGGAAATGCTAAGGTTGGTAAGAACACTCGGAACACTGAAGTTTGAGGAACTGCAAATATTCGGAATGCAGCTCACAGATTACCGTGACTTCGACATTATCGTCAAAAAAATAAAGGAATACCGCGCAGGAAAGGTAAAACACGAAGGCAGTCACAGAAGATACAAGGCTGAAACTCTCAGAAGTGAACTGCAAAAGATTTTCCGACAACGCATTTCCTCCGGCAAAATAAAAACACGCGAAAGCAACGAGAAAACGCTGGTGAAATTCCTCAACACCCAGGCCAACAACATGAGAGACTACGCCGATGCCTGTTTCCGTTACCTCAGAGCCACAGGACTGGTAAACGTATCTCACATTGGCAAATCACTAAGCATAGTGAAGGAACGCGAGGAAGAAGTGGACTATATTCTGCGCACTGTCAGCAGAGAACCTTGCTTCACTGAGGAAGAAGAGAAATACACAGAATACCTTGGCAATGCCACATTACCTGAGCTGATGACAGACAACAAGCAGCTGCTCATAAAACTCATACGACAAGAGTTTCCTGACAGTTGCATAGACACATCACAACCTGAAAAAGACATCAAGACACTATTACAGGCACTAAGAAAACAAAGAAAAGAAAAAGCACTGGAAAAACAGGTAAAAGCCCTGAAAGACTACCGCCTATATGACGACATACAACAACAGTACGCACAAATACACAACATATACGATGCACCGCTGGTCATGGAATGGAACACATGGAGAGCCATGACAATGCTTGACGGCGGAAACATAAAGGCTAACCTGAAATTTGACGACTTCGGAATGCCACTATCCACGGCACAAGGCAACATGGCAGACATTGTATGTGACTATGAAGACTACATACTAACGGTAGAAGTTACCATGGCAAGCGGACAAAGGCAGTATGAGATGGAGGGAGAACCAGTAAGCAGACACCTCGGGAAAATAAAGACCTCAACGAAAAAAGACTGCTACTGCCTCTTCATCGCACCTACCATAAACGAATCGTGCATAGCACATTTCTATAGTCTCTACTCCATAAACATCTCATACTACGGAGGCAAATCTGTGATAGTTCCCCTACCGCTGAACGTTTTTATGAAGATGCTGGAAGACAGTTACATGGCATCCTACACGCCAAGTCCAGACCAAGTAAGACGGCTCTTCACACACGCAAGAAGCCTCGCGATGGAAACCGCAGCAAACAACGGCAATGAAAAAGACTGGTATGAAGCCCTTATAAATGCCGCCACACACTGGTTGGAACTGGAATGACGACTTGATAAACAAGGATTGAGAAAAAATACAAAAACAACTACATACAAATGGAATACAACTTCAGAGACATCGAAAGGAAATGGTTTGACTACTGGAAACAGCAGCGGACGTATCACGTCACGGAGAATAAGGACAAAAAGAAATTCTATGTGCTCAACATGTTCCCTTACCCTTCCGGGGCGGGACTGCACGTGGGACACCCGCTGGGTTACATCGCCAGCGACATATACGCCCGCTACAAGCGCTTGCAGGGCTTCAACGTGCTCAACCCCATGGGCTATGACGCGTACGGACTGCCGGCGGAGCAGTATGCCATACAGACGGGACAGCACCCGGAGGTGACCACCAACGCCAACATAGCCCGCTACCGCGAGCAGCTGGACAAGATCGGCTTCTGCTTCGACTGGGACAGGGAGGTGCGCACCTGCGACCCGGGCTACTACAAGTGGACGCAGTGGGCGTTCCAAAAGATGTACGCCTCATACTTCTGCACCTCATGCCAGAAGGCAAGACCCATAGAGGAACTCGTGGAGCACTTCCAAAAGCAGGGCACGGAGGGCGTGACGGCGGCCTGCTCCGAGGAACTGTCGTTCACCGCTGACGAGTGGAACTCATGGGACGGGAAGAAGCAGTGCGACACGCTGATGAACTACCGCATAGCCTTCATGGGCGAGACGATGGTCAACTGGTGCGCCGGACTGGGCACCGTGCTGGCCAACGACGAGGTGGTCGATGGCGTGAGCGTGCGCGGCGGATTCCCCGTTGAGCAGAAGAAGATGCGCCAGTGGTGCCTGCGTGTCAGTGCCTACGCGCAGCGTCTGCTGGACGGACTGGGCACGATAGACTGGAGCGACTCCATCACCGAGACGCAGAAGAACTGGATAGGCCGCTCGGAGGGCACGGAGGTAAGGATACAGGTGGCGGAGAGCGACGTGGATTTCACCATCTTCACCACCAGAGCCGACACCATGTTCGGCGTGACGTTCTTCGTGCTCGCGCCGGAGTCGGAGCTGGTCGATATGGTGACCACGGCGGAGCAGCGCGCGGCCGTGGATGAGTACGTGAAGTACGTCAAGGGGCGCACCGAGCGCGAGCGCATGATAGACCACACCGTCACGGGCGTCTTCTCGGGCGCATACGGCATCAACCCCATCACCGGCGACAAGTGTCCGATATACATCTCCGAATACGTCCTCGCCGGTTACGGCACGGGCGCCATCATGGCGGTGCCCGCCCACGACTCGCGCGACTACGCCTTCGCCAAGCACTTCGGCCTGCCCGTCATACCCCTCGTCGAGGGTGCCGACGTCAGTGAGGAGAGCTACGACGCCAAGGAGGGCACGGTGATGAACTCGCCCATGGAGGGCAAGACGGCATACAAGGGCTTCTCGCTCAACGGACTGACCATAAAGGAGGCCATAGCGGCCACGAAGAAGTTTGTCAGGGAGCAGGGACTGGGACGCGTGAAGGTGAACTACCGCCTGCGCGACGCCATCTTCTCGCGCCAGCGTTACTGGGGCGAACCGTTCCCCGTATATTACAAGAACGGCATGCCGGCCATGATACCCGAGGAGTGCCTGCCCATACAGCTGCCGCAGGTGGAGAAGTTCCTGCCCACGGAGACGGGCGAGCCGCCGCTGGGCAACGCCGCCGAATGGGCGTGGGACGAGGAGAACCGCCGCATCGTGAGCAACACGCTCATAGATAACAAGACCGTCTTCCCGATAGAGCTATATACCATGCCGGGCTTCGCGGGCTCATCAGCCTACTACCTGCGCTACATGGACCCGCACAACAGCGAGGCTCTCGTAAGCAAGGAGGCGGACGAGTACTGGCAGAACGTGGATCTCTACGTGGGAGGCTCGGAACACGCCACGGGCCACCTCATCTACTCACGCTTCTGGTGCAAGTTCCTCTACGACCTCGGCGTGAGCTGCAAGGACGAGCCGTTCCGGAAACTCATCAACCAAGGCATGATACAGGGACGCTCAAACTTCGTCTATCGCATAAAGGACACCAACACCTTCGTCTCGCTCGACAAGAAAGAAGGATATGACGTGACACCGATACACGTGGATGTGAACATCGTCTCCGGCGACATACTCGACGTGGAGGCGTTCAAGGCATGGCGGCCGGAATACAACGACGCAGAGTTCATCCTGAACGACGACGGCAAATACCTCTGCGGCTGGGCCGTGGAGAAGATGTCGAAGTCGATGTACAACGTCGTCAACCCCGACATGATAGTGGAGAAATACGGTGCCGACACACTGCGCCTGTACGAGATGTTCCTCGGCCCCGTGGAGCAGTCAAAGCCATGGGACACCAACGGCATCGACGGCTGTCACCGCTTCCTCAAGAAGTTCTGGGGACTGTTCTACGACCGTGAAGGCAACTTCATGCCCACCGGCGACGCACCCACGGCAGAGCAGGAGAAATCACTGCACAAGCTGATAAAGAAGGTGACGCAGGACATAGAGCAGTTCTCGTACAACACCTCCATCTCCGCCTTCATGATAGCCGTGAGCGAGTTGCAGAAATGCCGCAGCAAGGCCGTGCTCAGGGAACTGGTAATCCTCATGGCACCCTTCGCCCCGTTCATAGCCGAAGAACTGTGGCACCGGCTCGGGGAGCAAGGCAGCGTATGCGACGCCCAATGGCCCGCATGGGACGAGGAGAAGATGAAGGACTCAGAGATAACCATGCCCGTACAGTTCTGCGGCAAGACACGCTTCACCATCCAGCTGCCGGCCGACATCAGCCGCGAGGACGCCGGGAAGGCGGCGCTGGCCGACGAACGCACCGCCAAATACACCGAAGGTAAGCAGGTGAAGAAAATCATCGTGGTGCCGGGAAGGATTATCAATATCGTGGTATAGCCCCCCTCCTGCTCCCCCAAGGGGGAGGGTAGGATGGCGGAAAGCCCTAATAAAAGCGTGCATAGGCGCGGCATAATATAGGGTAGGGTGTAAGCCTTATTTACAACAATCGCCGCAGGCGTGGCATGATTCCATATCATCCTATATAGATATAGAATCATGCCACGCCTGCGGCGATTTGTTTGTATAGTATCATCTTGTTTTTCGTGGCCTACCTGAACAAAAACAACGAAAAAGTTGAATTTTTCACTATTTTCCTTGGTAATCCAACAAAAAAGTAATATATTTGCAGAAATAATCAACAAAAGGAGTTTTATTTAAGAAACAGACATTCATTAGACAAAGACATATTACAAACAACTTATAGACAAGTTATTTGGACTTAGTTAAATCTGGTAAATTTAAGTACGTTGTCCCGATAATAAGTCGAAAGGTGGGTTTGTACCCTGCAAAGGGCGCAGACTGCTTTTCCTTATTTTGACAACGGGGTTTTACCAGAACCTAACTAAGAGAATAAGAGAAAAGTTACGGATGTGTCCCTTTTTTCTTTTTACTTTAACGTTCAAATTGAATATAAATCTAAAAACAATACATAATATGAATAAAATAGAAAAAACAAACAAGAGTACATTCTTCAACAAGATTGGAATGGCAGACATGGAGCGAGTACACTCTGCTGTCATCGGCTGGATGCTGTCTGACGAGTGCATGGCGTTTGACATTGCGGTGCGCTCGAATATATTAAATAACCTGTTTTCTGGCAGTGATACAGATAAAGTATATACCAAGATTGAATCTCATCTTGAATGGGAAGATATAGATATACTTTTTGAGACAGATGATAGTCAAGGAAACAAAGATTGCTGGATTATTGAAAATAAAATAAAGACTTCGCAACATAGCGATCAACTGACTAAATACGAAGATATCATCAATAAAAATTATCAAGATAGCAACAAACATTTTGCTTATCTGACACTGATAGACGAAAAGGCATCGAGCGAAAGCGGCCTGTGGAGAAATGTTACTTATGGAAGACTTGTTCAACTGCTTTCTGAAAGTATCAAAGATCTTCAGAACAGCACTGATGCCGTCATATTGAAAGAATATTATTATACCATACAACAGTTGGATAATGCCGCACAGGAATTTATCAAGAATCCAGGCAATTATCCTAATGTGTTCACGGACGGATGTAAATCAAATAAAAAGAAACAATATGGTACAAGTGAATTAAGCAGATTTATCGGAATGAACAATTTGGAAACCATCTTCCAAAAGATGTATTTCAAAAAGGTACTTGACGAAGTATTAGACGAATGTTCTGTTCCATACGAAAAATGGCATGTGGGAGAAACAAGAGGAAACGCAGATTTCGCCATCCATTTCGATAATTACCCGAATCCGAAAGAAAAAGATGATTTCCATTTCGACATGTCTTTCCAGGCCGGAACGTTCAAATTTGCCATCAGCCGTGCCTATTTTAACGAGAAGGGCAAATTGGATGAATACATCGAGTCCGTGCACGCATGGGAGGACGACTTTGAGAAACTCCAGAAAGCATTTCCTAAATATAACCGCCTTAATACAGGCAAAAGTAGGGCGCGCATCTCTATCAGCTGGCACATTGGAAAAGAGGAAGATAAAGAATGGTATGAGTGGATGGATAAAAAGACATTCAAAAGTATTGTTAAGCAAGAATTTGAAACAGCATACAAGATGCGCCAATATGTTATAGACATACACGAGTAGACATACACGAGAAACGGGGCGCGACCACGAATTCTCTCTGATAATACCATACGGATATTACGAGAGTCTCTTTCCCCTGCAAGACATAACCCAATCCTCCCCAAGAAGCCCGGACTTCTTGGGGAGGATTGGGTTATGTCTTGCAGGCTTCCGTTTGTTTTTAACTTCTTTTAATTTTTGAAATGACACAAACGATCATTTCGCGAGTATAATTCATCATGAACAAATAAAAAACAGGAGATATGGAACAAACAACAACAACGACCGGCACCATGGAAGAACGGCGTCAGGCAGTACGTGGCATAGAGAACCGGATACTTGAGATAACAGGAATATCGTCAAGCGACAGATGCCGGATAATCGAAACGACTGGGATATCTTCACGCGATGGTTGGAGAAACAATCCGTCGATATGCCACGAGGTTAGGACGCTTATGGGAAAACGGAAAGGTATTTTGAATAATATGTTCCGCCCCAACGAGGCAAACATGGAGCGTTTTGAAACAGTAAACACTCGTCTTGAGTCTCTGTGCCGTCAGGTGCGCAAGAGGATGGAAAGTCTTAAGCAATCTTTGCCGAACATAATTGCAACGGATTTCGACGATGATTATGAGCTTGAGGGAGAGTTAAGTTTCTGTTTCAATGATGAAGATTCCATTCTCCGACTCGATGACGATTTTTATGGTTCTGACTTTCCGCTGATGGTCTGCATTGTCAATAGCCTCAACTTCGGCACATATTGGGAATGTATCGAACGTTTCTATTCTGGCCAGCCATCGCTTGACGACGGTGTGAGTTGGAACGAATATCCATTTAGCGGCCGGGCAGAGTTCGACAGTATAGTCATCTGCCATGCCATGCATAATATCGCCTGTCATACAGACTATTCCATCCCGGACATCCTGCGTATGAACGATTTTTGGGCAGAAGTGCATCTGACCCTTCAAAGCATTACAGGGCAAAGCGGCAAACGTTATATAATTGCTAATCCACATAAATGAATATGACAAAACAATTACTTACTATTAGGGAGGCCAAATCATATTTTAATGATGGCTGTTATATAGAAATCCCATCGGAAAGGAATAGGTTTGATGATCTGCTGGGGTATCTGTCTGTAAAGAAAATAATATGGGAATTTTACACCATTATTAATGATGATATCCAACAACAAGGAATACATTTGACATTTCAAGATAAAAGCTATATAGAAGCAGAACCAATAATCTTGAAGATATGTAGGATGTTAGGAGTACGCTATTATTGCTTATGTGAAGGTCGTACACAAACAGTAATAGACATAGAAGGAGATGTTGTTGCATTTGCAGATTTTTCAGAAGAGCAAGACAATGAATTACCTATTTAAACTATGTAGAAATGACACAAACGGTCATTCCGCGAGTATAATACATCATAACAAAAAACAGAACAGAGATGAAGAACGTAAACAGACTACCAGCAATAATGTATATACACGGATTTCGTTCCGGAGCAAACGGTTCAAAATGCAAGCAGTTGAAAGAGCATTATATGGGTAAATTCCGAGTGGTAACTCCTGAAGTAGATGCAGATCCAGAGAAATCCCTTGTAAAACTCAATGAAATAATTGCCTTCGAAAAACCGGAAATAATTATAGGAACCTCCCTCGGAGGGTGGATGGCGGTGATGTGTGACAGAGGTGATGCAGAACTCGTTGTTGTCAACCCGTGTGTATCTCCAGAAGAAACCTTATCTCAGTGGGAAGGTCAGGAACTTCCTTATTTCTGTCGGCGCTTAGACGGAGTGCAGACCTACACGGTCACTCAAGATGTTCTCGGTAAATACAAGAACTACGATTTTGCCAAGGCGGCAAAAGAGAAAGCAGGGCACATTTATGCACTTTGCTCAACAAAGGACGAACTGCTTTCGGATAGTCACATTAAGACTATCCGGTCTCTCTTGCCGGAGGAACATCTAATCGTGGTGGATGACTTCGGCCATCGTTGCGATGGTAAAGGGATGACGCACCTTTTCGGGATAATGGAAGCACTCATTCAACGTTGAATAATTCATAAAAAACATAAGATATGATAATAATAAGCGACATAAAACAAGACACTGCAAAAGCAGGACATGAAGTGATAACAACAGGATTCGACAGTCTTGACGCACTTATCGGCGGATGGCACCGCGGCGAGTTGGTTTTGATTGGTGGACGCCCTGCAATGGGAAAGACAATATTCATAACGTCTTCATTGATAAATCTGTCGATTATAAACAAGATATCCGTTGCAATATTCTCATTGGAATGTGGCTTGTCACAAATAATAGATAGAATCCGTTGCGGCTTGTGTGAGGACATGGGAGAAGAAGAATATAATGGGCATTACCTGCTGTCCCAAGCACCGATGATCCTTGTTGATTGCGTATGCGAATCAATTGAAAGAGTAAGAAGGCAAAGCAAGGTGTTGAAAGAGGCCTATGGAATAAGGCTCATCTACATAGACTACCTGCAACTATTGCATTGGGATGGAAGAAAATTCGAATCAAGAGAGAAAGAGGAGGCGCATATAGTGAATGAACTAAAGGCAATGGCCACAGAATTGGACATTACGGTTATTTGCTGTTATCAGTTTGACCTCAGTACGGCGGCGTATGTGCCGCGTCCAAACATGGAAAACTTCAGATCTCTGTCCCTTGTCTGTGCCGACACCGTGATAGCCCTCCACCGTCCCGAGTACTATCGTATATGTGAAGATGAAAAGGGCACTGATTTGAGAGGCATCGCAGAACTGCTGGTTTTGAAAAGCAAATATGGGGAAGAGGGATGTGCTCGTTTGAAATTTAGCTCATGCTTGTTTTATGAACATGTGAGAGAAGAAACCAAAGAGTATGCCGTGTTTCGGAAAATAGAGAATAGAAACTTATAATACATATTGATATGACAAAGAAAACAGAACTTACGACAGAGAGACTTATCATCAGAACGCCTGTTGAGGGAGACGTCCAGGATATCTTCGCACTGATGAGCGACCAGAGTATCGCTACGGATACGGGCTTCGCTCCCATGAGCACCGCGAGTGAGGTGGAAGGCCATATCCGCAGGGGAATGGCGAGCGGGCTGATGTTTGGAATCCTTGAGAAGGAATGTCCCGGACGCGTCATCGGTGTGTTTGAACTTACTCTGCAGAAGAAGAGCACGGCCTCGGGCGAGAAGTGCAACTATGAGATTTGCTATTTCCTTCATCCCGATGCACGCGGAAAGGGATATATGACCGAGGTTGTAGGGACAATGAAGGCGTACATGTTTGCCAAGCGGGATGCCGATGTGCTGACGATTTATGTCGTTCCAAAGAACGATGCCTCGCGCAGGGTGGCCTTGAAGTGCGGTTTCACTTACGACGGACTGAAAAAGGAATGCGGCATCACCTACCGTAACGAACTGGTGGACTTGGAATACTATACGCTTTATAAGGAAGAGTATCTGAATCCGGACAAGAAAGCAAACAGGGAAAGTGCCCGCATCGTGGAAAGGCAGAAATGGATAAACGAAGGCGGTACACTCTATCCCATCCCCGGATATGCAACGTTGCTTTCTGCCCCGGGGCATGGCGTTTTCCGTATCCGCAAGGATCGACAAACCGATAGGCTCGGACTGGAGAAGATCGACGAATCATTTACGTTTGACTTCAAGATATACGACCTTGACTGCGAGAGCATCATCGCAAGAGTGATAAAGACATGGACATCTGATATTTTCACTAAAAGCAACAAGAATCTTGGTGTCATCTTCAACGGACTGAAGGGAACGGGAAAGACCATCGCCGCCAAACTGCTCAGTAACCGTATCGGACTGCCGGTAATCATAATCTCACACCCCGTTGACGGCATACTGGAATTCATTCAGTCGCTGTGCTTTGAATGTGTGATTCTTATTGATGAGGCCGAAAAGACTTTTGATGACGATCAGGAGGTGCTGCTGAAGATGATAGACGGCGTGTACAACAATACCCGCAAGCTGTACATCCTGACCACAAACGAGCTGGATATTGACAAAAATCTACTGGGACGCCCCGGGAGGATACGCTATATCAAAGAGTTCGGCAATCTGTCCTTCAAGGCTGTCAGTGATATTATTGACGACAATCTCAACGACCAGTCCTTGAAGGAAGATGTATTGAAGTTGGTCAATACACTGGAAATTTCAACCATTGATGTGTTGAAATCTATCATTGAGGAATGTAATATCACGGGCGAAGTGCCTTCGGAACTGATGATGAACATCCCATTGGCAAAGTATAAGATACAGATTATTGAGTTCAGACGTCTGGCCTTTGACAAATATCAGACTCTGCGCGACTTCATTGGCGGTCGTCTGTATCCCAATGAAACAGTGGCAAACTGGTTGTTGCAAGCCGCCGGAATAAGTAAGGACGAGAATAATTTCAAGAATAATAAAGAGTTCATAGAAAAAGAGTTCGATTGCAAAATAAAAATAAAGTGGCAAACCTCGGTTAGTCCGATGCTGTATCTCGGTCAGCAAATAGGGGAAGGAACTGTCAGCCAAGAGCCTGACAAGTATGGATTCTTTACCTTTGAAACGTATTGGGACGAAACAACTGAATTGTGTTGCATGGGCAACAGCGGAGTCAGGCCGTCTCTTTACAAAGGAAATCTTTTCTAACGATGTAATAACAAGAAAACATGGAAAATCACTTATGTACAGAGCATATTTTATGCCTGCAATTAATGGGGTATGCTCCATCTGAAATATTCAAAACTACGACGGAATCATTTAGATTAATCATGAGACAAGAGGGTGCAGAAGAACTGCTTGATAAAGCCGTGGCCCTATTGAAAAGACAAAAGAGATTCGGCATATTAACATTACCCTTCAACAGTCCTGTTTTCCCCGAAAACTTAAGGCGTATAGGCGATGATTGTCCTCCGCTCATCTATCTTTTGGGTAACAAGGAACTATTGGGGAAAGAGGCTGTGGCTGTCATTGGTGCAAGACAGGCCGACAGGAGAGGTTGTAGTGCCGCCTATAAGTGGGGGACTGAATATGCCAAACAAGGGAGAACTGTAATTAGCGGACTGGCGGTAGGATGTGATGCTGCCGCCCATCTGGGATGCCTTGACTCCCGTGGCGGAACTATAGCAATCGTTGCAACCGGACTGGACATAACACATCCCAGGGAAAACAAAAAACTGCAGGAACGCATTCTCAGCAACGGTGGTCTGCTTCTGTCGGAACAGATAATCGGAGTGAAGGCCAACCCCACACGTCTGGTTGCCCGGAACCGCTTGCAAGCCGCATTGTCTGAAGAGATTGTTGTGGCACAATGTCCCGAGCATAGCGGAACGATGCACACCGTACGGTTTGCCAAGAAGTATGGGAAGAAGATTTATGCCGTTCGGTATAGCCGGTATGGTGAGGGCAATTCCGGGAACCAGCTTCTAATAGATGAAGGAATTGCGATGCCGATATAAGGTTATCTAAAAGATTTGGTTATGATGATTCTGTATAAAGAATGCCGCATCTTTGCATTCTCCGACACACACGGTATGCATGAAAAGGTCACCGTTCCGCCGGATGTTGATATACTCATTTGTGCAGGAGACGTGGAGTCCGATTCTTGTGACCTTACATCGTTCATGTCGTGGTATGCGGCCATTCCGGCCCGTCTACGCCTGTTTACGCCTGGCAATCACGACCTGTCATTCGACCTTGATGCAGCTTCTGCACGTAGATGTATACCTCGTGGAGTCATTCTGCTGCAAGACGAAAGGTTTGTTTTCAATGGGCTGGTTTTCTACTCCATGGACGCAAGGCCGTGGCTGTTCGGTCCTGCGGACATTCCTGATGACGTGGACATTTTGATTACCCACGGAACAGCCAAAGGTTGCTTGGACAGCGGCAAGGGATGCCAATATCTTGCCGATACTATATTGCGCCACAGACCTAAGATTCACCTGTTCGGACACATACATGAATGTGGAAGCAGAAGCCTTGAGACATTAGGAACCGTATTTTATAACGTCAGCATTTATAATGAATTGTCGGTCAAACAAAGTCACTGTCAGCAATGTAATATAACGTGAGTTCGACGAATTCAAAACAAAGCAAGCCGTGTATCAATGTACGTTGTACATTGATACACGGCTTTTTAGGAAACATACAATAAGCAGCAATAGCCCCCAGTATGTTCACAATAAATTTGTCAAAGTTCCTGTGCCTGGAATGCTCCACTTGTGCGATGTTTTTCAATTCATCGCTTACTGTCTCTATAATGGCCCGTTTCCGAAGAAGAAGTTTGTCCGACACACTCATCAAGACACCTTTCATATTGCTTTTCAGTTTAGTGATAAGTTGTATGCCATCCACGAACAACCGTTGAAAAAGATTCTTGCCGATATATCCTTTGTCTGCAACCAACTTACCATAGAGGAATTCGACAAATGCCTTGTATTCCAATGGTTTTCTGTCATCGACAAGAGCAGCACAGACTTACCGCAGCGGCGTATGCCGGTAATAACCTTTATCCTGCCATTCCCGCGGCGGTCAATCAGCTTGTTCAGATAAAAATCCCTCTTAATAACCATAGGCTCACGATTTTCTTGCGTATTTACGCAACTAATTCTTCCAAGGGGCTTTCCCTTTAATATGCAACAATAAAATAAAAAGGCAGGTTGTGCGTTTATTTACTAAACAACAAAAACAGGAAAAACAGTATGAAGATAGTCTTTGCAACCAACAACAGCCACAAGCTCGACGAGGTGCGCGCCATACTGCGGGACACCGGCATGGAGATACTGTCACTCAACGATATAGGCTGCCACGAGGATATTCCCGAAGATGCCGACACGCTCGAGGGCAACGCCATGCAGAAGGCGCGGTACGTGAAAGAGCGTTACGGCTACGACTGCTTCGCCGATGATACGGGTCTTGAAGTCAATGCGCTGGGCGGTGCGCCGGGGGTGTACAGCGCACGGTACGCATCGCTTGACAATGCCGCGGCGGCATCACACGACAGCGAGGCGAATATGCGCTGCCTGCTGCGCAACCTTGAGGGGAAGACAGACCGGACGGCACGGTTCCGCACCGTAATCGCCCTGATATTACAAGGTGAAGAGCACCTGTTCGAGGGCATAGTGGAGGGCGTGATAACCACGGAGCGGCACGGCAGTGACGGCTTCGGGTATGACCCGATATTCCGCCCCGAAGGCCACAGCGCCACATTCGCGGAAATGACCGCCGGGGAGAAGAACGCCATCTCGCACCGGGGGCGTGCCACGGCAAAGCTCGCCGGATTCCTGAAAGACATATAACCTATAACGTGACTATGAAGAGACACCTTATAACATATCTCATACTCCTCACCCTCTGTCTGCCTATGCACGCAGCGGGACTGGGCGAATGGACACTCTTCCACGCCTACAACGACCTTACCCGCATAGTGCCGGCAAGCAAGGCCGTGTATGCACTGTCGGCCGGCGCGCTGTTCTCATACAACGCCGGCGACGAAAGCCTGACGGAGTACAACATCACCAACCTGCTGAACGACAGCGAGGACATCACCGACATCTGCTGGAACGGGCAGACGCAGCACCTCGTCATAGCATACGCCAACGGTAACATCGACCTGCTCGACACACGCGACAACAGCGTGAGGAACTTTTCGGCGATAGCGGACGAGATAACGACACGGAGCAAGACCATAAAGGACATTCTCTGCCACGGCAGCCACGCGTACATCGTGATGCAATACGGCGTGATAACGCTCAACACCGCAAGACAGGAGTTCGGCGACACCTACCGCTTCACCACCGGCAGCGCCTCATTCACCGGGGCGTGGGTGGAGAACGACTCGCTCTTCCTCGAGGCCGACAGGGTGCTCGACACATACGGCAGCACCGTCATAAGGGGCAAGCTGACCGACAACCTGCTTGACAAGTCAAAGTGGCACGGGGTGGATGCCGGGCGTGCCGTACAGGTCAAGGCCAGCATAGCAAAGTACAGGCAAGCCCGCACCGTCACGGAGGGCGGCAAGGACAACCTCATTGCCGACACTTACCGCAACTGCCACTGGGGGGCGGACAAGGACGGAGGGCTGATGAAATACGCCCTGACGGATGACAACGCCTACACCCCACAGTGGCAGAAAGGCGTTAAGCCCGACGGACCGGCAAGCAACGACTTCTGTAATATGCGCTGGTTCTACGGCAAGCTATATGCGGCAAGTTCAGGATGGAGAACCAACGCAACGAGGATAGGCGACGGCGACATACAGGTGTATAACCCGCAGGACAATACATGGCAGGCCTACGAGAAACCGACAATGGAGCAGATAGGCATAAAGTATCATGCCGTAAGCGACATCGCCGTTGATCCCAGAGACCACAATCACGTCATGGTGGGCTCAATGAGCGGGATATACGAGTTCTACGAAGGCAAATTCGTAAAGAGATGGAACAACGAGAACTCAACCGTCCACTGCCTCGGCGACGGTAACAACCAAAACTTCCTGCTCGTGCTCGGCGTCATATACGACACAAGCGGCAACCTGTGGGCACTCAACAGCGCGTCCAGCGTAGGCATACACCGGCTGGTACAGACCATCACCAACGGAAACGCCACCGACTCCAAGTGGCAGGGATTTCCGCATAAAGACATCGCAAGCATCCAAGATCCCACCAAAATGATTTCCAACGGACGGTGGGACGGCAAAGGCCGCCTGTGGTTCATCAACCATAACTGGATGGAAAGCGACTTTTTCTCTTATGACCCCGCCAACGACATACTGACAACATACCGTCCGCACTACAATCAGGACGGCATGGGGCTTTACAACCAGAACGACGGGTTCCTGCGCGACATCAACATCGACGCTGACGGAAACGTGTGGCTCTGCGGCAACAAGGGTATATGCTACCTTCCGGCAAGGGATATAGGCACGGACACCAATGTCATGACACAATACAAGGTGCCGCGCAACGACGGGACGGGACTGGCCGACTATCTGCTGTCAACCGTAGATGCCTCATGCATCATCTTCGACAGCGCGGGACGCAAATACGTGGGAACGCAGGGCAGCGGCATATACGTAATATCCGCCGACAACAATACCGAGGTGCAGAACTACAACACGTCAAACAGCAAAATCATAAGCGACAACATAATGTCCCTTATCCTCGATGAAACCACAGGAATGCTGTACTGCGCCACCGACCGCGGGCTGTGCGCCGTGCGCACCGACGGCATCACCGTGCCGGCATCGCTTGACAAGAACAACATACGCGTCTATCCCAACCCCGTGCGCCCCGACTACACGGGCATGATAACCTTCGAGGGACTGACCGTGGGGGCGGACATAAAGATAACATCCGCCACGGGAGCCATCGTCCACACCGGACGCTCCACCTCCGCCCTCTACCAATGGGACGGATGCGACCTCTCAGGCAACCGCTGCGCCTCAGGCGTATATAACGTTCTCCTCGCCACGGAAGACGGCTCGGAGGGATGCGTGGCAAAGGTGGCGATGGTGAAATAAGCGAGCAAAGACCAACGGTTACACATAAAGTGAGCAGAACAAAACATAACTTTCTACATGACCACTGGAGTGTGGCGGCAGTGCTACTCACACTGCCCGTCGTCACATGGGCGTTGCTGTTACTGCAACCCACCAGTGACGACTGGACATACCTCACCCGGCCACAGGTTTACAACAAGTGGGAAACGTACCTCTTCCTGCCGTCAAGCAACTACTGGCGGCCTTTCGATGCACTCATCGGCTCGCTGTTAGGGACTATACCGGCCGCCTTTCCCGCCCTCAACCACATACTCGTCCTAACGGCGCACGTGGCAAGCACACTGGCAGTCAACAGAATCTGCAACATAATGGGCACAGGCCGCACAGCAAGAAACACTGCCACAGTTTTCTTCTACTGCTCCACCGGCGTAATGGGAACCGTATTGGGCATTGATTCCATCAACCAAGCCTTCGCCACAACATTCGGGCTGCTCGGACTGCTGGCATATCTGCCGTCACGCGGATGCAAGCCACGCTACATTCCATGGCTGATACTCACCATAACAGCCACCTTCATGAAAGAGAACGGCATCACATGGACCGCCGTGACACCGCTCATAGCATACGGTATGCGCCTTACCGACCGCCGCACACTGTGCCGCGGGCTGGCGGCAGGCTTCACCGCCGCCATGGCATACATGACCATACGCTTCATAACAGCAGACAACGGGGGGATAACATACACCCCCTCCGTGTACGAATGGCGGGACACAGCGGAAGGCATCTGCATTTTCCTCCTCATGACATGGGTGCCCGCTGACTATATGTGCATAGTATATCCGCCGGAACAAAATATGCTTGCCGCCACTCTCACCGCATTGGCTGGAATACCTTTCCTATGGCTGCTGGCCGGCAGTTTCATGCGGATGCGCAGAGACCGTCTCACGCTTATCCTTATACTCTGTATGCCGGCAGCGGCCATGCCTCATCTGTTGACATGGAGCAGCCCCATGCACACCTACGCCACACTGCCCATGGCCGCCATGCTCGTGGCGAGACTGGCCGGCAACATACGGGTACATCACCTTGCGCCGGCATTTGCCCTCTACATGACAACAGCCATAGGCACCGTGGCGCACCACTATGCCGCCTCTTACCGCTCAGGCATCACAGGACAGGAAATGGGACGGGAAACAATAGCCCAATGTCCCCGTCCCGTGGATAAAGTGTTCATCATCAACACAGAAGACGGGCAACCGCAGTATTCCTCTTTCTGCGTCCCTCCATTCAAGGCCTACGGATGGGGCAGGGCGGCGTGCCATGAAACCGGATGGTTGTGGCCAAAGGAAATGACGGACACCTGCATAGCGCCGGCATCCGGGAAACAAATACGGCGGATGGTCAGCGAAGCAATGGCGAAGGGGTACGGGAGCGTGTGGATATACAGGGACGGACACATAAAGGTGACAAACAAATAACCGGCATACATTTTAACCACATACTATGAGCATTCCTATCTCCGTGATGCAGACAATAGGCATCCTGCTTGTCGTAACGGGACATTCCTTCTACATGAGCGGCGACACTCCGCTGTGCTACTGGATTTACTCCTTCCACATGCCACTGTTCTTCTTCATATCCGGCTTCCTGTTCCGCCACTCATGCGAACGCAGAGGCACCCCCCCACAAAACATGAGGATATGGGGAAGGGAAGGGATGGCATACGGCAAGGCCATGCGCCTGTTGGTACCTTACCTCGTCATCAGCACACTGGCCTTCGTGCCCAAGGCGCTGCTCTCCGCAATGGCTGTACGCCCCACAGAACTGTCATTGTCCGCATACCTCCATAACATGATCTATCCCTACGACAACGTGATAGGCTCTTTCTGGTTTCTGCCAACGCTATACATCATATTCATAGCCTTCACGCTCTGTATGCGCATAAGGTCGGCGGCCACGCCGCTGCTCGCCATACTGGTTGCCGCATCACCTCTACTCACTATCGGAAAGACGATGCCGCTGAACCTCGACGGGGCACTGTATTTCATGCCATATTTCGTAATGGGCTATGTATGCCGCGAACGGGGATGGCATCACACCGTAGCGGTTCACAGCAAGATTATCGCCCCTACAACACTTATCCTGTCAATGGCGCTTCTGTACATATCAATCCATACGAGTCTCAGCATTACCAACATTCTGTCCGCCACCTGCGGCATAGTGATGTGCCTCTCGGCGGGATACCTGTATGAGAAGAAAGGGCTGCACTTTCTCGACCCGCTCTTCGGGGCGTCATACTCCATCTACATCTACTCATGGTTTGTGCAGGCGATGTGTTTCCAGATTATAATGCGTCTCACCGGGCTGCCCCTGTTCCCCATGGCGGTAACAGCCACGGTGCTGGGAGTGGCAATGCCGCTTTTGCTGCACAGATGGATGACAGGAGGGCGACCGACGGTACTGAAAAGAGCCGTGGCCTTCGTCAGCGGACAAAAAAGAACCTTACAGAAAACAATATGATTTCCCCCTCTTTACCCAAAACATTCCACTCATTGATGAAATCTCACGGCAACGATGCCATCCGTATGCTGTCGCTACTGCTTTACCTTGCCGTATGCTGCATCATGGCACTGAAATACACCATGCGCCTGACGCCACACTACGGCTGGATTGTCTTAGGCTACATTACCATGCTATATGCCGCCGTCCGGCTCATTATGAAATACTGTTCACGACGCGTTCCGCCACGTCTCGCGTTGCCGCTGCTGCTGGCGGCTCTCTGCGCCGGGCTTGCCGCTGCCCAGTATCATTTCGACCCCTACACCATAAAAGTTGACAGATGGTCAGCCATACACAACGTCATCGCCGCACTCATGAACGGCGACTTCCCCTATCTCGCGCAGACGCACCTCGGCGGTTACGCCTCGCCGTTCCCCGTATGGATGGTGGCTCACATACCTTTCTTCTTCCTTGACAACGTGGGACTGTCCATCATCGCCGCCACGGCGGCCTTCACCGTTACATTGCAGCGCTGTCACGGCACAAGAGCCGCCATACAGGCCGCGCTGATGCTGCTGTTCTCCCTCAACCTCTGGTATGAGGCATCCGTAAGAAGCGACCTCATAACTAACTTCTTGCTTCTCGCGGCCTTCGTCATCTACATACACCGGAAAGGCATTTCCCTCGCCACGCACCCATGGTCCATGGCCGTAATCTGCGGGCTGTGGCTCTCCACGCGCCTCACCTGCGCACTGCCGCTCTTCATTGTCCTCTTCCCGTCATGGCTGCGCCTGACGTGGGGCAAACGCATAATGATACCGGCCGTGGCGCTGCTCACCTTCCTGCTCACCTTCCTGCCGCTGCTGCTGTGGGATGCCGACGCGCTGCTGTTCTCCGAATATCCCCCGTTCCTGCTTCAGACAAGGCAGGGACATCCGGGCGACGTGGTGCTTATCGTCATTCTGTGCACACTCCTCGCACTGTGGCACCGCCATGACACGCGCCGGCTGATGTTCGGCCAAGCCGTCGCGCTGACAGCCATATCTGCCGGAACCATGGTCCACAACATGGCCATATACAATAATTGGGACATGATTTTCCAATCCGACTATGACATAACGTATCTCGACATGGCATTGCCTTTCCTCATTGCCGCGACAGTCATCACGCAGGAAAAGCCGGCCGGCAAAAAGCCCTTCCCGCAATAATGGTAACAGTAAAGGGAATGCGGGTAGCGGGAAAACCAAACATTGTGCGTAATTTTGCAGCGCATACGTACCAAACAAAAACAACCAATGCTGAGAAAAACAAGAATCATACTCGCCGTGCTGTTCTTCATAGCCGTCACCATGCTGTTCCTCGACTTCACGGGAACCTTTCACCTGTGGCTGGGCTGGACGGCCAAGATACAGTTCCTGCCCGCCGTGCTGGCACTGAACGCCGGTGTGGTGGCGTTGCTGGCAGTGCTGACGCTGCTGTTCGGCAGAATATACTGTTCGGTGATATGCCCGCTGGGCGTGTTCCAAGACATTGTGTCGTGGCTGCACTCACGGGGCAGGAAAGGCCGCAACCGCTTCTCCTATTCCAAGGAAACGGCATGGCTGCGCTACGGCATGCTGGGCGTGTTCATCATCTGCCTGGCGGGAGGCGCCGGCTCCGTCGCCGCGCTGCTGGCTCCTTACAGCTCATACGGCCGGATGGCGGCCAACCTCTTCGCGCCCGTTTACAGATGGGGAAACAATGTGCTGGCTTACTTTGCCGAACGCATGGACAGCTATGCCTTCTATGAAACGGAGGTATGGATCAAGAGCCTGCCGACGTTCATCATAGCCGTGGCCACGTTCATCATAATATCAGTGCTGGCATGGCGCGGGGGACGAACCTACTGCAACACCGTCTGCCCCGTGGGCACGGTGCTGGGGCTCCTGTCGCGGTTCTCGCTGTTCCGCCCCGTCATCGACACCGGCAAATGCAAGGACTGCAACCTGTGCGCAAGGCGTTGCAAGGCGTCGTGCATAGACATAAAGAACCACGGCATAGATTACAGCCGCTGCGTGGCGTGCATGGACTGCATCGACAACTGCAAGCATGGCGCACTGCGACTGAGGCTAAGGCTAAAACCCTTTCCGGGGTCTCAGGAAAGCACGGAACATCCGGCCAACCCTTCCCGCCGCCTGTTCCTCTCAGGCATGGCGATGGCCGCAACCTCCGCCGCGGTAAAGGCGCAAGAGAAGAAGGTGGACGGCGGACTGGCGGTGATAGAGGACAAGCAGCCACCCGTGCGCCGCACCCCGATAGTGCCGCCCGGAGCAGCCGACGCACGCCACTTCGCCCAACACTGCACCGCCTGCCAGCTGTGTGTGTCGGCGTGCCCCAACGGTGTGCTGCGGCCTTCAACGGACATTATGAGGCTGATGCAGCCGGAGATGTCATACGAGCGCGGTTACTGCCGCCCTGAATGCACCCGCTGTTCGGAGGTGTGCCCCACCGGCGCCATACTGCCGCTGACAAGGGCGGAGAAAAGCTCCACGCGCATAGGCCACGCCGTGTGGATAAGAAAAAACTGTGTGCCGCTGACGGACGGCGTGGAATGCGGCAACTGCGCCCGCCACTGCCCGTCGGGAGCGATACAGATGGTTCCGTCAGACCCTGACGATGATATGTCCGTAAAGATTCCCGCCGTCAACACCGAGCGGTGCATAGGATGCGGTGCGTGTGAGAACCTTTGCCCGGCGCGGCCGTTCAGCGCGATATACGTGGAGGGAAACGAAAGGCACAGCGAAATGTAGCCCCCTCCCGGCCTCCAACCACCCGAGGGGAAACGCCCCCTCCCGGCCTCCCCGAGGGGAGGAGTTTAATACTACCTATCGTTAATCTGTTTTTCGCCAAAAGGATATTGACAATGGAACACGACAACAATCACAACAATACTACAACTAACACCAACCCCCGTCCCGATGCCGCAAAAGCCATCAACTCCTCCCCTCGGGGAGGTTGGGAGGGGGCTGTGGGGGGCGTCTCCCGCCGTGCCTTCCTCAAAATCCTCGGTGCAACGGGCATGGCCGCATCCGGCATAGCCTCCTGTACCTCACGGGGACAGGCCGGCGATGAAGGCACGGAAGCGTCAGGGGCGGACATACCGAAGGACAAGATGACCTACCGCACCAATCCCTCCACCGGCGACAAGGTGTCGCTGTTGGGCTTCGGCATGATGCGCCTGCCGTCGGTAAGCGGAAGGAGCGCCAGAGAGGGAGAGGACGAGGAGATTGACCAGGACATGGTGAACAGGCTTGTGGATTACGCCATGGACCACGGCGTAAACTATTTCGACACATCGCCCGCATACTGCAAAGGCCTTTCCGAACGCTCAACGGGAATAGCGCTGAGCCGCCATCCGCGCGAAAAATACTTCGTCGCAACAAAACTCTCAAACTTCGCGCCGGAGACGTGGAGCCGCGAAGCGTCCGTGGCCATGTACCGCAATTCCATGAAGGAGTTGCAGGTGGATTACATAGACTATATGCTGCTGCACGGCATCGGCATGAGCGCGGGAGACCACGACGGCATGGAGACTTACAGGAAACGGTATGTAGATAACGGCATGCTGGACTTTCTCCTTGCCGAGCGTGAGGCGGGGCGCATACGCAACCTCGGCTTCTCATACCACGGCGACATAAAGGTGTTCGACCACCTGCTTTCGCTGCACGGCAAATACAAATGGGACTTCGTGCAGATACAGCTCAACTATCTTGACTGGAAATATGCCGAACGCATAAACCCGCGCAACACCAACGCGGAGTACCTCTACAACGAACTCGCAAAGCGCAACATTCCCGCCGTTATCATGGAACCGCTGCTGGGCGGACGGCTGTCAAAACTGCCTGACAAGATTGTCGCCGGGCTGAAACAGCGTGAGCCGGAGCGCAGCGTGGCATCATGGGCGTTCCGCTTCGCAGGCACCAAACCCGGCGTGCTGACCGTGCTGAGCGGCATGACGCTGATGGAGCACTTGCAGGACAACCTGCGCTCATACTCTCCGCTGAAACCGCTGAACAACGGGGAACTGGAGTTTCTGCAACAGACGGCGACAATGATGACGGAGTTCAAGACCATACCGTGCAACGACTGCAAGTACTGTATGCCATGCCCCTACGGCATAGACATACCGGCCATACTGCTGCACTACAACAAGTGCATAAACGAGGGTTACATCGTAAGCGGCACGCAGGACGAGAACTACCGCGAGGCACGCCGCGCATACCTCATAGGCTATGACCGCAGCGTGCCGAAACTGCGGCAGGCTGACCACTGCATAGGCTGCAACCAGTGTTCCTCACACTGCCCGCAGCGCATCGACATACCGGCAGAGCTGCACCGCATCGACGAATATGTGGAAAAGCTGAAAAGCAATGTATAATGTAAAATGTATAATGTATAATTATTATGCGGTTTTTACAACTCACAAATTATTAATTATTAATTGTTAATTATAAATTATAAATCCCCATGACTACCCCACTACTGATAGGAGGCATCGGAATGCAGGAAATCCTGCTCATAGCCCTCGTTGTACTGCTGTTTTTCGGAGGAAAGAAGATACCCGAACTGATGAACGGACTCGGCAAGGGTGTACGCTCGTTCAAGGACGGCATGAAAGAGATAGAAAAAGACGAGAAGACGGACGACAAGAACCGGCAAGAGTAACAATGCCACAGCAGACCGACGCACAGACCTTCTGGGAACACCTCGACGAGCTGCGCCACACACTGCTGAGGATTATCCTCGTCACCGTCACGGCAGCCATAGCGGCTTTCCTCTTCAAGGAACAGCTCTTCGACATCGTTCTCGCGCCAAAAGACGCGGACTTCATAACCTACCGCCTCATGGGACGCCTAAGCGCCATGGAGCACTTCTCCGTAAGCCTCGTCAACACCGGACTCGCGGAGCAGTTCGTCATACACATGCAGACAGCCCTCGCGGCAGGCGTGCTGTGCGCCTCGCCATACATTCTCTATGAAATCTTCCGCTTTGTCTCGCCGGCCCTCTACACCGGCGAACGCCGTCACGCCCTGCGCCTTGTGGGCAGCGGATACACAATGTTCCTTCTCGGCGTACTGCTGAGCTACTACCTTATCTTCCCCCTCACCTTCCGCTTCCTCGGAACATATCAGGTAAGCGGAGAGGTGGAAAACATGATAACGCTGAAGTCATACATGAGCACACTCATCATGATGTGTCTCACCATAGGCATAGTCTTCGAGATGCCCGTACTGGCGTGGCTCTTCTCGCGCATGGGACTGCTCACCGCCCCTTTCATGCGCCGCTACCGCCGCCATGCCGTGGTTCTCATACTCATCGTAGCCGCCGTCATCACCCCCACCTCTGACGTCTTCACACTGCTGCTTGTCTCGCTGCCCATGTGCCTTCTCTATGAGGCAAGCATCGTCATCGTCAGCATGGCGGGGAAAAGATAAGGCTGACAGCTTATTTACAGAATATTGTTTATTCATAGGCGGTTGCACGGCTTCCTGCCGACGTACAACCAACGAATCCCCGCCAATATTGTAGAGACGATGTACCACATCGTCTCAATAAACAAACATAAAACAACGGCAGGGAGACGATGTGATACATCGTCTCTACACCGCGGATATGACAACGCACAAACTACACCCTGCAACCGTCATTCATGACGCATTGTAGGGACGCACCTTGGTGCGTCCGAATCGCTGCCCACATATAGACGGACGCACCAAGGTGCGTCCCTACAACGCGGTCTGTAACCATTGATAAATCGGAATCCCCTTTGGGCTTTACCGTGCTAAAAAAAGCGGGGAAAGCCGCCGTGCGCATATCTTTCCCCACCTTCTTTCATATTCTCATCACAAGGCGCACGAGCTTACCGTCAGCGCGCTTATGATACTCGTCACAGCCGTCAGTATGGCGTTTATTATAACGCTCCACTTGTTGTTTATCATGGTAGAAGATTTTAGTTATGAATTGTGAGTTGTCAGTTATAAGTCATAAGTTGCGCCGGATACCTGAACCATACACTCACAACCGACAACTCATAACTGACAACCGAACGTTACACCGCCTTGACAGCCCTTATGCCGTCAGTGAAGGTACGCACCAGCTTGCCGTTCTGCTTTCTGCCCTCGGCAAGGAAGTTCACCACGAACGCCTTGATATTGTCGTTGGCGGTAAACTCCTCCTCCGTCTTGGCACCGACAGTGCGCAGACCGATGGAGAACGTTCCGAGGCCGTCAAGACGCACCTTGTTGGAGTTCTGAAGCTCATCCTTCATCACGCTCACCATCTCCGTGAGCACAGCCAGCACATCACCCTTGGTCATGGAGCAGGTGTGCTGTATGCGCTCCGCTATAACGTCAAGGCCGACGGTTGACGGATGCACGGCGCGGCCATACCATTTGCTATTTCCGTTAGAACGAGTGTCTTGTTTAGTCAAATACTGAATTGCCATAGTCTTTTTGTGTTTTTTTGTTAGATTATTAATTTGTTTTGTTAGTTTCGGGGTAATGAAATCCCCTTTTTCACACGGCGTATTCGCTCCTGCACATCCCCCTGTTCTCCCTTTCCGCCGTGTAGCTGACGTGCAGGCAGTGCACTTTGCCCGCCTTCATCTCCAGCAACATCTGGTCAAAAACAACGTTCTCACGGATGAAATAAAAGAATTTGCGCGCTGTGGCAAGCGAACCCACGTGAATGTCCGCCGCCTCACCCCTGAGATGTTGGGAAGTAGGAGACCCGCCGATCTTGTTGTTAAGCTCAGGACAGCGGTAACCGCTCGTCACCCTTATCACGCCAAAACGCTGCCTCAAAGGTTCCAGAACGTGTATGCAGAGGTTCTGCAGCGCCTCCACACTATCCACGTCAGGTTCGTTGTCAATGCCATACCGTATGGCCGTAGCGCTGCGAGTAAATTCCGACAAGCGGAAATGCCTGCTGAGCTGAATATCGTTCGTGTCGATACTTTCGTGTTTCATGGTTTTCTCTTTATATTATATTATTAAGGTATTAGGTCCGGAGGCCGGAAGTCCTGCGATTTCTTCCGCTTGCAGGCGAAAGGCCTTCTATGGTTGCGGTCACCCAAGAACCTCCGGCCAATGTTACTCTGTTATCCTGTTTCCATTTGCAAAGGTACAACATCCGGCAGCCGTTTGCAATACTTATATGTATATAGATATGTATATCCGCCCAAAAATAATCATACGGGCAACATTTAGCGGAAAAACAATGTAGATGACCATTTTCGTGAGGTCACGAAAATGGTATCTCTTGGCAGCGGGTCACAACGTGAGGTCACAGATTTCATGCTTATTCGACAAGAAATCTCAAGGCTCGAAACACGTAGCTTTCAACTTCCGTGAGTTTTTCCGGGTCAACGAAGCCGGGAACTTTATCCATGAAAAAGATGTCAAGGCGTTTTTGAATCTTATCTCCAAAGAGGATAAGGACAGCTGTTATCCATTTGCCAACGAGGAATACCGCAGCATCTTCCGCCATACGTTATGGATGTTGCAGGGTATGAAGGAGGCTCGTGCCATGAGTGCTTTACTACAATCACATCCTGTATTCCAGCATTTCAAGGTGGTGAATGTTGCCGGAAACGGTGACGAGGACGAAGAGAGCAAGGATGCACTTGAAGCAGTGAAAGAAGCGATAGGCACAGACCCTGATGCCACACGAACCATTACCTTGTCCTGCGGACGGTTGACCACGGGTGTCAGTGTCAAGGCATGGACGGGCGTATTCATGTTGTCCGGCTCTTATAATACCGCCGCATCAAGTTATATGCAGACCATCTTCCGTGTGCAGACACCTGCCACCATTAACGGACGTGTCAAGGAACAGTGCTATGTGTTTGACTTCGCTCCGGACAGGACGCTGAAAGTCATTGCCGAAACGGCAAAGACTTTCTTCCAAGGCAGGAAAGACCAGCGGCAACGACCGCAAGATCATGGGTGAATTCCTGAACTTCTGTCCGATTATCTCCATTGAAGGCTCCAAAATGGAGCTGTTCGATGTGCCCAAGATGTTGGAGCAGCTTAAACGTGTTTACGTGGAACGTGTAGTCCGCAACGGTTTCGAGGACAAGAGCCTGTATAATGACGAGTTGATGAAACTTAATGACTTGGAATTGCAGGAGTTTGACGACCTGAAAAAGATTATTGGCCAGACCAAGGCTATGCCCAAGACCAATCAGGTGGACATCAACAACCAAGGACTGACCGATGAGCAATACGAGGAACTTGAAGAGCTTGAAAAGAAATCCAAGAAGAAAGGTAAGGACAAACAACCTTTGACGGAAGAGGAGAAGAAACGACTTGAAGAGCTAAAAAAGAAAAAGAACAACCGCGAAGCCGCCATTTCCATTCTGCGGGGTATCTCCATCCGTATGCCATTGCTTATCTACGGTGCAGAGTTAAGCGATGAAAATCAAGAAATAACCATTGACAACTTCGCTTCGCTCATTGACCCGCAATCGTGGGAGGAGTTTATGCCCAAGGGCGTGACCAAACAGAAATTCAACAGCATCAAGAAATACTACGACCCGGAGATATTCTGTGCGGCAGGCAAGCGCATCCGTGCCATGGCTCATGCAGCGGACAAACTGAGCGTGGAAGAGCGCATCGAGCGTATAACGGATATATTCAGCACATTCCGCAATCCCGACAAGGAAACGGTGCTTACGCCTTGGCGTGTCGTCAATATGCACCTTGGGGATTGTCTGGGAGGATATAACTTCTTTGAAAAGGGTTATGAAACCACCTTGTCCGACCCTCGTTTCATCGACCATGGAGAAGTGACCGCCAATGTATTTGCCCCGGATTCCCGAATCCTTGAAATCAATTCCAAATCCGGATTATACCCCCTATACATGGCTTACAGCATTTACCGTGCAAGGCTCAAGGACTCATTATTTTCGGTGTCAAGCATTGAGGACGAACAGCGTATATGGGACAAGGTCGTGGCTGAAAACATCTTCGTCATCTGCAAAACTCCGATGGCAAAGAGCATCACCAAACGCACCCTTATAGGCTTCCGAAAAGCAAAGGTAAACACCCGATACTTCGAGGACTTAATCAATCAAATCAAAAACAAGCCTGAGCATTTCATCAAGCAAGTAGATAAATTCATTACGGATAGAACAGGAATAAAGAATATGAAAATCAATGCGATAGTGGGGAATCCGCCGTATCAGATAATAACAGAAAGGACAAGCGACACTCCTGTTTACAATTATTTTATGGATGTCTCATTTAGAATTTCAGACAAGGCTACTCTTATTACTCCTGCACGTTATCTGTTTGATGCAGGCAAGACACCCCATGATTGGAATCTTAAAATGCTTAACGATGAGCATTTTAAGGTAATATGGTATAAAGCAAAAAGTACAGATGTTTTCCCAAATGTTGATATAAAAGGAGGTGTTGCTGTTTGCTATCGTGACGCTAATTATTCTTTTGGCAAGATTGGCTCATTCACAGCATATCCAGAACTTAATGGTATTTACCGAAAGGTAGTCGCTAATAATGAGAATTTTACTCCTTTAAGCGACATTATATATCCGCAAAACAAATTTGATTTAAGCATTCTTTATAAAGAACATCCAGAATTAAAATCGAGAATTGGCAGCAATGGTAATGAACGCCGTTTAACTACTTCCATTTTTTGCTTAGTGAAATATTCCATATCCAAAAAATGCAGACCGAAGATATTGAAATACTTGGTTTGATAAAGAATGTCAGAGAGATTAGATGGATAGATTCATCATTCATCGAAGACCATCCTTGCTTAGATAAATGGAAAATTATAGTTCCTAAAAGTAATGGAACCGGAGCTATAGGAGAAGTGCTATCAACTCCGTTAATCGGTGAACCGTTAATCGGTTATACGCAATCCTTTATAGGGATTGGTGCATTTTGTGAACAAACAGAAGCTATGGCTGCTCTGAAATATGTCAAATCTAAATTTGCCAGAACATTGCTTGGAATATTGAAAGTTACACAAGATAATAGTAAAGAAACGTGGCGTTTTGTTCCGTTGCAAGACTTTACTTCGAAATCAGACATTGATTGGAGTAAGAACATATCCGAAATAGATATTCAACTTTATGCTAAATACGGTCTTTCAGAAGAAGAGATTAACTTTATAGAATCAATGATAAAGCCAATGTAAAAAACGAGGGCAAGTATCATCGCCCCTTGCCCTCGGTTAATATTCACTTTTCTTTTGTTACACCCTTAAATGGTGTACCATCCTGTTTTACATCAATAAAGCGTCCTGTATCTTTATCCCGTTTTACCCATTGTTCTGTTTTGGGATTAAAAACCTGAGAACATTTTCTCACAGCACCATTACGATGTCCGTCTCCTGACGGTGGATTTACACTTTATCCGCTTCTGGAAAGCGGATGATATACAAAATACTCCCTTCTGTTGTCTTTTATTTTCCTTTCTACATAAAATAGAAGAGTTTAATCAGCAAGATGTAACAATCTTAATACATTTTTTGTCGAATAAGATTCCCTATGAGTTTATTTATAATGTCCTCTCTTACTCCAATTGAATCAAGTAAATATGCTCTAATTATATAATTTAGTTCGTATGAAACCTTTCTATATTCATTTGAATCAAAGCAAAAAGATTCTTCCTCAGACGGATGTGTTATATTATTTCTTGTATTAACAATCTTTTCCACAAAATCCTTATCTAAATTCGTAGGAAGATATTTGAATATCTGCTCAAGCATTTTTGAAAACCGAGATTTTAATTCTTTCCCCTTCTCCTGAAGAAGCCATCCTTTTAATCTATTTTTCTCATCAGGAGTAAGTACATTCCTCTTGAAAATATTTTCTAATGTTTTAGCTCTTTTACTTTCAGGATGCACCACTCCTAAATTGCCATTAATATCTTTTGTCAATGCATCAATAGAAGATATATAATTTTTAATCTGAGAAGCTGGAGACGTATATATGTTTGTTAAACTCTCAAAGAATGTATTGATTGCATTGCCATATTTATTATATAATTCAACCCATTTGAAGAAAATTAATTGAATTTCTTCGGCAGAAAAATCTTCAGATGTAGTGACTGGATCTATAATATTATGCGGTTCTATATATCTACATAACTGTTGTTCATTAGGCTTATAGATAAAAGTATTGCTCCCTTCTTCGCAAAATATGTAATCGACAGGGAGAATAGTATTTGTTAGTAAAAAGAACAAATAATGAAACAGATTAACATAGGTTTGAAAATAAGTCAAAGAACACTTTTTGGGAGATTTGACATACAAGAAAGCACTCTGTTCTATACCCTGATTTATTCCTCCTATTTGATATTTACGATAAAATTGTATCTCAACAAAAAAGTCGCAACTTCTCAATAATGTATATGGATAAGGCGGAACAAAATATATAGCATGATGAGACAATGGTAATTTCTTGAAAACTTCATTATGGTATGCGCCTATCATAATAGGAGTGGCCCATTTGTCAAGTATTGTGCTTCTTATTGTTAATGCTTCTATTTTATCTTTGTGTAATTCACCTTCGTAAATATAAATACAATCTACGGAATAAGTATAATGCATTAGGTTTAATCCTTTCCCTGAATGGAAATAGCGAACAAATTTTAATCCTTCTACAAATATGTTTACTGCCGATTCCTTACCAGTATCATCAATTGAATAAGTGCATCCGTTAAGAGCATCAATACTCTCAAGTGATTTTTGACAGGAATCAATGCTACATAATTCAATCCATATTTTTTGCTTGTCTATGAATAGTGTTCCAAAGAATTGTTCTTGGGGAATATCAATACATGACCACTGTCCTATATAATGAGATTGAAATCTAAAACACGATTTGTCCATTGGCATTTATCAAAAAGTTTTTGTGTAAAGGTACAACGATTCTTTTGAAAAAATATTCTTAGTTAATTTGTTTTTCCTGGCAGCATATTTATTTTGTTATATCACGGAGTAAATATAGGATTTTGTGCACCTCCGTGTACGCCATCAAATCCTCCGGCGATTCCTTGCAGAGTTGGCAGAGCTTCTCAGAATTTGACATTGCCCGTTCCAAGTCTCCATTCTCTGTCAGGTATTTATAAAGGTTGGTGCGTATGAAATATCGTTTTGTCTTTTCATATCCCGGCATATATTTCTGCAATTCGGGAAGCAGTTGTTCGTAACTCTCATATCGCCGACAAACCACATTAGGCAAGAAATGGAGTAGAAACCAAAACTCCGTGCAAGGATTCGTTTCTACAAACATCACCTTTCCGGCATATTTCTTCTTGCTATACTCTTTCTTTGCCCGCTGATACAGTTGCATTTCTGATGGAAACTGAAACAGCCTATCCATATCAAATAGGCATACGATATAATCATACTGCTTGTTAAGATAGGACTCTATCAGTTTCAAAATATGTTTGATGTCGCTGTGTTGCGGAAAATCTGGCGCGACCTTGAAAGGATAGCGACACGCAATCCTCAAAGATTCGAAATAGAACCATTCGGTTTCTCCTTCGCCTATGATGGCAATACTTTTTGTTACTGTCCGCCCCATATCATTAGTCGTTTAGATTAATATACTGACTACCCAGGAACGGCAACTTTACCAATTTCCCCTGCTTGTAAGCATTGTATGGAGAAAGATTCTTGTGCAGACCAAGAGAAGACAGGCGCACAATTTTAGTTTCGCCGAGTTCGTCTTTATCGGTAAACCATATAGTATCACGGCGAATGAAATCCTCGTTGAGAAGATTAATGTCATGCGTTGTCAGAAGCATTTGGGACGTTCCGTCGCTGTTTGCCAAAAAAACTTTTATGAAATAAGCCAACAACTCATAGTGAATACTTGTCTCCACTTCATCAATGGACACAAACCGATTGGTCTTTAACAGGAAATTCAGTATCACCGCCATTCCCAAGAACCTCATGGTGCCATTGGACTCGTATTCTTCCGACAAATCATATACTTTATCGCCGGCCTTATGCTTGAAGGTCAGTTCCGTATTTGTAATTTTCCCTTTTCTAAGCATTTCAGCCTTTGCATCTTTATCAATAGGGGCATTCTGAATCAGTTGTTCCAATTCAGGGGTAATCAGTTCTTCCTCTTCGTGTAATACCACATCTTCTATATTGAAATCGGACGCTTTCAGAAAATTTAAAATAAATTTCTTCAAATCTCCTGCCCCGTCTTTATCCAATCGTGATTTGACATATCCCGAAAGCAACATACCGGGAGCCAATACATCTTTTATCTGCTTGGCAAAATAATCATAGACATCATTCAGCCTTGTCCGTTCCACGTTGCTTTTGCCAAATGCGGCAAGCACACTGCAATTGTTGATTGTGTTACCGGAAATTACATCTTGGCTTTTCTTCGTCATTTTCAGATTTACACCAAAGTCGATAGTCGAGGAATCTGTCGCAGCATCATAACTTCGGTTATACAGTTTGGTCGGGCGAATGGAATCATAAACAATCAATGTCTCGGAATAAATATGCTTTGCATCCAATTCAAAACTGAGGATGTATTTCGACTTATTGATATAGAACACCATTGACATCTTTGTCTTTTCGTTTCTTGAAGTGTCATCTAACATGAAAGGGACAACGCCGGTTTTTTTTGTCCTGTTTTTAGGCATTCTCAAAACCAGCATCTTAAAAAATCCGATGGCATTTAATATATTCGTTTTACCGGAAGCGTTGGCGCCATAGATAATGCCCACTTTCAGCAACCTTACCCCGTCCTTAACTTCATACGAATACTCATCAGACATAAAAGTATCTGCCGATGGCTCAAAACTGATTTTCTGAACCGATTTAATGGAGAAAAAATTTTCAATGCTGAACTCTGCTATCATAATCGTTGATTTTATCTATTGTACGGTGCAAAGATACAAATAAAATTTTATTCAACAAATTATAATTGCAATTATTGTATAAAAATTACGCAATACAAATATAAAATATATAAACTATTATTTATTCAGGTTACAAATCAACAGTCTGCCTATCCCTGTTCCGTTGCATTCGGTGCGCCATTCGGAAACAACCGGCTGTAAACGTCCAGGCACTCCTCCTGCCGCAAGGAGCGGGGCATATAGCCGTTTATCAGTGACGCGACACAATAATCCCATAACCGGGACTTCACCTCTTTCATGCTACGGCATACATGTATGTTGTCATTACTTTCCGCAGGTGCATCGCCCATGACGACAACAGGTGCGCAACTGTATTGGCCGTGCCTTGAAAGTTCCCGCAAAATGTTTTCAGCGTTTACGTCAGGGCTTAACACGAACACATCATACGTGAAGCCGCAAAATATCCTCTTCAGCACATCATCGCTTACAACTACGGGAGTAATGCGTATCTCGTCATCCTCCAACCCGTAAGGCCAGCGGGTGTCATCTTCCGGAGAAAGCAGGAAACACACTTTGAAACGCCTTGCTAACAGCGTCTCCCGCACATCCTCCATGTCTTCATCCCCAACCGGCTCGCCATTATACAGCCTGAGCAGCGTATTCCCGAAGGTCTCCCTTTCGTTATCCTCATGCCATTGCCAATAGCCCGCCATTGCGTCACTTCCGCATTCCCATGCGCATTCGTCCCGACTGTCGGTGGCGGAGCACATGCCGCTGACGGCCTGCTGAAACAATTTCCCGGCTTCTCCCTTACTGTCCCAAGGCAACACATCGAACACGTGCCTGAACAGCCTCAGGGCGTCATAATAAGCGTTCAGGGACAGGCAACGGTCACCCGCCGTGACGAATGACCGTAACATCTCCATGCTGCGGTCGTCAAAGTCAAGGTCATACATCTCTTCCGCCACAAGGCATTCCACGGCATCCTCCCTTGAAACATAAAGATACCCTTCCGGAGAGCATTTACATATATGCTGATACATACACCTCACATTTATATATAGGAGTTAACGGGAGTTATCGCTCCGCTTAGGAGTTACAGGGAGTCAGCGGACAAATGTCCGGCTGATATTGGTGAGACGATGTAATACATCGTCTCTACTGTTGTCCGTTAACTTCATGCGGCACAAGCCGCATAACTCCCGCTAACTCCATCATTTATATATTCCATGCAAATATACTGATTTATTCTTTCATCACAAAATTATTCCGGCATTTATTTTAAGTAAGAGGACAAAATTAATGTATAATATAAAGCGTAGCTGTTTTTGCGATGTTTTTGTCTTGGAGTGAGGGAACATAGCGGGCTATGTGACCGAATGACAAGGCGGAAACAGCCCAAAAGAGCAAGGTTTATATATACAAGATTTCATCACTTGCTCCATTAATATATATTATCGTTTAATTTTGTTCACTTACTTATATAAACATACCCTCATACCTCGCCAGCAGCGGCAGCATACGGCGTCCCTTCCTCTGCCGGGCGCGTGAAACCAGATGGTTGGGGTTGCCGGGAACAGCCACATGAACTATGGCGCAGACACGGCGCACCAGCTCCTGAAACGTCACCGGCAACCCTTGGGCGTCCCTTACCAGCTCAGCGTCATACAGTATGTGCGTCATCTCCATCAGATCCGTCTTCGACGAACGCCACACAAGGCCCTCGGCCTCGCTTCTCTTCATCAGCGCCATCATGTCATCAATGATGCGCTGCCTGTTCTTACTTTCTTTTTCCATGGCAATAGATTAGTTATGAGTTATCAATTATCAGTTGTGAGTTACACGGAGTGGAAAAACCGCACCACGTAATCACACCTTTTAATTATACATTGTACATTATAAATTATAAATTATCAGATTAAACTTCCGGCTGCAAAGTTAACATTATACAGTGCACACCCGGTTCACAACCAAAAATACTTGGTTAAATAACTTTATAGTTTAAGAAAAATTAATTAAAATACCGCCAATAATAAGGTAAAACACCAAAAAATTTGGCCATTAGCAGGTTTTTCCGTAACTTTGCAGTAAGATTTGCAAATAGTACTAACCAGTACAACTAATATATCTTAGTCTCACCAGCCAAACCACAAACCCATGTTCACAGAAAAAGCAAACAGCATATTCCGCCGCGCAATAGCCGACTACCACCTGCACGACAACGTGGAGACACCCATCAGCAACCCGTACACCGACGGCACCATAGAGGCCACGCTGTACCACAAATGCTGGATAGACACCGTGCAGTGGCATTTCGAGGACATAATACGCGACCCGAACATCGACCCGGCGGAGGCACTCGTGCTGAAACGCCGCATAGACAAGTCAAACCAAGACAGGACGGACATGGTGGAAGACATAGACACATACTTCCGCACACTCTACAAGGACATCACCGTGCAGCCAGGCGCAACCATCAACACCGAGTCGCCCGCATGGGCCATAGACCGCCTCTCCATCCTCGCCCTCAAGCTGTGGCACATGAACGAGCAGACGGAACGCACCGACGCCACACCCGACCACATAGCCACATGCCGCGGAAAGCTCGCCGTGCTGCTTGAGCAGCAGCAGGATCTATCGACGGCCATAGACCAGCTGCTCGACGACATCGCCGCAGGACGCAAGTACATGAAGGTCTATCGGCAGATGAAGATGTATAACGACCCGAGCACCAACCCCGTACTATACAAGAAATAAACGAATGCGCCCGCCATGCAAAGCGGGCGCATTTTTTTATGGCTCATCATACATTTGAAGTGATACCGCCGAACCCCATAGGGGTGACAGAGTATAAGATAGGGTGTAAGCCATATCAATGTAATACGAGAATAAATATCGGCGAACCCCGTAGGGGTGACAGAATATAGGATAGGGTGTCAACCCTATCTACAACGGCATATCCGCGAGAGGTATAGGAACCCCGAAGCCGGCAGGCGAGGAGGCCAGCAGGCCGACGAGGGGTGAATATATATACGCATAATATCATGTATTTCACAATATATAACCATAAGATTTCCACTGATGTTTCTTTTCACCCCTCGTCGCACTTAGTGCTCCTCGCCTGCCGGCTTCGGGGTTCCGATACCTTTTGCGAGAATACATCCAATAGATAGGGCTTACACCCTATCCTGTATTATTCCGCCATTACAGGGCTATTTGGTTTGCGGGAATATATCCAATAGACAGGGTTTACATACTATCCTATATTGTGTCACCCTTACTGGGCTTTGCAGTGATAACTACATTATTTGCGTATATGATACAAATTATGTACCTTTGCACGACAATAACAACAAAACTATATGGCACGCAAACAATTTTTCCGTTCCCTGCCCAAAAAGGGCTTTCCACTGTACTGGATTCTGCTGGCGTATCTCGTAGCCGGCTATTTCTACCCCGTAATCGGGTTCCTTGCCGTCATCTGCATGATAGCCCCTGTCGCATTCGCGGTGCGCAAGGGACGCTGGTGGTGCGGCAACGCCTGCCCGAGAGGAAGCCTTTACGACAAGGTATTGTACAGATACTCACCCCACAGGCCTATCCCGGCATTCGTGCGCACCAAGGGGTTCCGCACCTTCATGGTGATGTTCATCTTCACCATGTTCGGCATACAGATGTACCGGGCGTGGGGCGACTGGAACGCCATGGGACGCGTGTTCTGGACCATCATACTCGTCACCACCGTCGTCGGCGTGATTCTCTCGTTCATTTACGCTCCGCGCACATGGTGCTCGTTCTGCCCGATGGGGACGCTGTCGTCATGGGTGACACCGCGCCGCGGTAACCTCCCGGAGGGATACCGCCGCATATTCGTGGGCGAGAAATGCACCACACGGTGCAAGCTGTGCTCCGCGGTATGCCCGATGCAGCTGAAACCGTACGAGACCAAAGACGACGCCGACGGATTTCTGCATCCCGACTGCCTCAAATGCGGACAATGCGTGGCGGGCTGCCCGCTGAAAGTACCTGAATTTCGCAGGGCATAGGCAAGGGGTCAGCCTATAAGTTAATGAGGGTGTGTCAAAATGTAGAAGTTAGCTGGAGTTAACGCTCCGCTTGGGAGTTACAGGAAGTTAGCGGACAAATGTCCGGCTGATATTGGTGAGACGATGTAATACATCGTCTCTACTGTTGTCCGTTAACTTCATGCGGCACAAGCCGCATAACTTCCGGTAACTCCCGATAACTTCCACACTTTGGCACGCCCTCATTGTTTTTTGCACATCCCGAAAAATGTGGATAACCGTGTGGAAAAGTCGTGTAAAACACGTTGAAAAGACATTAACAACCCATCAGTTATACACATACGGACAGGGAGGAAAAAGCGGCGTGGGGAAATCCACAGGGTTACGAAACGGATTTCAACGTCGGTTTCAACAGATATGAACAGCCGTTGTTTGTTATGTAAACAGCGGCTTATCACGTTGTGAAAGAGACCGTTTCATCACGTGATATGCGGCAGATTGTCCGTGTTATCCACGTTTCCACATCGCTTTATTATTTTTCTTTATTTGTTTTTTAATTAAAATATAATATAGAAATATTAAAAAGAAAGGCGGGGGGAAAAATTTAATTTATAATGTACAATGTATAATGTATAATTGTGGGTTCGGCCATGTAATATCGGAATAATACATTATGTTGCATTATTGCCGGCGAACCCCGTAGGGGTGACAGAATATAGGATAGGGTATAAACCCTATCTATTGGATGTATGCCCACAAACCAAATAGCCCTGTAAGGGCGGCATAGTACAGGATAGGGTGTAAGCCCTATCTATTAAGGCGTTAACCCGCAGAAGGTATAGGAACCCCATAGCCGGCAGGCGAGGAGGACTGAAAGGCCGACGAGGGGTGAAAATATATAGCCCGCATGATACCGTTATTCCACAATTATATAATTATGTGATTAGTCCGATGTATTGTTCCTCTGATATTTTTACTCGATGTTTTATTTTCACCCCTCGTCGGCTTGCTGGCCTCCTCGCCTGCCGGCTATGGGGTTCCTATACTTTTTGCGGATATGTCTTTCGTAGATAGGGGCAAGCCCCTATCCTGTATTATGTCACCCCTGCGGGGTTCAACTCACAACTGATAATTAATAATTATTAATTAATAATTAAGAATTCACATCCAAACTGCTATTTGGATGTTGCACATTTTGCCTTTTATTGCTTTTCTATGGTAAAATAACGGGTTTGTAACATATTTTTTGGCTTTTTCCGAATTATTATTGCTAACTTTGCCGTGAGTTCGTTTTTTTATGCGTGGTGTCCCACCGCCCGTGAGGGGTGGGGATGTCCGCCTTGGTTAGTATTTATTATATATAAGGATATAGAGAATATAGAATAAAATTTATTTTTATGACAAGAATCATTAAGTTACGTCATGGTCTTGACATCAATCTTGCCGGTAAGGCGGAGACTGTCAAGCGCTCCTGCTCCGGCGGCAAGGTGTTTTCGCTGATGCCTTGCTGTTTTGAGGGCGTCAAGCCCAAGGTGGTTGTGAAGGAGGGCGACAGGGTCAAGGCCGGTGACGCGTTGTTTGTCAACAAGGACTTCCCGGAGGTCGGCTTCGCCTCTCCTGTCAGCGGCAGGGTCAGCATGGTGGAGCGCGGCGAGCGCCGCAAGGTGCTCGGCATCCGCGTGGAGGCTGACGAACAGCAGGAGTATGCCGATTTCGGCGTGAAGGATGTCAGCGCCATGGACGGTGCGGCTGTCAAGGAGGCCTTGCTGGAGGCGGGTCTGTTTGGCTACATCAACCAGCTGCCTTACGCCGTGTCAACCAATCCGCAGACCGAGCCTAAGGCCATCTTCGTCTCCGCACTGCGCGATATGCCGCTTGCGGGCGACTTCGAGTTTGAGTTGCAGGGCAATGAAAAGGATTTCCAGACGGGTCTGACGGCCTTGTCAAAGATTGCCAAGACGTATCTGGGCATCGGCGAAAAACAGATCTCGCAGGCTCTCAGGCAGGCGAAGGATGTGGAGACGGTGGAGTTCCGCGGCAAGTGTCCGGCCGGCAACGTGGGTGTGCAGGTCAACCATATCTCTCCCGTCAACAAGGGCGAGGTGGTATGGACGGTAGAGCCTGCGGCGGTGATTTTCTTCGGCCGCCTGCTGAACACGGGCAGGGTTGACCTTCGCCGCACGGTGGCCGTCTGCGGCAGTGAGGTGAAGTGGCCTGCGTATGTGGATATGACGGTAGGCCAGCAGCTGTCAACGGTGCTTGACGGCATGGTGAGTGACAGAGTGAAGGTGCGTGTCATAGACGGCAATCCGCTCACGGGCCGCGTGGCGTCGGAGGACGGTTTCCTCGGTGCGCACACGAGCGAGGTGACGGTGATACCCGAGGGTGACGACGCCGACGAAATGCTGGGCTGGATAATGCCCCGCTTCGGCCAGTTCTCATCTAATCGCAGTTATTTCTCATGGTTGCTGGGCAAGAAGGAATACAGCCTTGACGCCCGTGTGAAGGGCGGCGAGAGGCATATCATCATGAGCGGCGAGTATGACCGTGTGCTGCCGATGGACATCTACGGCGAGTATCTCGTCAAGGCCATCATAGCGGGCGACATCGACAAGATGGAGCAGCTCGGCATCTATGAGGTCAGTCCCGAGGATTTCGCCCTTGCGGAGTTCGTGGATTCCAGCAAGCTGGAATTGCAGCGCATAGTGCGCGAGGGGCTCGACATGATGAGGAAGGAGAACGGGTAGCCCCCTCTGTATGGAAGTTATGGAGGAGTTAAGGGAAGTTATACGGCTTTCGCCGTATGAAGTTAACTGACAACAGTAGAGAAGATGTATTACATCGTCTCACCAATATCAGTCGGACATTTGTCCGTTAACTCCACAGCGTAGCTGTAACTCCTGTTAACTCCCGCTAACTCCACTTAATATACAATTATAATTATAATAATCATGTTAAAAAAATATTTAGACAAAATACGGCCGAACTTCGAGCCTGACGGCAAGCTGCACGCTTTCCGCAGCGTGTTCGACGGTTTCGAGACATTCCTCTATGTGCCCAACACCACGTCGAGGACGGGAGCCAGCATACATGACGCCATAGACTCGAAACGCATCATGAGCATCGTTGTCATAGCCCTCATTCCGGCACTGCTGTTCGGAATGTACAACGTGGGCTACCAGAACTACGCCGCCGCAGGCGTTGACGGCACGTTCATAGAGAAATTCTCCTACGGTCTGCTGGCCGTGCTCCCGAGCATCCTCGTGAGCTACATAGTAGGCCTTGGCATAGAGTTCGCATGGGCACAGTGGAAAGGCGAGGAGATACAGGAGGGCTACCTCGTCAGCGGCATTCTCATACCCATGGTGCTGCCCATAGGCTGCCCGATGTGGGTCATAGTGCTGGCCGTGGCCTTCGCCGTGATATTCGGCAAGGAGATATTCGGCGGCACGGGCATGAACATCTTTAACGTTGCGCTGCTTGCACGTGCGTTCCTCTTCTTCTCATATCCCACGAAGATGAGCGGCGACACCGTGTGGGTGAGCACCGGCAGCATCCTTGGTCTCGGCAACGACCTGCCCGACGGCTTCACCATGGCCACTCCACTCGGGCAGATGGCGCAGGGCACTGCACCTACGGCGTCGCTGGCCGACAGCTTCATAGGACTGATACCGGGTTCCATAGGCGAGACCAGCGTGGTGGCCATAGCCATCGGCGCGGTGATACTGCTCTGGACGGGCATAGCCTCATGGAAGACCATGCTGAGCGTCTTCGTGGGCGGCGGACTGATGGCCGCCTTGTTCAAGGCTACGGGCCAGACACCCGTGGAATGGTATGAGCACATAGCGTTGGGAGGCTTCTGCTTCGGCGCGGTGTTCATGGCCACGGACCCCGTTACGTCTGCCCGCACCGAGACGGGAAAATACATCTACGGCGTGATGATAGGCGCGCTGGCCGTCATAATAAGGGTGATGAACCCCGGTTTCCCCGAGGGCATGATGCTCGCCATACTCTTCGGCAATATGATGGCGCCGACGATAGACTACTTCGTGGTGCAGCGTAACATTAACAAACGAACTAAACGAGCAGCGTAGAGATACTATGAAAAAATTTAGATGTACTATATGCGGATATGTGCACGAGGGTGACAATGCACCCGAAAAGTGCCCGCAGTGTTTGCAGTCCGGAGACATATTCGAGGAGATGATAGAGCCGGGGATGCAGGAAGACACCGCCGCGCCGGCGAAGAAGAAAGGGCTTGACACCAACGCCAACTCATATATAATAATGTATAGCTGTCTGATGGTTGTCATCGTGGCCTTCGTGCTCGCGTTCGTCAGCTCCGCGCTGAAACCCACGCAGGACGTGAACGTGGCGCTGGACAAGAAGAAGCAGGTGCTGGCGGCGCTCAACATACGCGGTCTCGGCAATGAGGAGAGCGCAGCGAAGTACGCCGAAGTGGTGGAGGCCGACGCGGTGATAGATGCCGATGGCAACGTCGTTGACAAGGGAGAGAAGGGCGGAGAGAACGCCGGATTCAAGCTTGGCAGCGCGGACTACAAGGAAGGCCGGCTGGCACTGTATATCTGCTCCGTTGACGGCCGGAAGAAGTATGTTGTGCCGGTGTATGGCATGGGACTGTGGGGACCCATACGCGGCTACATAGCCGTTGACGAAGACGGCAAGACCGTGTTCGGGGCTTACTTCAACCACGACAGCGAGACCGCCGGACTGGGTGCGGAGATAAAGGACAGCAAGGCGTGGCAGGACAAGTTCATCGGTAAGACGATATATGCCGCCGACGGCACGCCGGTGCTGAAGGTGCTCAAGCCAAGCGAGATAAAGGACCCCGTCACGCAGGTGGACGGCATAACGGGAGCCACGCTTACCAGCAACGGCGTGAGCGATATGCTGATAGAAGGGTTCGGGAAGTACAGTAAATATTTGCAGTAGCCCCCTCCCTGACCCTCCCCTCGGGGAGGGAAATGATACGGAAAGAGGGCGGCATAGCTTCGCGACACTTTTACATACTTAAATATATAACTATAAAAAAATACCTCAAAGGCCAATCTTCCAAATACCTCAAAAGCTATCTTCACCCTCCCCCCGGGGAGGGACGGGGAGGGGGCCGTGGGGACTGTTTTATTATGAAACTAAAAGAAGTTTTCCTTGCTCCGCTGAACATCCTGAACCCGGTACTGGTGCAGGTGCTCGGCATCTGTTCGGCTCTTGCCGTAACGTCGCAGCTGAAGCCGGCGATAGTGATGGGACTCGCCGTCACGGTGATCACGGCGTTCAGCAATCTTATAATATCACTCATCCGCAAGACCGTACCGACGCGCATCCGCATCGTGGTGCAGCTCGTGGTGGTGGCCGCGCTGGTGACGGTGGTAAGCCAGGTATTGAAGGCATACGCCTACGACGTCAGCGTGGAGCTGTCGGTGTATGTGGGACTTATCATCACCAACTGCATACTGATGGGCCGCCTTGAGGCCTTCGCCATGCAGAACAAGCCGTGGCACTCCTTTGTTGACGGCTTCGCCAACGGACTGGGCTACGGCATGATACTCGTCATCGTGGGCGGCCTGCGCGAGTTCCTCGGCAGGGGGTCGCTGCTCGGATGGCAGATAATACCGCAGGGGGCGTACGACCTCGGATACATGAACAACGGCACAATGGCCATGCCGGCCATGGCGCTCATCATGATAGGCTGCGTGATATGGATACACCGCGCATATTTTTATAAGGAGGAGAAATAATGGAACATATAGTAAACTTGTTTTTCAGGTCAATATTCGTTGACAACATGATTTTCGCGTTCTTCCTCGGCATGTGCTCGTTCCTCGCCGTGTCAAAGAACGTGAAGACGTCGCTCGGTCTCGGCATAGCCGTGACGTTCGTACTGTTCGTGACCGTCCCCGCCAACTACCTGTTGCAGACCATGGTGCTCGGCCCCGACTGCCTTTTCCCCGGCGTGGATCTAAGCTATCTCGCCTTCATACTCTTCATAGCTGTCATAGCGGGCATAGTGCAGCTGGTGGAGATGATAGTGGAGAGGTTCTCGCCCGTGCTCTACGCCTCGCTGGGCATCTTCCTGCCGCTGATAGCCGTTAACTGCGCCATCATGGGCGCGTCGCTCTTCATGCAGCAGCGCATCAACATGGACCCCTCGAGCTCGCAGTACATCGGCAGCATCACGGACGCCGTGGCCTACGCCATAGGCAGCGGCATGGGATGGACGCTCGCCATAGTGGCCATGGGCGCAATACGCGAGAAGATGGCTTACAGCGACGTGCCGAAACCGTTGCAGGGACTGGGCATCAGCTTCATCGTGGTGGGACTGATGGCCATGGCGATGATGTGTTTCTCGGGACTGAAGATATAAACGCCCCCTCCCCGTGATGATAGGGAGTTATTTGGAGTTAGCGGGAGTTAGCAGGAGTTATCGGACAAATGCTTTACTCTTGAAATACAGACCGTTGTCAGTTAACTCCCGCTAACTCCAAATAACTCCCGCTAACTCCCGTCATAAAAACGGGAAATAGGGCTAAGCCTAAGAACTCATAAATCATAATTAACAACCAAAAAACACCCCGACATTTTCCATACATCTCCTTCCCCCCGGGGAAGGACGGGAAGGGGGCTTAAGACAATGACATACATTTTATCCAGCATAGGAGTGTTCCTCGCGGTAATACTCATTCTGGTCATAGTGCTGCTGGTGGCCAAGAAATACCTCAGTCCCAGCGGGAAGGTGACGCTGACAGTGAACGGCGACACAAAACTGGAAGTGGAACAGGGCGGCAGCGTGATGAACACCCTCAACGAGAACGGCATCTTCCTCCCCTCGGCCTGCGGCGGAAAGGCAAGCTGCGGACAGTGTAAGCTGCAGGTGCTCAAAGGCGGAGGAGAGATACTCGACTCGGAGAAGCCGCACTTCACGCGGAAGGAGATAAAGGACAACTGGCGTCTCGGATGCCAGGTGAAAATCAAGGGCGACATGGAAGTGAAGGTGCCGGAAAGCGTGCTCGGAGTGAAAGAGTGGGAATGCACCGTCATAGGCAACCGCAACGTGGCCTCGTTCATAAAGGAGTTCAAGGTGCAGCTGCCACCGGGAGAGCACATGGACTTCGAGCCCGGCTCATACGCGCAGATAGTCATACCGGCATACGACATTGACTACGGCCGCGACATGGACAAGGCACTCATAGGCGACCTCTACACCCCGACATGGGAGAAGTTCGGCCTCTTCACGCTGAAACAGAAGAACGACACGCCCACCATACGCGCCTACTCCATGGCCAACTACCCCGACGAGGGCGACATCATAACCCTCACTGTGCGCATAGCCACCCCGCCCTTCAAGCCGAAGGAGCAGGGACCGGGATTCATGGACGTGCCCTGCGGCATAGCGTCAACATACATCTTCTCCCTCAAGCCCGGCGACAAGGTGCGCATGAGCGGCCCCTACGGAGAGTTCCACCCGCACTACGGCACCGGACGCGAGATGATATGGGTAGGCGGAGGAGCAGGCATGGCGCCGCTCCGCGCGCAGATCATGCACCTGCTGAAGACCCTCAACGTGCGTGACCGCGAGATGCACTACTTCTACGGCGCGCGCGCCATAGACGAGGTATTCTTCCTTGAAGACTTCCTCGAGCTGGAAAAGGAGTTCCCCAACTTCCACTTCCACCTCGCCCTCGACCGTCCCGACCCCAAGGCGGACAGCCTCGGCGTGAAATACACGGCGGGATTCATCGCCCCCGTGATGGGCGACACGTACCTCAAGCAGCACGACGCGCCGGAGGACATAGAGTACTACCTCTGCGGCCCTCCGATGATGGCGAAGACCGTGCTCGACCTGCTCCACTCCCTCGGCGTGGAGGACGACATGATAAACTTCGACAACTTCGGAGCGTAACCGACAACCCCACTTCCTTACATGGAGGTGGGGTTTTATTGTAAGATTATGAGACTTATAGTTAGAATATTTATGAAATAAAAACTATATGTGAATATTTATTTGTATTTTTGCAAAAGTTTCGTGTGCCAGTGATTTTGACAGTTATGGTATTGACCAAAAACGTGTTGTAGAAAACATAAAAGGTTCCATTGAAATAATGATGAACGCATTAGACCTATATTTGTCAGCTCATATAGTGGAATGTATCAATACTATCTCGGAATATCTCAAAAATAATAAAAAGTTGTTGGTTCTAAAAATAAACAAAAACTCAGCAAAGGATAATAAATGGTATCGCATGAGAATGCAGAAAAGATACAAAAGAGTGTTTAGCGCAGATGAAATGTTTCATATACCTTTTGAATTGAGAGGGAAGGTTAGCACACAGCGTTACAGTCTGCCGGGATATCCTTGCCTGTATATAAGCCGTTCCATTTGGGCCACTTGGGAGGAGATGCACGAGCCTCAATTGTCACAGTTCAGTGTCTCTTTATTGGAACCACAAGAAGATTTTCGTGTATTGGATTTGCGGTTAAGAGATTTAGATTCTATAAAAAAATATGAAATGGAGAAAATATTGTGTACGTTGCCATTAGTTATATCATGTTCCATAAAAGTATTGAATCCCGATGATAATTTCAAACCGGAATATATTATACCACAAATGGTCATGTTGGTTCTTGTCGAGAATCAATATACAGTAGAAGGGGAGAAGGTCATCGGTTGTATATATACCTCAACACAGCGTAATGATTTTTTTGAATGGAAAGACATAAGCAAATTGGACAATATGGCTCTTCCAGTGAGAAATGCTACCAATAAAAGCGGATTATGTCCTGAACTTTCTTCGATATTCAAGGTTTCAGATTCTACAAATTATGATTACGAAATTCTGAAAGAACCATTTACGACATCTTTCATGAAAGTTAGGAAAGAAACTTTGAATATAAATAAAGCAGAATCTTATGATGATTCCATCTTCGGACAATTGGAGGAAAGGCTTATTAAAAAAGATTTGAAAGACATCTGTGAAAAGAATATATAAAAAGAAGAGTGCCGTCCGCCAGTAAAAAAATATATAAAGTTTGCCCTATTAGAAACTTCGGGCGCAACAGCATTGATTGTTGCGCCCGAATAGGTTATTTGTTCTTCGTCATGTTCAGCGTGGGGAGTATCACCGGTTTTATGCCGGACAGGCTCGTTATTGTTGTGATATGCGCCCTGATATATGGGAAAAGTATGGCAGGGGCGTTTATTTCAATAAAGCTCTGTAAGTCCTCTGTATCCTTGTCTATTTCGAAGTTCCCCACGATGTTCACTTCTATGTTCAATACGTTGTTCTCATCCTGTATGCTGACATTCATGGGGTATGTTATGTTGTTGCCGGAAATGTTTATGTTCTCAGGCACACCCAGACTGACAGACAGTTTGGAACTTGTCTCGCCATTTTCCGGATGCAGTTCTATGAGTGACTTTATGATTCTGTAATCTAAAAAGCGGAATCTTGCTGTTTCTTTCTCCATGGTGTGTGAATGTGCTAATAATTTATGACCATTTTCTCCTGCTTGAAGTTCAACTCTTCCTTGGTGGAGAATGTGTAGTTTTCATTATGGATTATGTCAAATGAAATGACAATCTTCTTGTGTGTCGGCTGTATAATGTCCTCGCCCAATGCGCATGATATTTTTGCGATTGTCGCACAAGTCATGTTATGAGTACCACTTAGCCATCTGCTTACCTCGTTTTCCGTTTTCCCCATAAGTTGGGCAAACTCTTTCTGTGTCATGTTTCTTTCTTCGAGAATTTCATAGATACGGTTTGCCACTCCCACTTGCAGATCTATTTGTTTTCTTGTCTCAGGAGAAATCTTGCTGCGGCGATATTCCTCCAATAAAGCGTTTTTCTTCATAGTGGTGTTTTTTGTTATTTATTGTCCTTAATATAGAAACGCAGATTACCTTTCAGTTCCTTGCCGTTTGTTGTTATTTTATTCTGTTTCTGCAACTGATATATCTGGTAGTCTATACTTTTAAGGTCTTCAACATATTCATTGAGAACAGGATCAACATTATATGTCTTAGTAGTTTTCAGTCCTCCATTGCCAAGAATCACTATTTCGTCGTTTATTATTATACAATAAACTCTCAGCTTTGTGGTCTCTATATGCGATGGAATAGCCTTGATTCTGTCATGTTTTGTACTTTCATATCTGAAATGCCTGTCAGCCGCGCCGTCTTCCTGTATTTTCTCTATTCTGTAAAGTATTTGGTCTATATCGTCTTTGTATTCCGGATTTCCGGAATATTTCAGAAAGAATTTTTCAAATTCATTATAATGTTCATTGTCAAACTTTGGTGAATATGTATTGACTTTATCCCCTTCATCTAACAATTCTATTGTTAAATGTCTGTTCATTATACTTATAATATTTTCTGCAAAGGTAATGTTTTCTTTATAAATATACAAGTATTTATAAAGAAAAATCACCATATAAGTTTATTTTTTGTCTTGCAGAGTGAAATAAAATGCCGCCAATCACCGGGTAAGATGCCGCTGATTATGCGGTAAAATGGTGCTGGTTACAACGTAAAAAGGCGCATATTGTTCCGGCGGTTATCAGCCGCCGATTATAAATTTTACATTGTACATTATAAATTTTTCATCAATTCATGGTGCACAAAAAGAAAAAACACGGAAAAACTTGCCCTGTCCGGCGGAAAGAGCTACCTTTGCAACGAATCAATAACTTGACGGCAATGAAAAAGATACTGGGCATTATGCTGTTCCTGCTGCTGTCCGCCGCCGGCAACGCGCAGCGGCAGGAACCGGCACTGGAGTATGTCTGTGAGCTGAAGGTGACGTGCGGCAAAGCCTTCTCCGTGGGTGTCACCGCTCACGGAGAACGTGTTGTCATCCCCATAACCGGCGGCACGTTCGACGGCCCGCTGCTCAGCGGCACGGTGCTCGGCGGCGGGGCGGACTACCAGCTGGTGGACAGAAGCAGGCACCGCACGGAGCTGGAGGCCATATACAACATCATGACCGCCGACAGCGTGTGCATACATGTGCGCAACACCGGCATACTGTATGACGGGCCTGACGGGTTTTACTTCCGCACCTCGCCGAAGTTCGAGGCGCCGTTTGACAGCCGTTACGGGTGGCTGAACAATGCTGTCTTCATCTGCGAGCCGCAGGTCAGGAGAGACTACATATCGTTGAAGGTATGGCGGGTAAGGTAGCGTTAGAAGGTATGTCAAAATGAAGTAAACAGGAGTTATCGCTCCGCTTAGGAGTTACAGGGAGTTAGCGGACAAATGTCCGGCTGATATTGGTGAGACGATGTAATACATTGTCTCTACTGTTGTCCGTTAACTTCATGCGGCACAAGCCGCATAACTTCCGGTAACTCCAGCTAACTTCCACATTTTGACACACACTCTTGTCCGTTTCTCTACTGTTAACAAAAAAAAAAAAATGGAAACAAAATAAAAATACAAGGCGGTTTTCTTATAATTAATTAAATTTGCAACTATTAATTTCAACTTTTAATTAATTATAACAAGATGAAGGGTATTATGAATAAATTTGCCTTGATGATGATGATATTCTCGGGGCTTGTCATGTTCAGCGCGTGCAGCGACAGTAACGGTTCGGAAGGTGGCGATGACGGCGGCAACGACGGCGGGCAGAACACTGACCTGCCGATGAACTCGGAGCAGCAGAAGGAGTATATCGAGACGGTGGCCAACGAGCTTATAAGCGAGATGCCGGCGTCGGACTTCGAGGGTATCTCGCAGTTCTGTGAGGACTTCGGCGGCATAGCCGGCGGCGATGTTGACGACTGGATTGACGATGCCGTCAACGGTGACCGTGACGATGAGGTTGACGCTCCGGTGGTGAAGAGCATCAAGGCTGCGGCGGGAATGGCCAAGTCAGACAAGAACCGCACGGAAACAGACGTATATACTGACGATGCGGGCGGCGTTCATACCACCATCTCCAATTATATCTACACCGACTACAAGGCCTTCATTGCGGCATCCACCTTCACCGGCCACTTCACGGCCGTCAACGGCAGGTGGGTGAAGGATGCGGGCAGTGCCGGCGACCTTCAGTTCTCGTTCAAGGACAGGGCAGGCAGGGACTGCGTGATGAGGCTCGAGACTGCCGGCAACACGAAGAACGTGCACCTGTTTGCAGAGGAGGATTACAGCCACTCTGACTATCAAGGCGACTATAATGACTGGTACGGCAACAATACCACGACCACCTATACCTATTATTACGACAACACCGAATACACCGTGGCCGTTCCGGAGAGGATAACGCTGACGCTGACACAGGGCGGAAACACGGTGATGAGGACCGAGGTGAACGTGAGCATCTCAGAACTGACGGGCGAGGAGTTCAACCTGTCAAAGGACAACGTGTCGTTCACGGCAGTTACCGACCTGAGCAACGGCTACAAGGCTAACGTCTCACAGGTGGCCTATACCGCCAACAGCAAGGTTGCGGCCAATGCCGAGCTGAGCAAGAACGGCAAGAGCCTCATGACCTTTGCCGTGGCCTCTGACATCTCGGGCATCCCTTCGCTCAACATCAGCGCACTCGGAGACATCGACCTTGACGACCTCGGCAACGCTACGGGCAAGAACGCCATTGCAAAGGTTGACATACTGGGCAAGATACAGATACAGGGAACACTGTCAGACATACGCCAGTTCATCGATTATCTGGACAAGGCGGAGGACAACTACGGCGTAGAGAGCCAGTACAAGTCATACCTCAACCAGGCCAACAGCCTGATGAACATAGGCGTTTACTACAACAACTCACAGACGAGACAGGCGTCGCTGAGGCTTGAGCCGTTCTTCAACGAGTACGAGTACGGCGCAGTATATGGCGACAAGCGCGGATATTGGAGCAACGAGCCTGTAATAGTGTTCTCCGACGGCACGTCTTACAGCACCTTCGACGCCTTCTTCGACGAGGACTCCTTCAAGAGCGTCATCGACGGGCTGAAGAACTACGCCAAGCTGTTCGGCTGGGAGGAAGAGGAAGACGAATACTTGCCCAGCCAGCCAGGTGAATATATGCCCAGCCCCAGCCAGCCAAGATGATATTACGATTAGGCAGGATTGTGACACTTATGCTCTGCACATCCTTCCGTCTCCTTGCCTTTCCGCAGGGGGCGGGGGATGTGCGGAGCATAACTTTTGATACCATAACGGTCTATGGCCACCGCCACACCACCTCCCTTACCTCCGGGCGCGACGGCACGCTGGCGGTGGACATGGGGCTGATGGACGACCTGCCGAAGATTCTCGGCAACGCCGACCCCATACACTACTCGCAGATGCTGCCGGGGGTGCAGACCAACGCCGAGTACCAGAGCGGCATACACATACAGGGAGGGGAAAGCTCGCACAACAGCATAGAGGCGGGTGGCGTGCCCATATACAACGTCAACCACCTTCTGGGCTTCTTCTCCACCTTCAACGCGGCTCACTACAAGTCGCTGCGGCTGCGCAAGTCCATGACCGCCACGGGATGCAACCGCCTGGGCGGCACGCTGTCAATGACGCCCGACACCACGCTGTCCGTGAAGACAGGCGGCGAATACTCCGTGGGGCTTATCTCCTCGCAGGGCACGTTCCGCTTCCCCCTCGGCGGCAGGACATCGCTGAAGGTGTCGGCAAGGCTCAGTTATCTTGACCTGCTCTACAAGCAGTGGCTGACCATCGACGGCTCGTCAATAGAGTACTCCTTCTATGACGCCAACGCCACCCTTGTCCATGCCATTGACGACAGGAACAGGCTTGTGGCCGACTTCTACGTCGGCGGCGATGACGGCGCATTCTTCGACGGCGGGTATCTTGCCTCCATGAAGGCGCGGTGGGGCAACGTCATGGGTTCGCTCTGCTGGCTGAGGGAAGGTGACGCCGCCACGACGCGCCACACGCTCTATGCCACGTCGTACCACAACGATTTCAGCCTCGACATGTCGTCCATGTCGTTCCGCCTGCCGTCAGGCATAACAGACGTGGGATATAAATGGCTTACGGAGAGCGGGCGGTGGAACGTCGGGGCCGACCTCAGCCTGCGCTTCATCCGTCCGCAGTCAGTGGAGCAACATGGCGCGCTGTCGCTTGACAATGTGCCGGCGGACCGCCAGAGACCCTTCGAGGGCACGCTCCACGGCAGCTACGCCCTGCCTCTCGCCTGTGGCATTTCCGCCGTTGCCGGCGCAAGGGCAACCCTCTTTGCCATGGGCGGGGCGCATTTCTATGCCGTCGATCCCTCGGTAAGGCTGACCCTTGACAGGGAGACGGTGCAGGCGAGCATGGGTTACGCCGTGCGCCACCAGTACATCTTCCAGACAGGGTTCAGTGACGCGGGACTGCCCACGGAGTTCTGGACTGCCGCCAACGCCACACACCGTCCGCAGTACGCCCACGGACCGGACATAAGCCTCTCGGCATACCTGTTCGGAAGGAGATACAGGATAACGGCGGACGCTTTCTGCAAGTGGCTGTATAACCAGATGGAGTACAGGGGCAGCATACTGGACTATGCCAACACCGTCTATGACTTTGACCGCACCGTGGTGCACGGACGGGGGTATAACTGGGGGTGGAGCGTGATGCTGAACAAGTGTACCGGCAGGCTCAACGGATGGGTGTGCTACTCATACACGGCGGCACGGCGGCACTTTGCCGGCAAGAGCATGGACGGATGGTATCACGCAAGCCACGAGCGTCCGCACGAGCTGAACCTTGTGGCCACATACGCCCTGTCGCGGCGCTGGAACGTGTGCGCCACCTTCACCGGAGCGTCAGGCACGCCGTTCACCGCACCATCGTCGCTGAGCCTCGTCAACGGAAGCATAGTGAGCCAGTACGCGCCGTACAACTCCAACAGGCTTAAACCCTACATGAGGCTTGACCTGTCGGCAAACTACAAGTGGCGGACACGCGGCGGAAGGGAGTGCGGCGTGAACCTGTCGCTGTATAACGCCACAGGGCGGGGCAACGACCTCTTTTACCGGGTGAAGGTGAACAGGAAGAACGAGTTTGCCTACCGTCCCGTGTCATTCGTCGTCAACATACTTCCATCGGTAAGTTATTTCTGCAAGCTATGAAAGATATATTGTTCCTGCCGGCCGTCATGATGATTCTTGCGTCCGCCGTATCATGCGACGGCGACTACATCAACCCCTCCGCCCCGGGCATGGTGGTGGAGGGATGGATAGAGGACGGCGGCTACCCCGTGGTCATACTCACGCAGTCAGTGCCGATAAGCGAGGAGTGGGATGACGTGGGCGATCTCAACAACTATGTGATAAAGTGGGCCACGGTAAGGGTGTCATGCGGTACGGACACCGTGACGCTGACCGGAAAGGTGGACAGGGACTATTTTCCCCCGTACATCTACACCACCGGTGACAGCCGTGTGCGCGGCAAGGCGGGAGGGACATACTCCCTGACGGCGGACTACAAGGGGTTCCATGCCACGGCCGTGACCACAATACCCCAGTCCCCTCCCGACATTGTCTCCTCCCGCGTGGAGAAATGCGAGGGCACGGACAGCCTGCACAGGATAGTGGTAAGCTTCACGGACAATGCCGACGAGAAGAACTGGTACCAGTTCTTCGTGCGCCGCGGCACCGGTACGGGCCAGTTCTTCGCCGCATACCTCGGCAGCGTGGATGACGCGGTAGTCAACGGTACGGCGGACTACACCGTCTATAACCGCAGCGACATAAGGGAGAAGGACGGCTCGCCATACTTCAAGACCGGCGAAGAGGTGGCGGTAAGGCTGTCGCAGGTTGACAGCCTGTCATACCTGTTCTGGGACGACTATACGAAGACGGTGTCATCATCGTCAAACCTTTTCTTCGCGCCATACAGCAGCATCCGCTCCAATGTCACCGGTGCCGCCGGCTACTGGTGCGGCATGAACAGCAGGACGGTACGGTTGATAATTAACAATTAATAATTTATAATTTATAATTTATAATTATGCGGGCAGCCCTGTAATAGCGGGATAATGTAATTATTAATTATGAGTTGTCAGTTATGAGTTGTCAGTTATGAGTTGTCAGTTCAGCCCTGTAAGGGCGGCACAATACAGGATAGGGGCTTGCCCCTATCTATCAAAATTTATTCATGACCAAAATATCTCTGCAATGGCGTGATAATATATGGTGTTTCATTTATCGGCGAACCCCGTAGGGGTGACACAATATAGGATAGGGGCTTGCCCCTATCTAATGGATGTATGCCCGCAAAAGGTATAGGAACCCCGTAGCCGGCAGGCGAGGAGCACAAAGTGCGACGAGGGGTGAAAACAAACATCGGGAAAACACCATGTATTATATATTGCGGAATAACGGTATCATGCGGTTATATTCACCCCTCGTCGCACTTTGTGCTCCTCGCCTGCCGGCTACGGGGTTCCTATACCTTTTGCGGATACGCCTTTGTAGATAGGGTTAACACCCTATCCTGTATTGTGCCGCCCTTACAGGGCTGAACCGACAACTCATAACTGGCAACTCATAATTACATCACCCTATCCTGTATTATGTCACCCCTGCGGGGTTCAGCGGCAATGACATCTGCATTTATTATCCCGGATGTCTGGTGAAACAATTAAAAACAGAAATTATGCGGAGAATAAGATAAAAAGTTGTACCTTTGCAGGTGTAAAGGACATAAACAAAGACAGATGAGAAAGAAACTTCTTATGATACGCTTCTCCGCCCTCGGCGACGTGGCGATGCTTGCGCCGGTGGTGAAAGAACTTGCCGCGGCGTTGCCGGAGCTGGACGTCACGGTGCTGTCACAGCCTTTCTGCGCCCCGCTGTTCCGCGGGCTGGGAAGCAACGTGAGCTTCATCGGAGCCGACATAAAGAGGGAATACCACGGCGTGAAAGGCCTTGAACGCCTGTTCGGCGAACTGGACGGGATGGGCTTCGACTACGTGGCCGATATGCACGGTGTGCTGCGCACGCACTATCTCCGCGTGCGCTTCCGCATGAACGGCTACGCCGTGGCAAGGATAGACAAGCGGCGCGGCGACAGGAAACGGCTGACGGCGTGCGGCGACAAGAAGGTGATGAGGCAGCTGAGCACCTCGTTCGAGAAATACCGCGGCGTGTTGCGCCGCCTGCCGATAGAGGGCATCGGACGCCTTGACGCATACGCCGGTGCGGAGGACGGCGGGCCTGTGATGAGCTTCGGCAGCGTTGACAAGGAGGTTTCAGCCATGCTTGGCAGCGACGGGGGCCGGCGCATAGGCATAGCGCCGTTCGCCGCCCACGAAGGCAAGATATACCCGCCGGAGAAGACGGAGCGTGTGGTGGAACTGCTGACGGAGCGGCAGCCCGGCGTGAGGATATACCTCTTCGGCGGAGGCGGCAGGGAGCGTGAGCGTATGCTCTCGTGGCAGCGCCGGTGGCCGAGCAACGTGGTGGCCGCGTCGCCCGTGCTGCGGTCGATGGAACGTGAGCTGCAGCTCATGTCACGCCTCGACGTGATGCTCACCATGGACTCCGCCAATATGCACCTCGCGAGCCTTGTCGGCACACGCGCCGTAAGCGTATGGGGAGCCACGCACCCCTTCGCCGGCTTCCTCGGGTGGCGGCAGCGTGAGGACGACTGCGTGCAGCTGGACATACCCTGCCGCCCGTGCTCCATATTCGGCAACAAGCCCTGCTTCCGCGGCGACTTCGCCTGCATGAACGGCATCACTCCGGAGATGATAGTGGAGAGGGTGATGCACAGGTAATCCGGGGAAGTAGCCGACCCGCAAGTTACAGTTAATAATTGTGAGTTATGAGTTGTGAGTTCAGCCCTGTAAGGATGGCACAATCCTGTATTGTGTCATGGTGTTCCATTGCCGTTGAACTTCGCATGGGATAACACAATAATTATGTCGTGATGTTTTGTTGCCGGCGAACCCCGTATATTATTCCGCCATTACATGACTGAACCCACAATTATAAATTGTACATTATAAATTATACATTATATAATATATAATAGAATAAAACAAATAAAGAAAAACAATAAAGCGGTGTGGAAACGTGGATAACGAAAACAATCTGCCGCATATCATGTGACGAAACGGCCTCTTTCACAACGTGATAAGCCGCCGTTTGTGACGTAAACAACGGCCGTTCATGTCCGTTGAAACCGGCGTTGAAATCCGTTTCGTAAGACAGTGGATTTCCACGCACCGTTTTCCCTTCCCTTTCCGCGTGTTGATAACCGGCAGTTTTCCGGTGGCTTTTCAACGTGTTTTGCACGGCTATTTCCACAGGCGGCACGGGAAAGGGGAATGTCCGCACAGCGATGTAACGGATGTCCTCCCAAAAGTGAAAATTGAAAAGATTGTGTTATAACTTACATTTTGTGTTAATAAATTATAACAATATATAAGTTTGTAACTTATAACTTTGCATACCGTTTTATTTTTTTGTATCTTTGCAGCATATCCCTTATGCTTTCTTGGGCACGTGTTCAGACTTGGGCACGTGTTCAAGATAAGGTTTATATATTTGGTATCTGTAAACATGATAATCTGTCGGATGTCACAACGATATTCGATATTACGACAAAGAATATGGGTTACATTTTTGAGGAAATTGAGAGAAAGGTCTATCCGAAGACATTTCTGAAGGATGTCCATATAGGATTGGACTTTAATGGTTCTATGCCTGACAGGCAAAGTGCGGCGGATTTCTTTGAAAACAACTTCAAATTGTCGTTGGATGCAGATTCAGAATACAGTAGCGTCACTGTCAATTCAGAAGACGGGCTGATAAAGTTCGACTTCTCCCTTACCCACATAGAGCTTGTGATGCGTCATCCTGCCTACCGCAAGTTTGAACTTGCGTTGAAGTGGGTCTCGTTGATGACGGATTACTTGAACCTGATGGATGTCGGCAGTGTCGGCAAGTTGACCATGAGCAAGTACAATGAGTTGGAATACGCCATTACTGACGGCGGTCCCGGCGTTGAGACGGTCATGCGGCAGGTGTTCAGCAGCGATATGCTGACGTTTGGCGGGGTGAATGCGGTAGATGAGGAGAAGAATTTTGAGAACATGACCAGATGGGAAAAGTTCGGGACTTTTGAGGGTCATGACGCTTGGGACAGCCTGTTCAGCTTTGAATATGGTTTCAGCAAGCGCGCCACAGATCCTTTAAGGGGATGCCTGACCTTGAAAACCATAATAGAGTCAAGGAATACGGTGCTGGCTACGCATGAGTTGGAAGATACCATGCAGTCGTTCAATTACATCCTTGACCGTGGATTCCACTGGTGTGTAACAAAAGAAATTATCAGCAAGATAAAGGAATGATATAATAAGATGGAGAAAAAGTTTAACTTGGTAAGCAGCCTGAAAATAGTCAAGAGCACTGTAACCTTATGTGCCGGAATTGTTGTCACCTTGTTCAGTTGCCTTGAAGAAGTTGTGGCCGACAATACGTTCGTAAAGGACGAGACGCGTGTGGAATTTCCTACGGACAGTGTTTCTTGCGAAGATTTCGATATAGTTCTTGCCCCGAACACAGATACCAAAGACTGTCCGGCAGGTGCGGAAAGCGAAACGGGCGGCGTACTGGACACTTTTGTATCATCTGTCTTGCAGGAGACCAAACCGTTGGATGGTGACATATCAAAGTTTGTGGACGACAATTTCTGGGACTTGATATGATGGACTTGGCTGACAAGATTCAACTATACCTGCCACAGTACCTGTCTGCCGAGTCGCAGAAAATCATGAAGGAGGAGCTGGCCAGGTTTCCCATGGACGGCACCAAGGACAGTGTTTATACGTGCGCTCTTGACAAGGCCGACTACTTGCTGCAAGGAGATGGCATCAAGGGGATGCCGTACATTAAGTTTCCTGACATGAAAATAGCGGATGTCCCGGCCTTGTTGCTGTCAAACACCTGTGACATGGCGACGGACAACAAGCGTATGTATGGCAGCAGGGTAATATATGCTCCCATATTGAACTTGGAAAAATTTGAAGCTAAGCTCAAAAAAGAGTTTGGGCGTGACAGGGCGGCAAGCCTGATACATGATATCCGGAAACAACACATCTCACAAATACTGTATCTCCCCAAGGGAGGAAAGCTGGATTATGAAGGCATTGTTTTCTTTGACCATGCCATCAGCATACCGTTAGAGAAAGAGATTGTGTATAAAAGTTGTGAAAACAGACTGTTTACATTCAGCAATTTCGGCTTTTATTTGTTTTTGCTGAAATTGTCAATACACTTTACAAGGATACAGGAAAGGGTGGACCGTTCTACCGGCGAGGATCTTGGACAGAAATAAATATTTGTCTTTTGCTCTCGTTAACGGGCGATGATGGCGGCCGCACTGTCCGTGCGGTGCGCTGATGCAAAAAAAAGGCGGGCACCGCAACTGCGGTGCCCGCCTTGTCGTGAGGGGTTATGGCATTATTTATTCTACCACAACCTTCTTTCCGTTGATGATGTTGATGCCAGGACGGAGGTTTGACATACGTTGGCCGTTGATGTTGTATATGGCCTTGTCTTTGCCGTATGCCGCGCCGGCGGCTTCGATGCTGCCTGTCCCGGTGGGCTTGCCTATCTGCAGTGTGTAGCTTGCCGCCCCGCCTTCTATGCGGAAGTATCCTGCGAATGAGGATATTGTCTTTTCCTCCGCGTTGTTGGCGGTGTTGCCGCTGACGGTGTAGCAGCCTTCCGGCAGTGTCTGCGGCGCGTATGCCGCCACGAACTCTATGCCGGGTTTGGTGTCGGCCGTGTAGTCTTCGGCGCTGTATATGCTGTCAACGCTGAAGGTGTAGCTGTCCTTCGCGTCTGCCGCGCTTATGATGAACGGTGTGTTGGCCTTTACCTTCTGTGAGTCGTCGCTGAAGTATATGGTTTGCCCTGATATGGAGTCGAGGTGCGCCACGGTGGCGTTCCCGCCGAATGCGGCGGATATTTCCTCCCTGTTCATGTTGAATGGCAGCACGAGGCTGTTCCATGTGTTTCCGGCGTCGAGGCTGTGTTCCATGAGTACGTTGTTGCCGTTCATGGTGAAGGTGTTTGGCGTGTCGAACGCGTAGCCGCTGTTTATGCGTATGTCGGATGTCGCCACGTATCCTTCCTCGCCGCCTTTGTTGGCGATGATGTTTTCTCCCGACGCCATTCCGTCCATCACGAATACGAGGCAGTTGGGGTTTGCGCCGGCGAACGATGATGTCCCTATGCCTTGCGCCGCCTTTGTCATGCCTTGCGTTGCCTTTGTCATGCTGAGTTTTCTGAGTCCGGTTTTCGCGGTGGTGTTTATTATCACGCTTGTCAGCTTTTCGCATCCTGCGAATGCGTCTCCGCCTATTGCCGTGACGTTTGTCAGTGTCAGCGTCTCAAGGTTGGCGCATCCGGCGAATGCGCTGTCGCCTATTTCCGTCACGCATTCGGCCATGTTGACGTTCACGAGGTTTGACAGTCCTTCGAATGCTTTTTCCGGTATGGCGGTGTTGGCCATGCCGCTGAGGTCTATGTTCTCGAGTCCGCTGAAGTTCTCGCGCACCACGGCGAATGTCTCTTCCGTTATCTCGCCGTCCAGCTTCACGTCGGTGATGCCTGCCACCTCTCCGGTGTCGATGGTGCCGAGGTCGTCATTGTTCAGCGTGGCTCCGTTTACGGGTACTACCGATACATCGACCTTTGCGTTTGCCTGTATGTTTTCCAGCGTGAAGAGACCTGTCTCGTCTGCCATTGCCTCCGCTCCGTTTATCCTTACCTTTACGGTCATGTCCTTGTTGTCGGGTGCGGTTATGGTGAATTTCAGGTCCGAGCCTTCCTTTATGTCGGTGAGCGAGTATCCCTGCGGCACGTTCACGCTGACGTTCTGCGGCGCGGTCAGTGTCGCGTCATAGAAATATACCACGTCGAAGCGTGTGTCGCTGTTGACGGTGATGTCCCACATGTTGTAGTCTTCCGCTAACCATCCGCCCCCGTGCTGTGTCCCGTTGACATAGACCTTGTATTTCTGTCCTGCCTTGACGGGGTTGTTGCCGTTGTATATGGGGTGTGCCTTTACCTTCATCGATACCTTTCCTCCCGCGTTTACCTTGTCCGTGTTTGTGGTGATGTTGTATGGTTCCGCGCGTTCGGGGTCGTATATGACGGTGTATGTCGGCGTTATCTCGCTGATGGTGTTAAACAGGTTCCAGTATGACAGCGACTGGTACTTCGCCTTGCTTCCCTGCGGTATCTCCAGCACGATGTTCTTGTTCATGTTCGTGCTTGGGAAGGGGTCGCTTGATAGTGGTTTCGGCTCTGCCGCCAGTGATGTCACCTTTTTCAGTTTCGGGCAGTAGGTAAAGGCGTTCATGCCTATGTACTCCACGTTCTCCGGTATCGTTATCTCCGTGAGCGAGTAGAGGCGGTAGAACGCGCTTTGCTCTATGCGCTTCAGTGTCTTCGGCAGCTTGACGGTCTTTATGGCTGACACGGATGTGGCCGACAGCGGTGCGAATGCCTTTATGGGCAGCGAGTGTGCTTCCTTTCCGTCTCCTGTTATCTCCACGTCCGAGAGGTCGATGGCCGTGATGCTTGCCGAGTACTTCTGTATGGTCTCGAAGTCCTTTTTGTTCATTGTGCCGACAAGGCGTATGTTCTTGTTCACCGGCATCCCGGTCATCTTCTCCGCCAGTTGTCCCGCGTAGATGTTGTATGTGTGGTACGGTACTTCTTTCTCGTCGTATATGGATATTGTTATGTCAAGGTCTTCCTTCACGTTTTCCATTTTCACGTTGGCCGACTTCTCGCCTGCCACGAGGTCCTTGCCGTTTACGGACACATATACCCTGTCGGTAGATAGTTTCGGGTTGACGGAGAACGAGAAGTCGCCGCCGTGCAGCACCTGCGTCACCGCGTTTGTTATGATGGCCTTCTCTATTGTCTCCGGCATCTTGACGGTGTGGTATATCACCTCGTTGCCTATGGCCGGTATCATGGCCTTTACTTCCGGCGCGGCCCCTTCCACGAGTTTCCATGTCCTTGTGTTGGAGGATGTGACGATGCGTATGAGGTTGCCCTCGTTCACGCTTGACTCCTTGACGCAGCACGTGAACGTTGCCGGCATCACGCCTGTGTTGCCTGACGGGTTTATGATCTTGGGCGATATTATTTCCTTTATGCGTCCTTCCTTGTCTGTCAGTGCCGCCGCGAACATCAGCCCGCTGCTGAACGAGTCGCCTGACGGTATGTTAAGCGCGTTGACGCGGATGGTGAACGTCCTTCCCGGCATGACGTTGATGACGTCGGTCACCATGCCCGTGCCTCCCTTTTCTCCCGTTATGGTCCACGGTGACGTGCCGGCGTTGTCCTCAGGTTCCGTGAACTCGGCGTGTATCAGCGTGTTGGCGTTAATGACGGCCTCGTACACGTTGTTCACGGCTGTCAGCTTCGTGTTGTTAGCATATACCGTCATGCGCGAATCGCCGTTGGAACCGTCTGTCCCTACCGTGAAGCGGTATTTTGTTCCGGGTGCCACCTCCTGTCCGTTCCCGTCAAGCGGTGTGACCTCCACGCCGTCCGCGTCCTGTATGATGACCTTGTACGCCGTTTCGGGCAGTATCTCTTCCTCAATGATGCTCTTGAAGTCCTTCCAGTTGTCCTTAGCCGCATACAGGGCCGCGCTTCCCTTGGGCACGATGAGCTGTGTGCGTGGAGACCCTATGAACACGCACCAGTTGACAAACGCCGGAGTGCTGCGCAGTGACCTTACCTTTGTCAGGCGTGAGCAGCTGTGGAAAACGTTGTAGCCCCATGTGGCGACAGAGGCGGGAATCTCCACCTCGGACAGTCCGGTGCTTTCAAAGGCGTTGGCGCCGAGACGGTTGATGTTTTTCGGCAGTTTAACATATTTCAGCGAGCCGTAGCGGCTGAATGCGCGTGTCGGTATGGCGTTTGCCGCGCTTGTGCCGTTTGCCGTTATCGTGACGCCTGACAGGTCCAGCGAGTCAACAAGCATTTTCTCGCGTATGAAGGCGAAGTCCCTGTCGTCCATCGTTCCGAAGAGTGTCAGGCTCTTCACCGTTCCGCACTCTTCCTCCGTCAGCGCCTTTTCAAGCGTGCCGCCGGAAATCCATAGCGTGCGGCGCAGCCTCACGTCCGCCGCGTTCTGCACATACACGTCGAGCGTGATGTCCTCCGTCACGTTGGGCAGCGTGTAGGTGAAGTCCTTTCCGGCTGTTATGATGCGCCCGTTGGCTTTCACGGTGACCACGTCGCCGGTGTTGCCGGGTATCACGCGGAAGGAGTAGCCCCTGCCCTTTATCACCCTGTCCGCCGCATCCTCGATGGTGGCGCCGGCGATGTGTGACGGGGTCTTGACCGTGAAGTAGGCGATGTCGTTGCCCGTGGCGTCTATGGCGTTGGCGGTCAGCGAACCGCCGGTCATGGCCTTCCATTCGCTTTCGCCGTTGGCCTTGGTGGCCATGCGGATGACGTCGCCCGGCGATACCGTCACGCCGGCGGGTACGGTGCAGCTGAAGTCACGGTAATAAGTTCCGTCCACTTGGAATGCCGCAAGGCCGTAGTTGTATTCCGGTGAGACGAGAGCCTTGAAAGTGCCGTCGGCGGCGAACAAGGCTACCGCTATCTTTCCGGAGAAACCGTCGTATGACACGTTCTTGAACGCTCCGGCGCGTACCGTGAAGCTGTCGCCCGCGCCGACAGACTCACGGTCGGAGCTCATGCCGATCTGCCTGCCATCGCTTGTCAGCTGGATGGGAGACCATGCCACGCTGTTTTCCGCCGGCTTTATGTTGTAGATGACGGTGGCCTGCTCGGAGAAGTTCCATTTGTTTCCCGACTGTGTGGTCGGTGTGAGGCTTGAGACGAGGAAGACGTCGTTGCCTATGCCTCCCCATCCCCAGTTCATGCGGAAATAGGGCTGGCCGCCGCGCATCTCGTAGCCGTCACATACGAAAGCGTGCCCGGCGGAAACGTCCTGACCGCTGTAAAGCACCGGGCGTCCCGCGTCGATTTCGCTCATGATGAGCTGCTCCCACGCTTTCTGCGACATCTCGGACTTCTTCTTGTATGAAACGCCCGCGTCATAGCCGAAGTAGCTGACCAGTGCTGCCGGCACCCTCACCTCGCTGGCGCTGCTGCTTGACATGGCGAAGTTTGTCTGTATGCTCTGCGCCGCGTCCGCTATCAGCTGCGCCACGGCGTTGGCCTGCTCCGTGGTGTAGCCGCTGCGGTAGTTGTCCGTGCGCATATTCGCCCAGTCGTATGAATGGTTGAAGTCAATGCCGTCAAGGCTTCCCCTGCCGGCGGCCGGGTACTGGTAATACTGCATTATGGTAGCCATCGCCACGCCTACGCAGCCTACAAGCCTACGTCCCGGTATAAGGTTATTGAAAGGTGTCTCCTGGCTCCACTCGGCGGTGTTGCGCTCAAGCACCCTGCGGCTTGTGACGGTTGACAGGGTGTTGGCGGATGTGGCCGTCCCGCCCGTTGCGGCGCTGTTCCTTATCTGCGCCTCGTAGTCTGCGAGCATACGCTTCATGGCCTCCGGCATGGAGCCGTAGTCGAATCTGCCGCTGTCGGAGAATCCGATTACGGGTACTGTCGCGTCGTCTGCCGACACGATGACGAAGCCTCCGTCTCCACCTTTGTTGAATACATAATAATAAGGCGTAGAATTAGAACTGTCCTCACTAAGGCGCAGCTCGTCTGCCGTTTTTACGCCGGCGGCGCGCCCTGTGGAATGTCTGCCCAAAAAGCTCAGTGCTGTTTTCTTTGCATCAGAAACATCCACCCTTTTTGCGTTGGTGGGCAGAAAGGATGCTGACCCCAATACGGCGAGACCAACAATAATTTTCTTGTACATTTTTTCTTACTTCTTTTATTATTACTTAATAACCGGCTGCAAAATTAAGTAAAATAAGAAAAAAGCGAATAATGCGGAAATGTTTTTTGTCTTGTTTTAACAATGTTTTCCTTGTGTCATTGATTTATATTAACGCGGGGTAGGGGGTGGCGTGATTGATTATGCACAAACACTGACTTAACAGTATTACGGGTGAAAATAATTGACGTGCGACAAATGTGTTGCTTCTTGCAAATACGCAATCAAAAAGTTGCGCTTTCCACATTTTTGTGTTACCTTTGTATCCGAAGGTGTATATGTAATATTTCAAGACAAGTAATAAAGCAAGAAGAATGGCAGAGGAAAGGGAAAACGGCATGGCAAGCGAACCGGTCGCAATTTGCGACAGGTTGCCCGAAGTAATCAATATTCAGCCGATGATTAGGGTAGTAAGGGGGAAGCAGGTTATGCTCGACAGGGATTTGGCAGCGTTATATGAAGTGGAAACCAAACGCTTGAACGAACAGGTGAAGCGTAACATCGAACGTTTCCCTGATGATTTCATGTTTCAGTTGAGCAAGAAAGACATTGAAATCTTGAAGTCGCAAAATGCGACCTCAAGTTGGGGAGGCGACAGAAGGTTACCTTACGCTTTCACCGAACAAGGTATCGCCATGCTTAGTTCCGTGTTGAAATCAAAAACAGCAGTGGAAGTGAACATCCGTATTATGCGGGCTTTTGTTGTCATGCGCCGTTTCATCGCTACAAATGCCCAACTGTTCCAACGGCTTGAGACTATCGAATATCACCAACTGGAAATGAAACAACATCAGGAACAGGCAGACAAGCGTATTGATGAAGTGTTCAAACGATTGGATGCAGGCATTCCGCCGATGCAGGGTATATTTTATGACGGGCAAGTGTTTGACGCTTACTGTTTCGTGTCAGATTTGATACGAAAGGCAAAGCGTTCAATCGTACTTATTGACAACTATGTGGATGACACCGTGCTGACATTACTTGACAAACGAGAAAAAGGAGTGACGGCAACCATCTATACACAGCGTGTCGGCAATCAATTCAGATTGGACGTTGACCGCCATAATGCCCAATATCCGCTTGTCGAGATAAAGCAGTTCAATAAGGCGCATGACCGCTTTTTACTCATTGATGACGGAGTATATCACATTGGGGCGTCAATTAAGGATTTGGGCAAAAAGTGGTTCGGGTTTACATTTATGCGGGATATTACGGCAACCGAACTCATAAATAAAATAAAAGACTGACGGTTGTGGAAAAATAAGAGGGAGTTATACGGTTTGCACCGTAATGAAGTTAACGGACAATAGCCTTTTTATGATATATAGGCTATTGTCCGTTAATTTCAGGTAACTCCCAAGCTGAGCGTTAACTCCCGCTTAACTCCTTAAATTCCTACTCTGTGCGGAAGGTGTATTGCCCGCCTGCCGTGGTCTCCACGTCGTACTCGTAGGTCTTGTAGAGCATCGGGTGCTGCGGCCTTATCTCGTTGCTTACCACCGGCTGCTTTATCTCCGGCAGTGCGTAGAACGGGTTGTCGTTCACGCCCTGTGCCGGTTTCAGCCCGTTGCCCTTCAAGGGTACGTATGAACGCAGGCGCAACTTGCCTCCGAGACGTGAGGTTATGGTGACCTCCGAGAGCTGCTGTCCGTTCCATTTCATTTTGTCTATTACGAAGCCGCCGCGTGCCTGCAAGCCGCTCACCTCGCCCTGTTGCCATGCGTCGGGCAGTGCGGGGAGCAGGTGCAGCGCGCCGTCGTGGCTCTGCATGAGCATCTCGGCTATGCCTGCCGTGACGCCGAAGTTGCCGTCAATCTGGAATGGCGGGTGCGCGTCGAAGAGGTTGGGGAAGGTGCGTCCGTCGGGATATTCCTTTTCCATGCCCTCGTTGGGCAGCAGGTGCAGCATATTCGAGATAATCTTGTATGCGTGGTTGCCGTCCAGCATCCGTGCCCAGAAGCAGGTCTTCCATCCAAGGCTCCATCCTGTGGCCATGTCTCCGCGTTGCAGCAGCGTGTTGCGTGCCGCCTGAAACAGCTCCGGGTTGCGGTATGGTGACACCTGATTGCTGGGGAACAGTCCGTAGAGGTGTGATATATGGCGGTGCTCGTCGCGCGGGTTGTCGGCGTCCTGCAACCACTCCTGCAACTGGTTGTGCCGGCCTATGTGCATCGGCGGCAGCTGGCTTATGGCATGGCGCAGGCTGTCGGCGAACGCCTTGTTGCCGGCATCCACGATGGCCTGTGCGGACAGAGCCTGTGTCAGCGCGTCGAAGATAATCTGGTTATCCATGGTGCATCCGGCCGTTACGGGCGTTCCCGTGCCCTGCGGACCGTGTTCGGGAGACACTGACGGCACTGCCACGAGCCATCCGTTGCGCGGGTCTTTCTGCATATAGTCCAGATAGAAACGTGCCGCGCCGGCCAGCACGGGGTAGTACTGTCTCAGGAAATCCTTGTCGCCGCTGTAAAGGTAGTGCTGCCAGATGTGTGTGGAGAGCCATGAGCCGCCGTTGGGGAACATTCCCCATGAGGCTCCGTCAACAGGGCCGGCTATGCGCCACAGGTCGGTGTTGTGGTGAGCCACCCATCCGCCGCAGCCGTACATCTCCTTTGCCGTCTTGGCGCCGGTGACGGAGAGGTCGCGTATCATGCTGAACAGCGGCTCGGCCGTCTCGGCAAGGTTGCACACGTCAGCCGGCCAGTAGTTCATCTCGGTGTTGATGTTGATGGTATATTTCGAGTCCCACGGGGCGTTCTTCTTGTCGTTCCACACGCCTTGCAGGTTTGCGGGCTGTCCGCCGGGCTGCGACGATGATATGAGCAGGTAACGCCCGAACTGGAACATCAGCGCCACGAGCGACTGATCCTTGCCGTCCTTGGCGAACATCTCCACGCGCTTGTCGGTCTCCAGCTTGTCGTTCTTCCCCTCGGGCAGGGTCAGCCTTACGCGGTCGAACTGCTTTTTGTACGCTGCGGTGTGCCTGTCGCGCAGGTCGGAGTACGACATCTTCGCCACCGCCTTGAGGTATGCGTTGGCCTTTTTCAGCGCGTTGCCGCTCACGTCATGGTAGTTCACGAAGTTCGTTGCGCAGCTGATGTATATCGTTGCCGTCGTTGCTCCCGTCACGCTCACGGCGTTGTCGCGTCCCACGGTCTTTCCGTCGGCCGTGACCTGCATCACGCACTGCGCCGTCAGTCCGGCCTTTATGCCCTCCTGCTCCACGTTCTTCACCGTTGCTGTGAGCACGTTTTTCCTTACGCTCACGCTGTTCTCCAGCTTGCAGTCGTAGCCCATCTCCATGTTCAGTGCGCCGGGCTTGCCGGCCTCTATGCGCATCACGATGATGCCGTCGGTCATGGAGGCGAAGGTGGTGCGTGTGTATTTCACGCCATCCACGGTGTAGCGTGTCGTGGCCGTGGCGTTGCTGAGGTCAAGCTCGCGGTAGTATTCCGTGGCCTTGTCGTGTCCGGGGAATTTCAGTTTCATGCTTCCCACGGTGAGGAACCGCATTCCGCTGGGTCCGGGAATGAACTCCTTGTTTATTATGTCGGCCGCCTGCTTCTCCTTGCCGTTGAATATCAGCTGCCTGACCTCGGCGAGATGTTGCAGTGATGTCTTGGAATTGTTGCTGTACGGGCTGCCGGACCAGAACGTCTCCTCGTTGAGTTGCAGTTCCGCTGTCTCCGTTCCCCCGAAGTCCATTGCCCCGAGGTGTGAGTTGCCCAGCGGCAGAGCCTCAAGCCAGCACGATGCCGGGCGGCTGTACCACAGTTTCTGCGCCATGGCGGCGGTGACGCCAAGCACCAGCAACGTGACGATGGCGGTCAGTGATTTCTTGTTCATCTTGGTTTGTTTTTTAGTATGTTTATGATAATTGTTGGCCTTTCTTTTTGTTTATAGTGTAATAGTGCGCGGCTGATAATCATTATATAATGTATAAGGCATCGGTCAGCGACTTCAATATATGAAGCGATGAACCCCGTAGGGGTGACACATTATAGGATAGGGGCTTGCCCCTATCTACAAAGGCATATCCCCAAAAATGTATCGGGAACCCCGAAGCCGGCAGGCGAGGAGGCCTAACAGGCCGACGAGGGGTGAAAAGAAACAGACGGGGATACCATTTTATGTATAACGAAATACGTTATAACCGCTATGCCGTTCGTAACCCTTCGGCGGCCTGTGGCCACCTCACCTGCCGGCTTCGGGGTTCCAATGCCATTCCCGTTATATCCTTCTGACACAGGGCTTACACCCTGTGCCGTAATATGTCACCCCTTCGGGGT
>JAAGKN010000791.1_pt1 | contig 81271 bp, 53 predicted proteins | sample 6206371 | NCBI WGS metagenome assembly JAAGKN01 (sample SAMN11533720, study PRJNA540317) | gut metagenome | isolation source: fecal pellets from male and female animal of same cohort | host: Peromyscus leucopus | place: USA:CA | collected 2017 | reverse complement strand
GACATGATCAACGAGCTGGACAAGCAGTATGCAATTTCTGAGAACTATGCCAAGGGGTTCGCGGAGGGTGAAGCCAGGGGCATTGCTCAGGGCGAGGCCAGAGGTGAAGCGAGGGGACGTCAGGAGGGCTTGGAGGAAGGCCGTCAGGAAGGAGAGGAAAAAGGCCGTAGGGTAAGTGTACTCGAGCTTGCCAAGGCAATGAAGACAAAAGGTCTGTCAATAACGGATATTGCTGATATTACAGGGCTTCATATCTCTGAGATAGAGGTGTTATAGAGAAATTGAATAAACTGCAGGCCTGGAGCAGAAGTAAAGCAGACTTTGCTCCTGTAGAGGTGAAATATTTTTGCAAAAGGGTTTAAGACAAACTGCGAGATGGAGCCGGCCGGGAATTATTCAGGCCATGCCGTGATACGGCATTTATAGGTCTTTGCAGGCATTTATAATAGGGGAACGACATTAATCACAGAATTTGAAATCCAAGGTTCCTGACCATAGAAATATCAGTATGGCAGCTGTGGCTGTCCTGTACAGATAACCAGGATCAGATATTTTTAGTATTTTTGCAGGATTGATTCCGCGCAGGACAAAAATATTCCAGCCATGTCATTGAGCCAATTAGAGAGCGAAATAAAATATCTTCCAGGCGTTGGCCCCAAAAGGGCGGGGCTTCTTGAAAAGGAGCTTGGTGTACGCACATTCGGTGACCTGATAAGGATATACCCTATAAGATATATAGACCGCAGCAGCATTATACGTATATGTGACATACGTCCGGACATGGCATATATCCAGATAAGGGCAAAGGTTGTAAGGAAAGAGCTTATAGGGGCAGCAGGCAGGATTGCAGCAACAGATCCAAAAGAAATCAGATTCAATATGGTCAAGCGGCTTTCCGTTATAATTTCAGACGGGAGCGGAGAAATGGAGGCAGTCTTCTTCAAGGGCGTCAAGTGGATGTACGGCAAACTTGAAGAGGGCAATGAGTTCATATTTTTCGGAAAGCCGTCTGCATTCAACAGCAGGGTAAACATAGTGCATCCTGAAGTTGACCTCCCCAGTGACAGCAAGCCTGGCCTTCAAGCCATGAACGGGTCCATGACAGGAGTATATCCAAGCACAGAAAGGCTAAAGAACGGAGGGATTACGGGCAAGGTGATGAACAGGATGATGTCTGCGGCCCTGAATGCCGTGCTTCCTGAGATACATGACAGCCTGCCCGAATACATAATGAAGGAGAAAGGGCTTGTCCCGCTGCACTACGCATTGAGGAACATACATTTCCCGATTGACATGGCAGCACTTGAGAAGGCAAGGTACAGGCTGAAATTCGAGGAACTGTTCTTTCTGCAACTGTCACTGCTGAAACAGAAATATATAAGGAGCAGGAATATACACGGGATACCGATGCCAAAGGTCGGGGATGCATTCAACATATGCTATGAATCAATTCCTTTCCAGCTTACCGGGGCGCAGAAAAGGGTAATCCGTGAGATGAGGGACGACATGAAGAGCGGGCACCAGATGAACCGTCTGCTACAGGGAGATGTAGGAAGCGGCAAGACCATGGTAGCTGTTCTCTGTGCGTTGATTGCATACGGCAACGGATATCAGTCATGCATAATGGCACCGACAGAAGTCCTTGCACAGCAGCATTACAGGAACATATCCAGATATCTTGAACCGACAGGGGTCAAGGCGGCACTCCTGACAGGAAGCAGCCGCGCCGCAGAGAGAAGGGAAATACATGCCGGACTGGAGGACGGATCCATAGGCATCATAGTAGGTACCCATGCCCTGATTGAGGACAATGTGATATTCCGTAACCTCGGGCTTGCCATAATAGACGAACAGCACAGGTTCGGTGTAGAGCAGAGGGCCAGGCTGTGGGCAAAGTCATCATGCGGGATTCCTCCCCATGTACTTGTGATGACTGCCACCCCTATTCCACGTACACTTGCAATGACATTGTACGGAGACCTTGATGTCTCGATAATTGACGAACTTCCTCCTGGAAGAAAGCCGGTGCAGACAATGCATGCATTTGAGGGGAAGCGTCCAGCACTCTACAAATTCATGAAAGACCAGATTGCGCTCGGGAGACAGATATTCGTGGTATATCCGCTGATCTTCGAAAGCGAAACCCTTGACTACAAGAACCTTGAGTCTGGATATGAACAGATTGTCCAGGCTTTTCCGTTCCCTCCATACAAGACAGCTATTGTGCATGGGCAGCAAAGCAACGATGACAAGAATTTCAATATGGAGGCCTTTGCGTCAGGCAGGGCCAATATACTTGTGGCCACATCCGTAATCGAGGTCGGAGTCGATGTGCCGAATGCCTCAGTCATGGTCATAGAGAGTGCTGAGAGATTCGGGTTGAGCCAGCTTCACCAGCTGAGGGGAAGAGTCGGGAGAGGTTCAGAAAAGTCATATTGCATCCTGATGACAGGCAACAGGATGAGCAAAGAGTCAAAGCATAGGATAGAATTGATGTGTGCAACCGAGAACGGATTCGAGCTGGCAGAAGAAGACATGAAGATGCGGGGGCCTGGGGACATCGAGGGTACACAGCAGAGCGGGCTTCCGGTTTCATTGAACATAGCATCTCTGGCAAAGGACGGAATCATGCTGAACGATGCAAGGGCATACGCAGATTCCATACTGGAGAGGGATCCATCACTGACAGCAGACCGCAATGCCCCTCTGAGGGAGGAACTTCGCAAAGACAAATACAGGACACGTGACTACAGCAAGATAAGCTGATTATGGTTTCAGAACTTTTACAGAAATACATCTGGTTGATACAGACATTGGTAAAGGCATCAGACAGTGGACTGTCCATTGAGGATATAATCCGTAAATGGGAGAACAGGTTCGGTGCGTCATACTCGCGCAGGACATTCAACAACCACAGGGCTGCAATAGAAGAAGCATTCGGTATAAGAATCGAATGCAACAGGAGAAGCAACAGATATTATATAAGGTATTCAGACGATGTGACTGACGGGAATGCGGAAGCCGCATGGCTTATCAATACATTCACAGTCAACAGCATGCTTTCATTGGGCAAGGAGAGGCTATCAGGACGGGTATCGGTGGAGGACATCCCGTCCGGACAAAGGTTCCTGACTTCAATAATGGATGCGATGCTTGACTGCAATGTACTGAGAATACGCTACAGGAAATATGGTTCTTCAGGAGACGGTACAGAATACACCTTGCGGCCATACGCACTGAAGGAATCATCCAGGAGATGGTATCTCGTGGCATATTGCGAAGAGAGGGAGGCAACAAGGGTATATGCCCTTGACAGGATAATGTCCATCAGCCCCACCGGACTTGACTTCATGATGCCGGACGGATTTGATGTGGATGAGATTTTCGCTTCAATCTATGGAGTCTACCTGACGCAGGACAGGCCAACGGAGATTGTATTCAAGGCCTCGTTCAAGGAGGCTGAATATCTCAGGGACCTGCCATTGCACAAGTCGCAGAGGGAAATATCCAAGGACAGTGATTCAGTCCAGTTCTCGATAAGGGTCTGCGTCAACAACAACCTGCTCATGGATTTGTGGCGTCTTGGCAGCGGCATCGAGATAATTTCACCTGAAGAAATAAGGAATGCCTTCGCCGAAGAAGCGGCAAAGGCATACCAAATATACAGCAAATAGCCTGCTATGCCAGCCACAATGGCTTGCGGAAGCAATAAGGCAAGGACAGGCTATCTGTTCTGCATCAACGATATCTCCTCAGTGCGGGCCTCAGCAGTCCTGAATACCAGCACAGTCTTTCCTCCGGAATATGACAGGGAGACATCAGATGTCCCGGAATCACATATTGTCCATTCACCTTCAAGCTCAAGTGATACTGAAGTCTCTCCGCAAGGGTTGTCTATCCATTTGCGGCTATATACACTGCGTTCTATCCTTTTCCCGGACGCATCAAACATCTCATCGGATTCACCTGCATACAGGGCAAGGTCAGGATTGCTGACACTGAGCGTCAGTATCCCATTGCCATCAGTGCTGTACATGAGCATGGACGGGGTTGAATGGCAGACAAGACCCTCAAGATCAGATTCTTCGAACACAGCACAGGCATGTATCCCTGAACAGTCAAGCACATGATGGACAGAATTGTCACATTCAAGGACATAATACGGAAGTCCTTTCATATATTCCTGTATCTGCCCTTCGTCAGGATGGACAACAGCCATATACTCGTACGACCCGTCAGAGACCACATCTCCATGACTGATATATGCCTTTTCGAAATACCCTTCTGTTGGAGCATCAGTCTCTTCATGGAGCGAATGCTGCAGGCCACGGCTGACCACGACATCTGCATCATGCACAAAGTAGGCATTCCCGAGACGGTCCACCAGGACTGCATCACCGGAATACTCGCCGCAGAAACCGTTTCCTCCGACCTTGTTCCCATTTACATACAAAGTATCGCCATCAGACACTGTATTCTGGAAAAGGGTAGTATGCAGTCCGGAGCCTTCAAGACGGTTCTCAAGACCTGACCCCAATGCCACAATCCTGTTGCCGAATGCAAAAAATGACTTGCGGGCACGCAGGCTGCCATTGTATTTGTCATGTTCATGCAATTTCATCGCATACGCCCCGAATACGCCCCTATGTGAGACTCCGCCTGCAAACCATTCATCGGACAGCAGCATCTCCTCATATCCGGAATACTCATCCACATTGAGGACGTTGGACTTCATCTGCGGCATAGGGATCTCTGCAGCCGTTGTACCAGGGATATGGCACCAGTCCCAGCCATCCACCTGGTATCCGCTTCCAAAGCTGCTGATATCCGGTTCCTTGTCTGCAAGTATCTGCATGCTGCCATGGGTCAGGTAGCGGCCATAATGGTTCGCGCCAACGTATGTCTCTGTTGCCCACAGGTAGCGGCTATGGCCGGCAATGGTGACAAGCCATTCCCCCTGACGGTGTGACAATGATGAATTATATCCGTAAGCCTTTGTCCCATTGGGAGCATCCTCGGCTGAAATCCCTGCATTGATGAACTTTCTGGCCCATGAACCTTTTTCACCATTGAGTCTGAGGAATGCAGCAGCAAGTTCACGGTCTATACTGTCATTGCCGTCCGGAGAGCCGGCATCTGCAAGCAATGCGTATTGACGCGGTATCAGCGCACCCTTCCCGTCAGGATGACGTCCGGACATTGCGAGAGGGAAAGAAGCCTTGTTGCAATAGAAGCGCATCTCAAGAAGGGCCTTCTTCAATATTCCATGTCCTTCGGCTGAAACAGCAAAAGCTGTGTGGTTCAGCATCCACACGGCATTGACGGCCCCGTCAAAGCCACCTGTTGCATAAGCGGGATATGCTTTTCTGTGATGATATACAGTTCCGTCTGTCTTGAAGCATGGCAAAGTGCCGCCAGTGTACCGGAACCCGTTGTCTATCCATCTGGCAAGAGCCTGCATATAGGCATATTTATAAGGTGTATCCTCCATCACGATGATAGATGCCACACGTCCCATGAGGGAAGTATTGAACGCATCTATATCCATCCCGGGAACATCCGGAGCAATCTTCACCTCCCCTACTCCGGAGAACCACTCCATCGCCTTCTGGACTTCGTCAAGAAGACCGGCCCCGGCAAGGACATCGCACATGATTACAGGAGCGGTATAGAAATTCCTCATGCTGTAGCCAAGATGGTGAAGTGTGCCCTGGCCGCTTCCTGCGGCAAACCCCTGGTCCAGCAGCAGCCGTGTCAGATCAACATACATCGATGCAATCGAATCCTTCTCTACAGAATCACGTGAGCAATGCCAGGCCACAGCCAGCTGGAAAAGATTGTCATTCAGCTGTCTGAGAAGCTGCCCGTTGTCTGAGAAGCGTCTTGAGGCATCCTTTACATCCAGATTTATGAACGTCTCCCCATAGCGGGTGAAGAATATCGGCTTTCCCTTTACTGTCCCGTCAGGATTATACCCGAAGCCATAGCTTCCATAAATCCCGAGAAGCCTTTCCATAGGCAGCGGCTTCCTGCCTGCAGTCACAAGTTCGACAAAACGGTCCCTGACCGCATGCATATCAGCCATATCCTTTTCCTCAAGGCTCTGCTTTTCCCGGATGTCAAGCACCTTGTCCCAGTTCCTGTTCAGCACAAGCCAGTGTGATGTAGTACCTTCATTTATGAATGGGGCCTGCCAGTCAGGCGTATGATGCCTTATGTCCTGGAATGACGAGGTTATGATCCCGTCAAGATAAAGGCTGCCTTTCTTCACACCCTCAGGTGCATATATCCGTACCTCATCCATCCCTTCAACAGGAGTCCCCTGCATGTCCCTGTCAAAGGCTACCCACGCTCCGCGCCAGCCTGTAAAGCCAAGGCCATATTCGAAATGGCAGCACTCCCTGCCGTCTTTAAGGAATGAAAAGCGGAGTTTCCCGTCAAGCATTTCCGGAGAATAGACCCAAAACACGAACGAAGACACAGATGTCTCGGCTGGATTAGGATTCTCCTTAAGATAAGGTATATGTCCAGGAATACAGATCGAGGCTCCTTTCCCTGACCATTCCCACAGAAGCGAGTTTTCCCCGAGCTTTGAATGAAGCCCGGATATACTTATCCTGCTTTTGCGTCCGGCGACAACAGGAGATGTGCCCTCCTCGAAAGAGAGCACATCCTTTATTTCCGGAAAATCAACATTGTCCGCCTTCAAGGCCATCGGCACAGACAGGGCCATGGCGGTAAAAACAAGCAATAATTGTCTTAGCATAGGTTCTCTGTCCAATTATCTTTCTACAGGTGCCATTCCTTTCTCTATCCTGCCCTTCCTTACAAGTGCCTCAAGTAAATAGTAGTCGGCATAGTTAAGGGGAACGTCGATATTGCTTCCATGAGGAATACTGCCTACAGAATGCATCAGGATAAAGCCACCGTTTGTCCCCTGCTCTGCACGGTATGCAGGAGTCGAGAGGGACTCGACAATCCTGTCAGCCTTTGCCTTGTAGCCATTGTTGTCTGCAAGATAGCTAAGTTCATACAGGGCAGAGGCAATAATTGCAGCAGATGAGACATCCTTGCATGCGTCAGGAATGTCAGGGGCATTGAAATCCCAGTAAGGCACAAGGTCTTCCGGCATATTCGGATGCGAGAAGAGGTATGCAGCGACATTCTCAGCCCTGTCGAGATATTTCCTGTCCCCTGTGAATCGGTATGCCACAGTGAAGCCATAGATTGACCAGGCCTGTCCGCGCGCCCATGCCGATTCATCAGAGTATCCCTGGGCAGTGCACCTGCCAAGGACCTTGCCTGTCTCCATGTCATAGTCCACCACATGGAAGGTACTGAAATCAGGACGGTAGTGGTTCTCCAGCGTCTTGTCCGCATGGCTTACCGCGATGTCACGGAAAGTCCTGTCACCTGTCATCTCACTCACCTTGAAAAGCAGTTCCAGGTTCATCATGTTGTCAATGATTACAGGGCATGTCCACCCCCTTTCTGACTGCCAGCCACGGTCAGTGTTCCATGACTGGAGCACCCCTGCACCAGGCCTGAACCTTGTCGCGAGGGAATTCGCGGTGTTGACAAGCACGCTGTCATATCCTTTGATATTCTTGAGCCTTAGTCCGTTGCCATAGCTGTCATAGACCATGAAGCCAACGTCGTGATGCCATTTCAGATACTGGATTTCATCAAGGATCTCCGTATGTCTCTGCGCATGCTCAGCCCAGTATTCATCTCCTGTAAGTTCATACATATACCACAGGGTCCCTGCAAAGAATCCGCTCACCCAGTCATCCACAGGCACGAATTCCACCTCCCCGTTCTTGAAAGTGGACGGAATCCTCAATGTATCACCGGACTCTGAATCCTCAAGCAGGGCACCTACCTGCACCTTTGCATTCGCAATGTTTTCTGTGATGATATCCTCCTTGCATGTACACGAGAGGCAAAGCGCGGCGACCGCAATAAATGAAATTGGTTTAAAGCACATATCTTTACTGATTTATATTATTTCGTACCGGAATCCGTTATCGGGCACGGCTTTTTTCGGGCACAAACATAGAGACAATAAACGAATTTTACAAAAATTTATACAAATTTGCTATTTTTTGCTTCCAAAAAGTTTTGCAAAGCGAAATATTTAATATATTTGCGCGCTCAAAACGGGAAAGCAGAGCCACTCCCGTTACCGTTAACGGAAAAACATGATCCAATAACACCGCCTCCTGAGGCTTTACGGAAGACTGATATACCGGAACATTGAAGTACATTGAATTAGAGATGAAACGAATTATAGCCTACATTGTCATTTCTACATTTTCTGCGGTTCTTTTGTCCGCAAGGCAGAGTCCCCAATACGGATTCGAGCATGGAGTACCTGGATTCATCAGCGTGACAGGCAACGGAAAGGTTTCATCCTCCACATTGAAATACAAGGACGGAAGCCGCTCCCTCTGTTTCAGCTGGGACGCTGCGGCATCATTTGCATTTGACAATCCTCAAGGCCTCAGAAGTTCAGCGATGTCAGACAATGGCGGCATAATAATCTGGATATACTCCACAGACAGCCAATGCAGCCCGCTCAGATTCAATTTCACAGACGGTTCCGGCAACAGCATCTGCCATTTCGGCTTCAATATGGATTTCAGAGGCTGGAGGACGGCATGGATAAAATGGGATGACATGCACACTGCCGACGGAAAATTTTACGGTGACCTTCCAGAGGAGGCAAGGCGCACTGATATATCAAGGATGGAAATCATACCGGGCGGAGAGACATGCGGTACCATATATATAGACAGGCTGAGCTTTGTCAGTGAGCCAATGCACAGGCAGATCACACCGGACATGCAGATCCCGGACAACAACAGCCATCTCAGGCGCGGGATGTGGCACTGGGCGCGTCTATGGGAATGGGAGCAATATCCTGCAATCCAGGTCCATGGAATCTCAATGGAGCAGGAGGATATGGTGCACCTTGTGGAGGAAAGGCTCGACAGAAGGCTGCAGAAGGAAGCCCCAGGGCTGAACATGTCCGTAAAGCTCGCTGCAAAGGCTGATTCCCTGTATTCCCTTTACAGGATAGGCCGCCTCGGGGACGGTTCGATGACCGGAGCTCCCCTGCTGTCTGATGATGAATTCATCCAAGAAGACGGGGAAATGCGTATCAGATATATCCAGGACATCCTATGGTACTACGCTGCCCATTATCTGAGGACCGGAGATACAGTGAACATACAGAAGGCCATAGACACATTTGACCATGCAATCGACCAGGGATTCGCATTCGGGAGCGGAATGGGCACCAACCACCACTATGGATACCAGACAAGGAATATCTTCAAGGCTGTGTGGATTCTCAGGAAAGAGTTTGCCAAGGCAGGCAGACTGGAAGAATATATGAAGGTGCTGCGGTACTGGAGCGGTGTGGCAGAGGCAAGGCTTCCGTTCCAATACGGCAGGGACGAGCTTCTGGACTCATGGAATACACTCAATGACGCGAAAGTCATATCAATCATGCTTTCCGGTGACAGTGCAGAGAAATATTGCCTGATGAAGGCGTTTGGAGAATGGCTCTCCGCCTCAATGTCGTATAGTCCAGGGACATTGGGCGGGTTTAAGGCAGACGGGACATCGTTTCACCACGGCGGGCATTATCCGGCATACTCTACAGGCGCATTCGCGGCATTGGGACACTATGCAGCACTCACAGAAGACACGGATTTCTGCATCAGCGTACAGGCAAGGAGAAATTTCAAGAATGTCCTGCTTGCCATGAGAGACTATTGCAACACCTTTGAATGGGGGACAGGAATCAGCGGACGGCATCCTTTCAACGGCAGGATACCAAAGGCTGACATGGATGCATACGGAAGGCTTGCACTGCTCGGAGACCTTACAGGAAGAGGGCTGGATGCAGATCCGGAACTTGGAGGGGCATACCTTTCATTTGTAGAATCGGGGGGGGCATCGGATAAGGAAATCACAGGCCGCCTCAAGGAAGCCGGAATCGTCCCTCTGCCTGCTGAAGAGGGATTCCGTGTCTACAACTATGGAGCATTCGGCATACATCGCAGGGACAGCTGGATGATCACCCTCAAGGCATATAACAGCGATGTGTGGTGCTCTGAAATATATGAGCACGACAACCGGTTCGGAAGATACCAGAGCTACGGTTCGGTACAGATAGCAGGAAGCGGCAACCCGGTATCCGCAAAGGCCAGCGGATTTGTGCAGGAGGGCTGGGACTGGAACAGGATGCCAGGCACTACCACAGTGCATCTCCCTTTCGGACTGCTTGACAGCCCGAACAAGGGGACGCTGATGGAGAAGAACACAAGCAGGTTCCCAGGAGTATCCTCGCTTGAAGGGAGGAACGGGTGCATGGCATTCACCTTCACGGAAAAGGGACGCAGGAACTTCTGCGAAGGGGCAACTGCATTCAAGAGCGTATTCTGCTTTGACAACAGGATTGTCTTCATCGGAAGCGGAATCACAAATTCATCATCTTTCAATACTGAGACCACATTGTTCCAGCTTGCCATGGCAGACAGGGATAAACCGATATCGGTAAATGGAGAAAGCCTGTCTGGATTCCCTGCCACACAAAGGATTGAGTCACATATCAAGACAGTGCTCACTGACACAAAGGGCAATGTATATGTCCTTCCTGACGGAAAAGGGCTTACTGTTGTGAAGCAGGAGCAGTCATCTCCGTCCGACACAGGCCGGAAGACAGGAAAAGGGGATTTCATCACAGCATATATAGACCACGGTCCTTCACCGGAGGTGGCATCATACGAATATATGATACTGGTCTCCCCCGCACCTGAAGAAAGGAGCAGATGGACAGAGTCCTCCCCGTACACGGTCATATGCGCCGAAGACAATGCACACGCTGTCAAGGATGCAGTGACAGGTACGGAAGCATACATATCATATTCCGGATACAACGGCAGCGGAGACATAGCGGAAATCACTCCTGAAACAATCGTCATGAGACGCAAGACCGGAAAATCTTCATACATGATGAGCATATGCACACCTGACCTCGGGATCACGGACAAAGGCTACACTACCCCACAGGAAAGCCAGCCTCTTGAACGTTCGGTCATCCTGAAAGGCAGATTCACGGCAGACTGCAAAGACGGGACGGCATGGAGCGAAGTCAAGGGCAACAGGACAGTCATAACGGCCAGGTGCATAGGCGGGCAGCCCGTTGAGTTCACAGTCCACAGGAAATAATACAGTATAAATAATAATTCTACATTAATAAACACTCTATTCTAATGCAAAAATTAATTCAAGTGCTTATGGTCTTGGCTGTTGCCCTTTTTTCAGCAGCCACAGCCGGCGCACAGGTCAAAAGTATCAGTGGCAAGGTCACCGACAGCAACGGAGAGCCACTGGTTGCGGTAACTGTCTACCAGACAGACAATACCGGCAATGGCACAGTCACAGGGGCTGACGGTTCATATACCATCAGTGTCCCTTCCGGCGCCTCAATTACATTTTCATGTCTTGGCTATACCGAAACCGTAGAAAAAGTCGGGAACAGGACCAGGATAGATGTCACAATGGAAGATGACCGTATCTCGCTCGATGCCGCAGAGGTAGTCAGCATCGGATATGGTTCCGTTGCCAAGAGAGACCTCACCGGCTCTGTAACCAAGGTTGACATGGGAGAAGTCCTTAAATCAAGCAGCACCACATTCGACCAGGCCCTCACAGGAAGGGTTGCAGGAGTGGTCGTGACCACTTCTGACGGAGCGCTCGGAAGCGAGGCAAACATTGTCATCAGGGGAAACAACTCCCTGACACAGAGCAGCTCCCCTCTGTTCATCATTGATGGTTTCCAGTCCGAGAGTTCCCTTGCGACATCGCTGAACTCCGCAGACATAGAATCCATAGACATCCTTAAGGATGCCTCAGCTACAGCCATCTATGGTGCCCGTGGAGCCAACGGTGTCATAGTAATCACCACAAAGCAGGGTATCGAGGGCAAGCCTAAGGTGAATTTCAGCGCGTCATGGACAGGCAGCAAGATCTACAACAAGATGGACCTCATGAATCCATACGAGTTCGTCAAGCTGCAGACCGAGTATATCGGTACAGGCACAAACAAATATCTCGACGGTGCGGACGGCATCACCTACACCCTGGATGACTACAGGGACCTTGCAGGGGACGACTGGCAGGACAGGCTGTACCGCAGCGCGCTCACACAGAACTACAACATCTCACTCTCGGGAGGAAGCAAGAGCGCGGGCAACAGGTACAATGTATCGCTTTCCGTAGTGGACCAGGACGGTATCATCATCAAGTCCAATTTCCAGAGGTACCAGGCAAAGATCAACTTCTCGCAGAACATCGGCAAGAAAGTGGTCGTCGATGTAATGGCGAACTATGCACGTTCCGTTACAAGCGGCACGACACCTACAAGTGCACAGCAGTCTTCTTCCGCATCAGGATGGCTCATATACTCAATGTGGGGCTACCGTCCGGTGAAGCCTATCGGTGACGGTTCTGACCATGACCTTGCCGAAGACCTTGTAGACTACGATGCATCCAATGCCAATGACTACAGGTTCAACCCTGTCAAGTCCGCAGAGAACGAGCACAGGAAGACAATTGTCGACCTCCTGAATGCAAATGCGTCAATCACATACGAAATTGTAGAAGGGCTCAAGTTCAAGGCTACAGGAGCATACAGGTTCCAGAACCGCAGACGCGAGGAGTTCAACGGCAGCCAGACATACACAGGATACGAAGGCTCTCCTTCCGGCAAAGGCATAAACGGTGCAATATACTGGAACAACTGGGTATATTGGCAGAATGAGGAGACCCTTACATGGGTAAAGCACATCAGGAACAGGCACCATATCAACCTGATGGGAGGAGTGTCGTTCCAGGGCGAGACACAGGACTACAAGGGCGTGAGGGCAGAGCAGATGACCACCGAAGCCCTTGGACTTAACGGTCTCCACACCGGTAACTACCAGACTGTCACTCCATACCAGTATGACTGGAGACAGATGTCCGCATTCGGAAGGATAAACTACAACTATAAATACAAATATTACCTTACCGCGACATTCCGTGCAGATGCCTCTTCGAAATTCCCTGCAGACAACAGATGGGGATATTTCCCTTCTGTAGGTGCCTCATGGAACTTCAACAGGGAGAACATATTCAAGAACAGCAGCTGGCTGACAAACGGAAAGCTCAGGTTCTCGTGGGGACTCACGGGAAACAACAGGACAACCACGCCGTATGACTACTACTCCCAGATCTCCACGCTCCCTGGTGACCCGAATTCGTATGACTACGTATTCAACGGCCAGATTGTCTCAGGCTACTATCCTTCAAACATGGCCAATGACAAGCTGAAATGGGAGACCACAGAGCAGTACAATGTCGGTATCGACCTTTCATTCTTCACCAATGACCGTATCAAGATCACAGCAGACTGGTATCTCAAGAATACAAGGGACCTTCTGCTCCAGGCAACGATACCGGCATCATCCGGATATACTTCCGCGATGATAAACATCGGCTCCATGCAGAACAAGGGATTCGAGCTGACAATCGAGACGGTCAATATAATGAAGAGGAATTTCCAGTGGAACACCACATTCAACATTGCCCTCAACCGCAACAAGGTCACCGCACTGACCAACGACCAGTATTCCCTTTTCAATACGGTTTCATGGGACCAGAGGTTCAACAGCCAGTATCCATACGTGACACAGGTGGGCAAGCCTTCCGGAATGATGTACGGATATCTCTATGACGGTACCTACAAGGAAGATGAATTCAACGGAGGAACCATCCTGAAGGACGGTGTACCTTACATGACATCTGTAGGAAAGGACTTTGTACGCCCTGGAGACCCTAAATACAGGGATATCAACGGCGACGGAGTGATAGATGACAATGACCGCACTGTCATAGGCTCCGGACAGCCACTGCATACAGGAGGATTCGGCAACACATTCTATTTCTTCGGGTTCGATGTCAGCATATTCTTCCAGTGGAGCTACGGCAATGACATCCTCAATGCCAACAAGCTCATCTTCGAGAACGGCTCTATCTCCAACCTGAACCAGCTTGCCTCATATTCCGGAAGATATTCCGCAGAGAACCCAGACAGCGACATACCGAGGGTAAGGGCAAACGGTATGTTCGTATATTCTTCAAGGGTTGTGGAGGACGGTTCATTCCTCAGGCTCAGGAATGTGTCAATCGGCTATACCTTGCCTAAGAGTGTGACCAGGAAGATCAAGGTGGACAATATAAGGTTCAATGTATCTGCCGACAATATATGGACACTCACAGGCTACTCGGGACCAGACCCTGAGGTATCTACAAGGAACTCAGTCCTTACCCCTGGATTTGACTGGTCCGCATACCCGAGGGCATTCGGAATCACAGGAGGAGTTTCATTCACATTCTAATGCAGGAGGAAAAGACAATGAGAAAATATATAATATTGACAATACTATCAATGGCTGCACTGTCATCCACCTCATGCAGCTTCCTCGAGCTGAAACCGAATATAATCAGTTCGGAGACATATTACAGCAGCCTCAAGGAAGTGCAGTCAGGCCTGGCAGGAATCTATGGAGTGATGAACAATGAGGCATTCTACGGAAACTACTATTCACTCATGATGTCCAATGTGGACGACCTGTCCTACTATAACAGGAACAGCGCATCTACATTTACACAATGGTACAGGCACGATGCAAGTGCATCCGAAGTCTACGAGACATGGTCACTTATATATAAAGGTGTCCGGAACGCCAACGCATTCATGGAGGCAATCAGTGATTCGGAGTTTGACCCCGGGCATGCTTTGTACAACGAGGCAAGGTTCCTGAGGGCATATTACCATTTCATCCTGGCACAGGCATGGGGAAACGTCCCTCTCAAGACTGAATCCACCAAGACACCGGACGATGTCATGTGCAAGGCTACACCGCAGGCTGAAATCCTCGACTGGGTGATAAAGGAGATGGACGCTACCCTGGAGCACCTTCCGGAAGACCTGGCAAACGCCCCTTCAAGGGTCACAAGGAATACTGCCAACGGTATACTCGCAAGGGTCTGCCTGTTCATGGCAGGAGAAAGCGTCAATGGAGGCGAGAAGTCAAAGAAGGAATATTTCAAGCTCGCTGCAGACTATGCAGGAGCTGTCATTTCAACTGAAATGCACCATCTGAACAAGGAGTACTCAGACATATTCATAAACATGATTTCAGACAAATATGACAAGGAGTACAACGAGTCAATGTGGGAAGTAGACTTCCTCGGGGACAGGTCAAGTGCCGAGAACTGGACAAACGGGCGAATAGGAGACCTTATCGGACTACAGAGTTCAGGTGCAGATGACTTCTCCAACTGGAGCTGCAACTACTCATACGGAATGTATGACGGTTCGCTTAAGCTCTGGGACCTCTACTGGGCAACTGACAGGACAGAGGAGGAGACATGCCTTGACAACGTTACCGACAAGAGGCAGCTATGGAACATGCCGCCATATAACTATTCCGGCAACGCCAACTATCCTCCATACGGTTCAGGGCTGGCAAGCGGATCCAGCCGTGCAAGCTATGACAAGGCACCATACGTCTACGACAAGGTATCCACATCGGAAGACCCTCTTGCTGCACCTGCAATAAGGAACTGCGGCAAATTCAGGAGAGAGGTGGAATACGAAGGAGTGAAGGATTCAAAAAGGCTGTATACAACCATCAACTACCCTATACTCAGGTATTCCGATGTAATGCTGATGTATGCCGAGGCCGAGAATGAATATAACGGTGCTCCTTCCGAGGCCGCATTCAACCTTGTCAAGGAAATAAGGGAAAGGGCAGGCATCAAGACAAGGGACTTCTCTGAATACTCCTCATACGAGGCATTCAGGGACCTTATAAGGAACGAAAGGGGCCGCGAACTGTGCTTTGAATCCCTCAGGAAATATGACCTGATACGGTGGGGAATCTTTGTCAAGACGATGAACAGCTACCCTCAGTGGACAAATGATGAGAGATGGTCCAAGAATGCCAAGGCAGAATATGCTGCAGCAATCGGTACAGCAGTGCAGGAGAAGCACATTGTCCTGCCTGTCCCTGCAATCGAGCTTGGAGTGAACAAGGAATTGACCCAGAACCCACTCTGGTAAGGATAAATTTTAGGATATATGAAAAATCTGAATATAATATTATGCGCCATTCCGGTCCTGCTTGCCGGATGTACACATACAGACGCATACAAGAAAGTTGACTACAATGTCACATTGCATCCTTCCAACACCTACTATGCAGGCGATGCAGTAAAGTTCAATATAACCGGGGAGGTCGACAATATCCTCTTCTACAGCGGTGAGACCGGCCAGCAGTACAGATACAGGGACAGGTTTGAAGTGCCGGTAGAGGATGTAGAGGCGGCTGTGCTCAATTGCGAGTTCCAGGCAAGGTACGGAAATGCCGATGCCCTTGAAGTCTATGTCTCAAATTCATTCGACGGACTGTCAGGAGAAGACGGAGAGGCAGACAGGGCAAAGGTCAAGGCCATGTACGAAGGCGGGATGCAGGGCTGGACAAGGCTTGACTACCAGGAAGGGGCAAGCACTGTCTGGACTTCACAGGAATTCGAGCTGAATGAATACGTGGACAATTTCTCCATTGCATTCCACTGGTGTCCAAAGAGCTACGATGCCACACAGAGGACATACTGGATCAATGCAGACCTTTCCCTTGCACTTGCAGGCACATCTCCTTCCAATATGAATATCAGGGACTTCAGCCTCATCACCCTAATGATGAATGAAGAACTGGACCCTTACTACAGGAACGCAGGAAACGGTTCTATCAGACTTGACAACAGTGCCGCAGACCTCGTTCTTCAGGGCGTAGGTGCCAATGCGCTGAAATATGCCCTTGACGGGTGGATATTCACACAGCCTACAGCATTGAACAAGGTTGCCAATGACAAGGGAAGCGTCATAAAGAACATGCAGAACTATATGAGCGAATATGAATATGTGTACACTGAACCCGGTACATATAAGGCTGTATTCGTAGGCAACAACACCAACTACATCGGATCCAGCGAAGAGATCCATGAAGTTACTGTCACAATATTGGAAAGACCGGAAGAGCTATAGACATGGATATCAAGATTTCAAGATACGGACATGCCTGTCTCGGCAGCATTGCACTCATTTCGTGCAGTGCTGCCGGAACAGAGCAGCCAAATATCATATATGTCTTCCCTGACCAGATGCGCAACTGCGCAATGTCATTCTGGGATGAACCTGAATATGCCGGTGTACAGGGCTGGAAGGCCGACCCTGTCCATACTCCAAGGCTGAATGCCTTTGCCGGGGAATCAGTTGTGCTGTCAAGGGCAATGAGCACCTGCCCGGTCAGCAGCCCGTACAGGGGAATGTGCCTGAGCGGAATGTATCCGGAGCGCAACGGAGTAGTGCTGAACTGCATGGCGGAAAGGCCGGAAAGCACACTGGATACAGAGGCTGTCTGCATAAGCGATGTGCTGAGTGCAAACGGATATTTCTGTGGATATATCGGGAAGCTGCATGCTGAGGCACCCATGAAGAACGACCCTGCAAATCCAGGGCACTATGTAAGTGATCTCGTGCCGGAATGGGATGCCTATACTCCGAAGGAGCGCAGGCACGGATTCTCATACTGGTACTCATACGGCACCTTCGATGAACACAAGAATCCGCACTACTGGGATACGGAAGGCGTCCGCCATGACCCCCATGAATTTTCAGTAAAGCATGAGACTGACAAGGCAATAGAATTCCTGCGCAACAGGAACGGGGAACGCGACCCGCACAAGCCGTTCATGCTTATGGTTGCCTACAATCCTCCGCACAGCCCGTACAGGAGCCTTGACGACTGCATGGAAGAGGACTACAGCCTATACAGGGGCAAGAAGCTCAGCGAACTGTACGTAAGGCCGAATGCAGACACGACTCTGACAAAGGCGAAGTCTATAAGGTATTACCTTGCAAACGTCACAGCAGTCGACAGGGAGTTCGGCAGGATACTGGACGAGCTCCAGAGACTTGGCCTCGAGAAGAATACAATAGTTGTCTTCACGTCAGACCACGGTGAGACGATGTGCAGCCAGGGAATATACGACCCGAAGAACTCAATCTATACAGAATCGTTCAATGTACCTTTCATGATAAGGTACCCGAAAAAGCTCAGGCACAGGATTGACAGTTCATTCCTCACAACCACGGACATCATGCCTACCCTGCTTTCACTGGCAGGCCTGAAGAAGCAGATTCCACAGTCTGTACAGGGATTTGACCTTTCTGGAGAGCTGATGCCAGGATACAGGGGCACAGGAAAACGCGACGCCGCACTCTACATGAGGAACCTCAACGGCAGGAAAGACGGGGAGAATATTGTACACGGGTATTTCCCTGAGGCACGCGGAATCCGTACCGACAGGTACACAATGGAAATAAGCATCCGCCGGGACAGCACACTGAAGAATATAATGCTGTTTGATGACATTGCCGACCCTTATCAGATGCACTGCCTTGACTACAGGGAGCACAGCGACATATTTGCAGGCCTGTGCCGCAGGCTGCAGGAGCTTCTTGCAGAAAGCGATGACATCTGGTACCGCGAGGCCATACTGGAGAAACTTGATTTTATTAATGATACAAACAAATAACGATATGAAGTCAAACATAAAGAGATTTGCAGTCTGCCTGATTGCATGCATTATGCCGTTGACTGCCTGCGACACCTCTTCGCTTGAGGCTGACATCGCCAGCCTTGAAACGAGGCTCTCCGCAATAGAGAATGCTGCGGAACAGGCAAACAACAACGCCATAGCCGCACACAAGCTGCTTGCAGGCTCCAATGTAATTGTCGGATATACGGCCACGGAAGGCGGCTATATATTCGAACTGAGTGACGGGGATGTCATCACTGTCACATTCGGCAGGGAAAATGATATCCTTGTCCCTGCTGTCGGAATAGATTCAGACGGGAACTGGATCATGTCATTCGACGGTACATCATGGGAAAAGGTGCCAGGCTCAGAAAATGCGTTCCAGACAGGGACAACCCCTGTACTCCGCACGGATTCCGACGGCTGGTGGGAAATCAGCCTTGACGGCGGAAAGACATGGGAGAAAGTGACCGGCAAGGACGGAAACCCGGTCAACGCCCTCAACGGAGGTACAGGCAAGACCCCTCCGGCATTCTTTGAGGATGTGGCAATAGACCAGGACAAAGGGACTGTCACATTCACCCTTATAGGCGGGGAGACATTTGTCTGCACATACGAGGATTCATTCCGGATGAACGCACTTGGCTACAAGGAAGGACAGCCGATACTTCTGAATGAGTCGCTTGTATTCCCGGTAGAGATGAGCGGAGTCTCAGGTGCAACCATATCAGTCCCGGAAGGATGGAATGCATCGCTCACGGACACTGAACTTAATGTCACTGGCCCGCTGGCTGGAGCTGCAGGGAAATATACAGTGGAGATTCTGCTTGTATCGGACAGGCATTATCTCAGGAAACAGCAATTTGTCTTCACACTTGTCCCGATGACATTCGACGAGGCATCCTGCAAGGAATGGAACGACTTCAATGCAGGAAATGATGCAAATGTGCTGCTTGACTATTCATACGCAGGATATATGCACGGCGAGGTCGCACCTCCTGATGTATATTCCCTCGGATACAAGGTATATGACGTGACAGACTATGGTGCAGTTCCTGATGACGGGAAATCAGACAGGGAGGCATTCCTTAAAGTGCTTGAGGAAATAATGGGTGCACCGACAATATCAGATAACTCAATTGCATTCCCGAACAAGCCGTCTGCAAGGGCCATAGTCTATTTCCCTGAGGGGGAATTCATTCTGCACACTGCAGAGGACGATGTCGTGGTGAACGGCAAAAGGCTTAGCCGCGGAATCATAATAAGGGCAGGAGAATTTGTGCTGAAAGGTGCAGGCCGGGGCAAGACTACTATCACAATGCAGGATCCTTGCCAGCCTACAGACCCGGCAGTCCTGTACAGTTCACCGGACATGCTCCTGATTACGCACTGGACTTCGTTCACAAGCCAGTCCAGCTGGGCAGTGACTGCAGATGCAGCCAAAGGCTCGTTCTCCGTGGAATTGCCTGGACATGGGCTGAAAGAGGGTGACTGGGTATGCCTCAACATTGTCAGCAAGGACACCGACCTGCTGAAAGAGGAACTCTATCCTTACTATGATGCGGCAATGTCATATTCCGGAGGAAACTGGAGTATAATCAAGGACGGTGTAGAAGTCAATGACTATCATGAAGTAAAGGCAGTTGAAGGCAATACTGTCATTTTCCATGAACCTATAATGCACGGGGTCAAGGCCAAATATGGCTGGAAAGTCTACAAATACCCGAACCACACGAAAGTCGGTGTAGAGGACATAACCTTCAAGGGCAATGCAAAGGAACATTTTGTACACCACGGTTCATGGGAAGATGACGGAGCCTACAAGCCTATAAGCATGACAAGGCTGACGCACTCATGGCTAAGGAGATGCGAATTCCAGAGCACAAGCGAGGCATGCTCTGTGACCAACAGTGCAAACGTCTCTGTCTACGACATCAGGTTCACCGGAAGACGTGGACATGCCTCTATACGTTCTGCCGGCTCTTCAAGGGTATTCATCGGTGCAACATTTGACCATACCTCAGGAGACATAATATCAGGCGGCACATGGATGGAAAATGCAGGAAACTACCATGCAGTAGGAGTATCCAAGCCAAGCATGGGTGCAGTACTCTGGAGAAACACATGGGGAGATGACAGCTGCTTCGAGTCACATGCGTCACAGCCACGTGCGACACTGTTTGACTGCTGTGCAGGAGGGTTCATGAGATATAGGATGGGAGGAGATGCAAATGAACTTCCTAACCACCTCGCAGACCTGACACTCTGGAATTTCAACGCAACTTCCGGAAACCTCGGAGGCCAGGCTGGCAACGACTACTCCAACTGGATATGGTGGGGAGGCAACGACCGCACATACTGGACAACCCTTCCACCTGTAATCGTAGGGTTCCACGGTGCACTCAGCGTAAACTTCCCTGAAGGAGAAGGAGGAAGCCTGCATGTCGGCAGCAACGGCACTGCTGTCTATCCTGAATCACTCTACGAAGCGCAGCTAAGGAGAAGGCTCGGCTTTGTACCGGGATGGCTGAATACACTTAAGACAATAGAATAATTACAATAATATATCATAATCATGAAAAATATATTTGGAAGCAAGGTTCTTGCGGCAATCATGATGCCATTTGCAATCGCAGCCGTGTCATGTACAGACCTGAGCGACCTTGAGAAAAGGGTTGACTCCCTTGACAGCCGCATAACCGCACTTGAAACCCAGATTTCAGGGCTGAACAGCAATATCGAAGCCCTGTCAATCCTTGCAGGGGGAGCGACAATAAACTCAGTTACAGAAAAGGACGGGACATATACAATCGTGCTTACAAACGGTGAGACCATCACACTCGACCAGGGAAGCAACGGAGTAGGCTTTGCCCCAAAGATGAGCGTTGACAAGGACGGATACTGGATGGTGGACTATGGAGACGGAAATGGTTCAGTATATCTTGCAGATGCATCCGGCAACAAGGTAAAGGCTACAGGAGAAACCGGAGCTACACCTGTGGTAGGTGTGGACAAGGACGGATACTGGACAGTGGACTATGGAGACGGCCCGCAGCGTGTGAAGGACAGCGAAGGGAATGATGTCAATGCCCTGACAGAAAGCGACAGCGGCACTTCATCCTTCTTCAACGATGTTGTAACCGAAGACGGATGCCTGAAAATAACAATGAAAAACGGCGAGGTGCTTGAGATTCCTGTATTGCCGGACTTCCTCTGCGCAATCCTTGACACATTCGGCGTACAGTCTTTCGAATATGGACAGACAAAGACATATAACGTAAGCATGCAGGGTGTTGCAAGCACAATGGTAACTGCACCTCAGGGATGGCAGGCATCACTCACAGAGTCAGTCCTGAGCGTTACAGCACCGCAAGTGCCGACAAAAGCTTCCATTGCCGATACCCGTACAGACGTATCCATCCTCTCCATCTCGTCAAAAGGCTTTGCTGCCATCACCAAGCTCCTTGTGGAAGTTGTGGCAGGCGAAGTCGAGGCCAATCCGCAGGCAATAGTCACAGCCGGCGGGACAACAGAAGAGACAGCTTCATTCACAGTGGCAGTCTCCGATGTGACAGGATGGTACTATCTGCTCAAGAAGTCATCCGAACCGGCTCCGTCAGCAGAAGAAATCAAGGCTGACGGAGTTGAAGGCACCGACAGGACTTTCACAGTCAGCGGACTTACAGACGGTACCGCCTACATACTTTACGTCCTTCCTGTCAACGGGGACAAGGACGGTGAGATTGCATCTGCAGAGACAAGGACAGTTGAGAAGGTATATGCAACGCTCTATGATAAATACAATGCAGGGGCAGACCTCACCATCGCAGGAAGAATCTACAACAAGGATACCTACGGAGAGGCACAGTTTGTCAGCAGCGACTTTGAATTTGCAAGCGACTTCAAGCATGCAAGCGCAACATCAAAAATCTATTTCATCGCCCCTGAGGCAACTGTGACATATTCCTCAACAGACGGCATCAAGGACTTCATCCTCATCGGGAACGAGCCTGGCAGGAGAAGCAAGCTTGTACTGAACTATTTCCTTCCTCTCAACCAGGGTGCAGGCGGTGACCATACTGGAGAACTTGTCTTCCACAACCTTGACATAAGCTGCTCTGCCTCAATATCACAGCAATATATGATGGCCCTCTACAGAGACGGAGTATACGGATTCATCGGACTTGACGGCTGCCGTATCAATGTCAGCGAGAAATCGCTTGTCTACAGCGGACAGACAGCAAGGACATTCGATGAATTCTGCATGAAGGACTGCGAATACAACCTTACAAGTGCGACTGCAGGAAGCGGAAGAAATATAATCCAGGCCGCGAGCGGCAACTACCCTGAAGCATTCGGAAAGCTGAATTTCGAGAACAACATATTCTACAATGCTGACAACTCCCTTGCGTACCTGAGGCTTATCCTTGCCGCAGGCGACAACACCAAGGTAAACGAGATTGTCTATGCACGCAATACGATGGCCAATGTGGTTCCTCCTACAGGCGGAAAAGGCGCGAGATATTTCGTGTCCGGATTGATTGGCAACGTGGACTTCAACGGCAACCTGTTCTATGTGCCAAATCCGTCTGCGACTGCATTCCAGATGCTTTATGTCAACACGACAGCCTCAATCACCGACATCACAGGAAAGGTCTACAGCAATGCCAATTACACAGCAGGAGGCCTGAACATACAGGCATTCTTCGGAGGCACTCCAAAGATGGCCGGAATCACAAGCCCAGAGGAGATTGTCAAGCTTTCGTCAGATCCGTTCACCGGAGGCACATACGACCCGGCCAACGGAATATTCATACAGAATAGCGGCTACGGTGCACAGAGATAGCGAATCTGCATAGCCGGGATTTTCAGGAGGTTGATGAAAAGTAAAGGTTTCGTCAACCTCCTTTTAATTATTGTTCATATATTTGCACCCCGGAAGTCCATGGCCCGGGAAACGGGCCTGAGTGGCTGCCGGCATTTGACTAACAGATAAACTGCGGAAACATGAAAAGCAAATTATCCATCATGAATGCGATATCCCTGGTTGCAGGCATTGCCATAGCAACATTTGCAGGATATGGCATCGTACAATTTACCAGCGAAATGAAAAACCGTAAAAATCAAGGCACAGCCTACATAGGAAGGTCTGAAATGAAAGTTGAGGACGGCAGGATGACCCCTGAGATGCTCCTCGCATTCGGACGGCTCTCCGATCCCCAGCTCTCCCCCGACAGGAAGCATATCCTATACGGAGTCTCATATATTTCCGTAGAGGATAACCGCTCATGCCGGAACCTCTACATCTGCGATGCTGACGGAAGCAACAGCTTTGCACTGACACATTCGGGCACAGGCATCAGCAATGCAAGATGGATTGACGGCGGCAAAAGGATAGCCTACATAAGCAGAGGACAGATATATTCAGCCAAAGTCAGCGTCAGCGGAGACGGATGGAAACTCGGCAAGCCGGTACAGCTTAGCAACATACCTGCAGGGGTGGGCGAATTCAGCATTTCCCCTGACGGGACAAGGATAATGTATGTCAGCACAGTGAAAAGCAATGTCAAGTCACCGTCAGACATGTACAGCGACCTCGACAAGGCAGATGCAATCTGCACAGACGACCTGATGTACAGGCACTGGGACCATTGGGTAAAGGAAATTCCGCATACATACGTAGCAGAGTTCAGTGCTTCCAGGAAAGGTATAACTCCGGCATCATCCACAGACATACTTGCACATGAGGACGGGCTATATGAACTTCCGTCAGAGCCATTTGGCGGCATCGAGCAGTTGAGCTGGAGCCCGGACAGCAGGTTCATTGCATATTCATGCAAGAAGCTTGAGGGAAAGAGATATGCATTCTCCACAGACAACGAGATATACATCTACAACGTAGAGACTGAAGGCACTGCCGTCATACCTATGGGAGGTGGCTATGATACAGACCCTGTCTGGTCTCCCGACGGTTCAAGGATATGCTGGATAAGCATGGAGCGTGACGGATATGAGGCTGACAGGCAGAGGCTGATGGTTGCAGAGATTGACACTGAGATGCTGGAATCAGTGACGGCAGGACCTGGAATTGCAGGCCGTGCAAGATGGATTGCCGATATCCGGGAAATCACAGACGGGTTCAAATACAATGCTGCAGGACCTGTATGGAACGGAAATGAAATATATTTCAATGCCCTTGCAGAAGGCATCCAGGGTATCTTCAAGGCATCCGTAAATGACGGCACATGGGGAATAGAAAGGATTACGGACGACGACCTATGGTATGACTTCGGCTCTCCTTTCGGCTTTATGGAGAACGGAGCCGGGACTACCCTGCTCACATCATATTGCAGCCTCAACTTCCCTACTGAACTTGTCGCAGTCAGCACAGGAAGCGGCAAGACTGCGCTGAAGCAGCTGACACAGGAGAACAGCCATCTCCTTGCGCAGATAAAGGAGCCCGTAACAGAAGCAAGGCAGGTACGCACTGTAGACGGAAAGGATATGCTGACATGGGTGCTCTACCCTTCTGACTTTGCCCCTTCAAAGAAATATCCTGCAATCGAGATACTTCTTGGAGGACCTCAGGGTACAATCAGCCAGAGCTGGTCATACAGATGGAACTACCGCCTTATGGCAGACCAGGGCTACATCGTCGTCCTCCCCAACAGGCGTGGGACAACTGCATTCGGACAGGAATGGACAGAGCAGATTTCAGGAGACTACTGCGGGCTAAACATGCAGGACTACCTTGCTGCCGCAAAGGAAATCAAGTCTGAGCCATACGTAGACAAGCTTGCTGCATGCGGAGCGAGCTACGGCGGATATTCAGTATATTATCTCTGCGGAATACACAGCAATATCTACGATGCCTTCATCGCCCATGCTGGAATCTTCAACGAAGAGCACATGTATATGACCACAGAGGAGATGTGGTTCCCGAACTGGGACAACGGAGGAGTTCCGGACCAGTGCCGGTTCGATGATGGTGTCGGTACAGAGAACGGCCCTGTAGGCCCTGCCGGTGACGGAGTCACATTCGGAGGCATATTGCAGAGCGGTTCACCATGGAGCACCAAGGCCAAGACAGTGCGCCATTATGCAAACTCTCCGCACAAGCTCGTGACCAACTGGCACACACCGCTCATGGTAATCCATGGAGGCATTGACTTCCGTGTCCCTGTAGACGAAGGCATGGCGGCATACAATGCAGCACAGATGATGGGCGTACCGTCAAAACTTCTCATATTCCCTGACGAGAACCACTGGATCCTCAAGCCTCAGAACGCACTGCTCTGGCACAGGGAATACTTCTCATGGCTTGACCGCTGGTGCAAATAGGCTTGCAGAATAACCAGCATACCTGTGAAATTATATGGAGATGGGTGATTTCAGGCAGGAACTCAGGGATATACGTCAGGACAACAACTTTATCGCAAGCCTCTTTTCAAGATATGTAGGCGACTTTGCGGGATGTATAACCACTGGGATAATGGATGTGTACGGAGCAGAAGGTGCAGCCGGCCAGGAGGATTTCTACAGGATTCTCCTGGCCAGGCTATGCGGTATAGACCCGGCCAAAGACAGCAGGATATACGGAAGATACTGGAACAGGGCCATCCACAGGCTTGACCCGGAGGCATATCTCAATGACCCGTACTATGCAAACATCAATATTCCATGCAGACGTTCCGGCAACTGGGAGCTTTTAACAGACAGCTATGCCCCATTTGAGGCATTTGTCTGCAGGGACATCACGGTTACATCCTCACTTGAGGAAATACCGCATATAGGATATTTCGACAAGGAGTTCCGTTTTCCTGCTGTACATCAGGAAGGCAGGGAATGGATGGCAGTAAAGCCAAATGAGATAGAGACAATGCGCTTCCCGCTTGAAACTGTCAGCGGAAAAGTCGCCACATTGGGGCTTGGACTTGGATACTTCACCTACATGGCATCACTGAAGGACAATGTTGAGAGCATAACAGTCATAGAGCGTGACAGGAATGCCATAGAGCTTTTCCGTCAGGTGATATTGCCCCAGTTTCCATACAGGGACAAAGTCCATATCGTGGAGGCTGATGCCTTCAGATATGTGGAAAAGCAGATGCCGGACATGGATTTCGACTATGTTTTTGCAGACCTCTGGCATGATGCCCTTGACGGCATGGACATGTACCTGAGGCTCAAAAGGCTTGAACGGAAGGTTCCACACAGCAGATTCCTCTATTGGATAGAGACATCCATACTCTCAAGGCTGCGCTGGCATATTTTCGATGCAGTGCTGTCATCATGCAGGACACGGGAAGAAGCCATTGACATGCTCTCCGACAAATCTCTGCGCGGACTTGCCTGCGGCTTTGATGCAAAAATGTGCCAGACATGCATCTGAAGCACGCCTGGCACACTTTCAAGCGATCAAACCCCAATTATCTGCGGCGAGGGAACAGCAGCTGCATATCCCTTTCCATTGCAGGGGCAGCAACAGACTCCGGAACAAAGTTCCAGGCACCTATTGTCCTGCTGTCACCAATAATCTCAGGATCTATGGTATTAACCTCATTGAGATAGTCATAGAGCAGATTCCTGATTTCAGGATATCTTGCCACTACCCTGCTGTCAAGCTCATCTGCAGCAATTCCGGCAGCCCTCATCAGTCCACCGCCGCCGTTTGCACGGTATGAAGTCATGGCTACTGTATATTCTCCTGCCTCGTCAAACCCTTTTCCATTGACAAACGACTCTATCTTGACACGCTCTCCTGCAGGTGCAGTCACATCCACAGTATAGTTGATTCCGCCAGCCGAGTCAAAATTATATGAACGGTTCACAAAAGACCAGCGGCTCTGGCCTGTACGCGGATCATCTGCATTGACAATCTTCAGGAGATGTTCATCTGAACCTTTCCTGCCTGTTATGGTATTTATCCATGTATCATACGAAAATTCAAGGTAATCCTTGATTTCCTTTCCTGTCATCTTCACTGCAAACAGCTGGTTTTCGTATGGATAGATAGTAAACAGGTCATTATACAGGAGCACTCCCGAGTGTACGAAACCATTGAAGGTCAACGGAGCAGCAAATGACATGTCTGCACCTGACTTCCACAATGAAAGCGTATGTATAAGGTTCATGTAGTCGCTCATTCCGCTGTATGAATCACGGGTACGGAGATCAACCTTGAGGTTTCCTACAGGAGTCAGCGTAAACGCCTTGACTGCCTCATAGTCCTTTGCAAATTCTGCCCTCATGTCCTCGTTGACAAGGTTTTTGTTGATAGGAACAAGGTCTGCGCCTACATTCTTTGCCACACATTTGCCTTTCTCTACAGTAAGGTTGATTACACCATGGCCGAGATTGCGGCAATGGCTGCCTGAATTGATCAGGCAGATGCTGTCAGACTGTGCTATGAAAGGGCGGTGGTCATGCGAGCATATAAGGAAATCCACCCCGCGGAGGCTCTTGAACAGGTCAAGTCCCTGGCTTTCATACATGCTTCCATTTCCCTCACCTGTACCTGAATGCACTGATACAATCACCACATGAGGATGTTCCTTTGCAACAATCCTGTCCACATCCTCCTGTACCATAGGGATAAGGGACTCGAAAGTCATACCATGCCAGATATTCTCCGAAAGCCAGTTCTTCATGTTCGGGTTGGTAAACCCTATGATTGCCACTTTCAGGCCATGCCTCTTTACAATTGTATATACCTCGAAATATGGCTTAGGGGTACCGTCTGCGTTCATGATGACATTTCCCTCATCATCTGTGCATAGCGCATTTCCTGCAAGGAAAGGCATGGAGAGTTCCTTGCGCATCCTGTCGTACACTGGATGCCCTGTCTCAATGTCATGGTTTCCGACAGTAACGGCATCATATCCGATATACTCAGCCATCCTTGCATAGAGATGTCTCGTGGTTGTGTCCACATAATTGAAATAATATGCGGCATTGTCTCCCTGGAGGCAGTCACCGGCATCGACAAGCACGACATTCTCTGCCCCAAGTTCAGCCCTTAGGCTGTCCATGTAGTGTGAAACTGCAAGAAGGGATCCCTGCACCGGCGCCCCGTCGACATAGAGCGAATCGAAATAACGTCCATGGACATCATTCGTTGTAAAAAGATGGAGTGTGTACTCCCCGTCCTTAGGGCCGCATGCACTCAGCATCGCGGCAACAGACAAAATGACAATAAATATACTTCTTTTCATTTCTATAGATATATTTTAATCTTTTCTACAAAGCTTCCCAGGCAAAGTCATCCACAATGCCGGCTGCACCTGCTGCTATCTGGAAGTCCTTTCAAGCAGCCTCTGCAGATTGAAAACCAGCCCCACCTGCTGCTGGCATCCTGAATATTTCTCATGGAAATGTCCTGTAATGCTGACTTTCAAGTCAAGGAAATAAGCGATATGCGGCTCGTAGTACAGCTCCACCCTGTTGTACATCCCGAAGCCGCCTCCACGTGACACACGGTAGAAAGGGTCCCCGAGATACAGCGAGTTGCCATATTTATGTCCTTCAGCATCCGTTCCGGCATAATACGGCATCATGTCCTTTCCATAATAGAGACGGTACTGTAGCCCTACATTCCATTTACGTATATCAAATATGCATTCCACCCCTCCTTGGAAGACATATCTATGTACCTGCCTCCTGTCATTCTGGCCGGAGACAAGTCCTCCTGCAGTGACGCTAAGTTCCTGAAGCGGGACCATGCCGGAAAAGTCGAAACAGATCCACGGATTCACAAGCAGGTTGTCCACCACTCCCCATACATTCCTGCAGCCTGCATAATGGTACATATATGCTGAATATCCGAGCTTCATCCATGGCAGCACCCGGGCATTTCCATGGCTGAATATCATGAAACGCTCACGCCTGTCCGTCCCGTACATGCCCATCCAGTCGCATCCGACCTCATAATATGCCTTAGGACGCCCGAATGTAAGCAGGAGACCTTCATAGTTGTTGTCATAGAAACGTACTGAATCAGAGAAGAATGTCCTGGGATATTCTGCCTTCGAGAAACTTTTCGGGAACACTCCGGCAGTCAGGCCGAAATCAGTCTTCCCAAGACGGCATGCCAGCTGGTAATATATGGTAATCTCACGGAAAAGGTTCCAGTTTTCCTGTTTCCTGTCAGTCTCGTCTGTATCCACGCCGAACTTTGTCATCTCTGCAGGGACAGGAGAGCGGCCGAAATCCTTCATGATGTCGATTCCTGCCATCACCCTGTGCCGCATTCCATTGGCCTGATGTACAGCAACCCCGACAGATGGAGTCAGCCTCGCCCCGAAGATTGTCCCGGACGGGGCATAGTCAGACGCATCATATTCCCGGTTGTCAAAGTCCATTTCAAAATTGAGGTCGTAAGCAAGCCTGACCTTTGCACCGCGGCCACCAGGACGTCCTGCCTGTCTCTGCTTCCATTGCTGCCCCTGTCTCCACTGCCCCGCAGACAGGGTGTCGGACAGTGCAGCCACAGCAGATATCCCTCCCGAGGACGGTTTCTCCATCCCTGACATGACAACAGGAGCACCTTCAGCCCCAGATATTGCAGAAGCCCCGTCAAGCCATGGCATTGCAGAGGTGTGGACAGACGCTGCCATGGACAGTGCCACAAAAACAGATGATATTGAATGAAACGAGAATTTCCCCATAGCCGGCACGGATAAAAACCGTGCAAAGATAGTCATTCCCAATGAGAAATCATCTGTGCATCCAAGGTAATTTTAACAGCAGCATGCTGAAAATTCAGTCCCCCGTCATGGGTAAAGCGGCTTTTTACCACTTTAGGCACAATATTCCACAGCTTGTCCGGAAAAGCATGGAGAAACACTGGCCAAGATGCAATTTTGGACTGCTTTATCCGGGGGAGGGATGCCGTATTTCCAGTATTTTCAGAATACTGCATATATATCAAGACAGCCAGCTGTGAGTGAAACAGGGAGTTTTGCATACGAAGCATCATGGGAATGGCAGGCCGTGGGCAAAACAGAGGGTTTTGCATACAAAGCTAAAAACAGGAGGCATGTCGTGAGTGAAACAAGGCTTTTTGCACACGAAACAGCATATGGAAAACAGTTTGTGCGTAAAACAGGGCATTTTACATACGAAGCATCATGGGAATGGCAGACCGTGAGGCAAACAGACGGTTTTGCATACGGAGTTACAGCCAGGAGACATGTCGTGAGTGAAACATGGCTTTTTGCACACGGAACGGCAGACGGAAAACAGTTCGTGGGTAAAACAGAGCATTTTACATACGAAGCATCACGGGAATGGCAGGCCGTGAGCAAAACAGAGGGTTTTGCATACAAAGCTAAAGCCAGGAGACATGTCGTGAGCGAAACAAGGCTTTTTGCACACGAAACTACAGACGGAAGGCAGTTACAGTGCTCAAATTTTTCCGTGTTTTTTTGTACACCAGTCCCCAAAAACGTTGCGAATGAAAACACCACCGGTGTACAATCAATCGCCCTTTTTCCTGTACACCGGTGGTAAAAGACGGTGATCTTCTTAAAGACAGTGATTTTCTTCAGTTGCCACGTCCCCACCTATAGCCACTACTCTATACCGTCAATCATTACCCGTTCTGAAATTCAAACGATTCAATCTCCCGCCAACAGACATTGAAACAACCAGCCTGGAGCCCCTGCCATCACGCCAGGAAAGCAGGACATCAAATATGCAATGGAAATGATCTGGCACATGAAGCATCAAAATACAAAGAAAGGTTTGACAAGAGATATGTTCCTCCTAAAACATCCCCTAAGCAAAAATGCACAATTCCTATATCAATATAGTACGCTATAAACAAAAGGCCTGACAGCAACCTTCCGGCCAACTCCAACATAAAGGTTCCACAAAATAGTTTCAAAATAAACTCCTATATTTGCGGAGCTTTTCTTATTAGTAAAATTACTGGCACATGCTAAAGCTACAGACACCGGTCATTGACCAGAAATGCAAGGCAGGAATATCATACGGAGACAAGATGCTGCTTCTCGGGAGCTGCTTTACCGACAACATCGGCAAGGCATTGAAAGACTACGGTTTCAATGTCTGTGTCAACCCGTTCGGCACATTGTACAACCCTGCATCAATTGCCCGGAGCCTTGAAAGGCTCATCAGCATGGATCCGTTCACCTTGGAGGAATGCATCCAGATGGGCAGCGGCTCGGAACTGTTCTGCTCATTCAGCCACCACACCTCGTTTGCACGCAGCACAAAGGAGGAATTCCTGGAAGAAGCCAATACGGCCTTGGGAGAAGCAGGACTTTTCTTCATGGAATGCAACAAGGTCATCATTACTCTCGGCACAGCATGGTACTTCAGGCACAACGGCTTTCTTCCGGACAATGCATCTTCAGCATCACTTCCCTGCCACACACCTTCAACTGCAGGAAGAATAGTATCCAATTGCCTGAAACGCAATGCAAAGGAATTTTCGCGTGAACTGATGGACATCGCCATGGCCGAAAAATATCTTGGCATCATGGCAAGCCTGTGTGGACACCAGCCAGGCCCGGAGATACAGGAACACACCGGCATATCACCAAAGCACATGATTTTCACTGTCAGCCCGATAAGGCACATGGCAGACGGGGCGCACGGCAACCAGATAAGCAAAAGCACCCTGCTTGTCGCGGCCAACAGCATAATCCAGTCAGTAAATGCATCATCCGGCAATAAACCGGCAGCTGACTATTTCCCTGCATACGAAATAATGATGGACGAGCTGCGCGACTACCGCTTCTATGCAGAAGATATGGTGCATCCGTCACAGCAGGCTATCGGCTATATTCTCGGACGTTTCCTTGACTGGGCACTTCCCTCCTCCGAAAGGCCTCTGCTCGAGGAGAACATACGCAGGTTCAAACGTTCACAGCACCGCCAGCAGGCACGGTGACAACCAACACGTAAATGATGCAGACTCTTGCGCAACAGATTGCAGAGACACTTGAGAGCCACGGGGTACACACAACTCTGCACGCCCCATGGCAATATGGGCTGCAGGAAATAGAAGCTGAAGGTCCCCAAAACCATTGTGTACGGATATTGTCCGTAGACATATGCTCCGGGACATCCATGGAAGCCGAAATGCAGGCAAATGAAATCAGCAAAGCCAGGTCAGCAATGCGAGGCACGGCAGACGGAATGGAGACATCTGTGACAGGCAATGTAATCACAGTCCCCCGCGACAGGTGGGAGCGTCAACGACGGCAGGTCCTCCACAGGCTGCTAGCCCATTGCGGGATATTCTCAAGCGTATTTGCCCGCAACTGCGAAGCCAGACGCATAGACAAGGACACGGCAAAGGACTTCATGGTAGCCAACCACAGCTATGGCCATGCCAAGAGCAGGTATTGCTACGGACTTTTCGTCAAGAGATATTCAGGAAGCGAGATGTCTGCCAGTGAGCACACTCTCCCGGTAGGGACAATGATAGCTGCGGCTGAATTCTCCAATGCAAGGAGATGGAAGAAAGGTGACAATGTCATCAGTTCATACGAATGGGTCAGATATGCCTCTCTTCCTGGAGTCAGGGTAACAGGAGGGATGGGAAAGCTCCTGAAGAAATTCATCAGGGAAGTATCTCCTGATGACATCATGAGCTACGCTGACATGGAATGGTCCGACGGTGATGTCTACAGGCAGCTCGGATTCAGCATGGACGGGGAAATGCCCCCTGTGCTGTTCAGCATAGACCCGTCAGGATGGGAAAGGGTGCCGGCCAAATACTCATCTGCCGGCCCGCTCTGGTACATGAATTCAGGCAGTATCAAATACCGTCTGAAACTTACGGAATATTAGGAAAGATTTTACTACTTTTGCACCGCAACTTAAATTCTCTATAAACAACTATGGCAGCAATAGTCAAGACAGACTTCAGTTTTCCCGGGCAGTCAGGCAGATATGTCGGCAAGGTACGGGACGTGTACAGCATCAATGACGAATATCTCGTAATGGTGGTTTCCGACAGGATTTCAGCATTTGACGTGGTACTTCCGGAGGGTATTCCATACAAAGGACAGGTACTCAACCAGATAGCGGCTAAATTCCTGGATGCTACCACAGATATTCTCCCGAACTGGAAAATCGCTGTTCCGGACCCTATGGTGACAGTTGGACACAAATGCGAACCTTTCAAGGTCGAAATGGTGATCCGTGGCTATCTCTCAGGACACGCCTGGAGGGAATACAAGGCCGGCAAGCGCACAATATGCGGTGTCGAGATGCCTGAAGGGATGGTTGAGAACCAGAAATTTCCGGAGCCTATCATCACACCGACATCAAAGGCAGCAGAAGGACACGATGAGGATATCTCAAAGGAAGAGATAATAGCTTCCGGACTTGTAAGCCGTGAGGACTACGAAAAGCTTGAAAAATACACAAGGGCAATATTCCAGAGAGGAACAGAAATCGCAGCTAAGATGGGGCTTATCCTCGTTGACACCAAATATGAATTCGGAAAGAAAGACGGCATAATCTACCTGATGGACGAAATCCATACCCCTGACTCTTCAAGGTATTTCTATGCAGAAGGCTATGAAGAGCGTCTTGCAAAAGGAGAAAGGCAGAAGCAGCTCTCCAAGGAATTTGTCCGTGAATGGCTTATGGCCAACGGGTTCCAGGGTCAGGACGGCCAGAAGGTACCAGAAATGACTCCCGAAATTGTAAACAGCATCACAGAGCGTTACATCGAGCTGTTCGAAAACATCACCGGCGAGAAATTCTGCAAGGCCGAAGACGGCACAACAGAGGAAATACTCTCACGCATCGAAAAGAACGTCTCCGGGTGCCTCAGCAAAATATAGCAGCGGAGTATCTCCAACGGACTTTGCAAAACGGCTTCAACGGAACGTTTCCGGCCATGCCCGCAAAACATAGCTGACGAAGTATCAGCATTTTACGCAAAATTGGGTATTCCAATGGGAGTGCCCAATTTGCGTATTTTTCTCTCTGTCAAAAAGTTACATTTTTGCACACCAACCATATCAAAGATGTCCGGCACAATGACAGGCAACATTCCAATCATTCTGCCTATGAAAAATTGCACATGGAAAAGCGTACTTTCACAGTCAATTCTCCTGTCATAGACAAATTGCAATTCAGTAAGCACGTCCATAAATCACAATCATCTGGAAACCAAGCACTTTCATTTTAGCACCGTGCCCAATCGCGCAAAAATCAGTGCCCGAAAGCACACAAAAGTGCCATGGAGAGCGTAGAATGCGGATTTGTGTGCTTGCTCATTGACAAACTTCATACGCACAAACGGCATACACCCAAACTGCACCGGCACCGATCGCACCGATGCCGCATAGCGTCAAGATATAAGTGCGCCCCAGCCCCCAATACCGCCGTAAACGTGCCACTCTCCATATAAGGAAAACCCTCCGGCCCCACATACCGGCAACTGCCTTTTCACCATTTTATCCACACAGCCACTACCATAGCTATAAATTTTATGTATATTTGTAGTTTTGCACTTTACATGTCCGGGAAACAGGACATCCATTGTAAAACGAACGGAAAGGCGTATGGACGGAAAGACAATATGGGATCCTCTTAGGAAAAAGGAAGTCGCCCTCACCCCCGAAGAACAGGTGCGGCAATGGTTCATCGGAGTACTTAACTCCACAATGAAAGTGCCGCTGCACATGATGCGCAGCGAAGCATCACTCAAGCTTGGCGGTAAACAGTTCCGCGCAGACATCCTCATCTATGGCCGCAAGGCCTCCCCGGTGGCTGTAGTGGAATGCAAACGTCCGGAAGTAAAGCTGGACGGAGAAGTCCTCAACCAGGCAATACGCTACAATATGGTGCTGGATGTCAAATATATAATGATTACCAACGGGACACATACATTCATCTGCACAAAGGAGGGTACAGGATATTCATTCACAGGCCATGCCCCGTCATACGAAGAAATGGCACAATAGGAAATCCATGGACAAGAAAATCCCTTTACAGCAAGCATGACAGTTTGCACACAGATATATTACGTACTTACAAATTTATTAACGACTAAATTCTGAACTATGACAAATCATTTGCCCAAAGTCACGCACGGATTATTTGCGGGACTTATCCTTATGATGCTTCTTGTGTCAGGCCTTGCAGTCAATGCACAAGAGTCCAGAAGCACAAAGACTGTGACAGGAACAGTGCTCGAAGAAGACGGAAAGCCGTCTGAGGGAGTTGCCGTAATGGTGAAAGGCACCAGCAACGGGACATTGACAGATGCAAGCGGCAGATTCACCCTGAAGGTTGAATTCGCCAAAGACAGTGCAACCCCTGTCCTCGTATTCTCATGCCTTGGAAAAGAGACGCAGGAACACAAATGCACCAAGGACAGCTACCGGATAATAATGAAGGACCTGCTCGCTGAACTCGTAGGTGCGGTGATCAACACCGGATACCAGAAACTGGACAGAAGGATGTCCGCATCCTCTGTAGCATCGATATCCGGAGCCGATGTCCTGCAGAGCAACGCCATATCAATCGACAACATGCTCCAGGGAAAGATTCCAGGAATGACAGTAGTCGGTTCATCATCAACTCCAGGAGCAGCAACAAAGATAAGGATCAGGGGAACCTCCACCATCTCCGGCAACAGGGAGCCTCTCTGGGTTGTGGACGGAGTAATCCTTGATGACCCTGTCTCAATCTCCACGGAAGAGCTTAACGACCTTGACAATGTCAACCTCATAGGAAATGCGATATCAGGCCTCAACCCTATGGATATCGAGAAGATAGACGTCCTAAAAGACGCCTCTGCCACAGCCATCTATGGAGTCAGGGCAGCAAACGGTGTCATAGTTGTCACCACAAAGAGAGGAAAGCAGGGAGCACCGCGTGTCAACTATTCAGGAACAGTGACTATGACGGAACGCCCGAGCTACAACAAGCTCAACCTGATGAACTCCAAGGAAAGGATTGAAGTCTCAAAGGAAATTGCGGACAAAGGCCTGGACTACCGCTTCACCCCTGCTGCAATCGGATATGAGGGTCTGCTCTATGACCTGTATGACAGGAAACTCACATACGGCCAGTTCCTGAGCGGCGTCCAGCAGCTTGAGACAATGAATACCGACTGGTTCGACCTGCTTTACAGGACATCCGTATCCCACAGGCACAACCTTTCTATATCCGGGGCGAACGACAAGGTGAACTACTACGTGTCCGGAGCATATACAGATGAGAACGCCAATGTAAAGGGCACCGGAGTCAACCAGTACAACGCCATGGCAAAGGTACAGGTGAATTTCATCCCGCAGCTAACCGGAACAGTGCAGCTCAGGGCCAACATCTCGGAAAAGGACTACCAGCACTCGAGCATTTCCCCATACAGCTATGCCTACAACACATCCAGGGCAATACCTGCCTTCAATGCAGACGGCACATACGCATTCTACAATGCAGAGCAGGGATACAATGCCCAGCCGCTGGAATACAACATTCTCAACGAGATAGAGAACTCCGGAAGGACAATGCGCACAGATGCAATCTATTTCAACGCAAACCTTGAATGGAAGATAGTCTCAGGACTGAGGGCTACAGGTACATTTGCAATCAACACCTCCAGCACATCTGACAAGGAATGGTACAACGACCGTACATACGCGGCCTCAAAGCTCCGCATGCTAAATTATGGCGTGCCATTCCCTGATGCAGATACATGGAAGAATGACATGTGCAAACTGCCATACGGAGGAGAGCTTAAGACTTCCAACACAAGGAACTTCGGTTACACCGCAAGGCTTCAGCTTGACTACAGCAAATACATCAGGGGGCACCACATATCAGCTGCTGCCGGCTATGAGGCACGTTCAACCAGGTACACCGGAATAAGTTCGACACAGTGGGGATACCTCCCTGACCGTGGAGAGTCATTCGTGCAGATCGACCCTGCACAGTGGCCCAAATATAACGAGATGGTGCTCAATTCCCCTAACGTGGTCACAAACAAGCTGTCCAATACCATGTCATTCTACGGTGTAGTCTCATACGCCTACAAGTCAAGGTATATAATCAATGCCAATGTAAGGACAGACGGCTCCAACAAGTTCGGACGTGACAAGAGCACAAGGTTCCTTCCCATCTGGTCCGTATCCGCAAGGTGGAATATAATGAACGAAAGCTTCCTCGAGGACGTGATGTGGATGAATGAGCTTGCAATCAAGGGTTCATACGGAATCCAGGGAAATGTCTCAGACGACCAGACCCCAAGCATGATCATCAAGCTCGGCTCGGTGGACAACATGTCCGGAGACTATATGTCCACACTGTCAAAGCTTCCTAACCCATACCTCAGATGGGAGAAGACAAACTCCTGGAACATAGCCCTGGACTTTGCCTTCCTTGACAACAGGATTTCAGGAACATTCGAGTACTACTACAAGAAAGGAAATGACCAGATAGTCATGACACAGGTCTCCCCTACCACAGGAACATCCTCTATGAGCCTTAATGTAGGAGATATCATGAACAGGGGATATGAACTGATCATCAACGCTGTACCTGTCAAGACAAAGGATTTCAGATGGTCGCTGTCCTTCAATTCCGCAAGGAATGTCAACAAGGTGACAGACGGCGGAATGACCTCCGAATACACATACGCCCAGTACACAGACGGTTCTGCAGTACTTAAAGGATATCCTATCAACTCATTCTTCTCATACAGGTTCGCCGGACTTGACGGAAACGGTCTCCCGACATTCTACGGTACTGAAGAGAATGAAGGCGACACAAAGGCAGATATGTTCTCAAAGGCATTCACACTTTCCGGCAACAGGCTTCCGGACATGCAGGGAGGATTCAGCACCAACTTCACATGGAAAGACATAACCCTCGGGCTGTTCTTCTCCTACAGTGTAGGCTCAAAGGTCCGCATGAACAACCTCTACAGCAATTCAGGACAGCGTCTTCCGAATCCGCAGCAGAATATGTCAGGCGAATTCGTCAACAGGTGGCGTGAGCCGGGCGATGAAGCCCACACAACAATACCGGCACTCTCTACCGACCCTCTCCAGATGAACGACATAAGCTTCAGCGGCCCGTCAAGGACAATAAATATCGGGGACAACATGTGGCAGATGTACAACCAGAGCGACATAAGGGTTGTCTCCGGAGACTTCCTCCGCCTCCGCACTGCATACATCAGATACAATATCCCTGAAAAGATATGCAGGAAGATGCGAATGAACTCTGCCAGCGTCAGGGTCGAAGGCAACAACCTTTTCGTTGTCTGTTCCAAGGACCTCAACGGGCAGGATCCGGAGCAGCTCGGACTTGGCTCTATAGGAATCACGACCCCTCCTGTGGCATCATTCTCATTCGGACTTGACATAACGTTCTAAAGCAGACTACAGATATGAAAAAGATATATATTTATATGGCTATGGCTGCAATGTCAGCCGGACTGTGTTCCTGCGGGAAATTCCTTGAAGAATCATCACAGGACGAGATCAGGCCGACAAGTGCAAACGACTATAAGGAACTGATAGCAGGGGAAATATATTCAAAGGCAAACAACACCATGCCCCACCCCTATCTTGACGTGATGACAGACGACTGCGAGGACCTTATCACCTCCGCGCGTCTCGGCTCCGACACAAGAGGCTCCGGATTCGGTTACTTCACATGGCAGCAGTCACCGGAGGAACAGATTTCAGATGTAAGGAACAATGACCCTTCATGGGGATTCTACTATCACCAGATCCTTGTCTCAAACATGATCCTGTATGACATCGACGGGATGAGCGGCACAGAGCAGGAGAAAGACCTGGTAAAGGCAGAGGCCCTTGCAATCAGGGCATACGCATACTTCATGCTCGTAAACCTGTATGGAGAGCCATATAGCCCTGAAACGGCGTCCACAGCACTCGGTGTTCCGGTAAACAGCCTCATAGGTGCAGAAAATGCCAAGTTCACAAGGGCCAGCGTAGCTGAAATATACGATATCATAGTGGACGATTTCGGGAATGCCCTGAAATATTTCAAGGCGGCAGGGACCACCAGCTCAATCTGGAGATGGAACGTTAATGCAGTAAACCTCATGCTTGCAAGGACATACCTGTATATGCAGAGATGGGATGACGCAATCAGGAGCGCAAATGACCTCCTTGCTGTCAAGGCTGACCTCTGGGACCTGAACGAAAAGGCAGGCTCAAGCCAGGCCGGCCAGTATTTCATCTGCTACCAGAATCCGGAGGTACTGTTCTCATCAGGCTACTACTATATAAGCTATTTTGCAACCGGAGCCAAAGGCGGTTTCCCTGCATCCGAAGACCTTAGAAGCAGCTACGAGCCAGGTGACCTCAGGTGCGAAGGCAACACAGGGCATTACATACAGCTCCAGGGAAGCACCCTGTTCGGCAACAGCAAAAGGCATCTTCCGTACAAGGGAGGATATACCTCTGACACAGGAGTGCACGGATACGCATTACGTACAGCAGAGGCCTACCTGATAAGGGCTGAAGCCCTGTCACACACGCCAGACTACCTTGATGCGCTCGAGGACCTGAATATCCTCAGGGGCAAACGCTTTTCACCTGATTCATATTCACCTCTCCAGGGCGGTTCACAGCAGGAGACAATAGATGCCGTAAGGGCAGAACGCAGACGGGAGATGTGCTTTGAACAGCTGAGGTGGTTCGACCTCAGGAGATGGGGATGCCCGCGCATAACCCATTACTACACACCGGAAGTCAACGGGACAGCAGTCACATACATTCTCGAGGAGAACGACCCCGCCTACACCCTCCCGGTTCCAAAGGCCGTCATAGAGCAGGAGCCTGACCTCCAGGATATACGGAGACCTGTACGAAACCCTGAATAACAAGCATTAACACAGAACATGAAAATCCGATAGTATGAAAAGATATATATTGTCAACGCTGCTTGCAGCACTATGCCTGTCTTCCTGCTACAAGGAAGCCCCGGTTACAGCAGAGAAGGATGCCCCGAAATACACACTTGAGGACAGCAGTGACCCGGCAAGGCATTTCATATATGAATATTACAACAATACAGGTGTATTTATACTCGACCAGTATGAGGATGTAGACTATATGTGGAACATCAGCTCAATGTCAAGCTACCGTCTCAAACGCATTGAGCCGGAAATCCTTGAAGATGCAGTCGGCTATCTCGATGATGTGCTCCTCAGCTGCTATCCCGATGAATTTGCCAGGAAATATCTTCCAATGCAGATATTCCTCGCCGACTCTGTGCAGCACAAGGACTACACAACGGATGCCTTCGTAGACATGCCGTGCATATGCGGACGCGGATATGTGGCAATCGGGCAGCTCAGGAAAGATAATTTCCCTATGGATGCAGGCCAGAAACTGGCAAACACAGGAAAAATACACGGAAGAATCTGGGGGAACTTCATCTGCCAGAACGGACTTGTGACCTTGCCGGACGGCTTCTTCTCCCCTTCGGAGAACTATTACACGCAGCGGGTCAGCAACATGGACATCAAGAGCATAGGCCTATGGGACTACGATGAGCTGAACTATCTCAGCAACATGGCTCCGGACAGATACGGTGACATAGCAGACTTCGTCGAGATGATAACCACCCATTCAGAGGAAGAGATGAAGGAGGCCATGAAAGGATATGAGAACCTGCAGATCAAGTACAGCATACTTCTCTCCACAGTCAGGGAGCAGTGCGGAGTAGACCTGCAGGCAATAGGAAATGACAAATCAAAATCAATGCAATAATGAAGAATCTGTTTTTTGGCACACTGGCAATGCTGGCATTCTCGGCCACGGCACTGGCAGGCCCCACATTCGGTGACATACTGAAGGATGCCGCAAAGAAAAAGGACAAGGCTGACACCACAAGTACAGCCGCATCCGGGAAGAAGAAATATTCAGACATCATAACGGAGAAAGCCGAGACTTCACATGGAATCATGGATGTCCACAAGGTAAAGTCCACATACTATCTTGAGATTCCGGATTCACTTATGGGAAAGCCTATGCTCCTTGCCACAAAGGTGTCCTCAATCAGCAACAACAAGGATGTGATTGCCGGCCAGATACCGTCAAATCCCCTGCTTGTAGAATGGGCAAAGGATGAAGACAACATCTACCTGCTCGACATATCGCGCACTTCAACGTTCAGCGCAACGGAAAGCCTGCAGAAAGGCTTCGAACTGAACTACATGAAGCCTGTGATGAAAGCCTTCCCTATCAAGACTGTCAGTCCGGATTCAACATCGTCCGTAATTGACGTTACCAAGTTCTTCTGCGCGGATGAGGGCTACATGTCGCCATTTATCCCGGCTTCACCTTTTGACGGCCTGTTCGGTACGAGCAGGATGAAAGGCTCATTCAAGTCAGACATGTCGGCAATCCTCAACGGGAAGTCATTCCCAAGGAACATAACATTCAAGACAAGGATGGTCTACACAGTGTCCTCCGAGCCTTTCACGGCCATTGTGACCGTGTCAATGATAAGGCTTGCCGACACTCCGATGAAACCAAGGCTATCAGACCACAGGATGGGATATTTCAAGGACAGCCACACCCTATATTCAGAGAACCTTGACGGAAGTGACAGGTATTCATTCATCAACAGATGGAACATAGCCCCGAGGCCAGAGGATGTTGAAAAATACCGGAACGGTGAACTTGTAGAACCGGAGAAGCCGATTGTCTACTATATAGACGATGCTTTCCCGGCCAAATGGAGACCATATATAAAGGAAGGCATCGAGGACTGGCAGAAGGCATTCGAGCAGATCGGCTTCAAGAATGCCATCATTGCAAAGGACTACCCCAAGGATGACCCTGACTTTGATCCGGACGATGTAAGGTATTCATGCATACGCTATTCCTCAACCATGGTGGCAAATGCCATGGGACCTTCATGGACAGACCCGCGCTCCGGCGAGATAATACAGGGAGCCGTATATTTCTACCATGACGTGCTCAGGCTCCTCCATAACTGGAAATTCGTCCAGACAGCCGCTGTAGACCCCAAGGCACGTGCGGAAGTGTTCGATGACGAGACGATGGGAGGTCTTCTCCGCTATGTCATAGTACATGAAGTCGGGCATACTCTCGGGCTTATGCACAACATGAGGGCTTCATATGCATATCCGGTAGAATCACTCAGGGACCCGGCATTCACGGCTGAATACGGTACAACCCCGTCTATAATGGACTACGCCCGCAACAACTATGTTGCGCAGCCAGGTGACGGAGTGACATGGCTCCTGCCTCCAAGGCTCGGTGTCTATGACTGCTTTGCTATCAAATGGGGCTATAAGCCAATCTTCGGGGCAGAGACACCTGAGGACGAGAAGCCTGTCCTGAATTCATGGATCCTGGAGCACAGTGACGACCCTATGTACTGGTATGGAGAGCAGGAATTCTTCACTTACGTGGACCCGGCTTCACAGTCAGAGTCACTCGGGGACGATGCAGTCAAGGCCAGCGAATACGGGATAAGGAACCTCAAGGTGATAATGGAGAATCTCGTGGAATGGACAGCAAAGGAAGGCGAGGACTACTCCACCACACTTGAGATGTACAGCGAAGTGCTGAAGCAGTTCAACAGGTATATGGGACATGTATCAAAATACATTGGAGGCAATTTCCTTGAATATCCGGTCTATGGAGATGGAAAGCCTGCGTTCACGCCTGTATCACGCGAGAAGCAGAAAGAGGCCCTCGAATTTGTCATGTCAAGCCTCAAGGACATGCCGTCATGGCTCATGGACAAGAAGATTATCAGCATTGACGAGCCCCGCAATCCGGCAATCTATGACTATCAGGCTGCATTTGTAAGGTCACTGATAGGCAATATGCCAAAGGTCGGATATACGGCCAAAATCTCCGATGACCCGTACACCCAGTCTGAATACATGGATGACCTGTACAGGCTTGTATTCAGCCAGAGCATCAAGGGCAAGACCCCGACAAGGGCTGAGATGAATATGGAATATGCATTCATATATACTGTATTCAGCAATCTCGACCTTCTCCAGAAGGGAGCGGCAAAGATTGCAAGCCTCGATGAAATGTTCGGTGAAGATATCTTCCCATGCTCATGTTCCGGACATGCACACAGCCATGCATCCGTAGACCTTGCCGAGGCAAAGAAAGAATCTGACCTTAAGGTAAGCGGAAAGGAAATCTATTACGGCACCCTGCTCAAGGTCAAGGAGCTTATGGACAGGAGGGCACGTTCCTCAAAGGGAGAGGCAAAGGACCATTACTCATATCTCTCCTTTGAGATTGGCAGGACACTGGAAAATCTCTGACAATCAGTAGATATACTTTACAATATCATCCCCGGGACTGAAAGGTTTCCGGGGTTAACTGTATATAATTGGGGATTTTATGTGTATATTTGCCGCCATTATGACAATTACACAAGGTTTTCTCGACAACAGGATTTTCAGCATAGTATCGGAAGCCGCAGCCGAAAAAGGCGTCAGGGCTTTCGTCATAGGTGGATATGTGCGTGACTGCTTTCTCGGCAGGCCAAGCAAGGACATTGACATTGTAGTGGAAGGAAGCGGAATTGAGCTCGCCGAAAAGGTCGGGGAGACCGTGCACAGCAATGTCTCGGTATTCAGGAACTTCGGTACGGCAATGCTGAAGTACCACGGCATAGAGATAGAGTTTGTCGGAGCACGCAAGGAGTCATACAGGCGCGACTCCCGCAAGCCTATTGTAGAGGACGGGACGCTTGAAGACGACCAGCAAAGGCGTGACTTTACCATAAATGCAATGGCATTCAGTCTCCAGAAGGAAGACTTCGGAAGCCTTGTGGACCCGTTCGGAGGAATAAAGGACCTCGACAGGGGCATAATCCGGACACCGCTTGACCCGGACACGACCTACAGCGATGATCCCCTCAGGATGATACGCGCAATAAGGTTCGCCACAAAGCTGAGCACTCCGGAAAGGAAATTCACGATAGTACCCGAATCGCTCGAATCCATCCACAGGAACAGGGAAAGGCTGAAAATACTCTCAAAGGAGCGTATCGTCGAGGAGCTCAACAAGATGCTCGTATGCGACAGGCCGTCAATGGGATTCAGGCTTCTTGACCAGACCGGTCTCCTGGACTATATACTGCCTCAGCTCGCAAGGCTGAAAGGAGTGGAAAGCGTAGACGGGCGCGGACACAAGGAGAACTTCTCCCATACACTCGAAGTGGTTGACAATGTCGCGGCATTCGAGAAGGCGGCAATCGCGGATGGCATACTCAAGGACTATATCTTTGAAGACGGTGTGGAGACAGAGAAAGTCAGGACCGAGCCATATCTGTGGCTAAGATGGGCTGCGCTGCTCCACGACATAGGCAAGCCTACAAGCAAAAGATACGATCCGCACACAGGATGGACCTTCCATGGGCATGAAGTGATAGGGGCAAGGATGATCCCGAAACTGTTCAACGGGCTTAAGATGCCTCTGAACGAGAAGATGAAATATGTCCAGAAGCTTGTCAACCTGCATCTTCGCCCTATAGCCCTTGTCACAGAGGAAGTCACTGACTCAGCTGTACGCAGGCTGCTGTTTGACGCAGGAAACGACATCGATGACTTGATGCTGCTATGCAATGCAGACATCACCTCCAAGAATCCGCGCAAGGTCGAGAAACTGAGACACAATTTCGAGGTTGTGAAGAGCAAGCTTGTAGAAGTGGAGGCAAAGGATGCCGTCAGGAACTGGAAGAACCCTATCACCGGAGAATACGTGATGGAGCTATTCGGGATAGGGCCATGCAAGGAAATCGGGCTGCTGAAAGAATATGTCAAGAATGCCGTGCTCGACGGGACAATCGGCAACAATTTTGCTGAAGCTGATGCCCTGATGCGCGAAAAGGCAGCTGAAATAGGACTCTTCCCCATCGGATGACATACATTGACAAATACCTCGAGTACATATCCTCAGTAAGGAGATATTCAGCAAGGACCTGTGAAATATACAGGGACTCCCTGCTGATGTTCCTGGAATATATCGGACGGGGGTCCGGAGACAATCCGGACGAAGACGGATTCACCGGTTTCCTGATCCCGTCCATAATAAGGGGCTACGAAGTATATCTCCTCGAAGGGCGCGGAATGGACGCCAGGACCGTAAACCTGCATCTGTCAGTACTCAGCGGCTTTTTCCGCTATCTAATGAAGCAAGGTGCAATCAGCAGCAACCCTGCAAAGGCTGTAACAAGGCCAAAGGCAGAAAAACGTCTTCCTGTATTCTACCGCAAGGAATCAATGGAAGAATATTTCAAGGCTACGGAGCCATTCATATCCAGTGATTTCATATATGTCTCCCCGGACTCCAGGCTTACAAGGAAACTGTACTGCAGGAGACTGCATCGTGCAATCGTCTCTACACTCTACTCCACAGGGATAAGACGCAGTGAACTCATAGGTCTCAGAACCGGAAGCATAGACTTTGGCAGAAAAGTTGCTAAAATTTCCGGTAAAGGCGATAAGATGCGTGAAATTCCGCTTGTGGATTCATTACGTGAAGAAATTTCACTATATTTACAAGCGGTTGAAACGATGGTAGGTACAGACAGGGGGCCCGGTTCCCCGCTTTTTGTCACATTCAGCGGAAAAGGATTGTATCCGGAATACGTTGACAGGGCAATAAAGTCGGAACTTGGCGAAATCGGCAGCATTACCGGAAGGAAGTCACCACATGTGCTGAGGCATACACTGGCAACAGAGCTTCTGAACGACGGTGCCGACCTCAATTCCATAAAGGAACTGCTCGGGCATTCATCCCTTGCCGCGACCCAGGTCTACACCCACAACTCCATCGCCAGACTTAAGAAAGTTTATGAATCGGCCCATCCGAGGGCCAGTAAAAACGGAGGTAAAAATGGAGATTAGAGTACAGTCAATCAAGTTCGACGCTGATCAGAAACTGTTGGACTTTGTAGAGAAGAAAGTATCGAAATTACCTAAGTTCTATGATGAAATCACAGCTGTGGAAGTATCGCTTTCACTTCTGCCTGACCACGAAAACAAGAATGTGAAGGTGCATGTCCGCATCCCGGGCAATGACCTTGTGATCGAAAGGCATGCAAACAGGTTCGAGGACGCGGTAGTAGACTGCGTTGACATCCTCAAGGACAAGCTCGTCAGGGCAAAGGAGAAAAAGGCAAACTAAAGGACAGGAATGAAAGCAAACAGGCAGGAAGGGGAAATCGAACTGATATATGAGGATGATTTCCTGCTGGCTGTAGACAAGCCGAGCGGCCTTCTGACAATGTCGGCAGGCAGACAGGGAGAAGAGACAGCATACAGGATTGTAATGGACTATGTCCGCAGCAGGAGCACAAGGGGCAGAGGACAATACAGGCGTGACAGGAACAGGATATTCATCGTGCACCGCCTTGACAGGGACACTTCCGGAATACTGCTGTTTGCAAAGACAGAAGAAGTCAAGTACGCGCTCCAGGATGATTGGAATGACATCATCCTGGAGCGCAAATATATTGCTGTCACAGAGGGAATCCCGGAAAAGAAGGAAGGCACTGTCACAAGCTGGCTACATGACAATCCGTCAACAATGGCAGTCACCTCATCCCCTTACGATGATGGAGGCAAAAAGGCAGTAACGCACTATAAGGTCATCAGGGAAATCAAGTCTGGCACAGTTTCTGACAAGGGACAGCCCCGGCAGCATTTCAATGCAGGATATGCCCTTGTCGAGTTCGAGCTTGAGACAGGACGCAAAAACCAGATAAGGGTACACGCTGCTGAGATAGGCCACCCTGTAGCAGGAGACCGTAAATACGGGGCAAGGACAAATCCTATAGGCAGGCTTGCACTGCATGCAATGACAATTTCGTTCAGGCATCCCGTGACAGGAAAGGTAATGACATTCAGGACAGGCATCCCGAATGCATTCAAGAGAATCAGATAATGCGTTACAAAAACAGAAAGGCTATGACAGAGAAGAACATATCACTGAAGGCTTCAGCGGACGACATCAATCTAAGTGTACTCCATATCGCACCGGAAGGCACTCCAAAGGCCATTGTACAGATTGTCCACGGAATGTGCGAACACAAGGAAAGGTACGCTGGATTCATGCATTTCCTTGCAGACAACGGCTATGCGTGCGTCATCCATGACCACCGCGGGCACGGTGCATCGGTAAAGTCATCCGATGACCTCGGATATTTCTACGATGGAGGGTTCAGTGCCATGGTTGATGACGTCCATGTAGTGACACTCTGGGCAAAACAGAAATGGCAGGGACTGCCCCTGATCCTTTTCGGCCACAGCATGGGCTCTATGGTGGTACGTTCATATACAAAGAGATACGACAGCGACATTGACGGGCTTTTCGTATGTGGAAGCCCGAGCCGGAATCCTGCTGCAGGCATAGGGAAAGCCCTTGCATCATTGGCCGGTATGCTCTGCGGAGACAAGTCACGTCCAAGGCTGATCCAGAAAATTGCATTCGGTTCATTCAATTCAAGGATAAAGAAGCCTGCATCACCTAATTCATGGATATGCTCAGATCCTGAGATTGTAGCAGCATACGATGCAAATCCGCTGTGCAACTACCAGTTCACCGCCAACGGATTCCGTAACCTGTTCTCCCTTATGCAGGATACATACAGCATGAAAGGATGGAAACTTGCAAACCCCAATATGCCGATAAGGTTCATTGCAGGCGAAAACGACCCGTGCATAGCAGGGATTGACAATTTCGAAAAGGCTGTGGACTTCATGAAAAAGGCAGGGTACAGGAATGTGACATCCATACTGTATCCAGGAATGCGGCATGAAATCCTCAACGAAATCGGCAAGGAAATGGTCTGGAACGATGTCCTGACATTTATTGGCCTGTGGGCATCATTCTATGTTCCTGAGGGCAGGTAGGCTGACTCCGAAACGTACCGAGAGGATGCGTGTGAGTATTACAGTCACAGCAGCAACAATCTGTGTCACAAGATGAGAGCATCCTATAAGGACACATATATAGTATGCGACTCCACCAAGGACGCAGGCAACCGCATATATATCCTTACGGAAAATCAGAGGCACCTCATTGATAAGGACATCACGGACCATTCCGCCGGCGGCACCTGTTATGGCTCCCATTATTATATTGACCCATACCGGGAACCCGGCTGCAATGCTGCGCTCCACACCTACAACCGTGAACAAGCCGATGCCGATGGCGTCGAAAATGAAGAATGTGTTGTCAAAGCGCACTACATATCTGCGGAACCCTATGACAAAAAGCAGGGCAAGGCCAGTTATTATCACATACGAAGGCTGCTCCATCCAGAACGGTGTGACATCAAGCATCAGGTCCCTGAGCGTTCCTCCTCCGACTGCGGTCACAAAGCCGACCACATACGCACCGAATATATCAAAATTCTTAGCTGCAGCCAGCCTTATTCCGCTTATGGCAAAAGCGAAAGTTCCGATATAGTCTATCAGCCTTATGAAATCCAGTTCCATTACAAATCAAGCTAAGTCAGTATTGCAGGTTTTCATGAAAGGACAATTCCATCCCACGATTTCAAGATGCAAATATATGCGATTTCATCCCAAGATTTTTCCGGTCTGCCATTTTTTTGAAAAACTTTTTTGTCCTTACGCCAATTTTGTTCCTGAGACATTGCATCAGCTGCTCTCCAATGGCAAACTGGAACACCTATGATGTTGTCCCCAGCATAGACAAATGCCCCTTTCCAGTTTTCTTTTCTCCATCGGTCAGTTGGCATACATCTTTCAAACGTAATACAGCCCAGCTATTGGGATATGCAAAAAGGAGCTCAATTTCAACGTTTTGCCCTTCTATCCTCTCATAATACATGTATGTTGTATAAAAGAGAGCCACACTTGCAATGCGGCTCTCAACGGATGGCAGACAGCAACCAGTCAAATTTAGACTGCTTGGGCGTTATTCTTCAGAACCCCAATTCCTACGAACATAGCCTTTCACATACTCTACTTTCCCGTTACGCACCCTTGTATAGGGACGAACTTGAATAGACTTGTTGAAGTCCAAGCATATCTGGACACTCACGGACTTCGGACTTTGCTTAATGATAATTTTGGTCATGAATAACTTTTTAGAAGTGTCAAAGTCGAATCGGGCTGGTTCAAGAGTAGCCCATCCGTATCTATCCGGTATGAAAAAAGCATCTATTGGGGTAGATGCTTCTTTATTAAGCAAAGCCAAAGGCTTCGTTATTCATGACAATGCAAATGTAAGGAATTTTTATAAAGCTGCAAATATTTCGTTGGTTTTATCCACGATTCGTTGCTGCTCACTTATGGGACAATGTCGTTCCCAATAAACTAATTACTGTATGACAGAGGAAACATTTGAAACGCTGCCCGTCCAGGCGAATATGGCTAAAAACACTGTTGCTGCATATCTGTAAGCAGTAAAGGAGTACAAGAAGAAGCAGTTCCGAGCAGCAGGCAATCATTGACAAAGTCATTATCTGGTAAGGTAGATGCACCACAAGTCAAAGAGTAACACTTAAGTCTTGGTCAAGTCATTGGAGACCTTGACCAAGACAATATTGTAATGAATCATTTTATTCCACTACAGGCTCATCAATAATGCATCGCGAAAGCTTTGAGGCAGCATCCTGCTTCAGGACACCGGCCGAAGCCAATGCCTGGATGGTCCAGGAAGTGCGTGGAGTGTTTTCGCGGTAGAGCACTATCCCGTGCGCTACGTGCTGGCCGATATATGGATGTAGTTTGAGCTGCTCCTCAGGAAGCGACCACAATGGGTACGGCGTGGCAGTCTCCATACGGACCTCGACAAGGTCTTCGAGTGCATCATATTTCTCACGGTCAAAACGGTATATGTCCATCAGCTGCTCCTTGAAGGAATATCCTCCAAGCTGTTCCCTGTAAGAAACCATCTTTGCAGCAAAATACCCTCCGATGCCCGGCAGGTCATCAAATGCAGCAGAATCAGCTACATTGAGGTCAAGCAACGGAATGTCAATATAAGGCTCCAGTCTCCTGTAGACCGAGTCCGAGACGACAAATGATTTTGCAAAATCGCTCCTGCGCCTGAAACGGCCCCCTTTCTTCCTATAGCCGTCGATGGACATCGCCTGTTTTTCGGAAAAGCCAAGCCTGACAAGTTCATCTACTGTGGCCTCATTGGGATTGAAACGGAAATTCTCAACCTTTCTTGCTGATTTTGTACGCCCCCGGCTCACATAGGCCTCTGATGGAGACGAGATGACAGCCTGGTGACTTCCCTCCTTTCTGACTGCAACAGTCGCACCTGAAGGTTTCCTTTCCGATGAAGCAGACACCATCTGTCTATTGAATGTTTTGTCACTCTTCCCCAGATTTTTTCCGGAAGCCCCATGCCTGTCAGAGTGTCCCTTTTGCATATCCTCCGCTCCGCCAAGCTGTCCGGCAGCTGATGATGCATCCACAACAAACACCGTATCGGGAGTTTCACGCATGGAGACTATTTTCGAGACAGCAGCCCGATTCACAAAAAGCGCGACCTGATATCCTACAATAAGGAATACCAACGCCACTGCGCCTGTCACAAACGACATTGACAGGCCCGATTTCTTTTCTTTCATGATCAAGGGGAATCCGCCCTTAGGCGACTCCCCGCGGCAGCGTAGCCACCGGTTCTTCATTACACGTCATGGTCAGACAAGACCATGCTCTTCCCTATATGACTTCTTGACAGGCTTCACCTCTGGTGCACCTGCAAGCACAATCACTATCTCCCCCTTAGGTTCATGCTCTGTAAACCACTCTACCAGTTCAGCAAGTGTTCCTCTGCGATGCTCCTCGAATTTCTTGGAAATCTCCCTTGATACAGAGCATTGCCTGCTCTCCCCAAACACCTCTGCAAATTGCTCCAATGTCTTCAGAAGACGGTATGGTGATTCATAGAAAACAATTGTCCTATGCTCTGTCGAAAGTTCCTGTAGACGTGTCTGCCGACCTTTCTTTACAGGGAGAAAACCCTCAAAGCAGAATTTGTCACACGGAAATCCGGAGCTGACAAGTGCAGGGACAAATGCAGTTGCCCCTGGAAGCGTCTGTACCTCAATCCCCTCCTCCACACATGTCCTGACAAGCAGAAAGCCTGGATCTGAGATTCCAGGCGTACCGGCATCACTTATCAGTGCGACATTCAGTCCGGACAGGATCCGTTCCTTGATGATTGCAGCAGTCTTGTGTTCATTGAACTTATGATGTGACTCAAGACGCCCGTGTATGTCATAATGCTTCAGGAGCACTGAACTTGTCCTCGTATCCTCCGCCAGTATAAGGTCTGCCTGCTTAAGCACATTTATTGCCCTGAAAGTCATGTCCTCCAGGTTTCCTACCGGAGTCGGGACTATATAAAGCATCCCTGCCTGTCTTTCTTCACTCATCTCAATTTCCTCCTTACCGCCATCATGAACCTATATACTGTATCAGACTCGAAATTCCAGCCAGGGAATCCTTCCATCAGCCATTCAACAGCCCTCTCAAGGCTTTCCATGGAATTTATACGGTCAAGCGTATCCTGGAAAAGTACTGCATCGCCCCCGAAAAGCGACCTTATAAACAAGATCCTGTCATTCAGTGAGATCGCGCTGCGTACATCCTTGACTTCAGTCCCTGGGATATCCCTTCTCCAGGCCTGCTTTTCCGCCATGGCATCCAGGACAACCGGCTTCTGCTCATCATCCTGGCGCGGAAAGCCGGAAAATGCTTTGCCGGCATACAGGATTCCATCGCTTGCCGGAGCATAATCTGCTGCTGGCGCACTGTCAGTTTCCGGCAATAATTCCACCAGGGGGGCAACCGCTTCTGCCGGTTCTGCTTCATACGCATCCGGTACATCAATGTCGAGGTCTATCTCAACAGGGGCACCAGTCACGGCCATTTCCGGCACAGACATCGCCACAATATCAGTATCCGGCTTCATCACGACGTCCTCCTGTGAATCTCCGGAAAGCGAGCTTTCTAATTCAATATACTTATTTTCAAGCAGTTCCGTCTTACTACGGATCTCCTTGACCAATTCCTTTATTTCAGATAAAATTTTTTCCGGTGTCTTTTCCATAAACCCAATATTGACTATATTTGCACCTGTCAATCGCAAAAGTAAGGAAATGTTTTTAGAAAATGCAAAAAAAGCAGGTTCAATTGAAGTAATCTGCGGTTCAATGTTCTCAGGAAAGACAGAAGAACTCATAAGAAGACTTAAAAGGGCACAGTTTGCCAACCAGAAAGTGGAGATATACAAGCCGGCAGTGGATGTAAGATATTCCGAGGACCAGGTGGTTTCACATGACCTGCACAGCATTCCCTCAACTCCAATTGACTCTCCGGCAAGCATGCTTCTGCTTTCAAGCGATGTGGAAGTTGTCGGTATTGATGAGGCACAATTCTTTGACGAGACACTTGTAGAGGTGGCACAGAAACTTGCGAACAGGGGCATAAGGGTCATCATTGCCGGACTTGACCAGGATTTCTCAGGAAAGCCTTTCGGGCCTATACCTGCACTTATGGCAGTTGCAGAAGATGTACAGAAAGTACATGCAATCTGCGTGAAATGCGGCAGCCTTGCCAACCATTCACACAGGCTGTCAAAAAGTGAACAGCTTGTCGTGCTCGGGGAAAAGGATGTATATGAGCCTCTATGCAGGCATTGCTACAACGCAGCCGTCAGCACAGAAGAGAACTGAGGAAAGGCCTCAAAGATACATAGCATAAAAATGGGGACTAGCTGTCAAGCTTGTCCCCATTTTCATTGTAGAATTCATTCTGCAGGACTGTGAAGTCTGTGACTTCAACAAGCTTTATCTTGCATTTGTACTTACGTTTCCATTTGCTCAGCAATGAAAAGATGCCACGGCTGAGGTATGATCCAAGAATTGGGCTGACCTTCAGTACCAATGACTTGACATCCTTCTCTGAGACATAGTAGGCAAGCCTGCGCTCTATCGCCTCATCTATGACGACACTTGAAGCTATCTTTCCGGTACCGTTGCAGACAGGACACACCTCGGTGGTATTTATCTCTGTTGCAGGCCGGACTCTCTGACGGGTTATCTGCATAAGGCCGAACTTAGTGAGCGGCAACACATTATGCTTTGCCCTATCATCCAGCATCAACTCCTGCATGTGCTTGAACAAGGCATTCTTATGCTCATTTGACTCCATGTCTATGAAGTCGACAATGACAATGCCTCCCATATCACGGAGACGGAGCTGGCGTGCAATCTCTTCTGCTGCATAGCAATTGACATCATACGTATTCTGCTCCTGTTCCTTGTTCCGGGAACGGGTACCGCTGTTTACATCAATGACATGCAGTGCCTCAGTATGCTCAATCACAAGATATGCCCCCTGCTTGATAGGGACTACCTTTCCGAAAGAACTCTTGATCTGCCTTGTGACCTCAAAATGGTCAAAGATCGGCGCAGAGTCCCTGTAGAGTTTCACAATCTTCTCCTGCTCAGGAGAAATCAGTGAAATATATTTCCTCGTCTCCTCATATATGTTCTCGTCGTTCACATAGATGTTCGAGAACGAATCATTGAGAAGGTCACGGAGAATGGTAGTTGTCTTGCTGTACTCTGTAAAGAGCAGCTGGACAGACTTGGACTGGGCAATTTTCTTCCAGGAATTCTCCCATTTCTCTACAAGTGACATAAGTTCCGCATCAAGTATGGCAGCATTCTTTCCCTCTGCCGCAGTACGGATGATCGCACCGTAATTTTTCGGGAGGATATTCCTTACAAGTGTCTCTAGTCTACGTTTCTCTTCCTTTGAAGAGATTTTCTGTGAAACGCTCACCTTTTCTGCAAAGGGGAGCAGTACAATGTTGCGTCCTGCCAATGAAATTTCCGCAGTCAGTCGTGACCCTTTTGTTGAAATCGGCTCCTTGACAATCTGTACTATTATTATCTGGCCTGGAGTAAGCACATTCTCGATACGCCCTTCCTTCTCCAGGACAGGGCCTATCTTTATATGTGAATAGATTCCCTTCAGATCTGCATTAGGATTGCTTCTCTTGACAAATTCGTCAAATGCATTGAAATACAGTCCAAGGTCCAGATAATGTACGAAAGCCTCCTTTTCATCACCGATGTCCACAAAGGCAGCATTGAGGGCCGGAAGAATCTTCTTCACCTTTCCGAGATATACATCACCTACGGAAAAGCTGTGCCCTGTGCTGGACTCCTTGTTAAGCTCAATCAGGCGGTGATTTTCCATCAACGCGATTGACACTTCCGTTGAATTGACATCAACAATAAGATCTTTAACAGCTTCCATCCAGGAAATTACATTATTAGACTCAAATACGAAAAGGCTGACCTCGGGTCAGCCTTTCTCAATTTAGCAAGACTGCTAAAATGGCAGACACCGGAGAATTACTTTCTCTTCTTGTGTCTGTTCTTACGCAAGCGTTTTTTACGCTTGTGCGTAGCCATTTTATGTCTCTTTCTCTTTTTACCGCTTGGCATAATTTGAAAAGTTTATAAAATTATTTCTTGACAACGTTCACAAATACCTTAGCTGGCTTGAACGCAGGTACATTGTGAGCAGGAATAGTCATAGTTGTATTTTTGGTTATGTTCCTTGCTGCCTTCTCTGCACGGTGCTTGATAATAAAGCTGCCGAATCCGCGGAGATACACTGGTTTGCCCTTTGCGAGGGAGTCCTTCACGCTCTCCATGAAAGCCTCTACAACTTTCTGGACAGTAAGTTTTTCGATACCTGTTGCCTTTGCAACTTCATTTACGATTTCTGCCTTTGTCATAACTTTAATGTTTAATAACGATATTCTAACCACATATCCTTGCAAAGTTAGGGTTATTTTTCAAATGCACAATGGATTTATTATATTTTTTAACAAAAACTCGATGATTATACACGGATTACGTCAATTTCGGCAATGCTTCACCTATATTCTTATATATGGCACAATGATTGACGTATTATGCGCCGCTATTTACAGAGGGGATCTTTCTGCCATTTTGGCAGGAAAACGGCTCACTGACAAGCTGTCTACAGACAGCCCGGCTCCTCCGGAGACGGAGTCCCTCCCCGAGGGAGGGATTCAGGGTGGGGCAACGTAAGGGAAACAGGCAAAAGTCGAAGACTTTGCAAAAGACAGAAAAGAAAGGAAAGACACAGGGACCGCTAAGGTCATATAATTGAAAACTACTTAAAATTGACAAGCTGTCCACAGACAGCCCGGCTCCTCCGGAGACGGAGTCCCTCCCCGAGGGAGGGATTCAGGGTGGGGCAACGTAAGGGAAACAGGCAAATGTCGAAGACTTTGCAAAAGACAGAAAAGAAAGGAAAGACACAGGGACCGCTAAGGACATATAAATGAAAACTACTTAAATATGAAAGATATAACAGATATTTTTTCTTCAATGGGAGGAGCAGAGGTAAGTGTAATACCTGTACTAAACAGCGAAGACGGGATGAAAATGACCCCTGACCAGGAATTACCGGAAAGCCTTCCGATACTTACACTGCGCAATGCAGTACTTTTCCCCGGGACTCCATACCCTATTACTATAGGAAGGGAGAAATCAATAAAACTGATACAGGATGCGGAAAAGAGCAACACATATATAGGTGCGGTACCCCAGATGGACATATCCGTGGAGGACCCGCGCCAGGAAGACATATACGGTATAGGCACCGTGGCAAGGATCATCAAGACCCTCGAGATGCCGGACGGCACAATCACAGCCATCCTGCATGGCTTCAAGAGGTTCGAGATAACTGAAATCACAAGCTACGAGCCATATATCACGGCAAATGTCAAATACCTTGAAGAAACGGTTCCGGAGCCGGACAAGAAAATCAGGATGATTACAGAGTCGCTGCGCGAAAAGGCGATAACTGTACTCAAGCATTCCTCATTTGCTGCAAAGGAAGCCTCACTTGCCCTGAAGTCAATAGACAGTTTCGACTTCCTCGTAAACTTCATAGCCACTACAGTAGATGTGGATGACTTCACGGAAAAAGTTGAGCTGCTCAAATACGGCGACCTGAAGATAAGGGCAATGAAGCTGCTCTCACTCCTTGACACACAGGTCGAGCTGCTCAAGATAAAGCAGGAAATCAACCAGAAGGTCAAGACAGAGATTGACCAGCAGCAGAGGGAATATTTCCTCAACAACCAGCTCAGGACAATACAGGAGGAGCTGGGAATGGACGACATGGAGGAATTCGAGAAATTCCGCAGCCGTGCAGAGGAGAAGATATGGCCGCCTGAGATACAGGAAATCTTCGAGAAGGAAATGGCAAAGCTTGAGAGGTACAACCCAAGTTCACCGGAGTTCAGCACACAATATAACTACATACAGTTCATGCTGGACCTGCCATGGGGAGAGATGTCCCAGGATAACCTGGACCTGAAACATGCACAGAAAGTACTGGACCAGGACCACTATGGGCTCGACAGCATCAAGGAAAGGATAATCGAATACCTTGCTGTCCTGAAGCTGAAAGGCAACATGAAGTCCCCTATCCTATGTCTCTACGGTCCTCCGGGAGTCGGCAAGACGAGCCTCGGCAAGTCAATAGCACGGGCTCTCGGCAGAAAATATATAAGGATTGCACTTGGAGGCGTACACGATGAATCCGAAATCAGGGGGCACCGCAAGACATATATAGGTGCACTTCCGGGAAGGATACTCAACGGCCTGAACAGGGCCGGGACATCGAATCCTGTGATTGTCCTTGACGAGATTGACAAGATCGGCAGCGACATAAAGGGCGATCCGTCTTCCGCTTTGCTGGAGGCTCTTGACCCTGAACAGAATACGACATTCCATGACAATTACCTTGACATTGACTATGACCTGTCAAATGTATTGTTCATCACCACAGCGAATGACATATCGACAATCCAGCCTGCACTGAAGGACAGGATGGAGATGATATCCGTGTCAGGCTACCTGGCAGAGGAGAAAATGGAGATTGCAAAGAAGTACCTCATACCGAAGCAGATGGAGGAGCATGGCCTGGAGAAAGGCCAGATGAAGATTGACAGGAAGGCACTTGCCGCCATCATCGACACATACACCAGGGAGTCCGGTGTCAGGGGACTTGAGAAGCAGATTGCAAAGCTGGCCCGCGTGACAGCCAAGAAGATTGCCCTGGACGAGGCAATCCCCGGGACAATCGGAAAGGATGACCTGAAAGAATATCTCGGGCTTCCAACCAATTCACATGACCTGCAGAAGGGAAATGAAGCTCCCGGAGTGGTCACAGGCCTTGCATGGACAGCGGCAGGCGGTGAAATCCTGTTCATCGAAAGCTCGATAAGCGAGGGAAAGGGCACGCTCAGCATGACAGGAAACCTTGGAGATGTAATGAAGGAGTCTGCACAGATTGCCTATCAATATATAAAGGCGCATCCTCAGCTTGCCGGAATGGGATATGAGGAGTTCTCAAAAAAGGATATCCATGTACACGTGCCTGAAGGTGCCGTTCCAAAGGACGGTCCGTCCGCAGGAATCACAATGGTAAGCTCGATGGTTTCCGCATTGAGAGGCAAGAAGATCCGCAGCGGTGTAGCGATGACCGGCGAGATGACATTGCGCGGGCGTGTGCTTCCGGTAGGAGGAATAAAGGAGAAGATACTTGCGGCGAAGCGTTCCGGAATCAATACAATCGTAATTTCAGAGGAAAACCGCAAAGATGTAGAGGATATCAAGGAAATTTACATAAAAGGACTTACCTTTGTCTACGTCAACAGCATTGATGAAGTCATAGGCTTCATCTTCAAGGAGAACGCATGAAGTCCATTTCCCTTTGGAGCCATTGATGGCAAAGAAGGGAAAGCAGGATTTCTGAGAAAACTAAAGGAATGGATGTTCAGATAGAAGAAAGCTGGAAAAGGGCGTTGGCAGATGAATTTGAGAAACCGTATTTCAGTTCACTCGTAGCGCATCTACACCAGGAGAAGGCAGAAGGAAGGAAGATTTTTCCTCCCGGCAGACAGATATTCAGGGCTTTCGAGCTTACACCGCTGGAGCAGCTCAAGGTGGTAATCCTGGGGCAGGACCCGTACCATGGGTACGGGCAGGCCGAAGGCCTTTCATTTTCCGTCCCGGAAAATGTCCCTGCCCCGCCGTCGCTCCGCAACATTTTCCAGGAGATACACGATGACCTCGGCATCACCATGAGCGGCTACCCGCACCTGGAGAAATGGGCACGCCAGGGAGTACTTCTCCTGAATGCAGTCCTGACCGTACGCGCCGGGGAGCCGGCGTCACACAGCAAGATTGGCTGGACAGAATTCACCGATGCTGTAATAAGATATATTTCAGACAACTGCGACGGCATAGTGTTCCTCCTATGGGGCAATTTCGCCAGGAGCAAGAAGATGCTTATCGACACATCCAGGCATCATGTGCTTGAAGCAGCGCATCCTTCTCCGCTGGCAAGGGGGGCATTTTTCGGATGCAGGCACTTTTCCAGGACCAACGGGATTCTTGCAGCCCAAGGCAAGGCCCCTATCGACTGGCAGCTGTAGCAACAAAAATTTCCAAAGGCAAAATGAAACGCACTGCAATATTCCCAGGGTCATTTGACCCGTTCACAGCAGGACATCTCAACATATTGAAAAGGGCACTCACCATGTTTGACGAGGTGATTGTCGCAATAGGTGTAAACATAGACAAAAGAGGGCACTTCAGCGCAGAGAAAAGGAAAGACATCATAAGACAGGCGACAAAAGACCTGGACGGGGTATCCGTCATATATTATGACAACCTTACCATTGACATCTGCAGGGAGCTTGGCATACACCATATTGTCCGCGGAGTCCGCAACATGATCGACTTTGAGACAGAGCGTTCAATTGCGGATGCCAACAGGGTGCTTGCACCTGAGATCGAGACAATAATAATCCCTACGGCACAGGAATTTGCGCACATATCATCCACTGCAGTAAGGGATATAATCAAGCACGGTGGAGACACATCAAGGTTTCTACCGGAAGGAGTGGAGATATAATGCGTATCCGTCCCTTCATAGCAGCATTGCTCCTGATTGCGGCATCAGCCACAGGAAAGGGAGCGGTACAGCAGGACAGCACTGCCATGGCAGCACTTGACAGCAAGCTGAAAGAATATCTTGCAGCACTCGACCATGAGCCACGCAGGACAAAATGCGAAGAGGCTGACTTCATGATAGATATATGTTCCGATTCCACTATACGCCAGAGGACCGCAGAAACAGTCTACAGGCATTTCCTTGATTCAAAGGTCATGGGAGACGAGGCTGTAGCCATACATATATATGACACATGGTTCGCAACCGGCAAAGTAAGCATGGGAAGTGATGCGGAGCTATGGGCGGCCAGGCTGTTTGCCACAGTGAACAGGCAGTCCCTCATCGGATGCCGTGCACCGGAGCTGCATCTGGAGGACCTTGACGGAAACACACAGGCAATATTTGAATCAGGAAGACATGGATACGGACGCTACTCTGTCCTTTTTTTCTATGACACTGACTGCCCCAAATGCAAGATAGAGAGCATCCTGATGCGCAATGTCCTTGAAAACGACAACCTGCCCGTAGATTTCTACGCCATATATACAGGCCGTGACAGCACCAGATGGCATGAGTACATCAAAGGACAGCTGGAAATCAATGCCACAGACACCAATGTCCGGCATCTATGGGATCCTGACGGTAAATCCGGAATGGATATAGCCTATGGAGTAATCCAGACTCCAAGAATATTCATAGTCAATCCTGAAGGCACAATAATAGGCCGTGGGCTTGACACATACGCAATGGAGCAGATTCTGTCAGGGCTTCTCGCTCCTGCTGAAATCGAATATGGCAGCGACGAGGCAATGGAAATGTTCCGGACAGCATTCTCCCCTATCGAGAAAGGAATGGGATGCGAAGGAATCGCGATGATGGCCGACCATATATCGGACTCCGTGCTTGAGGTACATGACACACTGCTATACAAGCAGATGATCGGCGACCTGCTGTATTTTGTCTCAAGCCAGAGAGGCGGAAACTACAAATGCGGCACCCCGATGTTTGTCGACAAATATATACTTGGAAGGAACGACATCTGGAACACTGCTGACGACTCCCTGAAAGTGGTGGGACTTGCTACCCTCATGAAGAACATGGCAGAGCTTGCCCCAATAGGGAAGCAGCTTCCTGACATAAAGGTACCGGCAACAGTTGTAACCCGCAAAGGCAGGAGGCATGTATGCCCGGATGCGGCACAGGGACAGGCAAAGAAGCCGGAACTGTCAAGCAGGCAAGTAATTTTCCGTCTCAGTGCAGCGAAGGACGCAATTGTCATCTTCCACACAGAGGGCTGCGAAATCTGCAGGTCAGAAATAGCTGCGGCCTACAGAGGCCTTGAATCAGGAGAACTGGGCAAAGTTATCCTGATAGATATGGACGAAATGTTTTCCGCAAAGCCGGAAACAGCGGAGCAGCTGATGGAGAATTTCGACCTCTCAGCCCTGCCTTTCATCATATCCACAGACTCCAGGGCACGCCTTGCCCGCAAATACATTTCACTTCAATAAGAAATTGACAGATACATGCAAGATGCCGCAGGCATCATTTCATCCTGCGGAGCGCGGAGGCTGTCAGCGGGATGGAGAGAAGGAACGCACATGCATCTGAAATCGGCTGGGCAAGCACAAGACCATGGAAGCCGAGGAGGAACCGCCCGATGAAAAGTGCAGGAATAAAGAACAGGCCTTGACGGGCAGAAGCCATAATCACTGCCGGAACAGTCCTGCGGATATTCTGCAGATACATGTTTGACATTACCACCATTGATGTAAGCGGAAAGGAAAGGCACTGGTACCTGAGTATTTCCGTCCCCATCCTTATTACTTCTGCATCATCCGGACGGAAAACACTGACTATGCCAGGGGCAAAGGCGTATCCGAGAACAGCCAGGAGAAGGCAATAGAATGCAGACACAGACAGGCTGTGCCAGAATGCGGCACGCACCCGGTCGAAACGCCCTGCCCCGTAATTGAATCCGCATACAGGCTGGAATCCCTGGCCATAGCCTATCATTGCCGCCCCTGCAAGCATTGTTATACGGCTCACGACCGAGAATGCAGCCACGGATTCATCCCCGAACGAAGACGCCAGCTGGTTGAGGCATATTGCTGCCACACTCATAAGCCCCTGGCGTGCAAGGGATGGAAGGCCGCTGGCATTGATTTCATACAATATGGCACGTGAAGGCCTGAAATCCTTGAAGCGTATCCGGATTCCTCCGTTCCTGGAACACAATGACAGCATAACCACAAAGCTGGCAAACTGCGAAAATGACGTAGCGATTCCGGCTCCCTTTATGCCAAGCCCGAGCCCGAAAATCAGCAGAGGATCCAGGGCTACATTGAGGACTGCACCGGAAATGATCCCTATCATTGCAAGGGACGCATTTCCCTGATGGCGCATCTGGTTATTCATCGTAAAGCAGCACATGATGAATGGAGTCCCCGGCAGGATAAAGCTGAAATAATCCTTTGCATACGGAAGTATTGTCTCAGTAGACCCGAAAAAGCGCAGGAGAGGCTCCATGGCCAAAGTCCCTGCAACTGCAGCGGCTGTCCCGGTAAAGAAAGACAGGAAAAATCCGCTTGCAGCCATCGTACCGGCCTCATCAATCTTCTTTGCCCCGAGGGCACGTGATATGAAATTGCCTGAGCCTTGGCCAAAATAGAATGCTATGGCCTGAATCAGTGTCATATACGAGAATACTACACCGAGTGCAGCCACAGCCTGCGTGTTGATACGTCCTATAAAGAATGTGTCCGCCAGATTGTATATGCCTGAAACCAGCATGATTACAATGGACGGGATTGCCAATGAAGTTACAAGATGACCGACAGGACCGGTCGTCATCTTTACAAATTTTTCTTTCTGCCTGTCATTTTCCATATCGAAAAATATACGGAAGCCGGCCCGGACATTCCAGGTGTCAGCTTCACATCACTGAAAATCAAATGTAAATGGGCTATCTTCTAAGAAATGCCACGAGCAATGCTGCAGCAAGGAGCACAAAGACGAACGTACATACCCGCCCAGCTATATCTCCATGCAAGACAAAGAACGTCATCTTGCTGTTCCTGTTGACATATCCATGCAATACAGCCGGTTTCCACCATGGCGTAGGCTCATGGACCACTCCACGCTGGTCTATGAATGCAGAGATGCCGGTATTGGCACACCGTGCTATGCTCCTTCGTGTCTCTATGGCACGCAACGAAGAATAGCTGAGATGCTGCCTGTAGCCTGGAGTGTTCCCCCACCATGAATCATTGGTAATCACGGTCATTGCCTCCGCACCTTCCTTTATGTAGCCGGTATAGTATTCACCATATATGGATTCATAGCACACTGCACATCCCAATGCCACTGTATCCGCATTGCTGACACAATGCAGGATGGAAACGGAATCCTGCCCTACACAACGACCCATCACCCCTCCGAGCATATCATCAATCCTGCAGAACACTGCAGGATAAGGAGTCTTCTCCACTGCGACAACCAGTTTCGACTTATGGAAGATCTCTGTCCTCCCTGTACCGTCAACCATGAGCGCAGAATTATGTGACTCCAGCCATCTTCCGTCCCTGAGTTTCCTGGCAGTGTACGAAGGACGTTCACCAGGGCCGTAAAAAGAATACGATGAAGCACCGAAAATCATATTGACTCCTGGATAGCCTGCAAGAAAGGATGTCAGCCTCTGCCATGTCATGCTCTTCTCCCACTCACCGTCAACGACATCTCCAGTAAATGTCTCAGGGGCAAGCAAAAGCAAAGGTTCTCCAGGCTTTCCTGCCCCGGAAAGCGTATCATGGAGCGGACTTACCGAAACCGCACGCTCCTGCAAGGCTTTCTCCATCTGCCCTGTCAATATGGCATCCTGCTCTTCCTGGGTCTTTGCCTGGAATTTATTGTACGGGTCTATATTAGGCTGGAATACAATAACTTCAAGAGGATTTTCCTTTTCCTCATACCTCCCGAACATGACATGGGAGACAGTAAACGGCCCCACAAGGACCAGCACGACCCCTGATATGGCAGCGGACCTTGCCTTTATGTTCCATGACGCCCAGCTGCCGTCAGACAGGGCCACCATGATCCCGAATATGGAAAGGTTGCATATCCATACCCACAATGACCCTCCGAGCGTTCCGGTAAACTCATACCACTGCACGGAAGCAATGCTGCGCGCAAAGGCATTGCCAAGAACCAGCCATGGCCATGATATTTCTGCGTCAAAATACGCCCTTTCCCATGCTATCCACGCAACCATCAGGAATATATACGGAAGTACACCTGTGAATTTCCTTTTCGAAAGACGGAACAGACCGAATATCACAGACATCTGCAGTGAGTTGGCAAGCACGGCAAATATGCCTCCGCCAACAGTTGCATTGCATACCCAGAATGTAGTGAACGCATTCCATAGCACAAATGCAGAATAATGGTATATCCATACCCTCCTTGTCCCGGAGAGTGCCGCCACCCTCTCCATGCACAGGAGCGGAACGATCCCGAACAATGCAAAAAAACCGCAATGCGGCACAAGAAACGGCACTGACATCAGCACCGCAAAGAGCATTGCAAGGCTCCAAAGAAGTATTTTCTGACCTTTCATAATATCCTCGGTTTCCCAGTCAGGCTGCATATATCGAAACTTTAGCCTTTCAGAGGGGCAAATATAAGAATTAATTTAGTATTTTTGCAGGATTGCTTTTTTGCGGAATAGACAGATATATGCTCCTAGACATTATTAAAGGATTCATCATCGGTATATGTGCATCGGCCCCGATAGGACCGATTGCCATACTTGTTGTGCAGAAGACATTGAGTAAAGGAAGGAAAGCAGGCTTCATTACCGGAATGGGCGCCTGCATCGTCGATACGGTCTTTGCAATCATAGCATTGTTCGCACTTGCATTTGCACAGGAATTCATGGCCAGCCACAAGGAACTTATATTTATTGTAGGAGGAATCATCGTAGCGATACTCGGATGGAGCATGACAACCTCCAACCCGTTCCGCAGGCTAAGGTCAAATACAGTATCAAAAGTCTCCGTAAAGGATTTCCTGCAGTCGCTTATGATGGGACTCTCAAATCCTGGAGCCATACTTGTGATTTTCACCCTGTTTGCGTTTTTCGGCATCGGTTCACAGGACAAGGAGGACTGGAGCATGCTGCCTGTCATACTGTCAGTCAGCGCAGGCGCTACAGTGTGGTGGTTCGGAGTCACCGCATTGCTCGACCATTTCAGGAAAAAGTTCAAGATGCGCACCATCCTATGGATAAACAGGATAACAGGGGCCATAGTGATAATCATCGGGATAGCCCTGCTTGGAGAAGGTCTATACAGGGTCATATTCCAGGGCCTTCCATTGCGGTAGGAAGCAGTACACAGGGAACACAACCAATTCAATGCTATAATTATGGAAAAGTCTAAAGTTTATTTCACAGACCTGCGCACTACACCGGGCAATGACATGCTGACAAAGCTTTCAAGGCTTGTAAAGAGAGCCGGAATTGAGGACATCGGCTTTGACGGCAAATTTACTGCCATCAAGATTCATTTCGGTGAACCCGGAAATCTGGCCTATATCAGGCCGAACTACGCAGCCAGGATTGTAGACATTGTAAGGGAGCTTGGAGGGAAAGTGTTCCTGACAGACAGCAACACACTCTATTCAGGAGGACGCTCCAATGCCGTGGACCATCTGAATGCTGCCATGGACAATGGCTTCAACAGGATTTCCGCACATGCGGATGTCATCATAGCGGACGGACTCAAGGGTACAGACTACAAGGAGATTCCTGCCGGTGGAGAATACTGTCCGTCACCCAAAATAGGTGCAGCGATAGCGGATGCTGACATAATCATATCAATGAACCATTTCAAGGGACATGAACAGAGCGGATTCGGAGGAGCATTGAAGAATCTCGGCATGGGCTCTGCCAGCGTCGGCGGGAAACTGGAGCTTCATTCCTCATCCCAGCCATGCATCAATGAAGGGAACTGCATCGGATGCAGGATATGCGAAAAGTATTGCCGCCACAATGCAATATCAGTAACTGACAGGAAAGCCCACATCGACTATGGGAAATGCGTCGGGTGCGGGCAGTGCGTGGCAGTATGCCAGCACGACGCAGCGGTTGTCAAGGACTATGACACATCTGAGACCCTGAACTACAAGATTGCCGAATATGCATTGGCAGTCGTAAAGGACAAGCCTAATTTCCACATCAGCTTCATAATGAACGTATCCCCTAACTGCGACTGCTGGAACCATAATGATGCAGCCATTGTTCCTGATCTCGGGATTGCGGCATCATTTGACCCGGTTGCACTTGACTGCGCCTGCGCTGACCTTGTAAAGGCAGCCCCTACCCTGTCCGGGAATGCGATAACAGACAAGGAGCACGGCGAACATCATCACCACAAGGGAGAGGACAAGTTCCACATCGTCCACCCTGATACAAACTGGGAGGCCGGAATCCGGCATGGTGAGAAAATAGGTCTCGGACATACCGGTTATGAACTTGTGACAGTCAGATAGACTATATACTTACAGACTTTTAAAATTATATATATGGGTGTAAAGAGCTTTTTCAGCAACTGGATTATCAAGAATCTCCTTCTGGCGGTGCTGCTCGTGGCCGTGCTTATCGCCGGTGCACAGATTCTGCTGAATACCGTGACAAGGCACAACAAGGAAATCACCGTACCGGACTTCACAAACATGACTGTGGCAGAAGCCGGAAGAATCGCGGCACAGAACGAGATGACAATAGAGGTTACTGACTCCGTGTATATCAAGAGAATGGAGCGCGGTGCCGTCTACAGGCATATCCCCGGTGCTGGAAGCCATGTCAAGAAAGGCAGGAGGATAATGCTGACCATCAATGCAGTGACACCTAAGAGCGTAACCATGCCTAACCTTGTCGGATATTCCATGAGACAGGCAAAGGCAGAGCTTCTTTCAAGGGGACTGGTACTCGGCAAGCTGATATATGTAAACGACATAGCGACCAACAACGTCATTAGCCAGCTTTACAGGAGCTCAGAGATAGCCCCTGGTGAAAAGATTGAAAGCGAATCTGTGATAGACCTCGTTGTCGGGCTGAACAGCACGGACAACACAACCTATGTCCCATACATATTGGGATCGAGGTATCTCAATGCCGTTGACGCAATACACGACCATTCACTCAATGTAGACAGGCTCCATTTCGACAAGACAGTCAAGGACTATTCTGACTCTCTTGATGCAGTTGTCTACAGGCAGTCCCCTGAGACCTATAATGAGGCCATGAGGATGGGAAGTCCGGTCACCCTATATCTTACAAAGGACAAGAACAGGGTCCCTGCAAGGCAGGCACCTGAAATCACCATAGAATAAATTGCCAGCAAGACAATGACAAATCCACCAGACAGATATATCGGCTTTGATGACGAGGACGCAGAGGAGTTCTGCCCTGAAGCTGAAGGAGATGAGGCGGCGTTTGCCGATGAGCAGCAGGAAATGTTCGAGCACTACAGGTTCGACATTGACAAGGGGCAGGCACCAATGCGTGTCGACAAATATCTCGCGACACACATGGAATATACTTCACGCCACCGTATCCAGCTGGCCATAAAGCAGGAATACATAAGGGTGAACGGCAAGGTCGCCAAGGCAAACTATATCATACGTCCAGGCGATACCGTAACCTTTGTAATGCCGTATCAGAGACGGGGGCTGGAGATACTTCCGGAAAACATACCGCTCGACATAGTATATGAAGACGATGACCTGCTCGTGCTGAACAAGCCGGCAGGACTTGTCGTGCATCCCGGGCACGGACATTTCAGCGGAACCCTGGTCAATGCCCTTGCTTTCCATCTGGGGATCAGCCAGGGGGCAGACGCGCAGGACGAACGGATGGGAGTGCTCGTACACCGCATAGACAAGGACACCTCAGGCCTGCTGGTTGTGGCAAAGAACGATGAATCCCAGCTTGACCTTGCAAAACAGTTCTTTGTGCACTCGATAGAGCGCCGCTATGTGGCAATAGTATGGGGCAATGTAAAGGAAGACGAGGGCACCATAACAGGAAATATCGGACGCGACCCTAACGACAGGATGCGTTTCAAGGTCTTCCCTGAAGGAGAGCACGGGAAACATGCTGTCACACACTACAGGGTGCTGGAGCGTTTCGGATATGTGACTGTCGTGGAATGCAGGCTGGAGACAGGACGCACACATCAGATCCGCGTCCACTTCAACTATATCGGGCATCCACTGTTCAATGACGAACGGTATGACGGCTCTGAAATCCGCAAGGGGACAATATATGCGAAATACCGCCAATTTATAGAGAACTGTTTCAAGATTCTTCCGCGGCAGGCACTCCATGCCAAGACACTTGGATTCATCCATCCGCGCACCAAGGAGCATCTGCAGTTCGACTCCCCTATCCCGGACGACATGCAGGCACTCATTGACAAATGGCGCAAATACGCACAGAACCTCACTCCTGAACTGGAGTAGGGATTGTGATTTCCATGTCTTCGGGCCAACAGCCATCTGGCATACCGTCCTGACGTCTGGAAGCCCGGCTGCTGCTCCCACGTACCAGCAGCCGGGCACTGGGCATGTGATTTAGGGCTCTCCATCATCTTTTTCCGGTATGTCAGCAATCAATTGCAAGACCTGTACATTTTCAGCTGTTACGTACTTTCTCTTCGCTCCAGCCTGATATGCTTGCAATCATGTCAATTGTCAGCCCCTTTTCTTTCATTGCCCTGACTACCATGCCTATCCCGTCTTCAATCCCTTGGCTTATTCCTTTCAACAAACCCTTTTCCATTCCTTTCTCCATTCCTTTCTCCATACCTATCCGTCTTTCTGTAAGCGCAATGCAGTGCATGTCCCTTTTTGTTATCATATTCCTCTTGTATCTATAATGTTCAACTTTGCTCATACGGGCTATCCGAGCAGCATCAAACAGCCTTGAAAAAATCGCCTGCTGAAGCTCCACCGGACGGTCCAGGAGATTTTCCATGTTCTTCAGGCTGTAGTAGAATCCGTCAAGGACACTGCCATCCAGCTCTCCAAGCCCCTTGCGGAATTTCCCAAGTTCAATAAAGATCAGGTTATACTTGTCAGTCAGCAGAGTGCCGTTCTGTTCATTGTACAGGCGGAAGCGGCTCAGGACATCAGCACCGGTATCAATACCGCTCAGAGATGTCTGGAGAATGCTGATTACATATACAGGACACATCCGATAGCCCTGCCCGCCTATGTTCATCTGTTCCCTCACTGGAAATGTTGAGTAGTAGATGGTTCTTTCGACATACCAGTCATGGCTGCGCTTCTGGACCTCGACTATGATCCTCGCACCGGAATCAGTCCGGCAATATACATCAAAGACACACCCGCGTTCATCTTCTGCCTCACCGCGCTTCTCCTTGTCCATATACTCAATGTCACTTATCCTATGCTCGGGGATGACAGCATTGAGAAAATCTATCAGTATATCCTTGTTTGCCTCCGTGCCGAACACCATCTTGAAGCCGGTGTCTGACATAAGGTCAACATATCTGGCAAGCGTACTGTCAGCCGGATGCTGGATACGCCCGTCCTGCAACCTCACGGGCACATCGCTGCCTGCCGTGCCATCAATGCCGGGCTGCATGTATCCTGCCACTACTACATCCCGGTTTCTCCTCAGCATCTCCCTTCCTTCAGTTTCTTCTCTTTCCTTTTCCATAGCATACCTCCCTAAAAACAAAATCGCGACACAGGAACGATCTCCTATATCGCGTTGTGGACTCGAAGTACCACGGCCTTCATCAATATTTTACGCTGCAAGTATAGACATTTTTATTCATTCATGCAAGACATAGATGAATATTTTACCTGAATGCGCCATCAAGTGCTATCTGAAATTTAGATTTATCATTGTCCTGGATTACATTTAATTATGGCAATACCTTACCTATGAGTGACATGTTCGGTGAAACTGCGGCAATCAACTCAAATCCGGACCAGGTTTCAATTGAAATCGGCGGTGAGACAGTAGACAACTGGAACTGACGATTCAATATTTAAACATCCGGTAAATCTAAATCTGCAAAAGAGGGGCTGGTCAGTGTGACCAGACCCTCTTGCTATAGGATATTTATCCGCAATATTATTTGGCATTAGGGTTTGCAAAGCTATAGACCTTGTCGCTCCACCCGACCGTGCCGTTTACAGTCACATCCTGGGCTATCTTGCCGCTTCCTTTCAAAATATTCCCCTCACCTTCATTGCAAGGCCAGTAGGCATACAGGCCATCACTGTCACCAGGGATCTGACGTGACATACCATCTGCGATATTTGCAGCCGGCAGGCACTTGCTCCAGATACGTATCTGAGCCATTTCAACCTCTATTGCAGTTGCCTGCGAACCTGACTCTGCAAAATTGAACAGACTGATGTTTTCAAAAGTGAACGGTGCCGGTCTGGCATGTGTCTTGTCAACTGTTCCATTCCTGTAGAGGGTAATCGACTCTCCATCGAAAGTATAGGCAATGTGATACCATGTATCTGCCTCCCACCACTCATTGGAGTCAAAATAGCTGCCGTTCAACTGGCACTGCAGAGTCGGTCCGATCTTGGCAGCACCGTCAGCCCACCAGCGGAGCATGAATTCACCTATAGTGATAGGGCCGCAGTTATCTCCGAAAATTTTCTGCCTGTATGGCTTGCTCGGATCAGATCCGTTGCTTCCGAACCAAGGATACCTATCTGAAGGGACCCAATTTGTCTTATTGTTCACCTTAATCCAGAATTCCACAGTAAAGGCAGACATTTCTGCTGCAGGTATATTGAACGTGGTCTTGCAGTTACGGTGAAGTACAATGGACTTCTGCTTGTTAGGAGAAGCCAAAAGATACAGGATATGGTCAGCATTGCCGGTGATTTCCACCGGTCCTGAAATATATTTCATCCTTACAGGAACTGCATAAACCTCCGCATTTGGAGTAGTGTAAGGACTGATGACAAGCTCCTGTGAAGAAGCCACGACCATTCCTGCCGGAATCACAACTTCCTTTCCTGGTTCAAAATCGAGATATTCCTCAGGAAGCAACTGATAAGAAGTGCCGTTTTTCTCATTATAGGCATCTATGAGAGACTCATCAAGCTCAAACACGACCTTAACATCCTCACTGGCAGCCTTTGCCAGCCTTGCAGTAAGAGTCTTGTCCACCGGGTCGGAGTCAACAGTAATATTTTCTATCTGCTGGGTATGGGTATTATAGGACATGGCCTCCTCAAGATACAGGCCGTTCTCCAGCGGAGGATAGGCCTCATCATGGCACCCTGTAACACCCAGTGCCAGCGCTCCTAATGATACGCAAGTAAATATTGTCTTTGTATTCATAATTCTGCTTCTATTTATAAATTACTTTGAAGGATTGGCAGACTGTATCAAACTGCGGAACAGAGCATATTCATCTACAGAACCTTTTATATCGAAACGATAGGCACCATAGCCTCCGACCTTCACAGCCTGACCGTCAATATCCCGATAATAACGCGCCATACCGTCAATAGAATACGGCGTGGAAGTTCTCGGAACAAGGTTGCCGGAGCCGTCATCGACCATTCCAGGGTTCTTGTGCCCGCTACGGAAAGTAAATCTGTACAGACCGTCCTGCCATTTTTCGAAATCCTCCGTCCAGATAAGTTTTTTCAGCACAGTGGCCTCATCTTCCACACTGCTGAATTTTGAATAAAGACCGGAGAAACGGCCATCAAGATCGCTGTCTCCACTGCAGCTATAAGCCTGGATTATATAATAGTCGAGGAGAGGCCCGCTCTCGGCAGCAAGAGTCTGCGGCTCACCATCCACTACAAGCAGGCGCCCTGTCCCTGATTTTGGACCGAAATCCTTTGACAGCGCCTCAAGGAACACATGCAGGGCCTTGGTGCTTTCAACAATGTTTCCTCTTTCCCCGTAATTGACTTCATAGTCGAAATCAATTCCGTCATAGCCGTTTTCAATCACATACTCAGTCATTGCCTGGGCATATTTGCGGATAGCGGCATCAGCTTCCGGAGAGCCATCGTATGTGCGCTCATACCAGCCCCATTTTTCCCTCATCAAAGCCTTGTACTCGTCACTCGGGCTGCTCGGCTGGGCGGTTTCAAGACCAGGAGTCATCCTGAATCCCAAATCCTTGAAGAACAGACAGAACAGGACTTTGGTACCTTTTTTCTGCACTGCCTTCAAATCCTTTTTCTGAGCATCCGTAAGAGGTTCGGCAAATGATTCGACAGGAAGCCAGTGAGAAATGATATCCATCGAGTCGGGAAGTCCGATGAGATAGTTTTTCATGTCATCTCCAAGACCGGTCCAGCTGCTGTACCATCCGAAACTTTTTACGTGTTCAGTAGCCTTGTAGGCACGGAGAGCCTCATAATAGTCTTCCCCATGTATATTTTCCGGTTCCTTGAAAAGAGGCTCCGGAGTCAGCCATTTGCTGCAGCCAGTCAGAGACAGTGCAGATGCAGCTATGATATATAATATTCCTTTTCTCATAAAAATAATCTTACTTGTTAGTTCTTCTGTGCCCACCAGAGTTCAGTGCCATTGGTATCCTGCCCGTTGGAAAGCATCTGTACGGCAGCATCTACATTGGCTTTGTTCACATTGTACTCACTCCTCGGGAAGCGAAGCCTTCTCTGACCGCGGGAAAGCGAGCATGTAGGGTCATCACTTCTGGTAGAGAGGAAAATCTTAGGGTAGCCTGTACGTCTGAAGTCTGACCAGCCGTTCAGAGGATCAAGGTAAAGGGCAATCCATTTCTGCATAAGCACACGCTCAAGTTCGCGCCCGTCATCAGCCCACTTGATAGTGATATCTGACATCGGAGCATGGTTGTCACCTACACGGTTGTTCAGAATATCCTCGTAAGCGGCTGGCTGGAGAGTGTCGTTGGCAATATAGGCATCAGAACCGGAAACGCCATACTCCTCAAAAGAAAGCCTTATTCCTTTTTCATAGAATTCCTTGGCCGTGCCGCCCATATTCCATCCTTTCAACGCGCCTTCCGCGCGGAGGAAAGCAGCCTCCGCAGCATACATGACAGGCATAGGGGCAGACCTGTCATCGGCACAGAGCATCTTGCTGTAATTTGCATAAGAAGCAGGCAAGGTCTCCTCAACAGAGCCATGTCTCACACCGACATATCCGCCGGCTGCAGTATGCTTCTGCTCTGTAAAATATTCTGCGCGACGAGGGTCTTCATATCCGTTCATACACGATACGAGACAGGCATTTGCACGTACTTCCGGCCATCCTGCCACAATATTATATCCATTCGGCTGCCCGCTGTTGGTAGTATCCCAGCTGCTGTCGCCTACAGTCTCCATAACTCCGGATGCGACAGCCTCTTCAGCCATTGTCTTTGCATAGTCAGGGTCTGCACCGGAAATCCTTATTGCCATCCTAAGTTTCAGAGTATTGGCAAATTTCATCCATTTAGAACAGTCTCCTCCATAAAACTGGTCAACCATCTTCAGGTCCGGATTGACGGCATTGGCAGAAGACAGAATGCCGATAACCTCATCAAGGTCATCAAAAAGGGCATGCCATGCAGTCTGCTCGTCATCATAAGGAATCATAGTCTCTCCTGCCTTGATCTGAGTGTATGGTATAGGGCCATAGAGAGACAGCAGGATATGTGACATATATACCCTCGTAAGCTGGGCCACTGCATATATGACACCTTCCTTTCCTGTCATGGCTTCAATCTGGAACAGGTTTGTATAGACCTTAGGATAGTAGTCACCCCAGGAGCCGTCATTGAACCCATCATAGGCATTATAATAGTAGAAACCAGGTCCGGCACCCCATTTTCCTGTCTCGGTTACATGACCGCTGAATGAGGCCCACATGGTATTATTGTACTGGCATGAGTTCTGCTGCGCACTTGCATATAGCTTGAACATCTCCGTAAGAAGGGTCGAAGGCTGGACTTTGGAAGGCTGGTAAGGGTTTTTGTTGTAATCCTCAAACTTTCCGATACAGCCGGACAGCAACGGGAATGCAAGGGCAAGACAGATATATTTTATAAATCTTTTTTTCATATTTCCCGAATTTTAGAATTGTAATTTCACATTGAATCCCCAGCTTCTTGTGCTCGGAAGCATATAGGCATCAAAGCCCTGATAGAAATTGGAGCCTGCTGCAGTAGTCATTTCAGGATCGAACGGAGCCTTGCAGTAAATCATGGCAAGGTTCTTTCCGACAAGTCCGAGGGTTAGCCCCATCTTGTCATTGAACCATTTGCGAGGGAAACTGTAGCTGAGGGAAACCTCTCCAAGACGCACATTTGTGGCACTGTATGTATAATAATAAGATGCTCCTGCTATCGTCTCAAAATAATCCTTTGCAGTATGCATGTTATTATTGATCATGATGCCTCCGTTGTCGCGCATAAGGGCACTCTCTTCGGAAACGCCGGCAGCATTGAGGATGGACTGGGTACCGCTCATTGCTATACCTCCGATACGTGCATTGAATGTCATCCCGAGATTAAGGCCTTTCCAGCCCAAGTTGAAGTTAAGGCCCATATTGGCGTCAGGAAGTATAGAACCGAGATAGCTTTCCTGGTCATCCATAGACAGGTCATTCTTTATATAGCCGTTCTTGTCCCTTGCAAGAACCCTCTGTCCGTATACGTCTCCCATAGAGCCTCCAGGACGGAGAATCAGCTGGGCATCGAGAGGGCTGTACTTGCATGCAATGAGTTCAGGAAGATAGAACTGTTCTCCGGAATACGGATTGAGGACCCCGTCAGCCAATTCTATAACTTCATTCCTGTTCCACGTCAGAGTATAGTTGACTCCGAAATTGAAGTCACCCCAAGTATGGCCGTAGCCAAGCGACATCTCGATTCCCTCATTGAGAATATTACCGCTCTGTATCGGAATATCCGTATATCCGGAAGCCTGTGACAGCTCTGCATAGAATGTCTGGTTGAATGTATTTGAACGGTAATAGGTCAGGCTGACGCTTAGGTCATTGAAGAAATTGGCATCCAAACCTACTTCCCAGGACTTGGTCCTTTCCGGTTTTAGTTTTGTATTAGGATAGCTTGTAGATGTCTTCCATGACTGGCTCTGCTCATCGTAAGGATATGTAACGGTCGTCATGAAACGTCCATATGAGTTGCCGACTTCTGTATACGAGCCGCGGACCTTCAGGAGAGAAAGCCATTTCGGGGCATCGAACATATTGGAAATTATGGCAGAAAGACCTACAGAAGGATAGAAGAAAGATTTGTAGTCTGAATAAGCCAATCTTGAATCCCAGTCATTACGTCCCGTAAGCGTCAGGTAAAGCATGTCCTTGAAGCCAACCTCGGCAGAGGCGAAGATTGCCTGTGTCTGGTCATGCCATCCTTCCTGCTTCGGTTTCCATGCCTGGTTGAAATCTATATTATGCACTGCGAAGAAGTTGTATTCCTTAAGACCTCCGTCATATCCCATAGTCTCATATCTGCTGTCATTGATGGAAGCTCCGAGGTTGACATTGAGTGACCAGTTGTCCCATGTCTTGTTTACGGTTGCTATGACATCGGCATAAGTGTTCTTTGATGTTGAATAGATATCCTGATAGGATCCTCTGTCACCTGTAGCAAGTTCTCCGGTGGAAGCATACGTCTTGTTGGTATATCTGTTTTCGTAATTGTCAACCTTGACACGTCCCGTAATGTCAAGCCAGTCAAGTATCTGATACTTAAGGGAAGCGTTGAGCATATAACGGTTCTTCTTGTTTTCACGTACCTGACGGTTCTGAATCCAGTAAGGGTTTGCGACACCTTCTGTGAGTCCTCCGTAAGGCCAGAACTGCTGCATGAGGTCATATGTTCCGTTGTAGCGTTCATAAAGACGTACATCGTCGAAATTCTCACTGCGCGGGAAGCGGTACAGTCCCGGAAGCGGGTTGTTGTAAAATCCCTGTGCAACCATGTTCTTGTCATTCTGCAGGATATAGCTTCCCCCGAAGTCAAGGGTCATCTTGTCATTGAGGAACTTGGTCGTATTGCGCACAGTGAAGTTGTAACGGTCATATCCGCTGTTCGGAAGAATATTTGTCGTATTTGTCGTAGCTGCGGAAATATATGTCTGGTTTTTCTTGTTTCCGGTAGAAAGCGACAGTGTGTTCATGACATTTGCTCCCGTGCGGAAGAAATCGCGCGGATCGTAGCTGCTTTCGACAGGATCTCCCCAGCTGTCCAGTGCATTGGGCAGATTGCCATAGCGGCTCTGCATCTGAGGCATCATATAAGCTGTAGAGAATGTCGTGTTATTGGAATATGTCAGGGATATCTTGCCTTCCTGGCCTTTCTTGGTAGTAATCATCACCACTCCGGCAGCCGCGGCATTTCCATAGAGGGCCGCTGCAGAAGGGCCTGTAAGCATTGTGATGGTCTCAATATCGTCAGGGTTAAGGTCGGCAACTCCGTCTGAACCAGGCTGCACATCATATATGCCCTTTCCTTCGCCGCCGTTCATCATATTGAACATCGGCACACCGTCAATTACGTAAAGCGCAAGGTTTGAAGATGTAATGGATTTCACACCACGCATTACCACACGGGACGAACCTCCGGCAGATGCTGCAGAATTGATGGTGACTCCGGCCACCTTTCCGTTAAGCGATGAAATGAAGTTAGCATCGCGGACTGCCATTATGGCATCCGATTCGACCTGCTGGACATTGTAGCTCAATGCCTTTTCCGATCTTTTGATACCCAGGGCCGTGACCACGACCTCATCAAGGAATTCAGAAGACTCTTTCAAAAAGAAATTCAATGTGGACTGCCCTGTCCACTCGACTTCCTGAGTCTCATAACCGAGAATCGACACGACTATAACATCTCCTGGCTTGAGGCCGGTCAATGTATATTCTCCGTCAAATCCCGAAGTGACACCGCCGCCACCGTTCTTTATCATAACGGCTGCACCGGTTACGGGGCCTTGCGAATCAGTTATTATACCACTGATTCCCCCCCCCAGATTTTCCTGGGCCACAGCTGCCCATGGCACCATGGCGTTCAAAACTGACATTGCAAATAATGCAAGCAGTCCCCTGAACAAAGATAATTTAATTGTTTTTTTCATAATGTTTCTGGTTACAGAAATTAATTATACAAATATAACTGAATTAATTGCCAAAGCAACATTTATTTTAAGATTCCCGGCAAAACCGCAGCTATACCTCAACAAGCAAGACATGCAGCCACGATACTGAACTCCAGGAAGAAGTCAAGTGAACCTGGCCATGCTGAGCACAGAACACACAAACGGGCATACTCATCTGCATGACGTATGCCCGTTTGCATGTATCCGCTACCTGCCCGGAGGAGGTCCCATCGGTCCGCCTCCGGGACCGCCAGGGCCACGCCTCATGTTCTGCCCGGCCTTTCCGAAGTTTCCGAAACGGTAGGTAAGAGACAGGATTATATAGCGTCCAAGCGTATTGTTCCTGATTTCCTGATGGTAGTTGGAAGCATCTGTAATCGACAGGTTCTTGGACTGGTTCAGGATATCGTAAGCCTTGAGTGAAAGTGTGAACTGATTCTTGAAGAGCAGTTTGGATATTTCTGCATTCCATACATATTCATCCTCCTGCGGAGTGGTATATCCACGGTACCAGTTGTAGTTGATGTCTGAAGAGAGATTGACTCCTCCAGGTATTGTCCAGTTCATGGAGAAGTTGGCCTGGTTGTTCCAGCGGGCTTTCTGGGAAGCCTGGACTGTGTACCAGCTCTTGTTGTATGTAGTCCTTCCTCCAAGGTTAAGCTCAACTATGTCACAAGTGTATTTCAATGAAAGCCTTTCAGTAAAATTTACATTCTGGATAGTATTTGTCGTGAAATAGTCATCAAAGTCCAGTTTCCTGGACCCTGCTGCAGAATGGTTGAAGAAGTCAGCATTGAACTGGTCATAGTTGAACACTGCATTTTCATGGTCATAGTAGTCTTCCGTATGGAGCGCTGTCTTTCCGATATATGATGCAGACTGGCTATAGCTGCTGCGGAAGAAGTTCATTATCGAGAAGTTTGACTTTGCAATCGGTGAATTGAGGAAGAAGTCAATGCTCCCGTTCCCGCTTGCAGGACCGTTCAGAGGCATTGTGTACTGTGCTCCATTGTCACCGTACCAGAGTGCGCTTGTAATGGGATTCTGCACGATTCCTGCACCGAAGCGTCCCCTTATGGAGAAGAATGTCTGCTTGTTGGTATATCCGAAATGCCCCCTGAGATTATGGTTGAAATAAGGTTTCAGATAAGGGTTACCGAAAGACACGTTAAGAGGGTCAGAGTTGTCCGGAACAGGCATCAATTGTGAGGTCGATGGCTGCGATGAACGTCCTCTATAGAAGAAGCGTATCTCGGAATTGTCGTTGAACTCATAGCTGAGCATCGCCTGTGGAGCCCAGTTCCATACTGTATATGTGGTATCAATCAGTTCCTGATTGGCCTCTGTCCTGTTATGGGTTGTCGTAGGCTGCATCGAGGCACCCACCTGTACCCTCAGCTTGCCTTTCTGATACTGGAGGTTAAGCCCGGCATTATGATTCTGGCTGATGTTTGTTATCTCACTTGAATATTTCGGGTCTCGCAATTCACCATCACGTACATATCCTTCCCAGCCTGCAACAAATGGATTGCTTCCGGATAATCCGGAATTATAGGCATTCTTGTCACTATAGTTCCTGGCCCAGCTATAGTTATAGGAAGCCTCAAGATAGAGGTCATGTCCAAGAGGCTCAGTATATGAAACCCTCGCATTGACGGACTGGCTGTTGCTGACCCGGTCTATCCTCTGGTTCACGATGTCCGCCACAGGATTCCCGTTCTCATCAAGAAGGACATTTCCTGTCTCATCATAGTTCCGTGTCATGGACTGGTTCAACGCATCCCTCAGGCTGTTGCCTGAGAAGCTGTACCTTACATTTGCCGATATCGTCCTGCCAGGCTTTCCAAGCCTCTGGCGGAAAAGCAGGAATCCACTTGTAGACCAGTTGCGGTTGTTGCCCATTGTCGAGTTGAAACCGTCATTTGTCATCAGTGTATCGCCGGTCTCTGCAGAAAGCCTCCTTGTCGTGAAATCAGAATACTCGCTATAGTTTCCATGCCCGAAATTGACCTGAGGTTCAAAGAGAATGGAGGTGTTCTTGCTGAACTTATGCTCCAGACGCACTCCGAAACGGTGCCCCTGGGTATGTGTATTGCTGTATCCATATCCGTTGTTCCTGCCATAGCTCTGAGGACCACCATTATTATATATGAGCTGGTCTCCGTTGTCAAGATATGTAATCTTGTCGCTCTTTTCGAGCAGGGATTTCTGGGAGCCGTTGTACAGGTAGTTTCCTCCAAGGTCCATGTCACCGTCAAGAAGGGTCCATGCACCGTTGACTCCTCCCATCCACGATGTGGTGATACCGTTGTTGCCGCCAAATCCGCCTGCTCCACGGCCCATTCCGCCACCGCCTCTCATCGAAGACATCATGCTGCCTGCCATGTCATTGAATCCACGGTTGTTGGTGTTGTTGCCATTGAGGATGATGCTCAGCTGGCTCTTGTCTGTAAACCTGCCGACCATAGCTGCGCCCTGATATCTCCAGTCACCGTCCTGCCATGTCTGCTGAAGGTCATGTCCGCCGCCTGCCTGGACATTTCCGAACCACCCCTTCATCATTCCCGGACGGAGGGAAAGGTCAATCACTGTCTCCTCCTCACCGTCATCAATCCCTGTAAACTGTGCCTGGTCAGACTTCTTTTCCACTACCTTTACCTTCTCTATGATCTTTGCAGGTATATTCTTGCTGGCCAGCTGGGGATCATCAAGGAAGAAAGTCTTCCCGTCTATCGTAATCTTTGTGATTGTCTCGCCATTGGCAGTAATGCTTCCGTCACTTCCGACCTCTACGCCAGGAAGCTTCTTCAGGAGTTCCTCCAGCATGTCATTGTCCGTGGTCTTGAATGACGATGCATTATATTCTATAGTGTCCTTCTTCACTACAATCGGGTTTCCGACAGCGGAGACTTTAGCTGCATCAAGCACCTGGACATCCTCCCCCATCTTGACAGTACCGAGATCTATGGCCTTACCCTCAACCTTCACGGCGACCTCATACGCCTTATATCCCATCAGTTCAGCCTTAAGCTTGAAGCTGCCTCTCTTTACTCCGGTAAACTCCGCCACTCCCTCGGCTGTACTCAATACATATTTATAGGCTTTGGATGTCCCCTCCTCAATCAGCGAAACCGTGGCAAAGCCGACAGGCGCACCTGTCTTTTCATCAGACAGCACGACCTTGACAGAGCCTCCCTGGGCATACATAGGGGCAGATATCAAAAGAACAGCCAGCACAAAGGCCAGCCTTGTCAACACAGCGGAAATTCTTTCTCCCATCATTAAGTAGCGTTTACAAGTTTTAGAATACACACAAAAATCCGCCTCGGCGGATACATACGGAGAATTAGACACAGCCTCTCTCCAAAGGTTTAAGCCGGAGCAGGATTTTTTCCTATTTTTTTATACGGTCAGGATTCTCCTCCAGGAATTTCTTCCAGTCCGACTTCCCGCCTATCCTTGCAAGCGGGCTTGACTGCTCATAATAATGGCAAAGGGCTATTGCAAGGGCATCGGTAGCATCCAGATATTTGGGATCCAGGTGCACATTCAGGGTCTTCTGGATCATGGTACAGACCTGTTCCTTGGAAGCGGCGCCATTCCCGCATATTGCAATCTTTGCCTTTCTCGGGGCATATTCTGACACAGGGATTCCCCTTATCGTAGCAGCTGTGATTGCTGCTCCCTGTGCCCTCCCGAGCTTCAGGATGACCTGGGCGTTCTTGCCGTAGAATGGAGACTCAACGGCAAGTTCGTCAGGCTTTACCGTTTCAAGTATCTCATCTACTCCTGCATATATGTTGGCAAGCTTCTCGAAAGGGTCCTTTATCTTTCTCAGGTCAAAGACTCCCATGTCCATATAATGTGGTCCGCGGGAGTCTATACATATGACCCCGTAGCCAAGTATGTTGGTTCCGGGGTCAATTCCTAATATTACCTTATCTTTCATCAGACCATATAAGGAATGCCTCCCTGCAGACTTCAAAGAAAGGCAGGAAGGCACTATGATTAATCTATGCAGTCAAAGCCTGTATATGGACGGAGGGCTTCAGGGATGATGATCCTGCCGTCTTTCTGGTTGTTCTCAAGAAGGGCAGCAACGACACGCGGAAGTGCGAGTGAAGAACCGTTCAGAGTATGTGCAAGCTGAGTTTTTCCATCTGCATCCTTATAGCGGAGCTTAAGGCGGTTTGCCTGGTATGACTCAAAGTTTGACACTGAACTGATCTCCAGCCAGCGTCCCTGTGCTGCAGAATATACCTCAAAGTCGTATGTAATTGCAGAAGTGAAGCTCATGTCGCCGCCGCACAG
>JAAGKN010000079.1_pt1 | contig 81625 bp, 61 predicted proteins | sample 6206371 | NCBI WGS metagenome assembly JAAGKN01 (sample SAMN11533720, study PRJNA540317) | gut metagenome | isolation source: fecal pellets from male and female animal of same cohort | host: Peromyscus leucopus | place: USA:CA | collected 2017 | reverse complement strand
TGTACCAATAGAAGCAGAAAGCCTGTACAATCGAGTCTACTCTCAGTATATCCTTGTCTGTTATGCCAGACAGATAATCCTGAAGTTTACATATGTCATCTATTTCATAGATTTCCCGTATCATATCGATAATCTCTGATCTAAATTGGACTTTCTTTTCATCGCTCTTAGGACACAAATATAACCAAAAGAATTGAAATGCCGAGATTCAATCCACATCTTTCCCGACATTTGTATCCGCTTTTACACATACTTTTCCTATGTATTTATACGGTCTCTTGCATATATACTTTATTATCATTTTATTTACCAAAACTGATAATAATGTCAGCAACATAATCAAAAGAGAACCGCTATCAAAATTTTTATGTAAATTTGGTCAAGAATCTTATTTCTAAAACCTAATAAACTACTTATACCTAAAATTATCGATGAAAAAGATTTCATTATTTAGTCTGGCATTACCGGCAATAGCCTGTGTAATGAATGCCTGTGGAGCCTCCGGCTCCAAGTCTTCTGAAGAATCCACAACTGCTACTGACAGCATTTCATTTGTGTCACCTCTTCATGTGGAAGGTACAGCTTTACTCAATGCAAATGGAGACACCGTTGTCCTGACCGGTCCTTCACTCGGATGGCATTCCAACTGGGCCCGTTTTTACAACCCCGGCACAGTAAAGGCGCTTAAAGAGAAATGGGGTGCCAACATTACACGTGCTGCCATTGGTGCCCATAAGAGCGGAGATATCGTTGGCACATACGACACAGATTCAGCTACCGCTGTAAATCTGGCATCGGCTGTGATTGATGCAGCTATCGACAACGATATGTATATCATCTGCGACTGGCATTCACATGAGAATACTCTCGACAATGCCAAGGCATTCTTCACTGCCATTACAGATAAATATGGTGATTCTCCCAATGTGATATACGAAATATGGAATGAACCTCTCGAAATACCATGGCAGGAGATTAAGGATTACGCCAACGAGCTTATCCCCGTTATCCGAGAGAAAGCTCCCAATTCAGTAATCATAGTCGGTACTCCCAAATGGGATCAGGATGTGGATATCGCCGCTGAATCTCCTTTGGACCAGAAAAACCTTCTCTACTCTCTGCATTATTACGCAGGCACTCATAAAGACTGGAACAGAGACAAGGCTCAGAAGGCAATCGATGCCGGACTTCCATTGATTATCTCTGAATGTGGATCGATGGATCATACAGGAGACGGGCCCATAGACTATGAATCATGGCAGGAATGGGTGAATTTTGCTGACCGCAACAAACTTTCTGTTCTTATGTGGGATATCGCTGATAAGAATGAGACTTGCTCGATGATCAATGCCAGCGCTTCCGATAATGGTATGGAATGGAAGGAGGAAGATCTGAAGGATTGGGCCAAACTTGCAAGAAAGACCACTCAGGAACGCAATTCCAAGCATAACAAATAATCAGACTCAAGCGCACGTTCTTTATATCACTTGCGTATCTGAATAATGATTCTGCATCCTCGTCTGTCTACAGACAGAGATCAAGTCTTTCTGTCTGTATTATAATCGTTCTCTATAACTGAAACACATATAAATAATATATACAGGAGTCCACCAGATTCACTTCTTTATGAATCTGATGGACTCTTTAATTATTCACAGCGGTTTACCTCAGATAGTTTTAATTACCTTGGCCGGGATCCCACCTGCAACTGTGCGTGGAGGAACGCTCTTGTTGACTACTGCTCCAGCTGCAATTATGGCACCATCACCGATTGTCACACCCTGAAGTATAGTCACATTCGCACCAATCCATACTTTATTGCCGATTCTGACAGGTGCGGGAATAAGATCAGCTCTTCTGTCCGGATCCATTTCATGGTTAAGGGTGGCGATCACACAGTTATGTCCTATCAAGACATCATCTCCTATATAAATGCCACCTTGATCCTGAAATTTGCATCCTGCGTTGATAAACACTCTCTTACCCATGTGTATATTCTTACCACAGTCTGTGTAGAAGGGCGGGAACATTCCGAAACTCTCATGCACTTCCTCTCCGGTCAGCTCCGACATAATCGAAACTATATCCTCATGAGAGTGATAAGTAGTGTTAAGGTTTAAGGTGATACGGATGGCTTCCTGACTGAGTTCATGCATTTTTGCAAATACAGGCGAACCGGCTTTGACCGTATCGCCCGAATTCATTATATTTATAAATTCTTTGGTTGTCACTACGGTATTGAATTATATTTTTTACTATTTTACAATTACTTAGATGGCATCCGGGTATTGAAGAAAGTTGCAATCTGGTTCATCGGGATCTTGTCAAGGTTGTCATAGAGATCGCAATGAGTTGCATCCGCCACAATAAGAAGTTCCTTATTGTCTCCATTCAGTAATTTAAAAGTATCTTTTCCGAAATATCTGGAATGAGCTTTCTCTCCATGCACAATCATGACAGCATTTTCAAGTTCCCCGGCATATTCAAAGAATTTGAAGTTCATGAACGGAAGTGATGATGTAATGTTCCAGCCGTCTGTGGAATTTCCAGAACGCTCATGATAACCTCTCGGAGTCTTGTAATATGCATGATAGTCTTTCACAAACTGTGGAGCATCCTCAGGCAATGGATCCACCACTCCTCCTGCCCTTAGATACTTGCCGTTGCGATAATCTTCTGTGCGCTGTGCTGCCAGGGCCGCACGATTCGCATTGCGCTTTTCTGCAGAATTATCAGCATCAAAATATCCGTTTGCCGTCACTCTCGTCATGTCATACATCGTTGAAGCAACAGTAGCTTTGATTCGCGGATCATTTATAGCTGACTCTATGGCAATACCTCCCCATCCGCAGATTCCTAAAATACCGATTCTGTCAGCATCCACTTCAGGTTGCACCGATAGATAATCAACAGCAGCTGAAAAATCCTCAGTGTTTATGTCAGGAGAAGCGACACGGCGGGGCATACCACCGCTCTCACCTGTAAAAGACGGATCAAAGGCTATTGTCAGGAATCCTCTCTCGGCAAGCTGCTGCGCGTAGAGGCCTGAGCTCTGTTCTTTTACGGCACCGAACGGTCCGCTGACAGCAATTGCCGGTAGTTTACCTTCAGCGTTTTTAGGGATATACATGTCAGCTGCGAGAGTTATTCCGTAACGGTTTACAAAAGTCACTTTCTTATGATTCACCCTGTCGCTTTTAGGAAAAACTTTATCCCAGTCCCGGGTTAAAGTCAGCTCTTCTGCAGGAGCAATAGATGTGTTTACATTCGGATTATTCATATTCTGTGAATTTACTGATAGCACTCCGGCCATAAGCAGAAATGCCGATGTTATAATACTTTTCATTTTGTCTTTATTTTACGTCTGCAAAATTAGTTATGACAAAATAAATAATATGACCCTGATTTCGGGAATACATACCATAATCGCTGAAACATGTTAATGCTGTGAAAGAAATGAACTATATTTGCAACGCAGAACGATAAGCGGAAGTTCTCATCATGCCGCCGAGCAGGTTCTGTATTCAACAGGTTTTAAGGAACAAGTTATAAATCCTCTCAAATGGAAACAAATTCACTGATAGTAAGACTGAATTCAATTGATGCATATAACAAACTTTATGGGTTGGAGACGCGTCATCCACTCATAACGGTAATTGATCTTACCAAGGCCACCCGTGTAGTGAATCATGTTCGTGTGGACTATGGTGTATATGCCATGTTTCTGAAAAACGGCACGAACTGCACATTGAAATATGGCAGACGTTCATATGATTATCAGGAAGGCACAGTGGTGAGTTTCTCTCCCGGGCAGATGGTATCGGTTGATTCGGATATAGATGAATTAGCTCCTGATGTGATAGGAATAATGTTTCATCCTGATCTTCTTTACGGCACGCCCCTCGCCTCAAAAATAAAGAATTATAGCTTTTTTGAGTATTCTCAACGTGAGGCTCTGCATCTCTCTTGCGATGAAAGGAGAATGTTTCTTGAATGTCTCGACAGGATAAAGCATGAACTGGATTATCCTGTCGACCGCCATTCTGCTGAAATTATAGCCAGTCATCTCCAGTTGTTGCTCGATTATATGACTCGATTCTATGAACGTCAGTTCATTACACGCAAAAAAGTCAATTCAGACATGCTTGATAAGTTTGAAAAAGCATTGAAAGAATACTATGAAGAAGGGAACGGCAAAGATGGCATTCCGAGTGTGAACTACTTCGCGGAAATTGTAAATCTCACTCCCGGATATTTTGGAGATATGATAAAGAAAGAGACCGGTAAAACCGCCCAGGAAATCATTTCTCTCCACATAATGGAATCAGCGAAACTCAGACTTTCCAACTCCAATGACGACATCAGCGTCATAGCTTATGACCTCGGCTTTCAGCATCCACAACATTTCTCACGTATGTTCAAAAGGTTGACAGGCGTCAGTCCCCGTCAGTTCAGGGATAAACTGAGTATTCATGATAATTGAACATTAATGGCTGTTGGTAGTGAAAGCCCATATCGCATGGATTGCTTGAAAAAGCAGAATGCAGTGTATGATTTGTATTCAAAACATGAGAAATAAGGTAGAAAGACTGTGAATCTGTAATCATGGTCTTTCATCATTTGAATGAACAATTGGATAAGTCATTTGAAGCTTGCTAAGAAATAATCATCGACATTCGGTTATTTCACCAAATTTTCTTAACTTTGCAAAAACCTTGGAAGGAGACGCCGAGAATTTTGCAGAAAAACGACGAGCCGATTACTTGCAGCCCTCGATAGGTAATAATTCTGTTATATATCTTTTATGAACTGGATTATACTTATTTTAGCCGGACTGATGGAAGTCGGCTTTACATTTTGTCTTGGCAAGACCAAGACTGCAACAGGACATGAGCTGATTTTGTGGTGGATAGGATTCCTTGCAGCTCTTTCATTAAGCATGTTTCTGATGGCTAAAGCTGCTGAAAAGTTGCCTATTGGCACCGTTTATCCGGTGTGGACTGGCATTGGTGCTGTTGGAGCTGTCATAGTAGGAATCATTTTCTTTCATGAGCCTGCCACTTTCTGGAGAATATTTTTTATCACCACTTTGATATTGTCGATTGTAGGACTTAAAGTTTTAGGATAATGGAGAGAAAAATGCGCAGGTTCAAACAGCTTCTTCCTGAAATTGATGTGAAGACTATATTGACAAAAGCAACTAATGGAGTACTGTCACTTATCGATCAGGAAGAAGGTCTGTATGGAGTGCCTTTAAGCTTTGCTTATGATGGTGAAGGGCATATCTATTTCCATAGTGCTTTGACCGGTTACAAGATCGACTGTATTTCCTTAGATTCACGTTGTTCTTTTTGCGTGGTTGATCAGGATCTCATTGTTCCGGAAGAGTTCACTTCATATTTTCGCAGTGTTATAGTTAAAGGCAATATTCATATAGTCTCTGATTCCGAAGAGATAAAAAAGGGACTTCTGCTTTTATGTGATAAATATTCACCGGGGATTGACTCAGATTCTGAAATTTCCAAATGTCTGAACCATGTCATCATTATGCGGCTTGACATTGAAAGTATGACCGGAAAGGAAGCTATCGAACTTGTTAGAGAACGAAATAAAGGGAGGTAATGATTCGAATAAGAAAGGGTAAAATCTCGGATATTGATGCCATATTGTCATGCTACGATCTGGCACGTAAATATATGAGAGCATCAGGGAATCTCAATCAATGGATCAACGGATATCCTTCGAGAGAGAAAGTAGCTGATGACATTTCTTCAGGAACAAACTATGTAGGAGTAGATGACGACGAAGAGATTGTCATGGCATTTGCGTTTATAATTGGTCCGGATCCAACATATGAAATCATTGAGGATGGTGCATGGATCAATGACAAACCTTATGGCACTATCCACCGTCTTGGCTCCACAGGTAAACATAAAGGTATTCTTGAAAAGTGTGTGGACTTCTGCATGACACTCACCGACAACCTCCGTCTGGATACTCATGAGGATAATCTCACTATGCAAAGAGCCGCTTTAAGACTGGGATTTCAACGTTGCGGAATTATTTATTGCGATGATGGCACGCCTCGCATCGCCTACCAGAAATATAGGTAACAACACCTGAGATATGATTGTTTTGCATCTGCCTTATAGAGGCAACGATAAGGCAGATGCAATCATTTTAAAGGAATAATTCCGGCTCCTTTCTCTCCTTACACATCTGGTGAAGATGCTGAGTAAAAGGAGTGTCAAAGATTCGTGCATTGTTAGGACATCCTTTTACACATGCGCAACATAGCGTGCATTTGGAAGCATCAGTAGCGATATTACCGTCCTCATCGAAGAAGATAGCATTAGTAGGACATAATTCTATGCACATACCGTCCTTGGCACATGTGTCAGAACATATCGGAGCCATCGGAGGCATTTGTCTTGGCACTACATAAGGTCTGTTCCCTTTTATGCCTAACGGCTTGGCGTCTGTATTGTCAAGAAGTTTTTTCGCACTGTCCTTACCGAAACGTTTTGCTATATCAATGTCTTTGCTATCCGGACGCCCTTCTGCAACAGGCATTCCGGGTCGACTGAAACTGTGCTCCCCGATAAACGCACCGGCCGATATTACAGTAAAACCATTCTTAGAAACCATGTCGTATAGCTCTACAAGAGCATCATCATAATCACGGTTGCCGTATACCGCCACGATTATTGCAGATGAGTTTCTTCCCGTTACACGTTTTAGCCTTTCTACAGCCACTGATGCTATTCTTCCGGCATAAACAGGAGCGGCAAATATTGTCAGAGAATCTTCAATGAGGAATTCTGAAGTCGGATCCTCAAACGTCAGGTCAATCTCATTGACGTTGTCTGATGAGATATCCTGTGCTATAGCTCTTGCCACTTTCTTTGATGTCCCTGTTGGAGAATAAAAAACAATTGTTGTCCGGTAATTATTCATGACTAAAGGTAGTTATAGTTCGTATTAACCAGCCTGTATTATTGGCGATTGGTAAAAACTGTAGTAAAACAAATACCGTAGTATTAATTTCCCTCCAGAATTCACATATCATCGTTCTATCATTTATGATAGCGATACCGTAAAATTACAAATAAAAATCTGGATTAACGCTATCGCGACCTTGAATATATTTTTTCATTCATATTCCTGACACTTTTTAGTATCAGAATTCCTTCATAAGATTCTACCCTCATTTGAAAAATGCAGATAAATTCTTAATTTTGCGATGGAATAATTCATTTGCAGCATTAAGGTGTAGTTCCCGTAAAAACCTCATCCCTGCTTGCTTTCATTACTAAAACGAATACCTTTATGAGTAGCTCAAAGTTCATTCTTGCATTTATAGTTGCTTTACTTGCTGCAAATGCATTTTCACAAGAGAAGCAAAAGTCAAATACCATCTACATTATTGAAGGATTATTCTTCAATGAGATTCCTATAGAGCATAGCAAGCTCAATGGCATGATGTCACTAAAAACTGCAAATGGAACCTCTGCTTTTGGATTATCAAACAAGGAGCCTCTTCCTGATGATGCTAAGGAATATGCTATTCCACAGGAGAAGATACCTGAAGCTGAGATACTCCTTGAAATGTTTAATGAACAGAAAAGCAGATTTACACGTTTTTCTGTCAAAACAAAAGAATTGCTGAAAGTTGGTGATGAATTCCCACGTTTCACCGCAAAAGATATCGACGGCAAAACGTGGAGCACTGCTGATGTGGCAGGGAAAGTTATGGTTCTTAACTGCTGGTTTACCGGTTGCGGACCCTGTCGGGCAGAAATGCCGGAACTTTCTAAATGGAAAGATGAAATGCCTGACGTGATGTTTTTCTCTTCCACTTATGAAAAACCCACAACAGCACGTCCTGTTCTGGAAAGCACAGGATTCAATTGGATCCCTCTGGTAAATGACACCCAGTTTAAGGAATACGTCGGAGTCAATGGTTATCCCATGACAATTGTCATAGGTAAAGACGGCCGGATCGCTCTTATTGAATATGGCACATCACCGTTGCAACGCAAGAGACTGAAAGAGACCATTGAATCCCTTCGATAATATTCGTTTTCACATTTAATCTAAAAACTGTTATGTCAAAAGCCCGACTGCTTGTTGTGGATGATGAAGAGACCTTACGTGAAGGTCTGCGAACATATCTTGAACTTGAAGGATATGATGTAGATTCAGTTTCTTCTGCTGAAGAAGCACTGACCCTCGATATCACCTCTTATGATCTTCTGATTCTTGACATAATGTTGGGCGGTATGAGCGGTACTGACCTTGCAAGAATACTTAAAAATAACAGTTCCTGGTCTGAGATTCCTGTTATCTTCCTGAGCGCACGTGGTCAGGATGATGACATGGTGGAGGGACTTCGGCTTGGAGCGGATGACTACATAGCCAAACCGTTCTCAATGAAAAATGTGATTGCCCGTATCGAGGCGGTGCTCAGGCGTACGGGATGCAGAGGTCTTAAGTCCGGAATCATATGCGATCGCAATTCATTGTCATCATACATTGACGGCCGAGAGCTAAAATTGCCTCGAAAGGAATTCGAGATCCTTGCTTTGCTGCTTGAGAATCCCGGCAGGATTTTCACACGAGAGGAACTTATGAAAAGAGTATGGCCCGAGAAAGTGATTGTGTCTGATCGCTCTGTAGATGTGCATATCACAAGAATACGCAGCAAGATCTCTCCTTATGGCAGCAAAATCGTTTCACGCTCAGGATATGGTTATGGATGGATGGATTAAGAAATCGTTTCATGTACGCCTCCTTCTGGCTATGCTCTCGCTTTGCTGGATTCTTGTGGGTGCGGTAATGGTTTTTCAATATCAGAGGGAGAAGGAATTCAAGACAATCCTGCTTGACATGAGTCTGCAGTCTATCAATAACCGCATAATCAGGAATATGCGCTCGGGCATCACTCCTGATTCTGTCCTGAGAGACATTGAATCACCGGTTGAGGAATTGCGTGTCACAGTCATTGACAAGTATGGGAAAGTGATATTCGACAATAACGACAAGACTCCATTTCCATCCACCAACCATAACAATCGTCCGGAGGTGTTGGAAGCAAGGAAGAACGGAACAGGGCACGCCGTGACACGTCTTTCCGAAAGCGATGATGTCAGCTATTTCTATTCTGCACGACTTGGTGATAATGGTCTGGTGGTGAGATCAGCAGCACCTTACACTCATTCCCTTTCCGACTATCTGAAAGCTGACAGCACTATATTGTGGATAATGGCGGCCATTACCATTCTTATGAGTGCTGTGGCCTTTATTGTTGTGCGCAGAATCTCCATCAATATCAAACGTCTTAATCTTTTTGCGGGAAAAGCCGAACGCGGGGAATATATCTATGATGAAGTGGCCTTCCCTGACGATGAACTCGGAAGTATTGCCGCACATATAGTGAAGCTTTATGTGCAGCGGGATATGCAGCATAAAGAGGCGATAAAACTGGAGAAGGAAAAGAACCGACTGGAAAAGCAACTCTCCAACAATATCAATCATGAGCTCAAGACTCCGGTAGCCTCCATACTTGTCTGCCTTGATCTGCTTTACGATCATCCGGAACTGCCGGATTCTAAAAAACAGACATTCATTGACAGAATCAGGGATAACGCCCATCGACTTGATTCCCTCCTTAAAGATGTAGCCTCCATCACAAGAATGGAGGAAGGGAAAAAGATGATTGAGATGAGTGAAATCAGTCTTTCACCCGTCATTTCCGGGATTGTCAACGAGGCTAAGATGCGGACCGACATAGTTTTTGAGGTGGATGTTCCTGATTTGAAAATAACCGGGAATCTCCCTCTCATAGAATCCATATTCAGGAATCTTATTGACAACGCTATCGCTTACAGTGGCGCGTCACTCATCACAATTAAAGCTGACAAAGATGGTAATTTCACTGTCAGCGACAACGGATGCGGAATTGAGAAGCAGCATCTTCCCCATATATTCGAGCGCTTTTATCGTATTGACAAGGGGCGATCGAGAGCGTCAGGAGGCACCGGACTCGGACTTTCAATCGTGCAAAACGCTGTCATACTTCATGGAGGAAATATAAAGGCGTTATGCGAAAATGGTCTTACTTTCATATTCAACTTGAAAGTTAACAAAAACGCAACATAATTTTAATATATTATCAACATCTATTGCTGAATTTTGCAGTTGTAAAATTATATCCATCTAAATTCAGCAATCTATGGATTTTCTTTTTCTTGGCATCGTAATATTTCTGTTTTTGCTTGCCATCTTCGATCTCTCCGTCGGTGTGAGCAATGATGCTGTCAATTTCCTTACTTCCGCCATAGGGTCAAAAGCCGCGAGCTTCAAGACTGTGATGATTGTGGCGGCTGTCGGCATTTTCATCGGCGCAGTCATGAGCAACGGCATGATGGATGTGGCCCGTCACGGCATATTCCAGCCGGAAAATTTATCTTTCTATGATGTCATAGCCATTTTTATGGCGGTTATGGTCACTGACATAATCCTTCTCGACATCTTCAATTCATTGGGAATGCCCACATCCACAACCGTTTCTATGGTGTTCGAATTGCTTGGAGCGGCTTTTGTAGTGGCATTGTTCAAAATTGCAGCTCCCGAAAACACACTTGGGTTAGGTGAATTCCTGAACACAGAAAAAGCACTGACCGTTATTGTCGGAATCTTCCTTTCCGTTGCCATAGCTTTCGTTTTCGGAACTATAGTGCAGTTTCTCACCAGACTTGTTTTCACTTTCGAATATAAAAGCAGGATGAAATGGAAGGTGGGACTCTTCGGAGGAATAGCCTGCACCGCCATTATCTATTTCATGCTTCTGAAAGGGATAAAGGACCTCTCATTCATGACTCCGGACATGAAGAACTGGATCAATCATAACACATTGTTGATTCTCGGCTGTTGTTTCGTAGGCTTTACTCTCCTGATGCAGCTTCTGCACTTTCTTAAAGTAAACGTTCTTAAAGTCGTGGTTCTCGTCGGGACATTCTCACTTGCCATGGCATTCGCAGGGAATGACCTTGTAAACTTCATCGGAGTTCCTCTCACATCTCTTTCATCCTATCAGGACTACACTGCTTCCGGTTCCGGCGACCCGAATTCTTTCATGATGTCGAGCCTTAATGGACCGGCCGATACTCCTTTCTATTTTCTGGTTGGTGCCGGAATGATAATGGTGGTGGCACTTGCCACTTCAAAGAAAGCCCGTCAGGTAACTCAGACCACTGTAGGACTTAGTGCCAAAGGTCAGGGTGATGAGATGTTCGGATCCTCGAGAATCAGCAGATCTCTTGTAAGAGCTGCCATAAACATCAATACCTGGGTGAGCACCCACACTCCTGAATCCTTACAGCAGTGGGTGGCCCGCAGAATGGATACCTCAGTCACTGAAGAGGAGGACGGAGCAGCGTTTGACCTTGTTCGCGGATCTGTAAATCTGATGCTCGCAGGTGTGCTTATTGCATTGGGCACATCGCTTAAACTCCCTCTTTCCACCACTTTCGTTACATTCATGGTAGCAATGGGCACCTCATTGGCCGATAGGGCCTGGGGACGCGAGAGCGCTGTGTTCCGCATCACCGGTGTGATTTCGGTAATAGGCGGATGGTTCATAACAGCGGCTGTGGCTTTCATCGGGGCCGGTCTTGTTGTTTCACTGATGCACATGGGTGGAATACCGGTTATGATTGCCGGTGGCCTGATCGCCATCGCTCTCCTCATCAGAAGTAATATCCGTTTCCGCAAACAGAAGAAAGCAGTTCTCAACGATACTCTGTTCCAGACAATACTGTCAACAGAATCCGCCTCCGAGGTTTGGCCTCTTCTTCGGGTTTACATCGATGAGAAACAGAAAATGTTTTTGAAATTCGCGGCATCCGTATTCGAGGATGTGACCTCGGGATTTATTGGCGACAAGACAAAACTGCTGTCGCAAGCGGAAAAAGGCCTTTCCTCGGAGAAAGATGTTTTAAAAAGCCAGCGACGTAAACTCACGCTTTGCATGCGTAAGGTCACTCCTGAAATAGCCATAGAAAAAAGCACGTGGTTTCATCTCAGCAATAACATGGCAATGTCAATGACCTATAGTCTGCGCCGAATCACAGAGGTTTGCAAGGAGCACGTCGACAACAACTTCCGGCCACTCCCTGTCGAATTCCATGAGTCGTTCGGCCTTTTGTGCCGGCAGATAATCGAAGTGATAAATGATTCCGAGGCTGCCATAGATGAGAGCAATCCTGAAATAATTGACTCTTTACGCCGCAGATGCAGCGACATAAAGGATGATCTCTCATATCGCACAAAAGACGTTTATGACCTTCTTCAGAAAGGTGACACCGACAATATGACGGTGGCTTATGTCTATCTCAATGTCCTCCAGGAGAGCCAGGAATTCATAACCTCGCTTCGCAAAATGCTTCGCGCCTCTGGAAAACTGAATCTTGCGCCCAATTCCTATAGAAGCTTCTCAACTCATAATAAACCGGGACGTAGTATGTCGCTTGCGTAGAAATAAACATGTATGTCGCTCGGAGACGGAGGTATGTTATAATCTCCGTCTCCGCAACAATGCGAAGCATCAGTCCGTTTATTAATAAGGTCCGAAAGGATCTATGCGGTTTCTCTCCTTTAAATATTTTCACTTCACACGAATAGCTAAACAGAAACTCATATGTTGCAGACACATCATCACATCGGCCTGTCTGATGCAGAAGTAATAAAAAGCAGGGAAATCAACGGAGCCAATATCCTTACTCCACCGGAAAAGGAGCCGCTATGGAAGCGTTTCCTTGATAAGTTCTCAGATCCTCTTATCATAATTCTGATGATTGCAGGTGTGCTATCAATCGGAATCTCCTGCTATGAATACTGGGGACTCGGTCAGGGCGCCGGTGTATTCTTCGAACCGGTGGGAATTTTCATTGCCATTCTCCTTGCCACAGGCCTTGCGTTCTTTTTCGAGATGAAGGCCGACAAGGAATTTGCAATCCTTAATCAGGTGAACGATGATGAACCGGTCCAGGTTATACGCAACGGCGGTGCGACTCAGATTCCCAAGAAGGATGTTGTAGTCGGCGACATTGTCATTCTCTCCACCGGGGAGGAAGTCCCGGCAGACGGAGAACTGCTTGAAGCCTCAATGCTGAATATTGATGAGTCCACTCTTACCGGTGAACCTATCTGCCATAAGACTACCGACCCTGCTGAATTTGACAAGGAATCGACATTCCCGAGCAATCATGCCATGCGTGGCACCAAAATCATGGAGGGCCACGGAGTGATGAAAGTTTTTGCCGTTGGGGATAAGACTGAAAACGGTAAGGTATTTGTCGCGGCCCAGATCGATGACAGTGTGAAGACTCCGCTGAATGAACAGCTTGATGGTCTTGGAAAGCTGATCACCAAAATCTCATATGTGTTTGCAGCCACAATCATTGCCGGACGAATCATAATGTATTTCATCAATGTGCCGGAATTTGAATGGTTGTCGTTCCTGACATTCTTCCTTCAGACACTGATGGTGGCGGTAACTCTCATTGTGGTTTCTGTACCGGAAGGTCTGCCCATGGCTGTCACCCTCTCTCTTGCCTACTCAATGCGCCGCATGTTGAAGACCAACAATCTTGTTCGCAAGATGCATGCCTGCGAGACAATGGGAGCAACGACCGTAATCTGCACTGATAAGACCGGAACTCTGACGCAAAACCAGATGCAGGTATATAAAACGGATTTCTTCGGTAATCCCTCTGAAGATGTGATATATGAAGGAATAGCGGTTAATTCCACGGCACAGCTTGATCTCTCAGGAGAAAAGGCTCAGGTTTTAGGCAATCCTACCGAGGGCGCTCTCCTGCTCTGGTTGCGTGAAAAGGGTGTGAACTATCTTGATCTTAAGGAGAAGACCACAACCGTAGAGGAACTCCCCTTCTCTACCGAACGCAAATATATGGCCACGGTCGTGAAATCAGCGTCAGGGAAGACCATCTTATACGTGAAAGGTGCGCCTGAAATAATCTTTGCCATGTGTAAGGATACTGCAGGTGTAACAAGAAAGGAGATCGATTCCATTCTGCTTGATTATCAGAATCAGGCCATGCGAACCCTTGGATTTGCTTATCAGGTAATTGAAGATGGAGACAGGACAATTGAGAACAACAAGGTCGTGGCAGACAATATGACTTTCCTTGGAATAGTTGCTATCTCAGACCCTGTGCGAGCCGATGTACCCGATGCCGTAAGAGAAGTGCTTGATGCCGGAATCAAAGTAAAAATAGTAACCGGTGACACTCCCGGCACGGCCAAGGAGATCGGACGTCAGATTGGTCTTTGGAACGACTCTCAGGATTCTGACAGGAATATTATTATCGGTACGGAATTTGAGCAGCTCTCAGACGTACAACTTAAAGAGAGGGTCGAGGATTTTAAAATTATTGCGAGAGCGCGACCAATGGATAAGAAACGTCTGGTAGAGGCTCTGCAGGCAAATAATGAAGTGGTAGCTGTCACAGGAGATGGTACAAACGATGCTCCTGCCCTGAAGACCGCACACGTCGGTCTTTCAATGGGCGACGGCACATCGGTAGCGAAAGAGGCTTCCGACATTACCATTATAGATAATTCATTCTCGTCCATAGGCCGGGCTGTGATGTGGGGACGTTCACTTTTCCAGAATATCCAGAGGTTTATTCTTTTCCAGATGACAGTCAACGTGGTTGCAAGCTTCATTGTCCTCTTCGGAGCATTCATGGGTATGCAGTCGCCGCTAACTGTGACTCAGATGTTATGGGTAAACCTCATAATGGACACATTCGCGGCTATGGCTCTCGCCTCTTTGCCACCGTCACATTCCGTGATGAAAGAGAAACCTCGAAGCAGGGATGCGTTTATAATCAATCATCCTATGTGGAGATCAATTATAGGTGTAGGTGGCGTTTTCTTCCTTCTGTTGCTCGGACTGCTCTATTATTTTGAGCACACCGATATCACCTCACTCACGGAAATTGGTCATGCGGCTATGGGTGTAAACACAGGACTCTCCCCTTACGAGCTTTCGCTGTTCTTCACAATTTTCGTATTTCTGCAGTTCTGGAATATGTTCAATGCCCGTGCATTTGAGACCGGTCGTTCGGCTTTCCATTTCAAAGGATGCGGATGGTTCCTGCTTATAGCTCTAATGATTCTCGTTGGACAGATACTCATAGTAAGCATCGGCGGACAATTCTTCAATGTCGTTCCTCTCAAAATATCCGACTGGCTGATAATAATCGGAGGTACCTCCCTCGTGCTCTGGATCGGCGAGTTTTTAAGATTATTCCACACCCGCAAGGATTCCTGATAATAACCACCACCCGTTAGAACATATAAATATCTCACAATATAAACAGTGCTCCGGAAGTTTGTATTCAACTTTTGGAGCACTGTATATTTATTGGCTATTCCTTTCTCTAATCCAAAATCACTTGGGTAACTACAAAACTATTTTACTCTTCTGTATAAATCACAATTTGTATGTCAACATCAGGTGAAAACCGAGTTGCTTACTATGTACAATAGGACTGCTTATTGTAGTATGCCCTATCGTTATTGACATACCTGTATATTCTGTTCTTCTTGAATAGTAATCAATACCACCGGTTAGGTAAAGTCTTTTCCACAAACGATAGTTGACCGATGTTTCAAGGTGATTGAATGTGGAATGTGAAGCATCACCCTGAACATCCACCGGTTTTCCTTCCGGTGTCAATGACCAGTCATAGTTGATGTCATAGCCATTCCATGTATATATCTTATATAATTGATTTGCAACTCTGACGGATAACTTGTCATTTGATAATGCCCAGTTCAGACCTGCTTTAATAGAGAATCCGGAACCCCAGTTGTAGTTGCGGTGATAGTCACGGTAAAAGTCGGTCAACACTCCGGCAAGAATAACTCCATTCAGATGCACATAGCCATCTAACGACATTGAACTTGTGGGTACATATCTGAACATTGCGCCACCACCTATAGATGCAGGAGTACCCAACTTATAAGGCACTGAACATGGGAAATATACAGCTTTCCTTTCCGGTCTTATAGTGTCGGAGTCGAAATAATCAAAATGCTGATATAATCCTATATTGACATTGATGTCCTTCTTATCAACTACCTCTTTTGATAATAAGCGACCCATAATCTCAACCCTGCTTAAGAGAGGCTGGGACTTTATCCCTTGCAACTCCATAAGAAACGAGAAGTAATCGTAAGGAGTTTTCGTTGTTTCCGCAAATCTGTCGCCATATTCGATATTGATTTCAGCTACCGCCCCTGCCCTGCTTCCCTCGTCATTCTCAATGAGAGACAGATACTTTCCGCCTAACGACAATTCCACACTGATAGGTGGTATTCCAAACCTACGACCGGATGTGGCTCGTTTTTTCCATGCTGCTCCGGTAACTATTCGGTTTATCCCTTTCATAGGATCTACAAGAAATGCCGCAAGCTCACGTCCGAAACGCTCGCCTCCGGTGCTCCGGTCATCGAGGATAAGGTCGGAGGTACGATAAAGCACCTCACCAAGTGCGGCACCACCTATCGGAGTGGCAATAATATCATTAGTAGAGGGATATTCCCTTTCCATAAACATCTCCCACATGGCGCTTCCACCAATGGCAAACAATTCAGATTGCCAGAAATTGAAACCATTGGAACGTCCGGCATTGAAAAATATCGAACCATTGTAAGGATGGTCAAACATATTGGTATGCAGATGATCGTCATCCCATTCAAAACCATGCCTGAAATTCTCCTTGATAGTATGCCATGAAATATAGGCATAATGTCCTTTCAAAACGTACCGGTCAAATGCCCAAAGCCCGATATTGAAACCAACCGTCTCGGCACCGGCACGCCAGAAAGCCTTTCTTTCATGGAGCCGAACATCAGCACTGTCGGGCAAAACCGGAGTCGAAATAATATGTCGGTATGGTATATTATTGTTATGTGGGATTGAATTATACTCTTCAAAAATAATCTTATCGCCATTGAATCCACAACTATCTGTAATAACAGGTGATTGCGGATAACATGCTATTGAAGTCAATATCAATAGAAATAAAGGAATTATGTAATTAACCTTTTTCATTTGATCCAATTTGTCATATTATCTTGCAATAGCCTTGCCGGCCATTAGACATCTCTTCGTTCTATTCACTCGCAAAAGTACAAAATAAAAATAATGAATTATGTGACAAATGTCACAACTTTGGTTTTTTATCTGTATATTTTCTATCAATTATGGAGTTGCGGCTTCCAGCCGCAGATTTATCATCATTTCCGAGGTACAATAGCGGCTGGAAGCCGCCATTCCATAATATGCCACCTCCGGCATCCCCGTGAATAGTCCAGATTGAGGGTGATGTATGATTGGATATCGTTGCTGTTGGGTACTCGTTGCCGAGCCGCCGCAATGCTACGAGCCCACGACACACACCGTCTGTCATTTCGCACCCCGGGTCTCTGCCTGCACTGTCCATGTATAAGTAGTGTTTATAAGTGAATTATGATAAACTCCTTTCCGTTCCAGCCAATAAGCCGGTTATCGTCAATGGCGGCGATGCGATAAAGAGGATAAAGTATTTTGGAATATCGGTCGATTTCATTGCCGTTCCAGTCTATCTTATAGATGGTCGGGGCGTTTTTGTCGGCATCGGAATATCCATATCCCCAATGCAAGGCATAGATGTAATCGGAGGTATATGTCAAATCCACAGTGTGCAGACTATTCAATGTCTCAAAATCACCTTCTTCAAGTGTCTTTGGGTCGAAGGTGTCTTCTCCAATTCTTACCGATTTGATTGGCTTGCCGTCGGTGTCGAATATCTCGACTACCGGGTGTAGTTTATAGGCAAAAGCGAGTCTGTTGTGTTTGTCTGAATACACCATTTCCCCGGCGTTGGGCATCCATGTCTGTAATTCGGGAGAAATGTTGATCTGTCTGACTGTGTCAATTTTTGATGTGGCAAGGTCGGCGGTCATGGCATATTGGCGACCACCGTTTGGCTCGCGTCCGATGAAAACGTATCTGTCAGGATTAGTCATATATACATCCTGAACGTATTGTGAAAGAGGAAAAGGGACAGTGCTATTGCCGTCCATCAGATACTGCCTTGTCCTGACAAACGCTGTATCGTTCTCGACGGCAAAAATTTCGAAATCGTCCTGACTTATAACGCGGATTGCACCATTGTCGGAGATAAAAGGATAAGGCATATAGGAAGCATAGTAACCGTCTTCCCGTTTGCCCATATCCGGGCTTATCTTGATTGTGTTGTCGGAGTTGTCGGAGTTGTCGATAATTGCGCGACGGAGAAGCCGTTGACCATATCCGTCCTCACATTCAAAGACAAACAGCAATGTATCACCGGATACTTTCATATCCGTTACATGTCTTATTGCAGGCAGCGGTTCCCCGGATATTTCCGGTTTTATTGTTGTGGTAGTTGACTGTGCGTTGGCACATCCCGTCATGAACAGGGTGAGTGCCATTATCTGTAATATCTTCATTTTATTTCAAGGGGTTTATATGGAACGGATATTTGGGCTGCGTCGGCGTTGTTCACTCTTTTGCCATCTTTACCGACAAGATATATCTTATTGCTGTCACCGCCCATCTCTGCAATCATAAAACCGACCGGCGATTTGAAATAGCGAGCAAGAGTCTTTTCAACATCTGCTGCCGAGCACCGTTTGTCGTTGCCGTCACGGTATGTATATTCCATTATGGGAGCGCTTGCACGTTCAAATCCCTTTGCCTCCCAGACAAACTGTTGTTCGGCATCTTCGATTTTCAGAATCAGACCCGGCAGGCCACCGAATTTGTAAGGGCCGAAAGGCAGGGGAATTTCAGGCGTAAACCATGCAGTATAACTTCGCCCGGCAAATTCAACAGTTGCTTTACGACAGTCATAGCCCATAATAGAATCAGTGGCTTCATCGCTGAAAATCCATTCAAGCGACGGAACGGAATCCGAATAGACAAAGAAAGCGGACATTGACAGCCGGTATTTCAAATCGGCTTTCTCACCACGAATAGGTCTGATGATTTCCAAAGGCCACGGTTCGCCTGACACATTTGAATAAGAGTCTGCACCGCGTCTGATCTGATCGGTTGCCAACGAATCGAAATGGTTGATTATGTCACTGTAATCTTTGACACTGTGTTTACCTATCTGCACAATCCGTGTGTCGTCGAAGGCATCTCTTTGGTCGGGGTGGAATTTATATTTAAGCGAATATGTAACCTTATATCGGGCGGTATCGACAGGGGTGGCTTTGTCGATAATTCTGGAACAAGTGGTTTGTTGAGCCGAACCTGTAATCCACAGGAATACAAAAAGTAGTGATAATAGATATTTCATATCGGTGTATTTTAGAATATTCTGAATCGGATTTTAAGTAACACACTGCGAGGGCGTATGTTGTAGATTGCTTTTGACTCGGTTAGAGCCGAGAGGTCGGAGTAAATATAGGACTTGCGGTTAAGCAGGTTGTCGCATGACAGCGTAAAGCTGAAACGCTTGATGGTGTACTTCGCCTCGGCATTGAGCAGAAGGAAGGACTTGTCGCCGTCGTTGAAGTTGTTGTAATAATGGTAGAGCGATGTAGTCAGCGTTACGCCTCCGGGAATTGTAAAATCGAGCGATGCCTTGTTCGTTACGGTGCGTAGCCACGGAAATCTGTCATATCCTTTCTGTTGTGTCGCCGACTGCGAATAGTTTCCTTGATAAGATACACCTACCCATTTGAACGGCGTCAGGCTGATGTCAGCGTTCACTCCTATGCTGTTGCCGGCGTAGCGTAACACCTCGTCCTGAACGAGCAGCGGACTGTCGTAATAGGAGTATGTAACCGAGGCTCCGATTTTCAGGCGTCGCCAGTCGAATCCCTGACTTGCATGGATTTTTGCCGAGATCATATCCCCGCTCTCCGATGTGCGGCGGCTTATGGTGCGCTGCACTATGCCGTCGTAGTAGCAGCCATATAGCACTTCGGGCGACTGTCTGTTCCAAGAAACCTCCGCTCCGGCGAAACTCATTGAAAGAATGTTCTTGAAATCGTAGCCCAACGAGTAATGCTGATTCATTCCTTCGTACAACCCTGCCACGTCATAAGCCGACAACTGGCGGAAGGATGTCAGTATATGCCCGGAATACAGCGTTTCAATCGAGGATGTCATATAATTCAGCATTGCCGCTGCTTTGAGGTTATGGCTGCTGTTGAATTTATATGTGAAGTTGAGCGACGGCTCGACGCGGAAACGGTTTTTGTCAGTGATGTTGCCGTTAAGTCTGTTGTTTAGCCGGAACAGACGGTATTTCATTGGCAGATATAGCGAGGCATGGATTTTGCGGGTGCTGAACATCACTTCTGCTCCGACACCGGCATCGAGATAGTCGAGCGTCAGGTCATTGTTCGTTGCATCAAGCCGGCTTTCGAGTGAATTGTGATGATAGTTGACTATCGCAGAGGGGTGCAAAGTGAAATTGCCAACCTTGAATACAGACAGTAATCCCGCACTGTTCTCGGTGGAAATATTGCGGAAGTCCACGTGCTGATACAGCATATCGCCCGTTATGATGTCGGGGAACAGATTGGGAGAAACAGACAGGCTGTGCGGCCGCTTTTCCAGATTGACAAGCGATGAAATCTCAAATCCACGGTCGGAGGAATTGCGGTGCGTCATATGGAATTTATTGAGAAGGCGGTATGTGTCGGTTTTACCGATCTGGCTCACGTTGTCGCCTCCGGCTACAATTCGGCTGTCGGCATCGGTTGTGGTCCAATCAAATTTAAGCTGCTCTTTGAGGTAGTTTTCATCGCCGTTGTTCATATAAGTAAGGTCGCCGTATGCTTTCTGCATACGTGCCGTACCGCTCATCATTTCGTCAACATTATTCATTCCGCCATCGGGCAGGTAATTGGTGGTTGCCGAATGGCTTTGCCTCGTGTCGCGGTCGATCAGATAGGCGGCGTTGATACCGAACTCGCCCGACTTGCCTACGCGATATACGTTGTTGAATGTGGCATTGTGCGAGCGGTTGAAATTATAGAAACGTTTGTCGATACCCGGAGCCGACGGCATGGAGATAGTAGAGATATTGCTTGTGCGCGAATAATCGTTGTCAAAGGAATACAGCTCTTGCGACAAATCCTCGCCGGTGTTGTTCCCCTTGTAAGTAGCGAGAAACTGGCTGTTGCGACGGAAATATGTCGCTATCGCGGAGTTGTTCCATAGACCTTCGTCGCCATAGCCGCCTCCGATTGTGGCAATGAGATTGAACACACCCTTTACACCCTCTTTCAGCCGCAAGTTGATTGATGCCTGTTCCTCGGGGCGCAGCCCTTTGAGAGCCTTGATGTCCTGATGGTTTTCAAGCACCTGCACTGTGGCGATGTTGTTGGGGTCGATGTTGTTGGTGGCAATGCCGTAATGCCCTTTCATAAGGTCAAGACCTTCAATGTAAAGATTCTTGATAGGTTTCCCCTGATAAGATACCTGTCCGGCATCCGAAACCGTTATGCCCGGCATTTTCTTCAAGACATCGGCTATCGACTGGTCTGTCTGCGAGAGAAAAGAGCCAACATTATAGTTGATGGTGTCGCCCTGCGAATAGATTTTCTTAGACTTTACGACAACCTCTTTCAGTTCTACGGTGCGGTTCTCCACAATGATTTCATAGCTGCCGGTGCGGTTAGGTACTGTAATCTGTGCCGGAGCAATCTCGACACTTGACGCTTTGAGAATAAGGCTGTCGCACTCGCTTTTCACCGACATCTGAAACTTGCCGTTTTCATCAGTGAAGGTAGATGCCAATATCGTCTTCGGAGCATTGGTCGGTGATGCAATCACACTGACAAAATCCACACCGCCACCCTCGGCGTTTTTAACAACACCGCTTATATTGCTTTGGCTAAAAGATTGAAGAACAAAGCAGAATGCCATTATTGGTATGAGCAAAGCCTTTTTCATAAAGGTAAGGATATGGCCGGACGCCAATAATTTGGCATCCAATCAAATAATATGTGTTACTCTAATTACTCCTTTTTCTTTAGATGAACCGGAACAACAAAGTGTACTTCAACGAGTCGGCCGCTGTCGGTCATCGGTTCAAGCCTTACGCCGTTAAAATTTCGACTAATAGCGGCAGCAACTTCTGCTCCGTCGGGAGTATCGGCTGAAACATCCTTGACTCTTCCATCCTCATCTACAACAATTTCGATATTTACTTTTGTGTCTTTATCTGGTTGGATTGTTTCAACAGAAAATCGGATAATTTCCGCCAAAGGTTTTTGGTCCTCAAAAGGAGAAGGGATAACAGTAGGAGTTTCAGTCTCAGTGTTTGTCGGTTTGGACTCTATTATTAGATCTTGGGGCGTAGAGTCCGACTGCGTTTCTCCTGATAATAGTTCTTCGCGAAGACTATAACCTGATATTTCTGAAAGAATACGGGATGGGGCAGTCATTGACAATGCTGTACCAGCAAGAGCGACAGCCGGAATTGCGCAAAGTGCAATCAGCATCGCCTTCCTTGACGGTCGCTTATTGCTCATTATAAGAACTCTTTTACGAAAACTGCGCTTATCTGCTGCAAAACTATTTGCTATCGGAATAGATCTGTTGCCCATCGCTTTGACCACCAGCAATCTTTGATAATCGTATGTTTCTATTCCTGAATTTATAACCGCCTCGTCTGCTTCAAACTCATGGTTGAGTTTCATAAGTTGTCTTGTCATCCATGCGAAGGGATTATACCATAGCAGGATACAAAAAAGGTCGGAAAAGAGTACGTCAATCCAATGCCGTTGGTCGGTATGCGCCTTTTCGTGGATGTAGATGCAGGATGAGTTATCAAACTCAGTATCATGCAAGAAAATATAATTGCCCCAACTGAATGGCGCGATAACATCATCTGCAATACGACAGATTGTAATCCCATCAATTCTCTTTTTTTCACTGACAGCAATCATTCTGAACAAGCGCATGAATGATATGATTTCACGGCAAGATAAAACGACTATTCCTGAGAGATAGACAATAAGAACAATGGAAAGCCACGGGAAAGCAGGTGCAGAATCGTTCTCTACGCTCTCCGACTGTGTTTCTGACAGCGTGGAATTCATATTCATCATAGAATACGGATTTACGTCATCCGACTCCGTCGGTAATGAAATGAGCGTTGCGCCAATAATACATGGCAAAGCAAGCGACAGCAGAAGCCCGGGAATGACAGCTAATCTGTTGAAGCGAAAATAGCGGCTACGGTTTATTATCTGATGCAACACAGGGTATAGCATAAGAATAATAACCGAAACGGATAGAGAGTATGATAAAATTCCGCCCATATTCAGTCTGTTTTATCGCTGTGGGATTTTTCCACTTCGTCAAGCAATTTCCTTAGGTCCTCTACAGGAATATTGCCATCTTCTACCAATGAGGACACAACACGGAGGTATGAGTTTTTGAAATATCGTCCCACGATTGAGGACAGGGATTTCTTTCCCATGTCTTCTTCTGCAACAATAGCATAATACTGATAGGATTTTCCTTTGGGAGTATGCCCGACATATCCTTTCTCTTCAAGTGCACGCACTATGGTTGAGATAGTGTTGAAATGAGGTTTGGGATCCTCATATAGTTCTACTATCTCTCTTACATAGAGCGGACCTTTCTTCCAGAACAGACCCAGCACTTCTTCCTCTTTGGCAGTCAATTTTTCCATATAAGAAGTATTGATGCCACAAATATACAACTATATTTTATAGTTACAACTATAATCCATAGTTAATAATTGTTAAGACTGGGGTGGGTAATGGTAAATGAGGCTGTCTAACAAGTTTAGGCAGTCTCGATGATTTATCAAACAGTTCCGGCAATTCTCCGGTATTGATATGATAATCGTAATCAGTCATCATATCATCAACGGTATTTTCGCCATATTCTTCAGTATCCTGTTCCATTTTCGTATATTCTAATTTGTTAAGATTGTTAAAGCCAATCATCTTTGAATAGGAAATCAAGCAATCCGGTAAAATAGATGCCATTATCCCATCAGAGTATGAGCTTTTTCAGATATGTGTCTCGTCTTATATACTCGTTGTTGTTCACATTTCTATTCCGAATTTACTGCAAATCTACAGCAAATTCGGAATGCATCCACATCCTGATGGAAATATCTATAATTCGGAGTGGCAATCATGGAGCAATCATGGGGAATATCTCGCCAGATAATATAGCTTTTGCTAAGGTAATGAGTGTGGTGAAGGCATTTATATTAGGAATTTCCGAAATTAGGAGACATTGCCGTATAGCTGACCTCGATGTAAATATTCTGTGCCATTGCAGCCATTGCTACGAAGTACATTGCTGCCATAATATATAAACGCTTTATTATTCTGCCAATCTAAATCCGATTGTTGAACTTTTGAAATTTGGATTACTCAGACTTCTCCAAGCAGGCCTGTTGTATTCTTCAAGTATGCGACAGCTGCCACCTCGAATAATCTTTCCTATATCAGATTTCTTTGCCCCTTTGGGATTTACCTGCGGTTTTTCTGAGTAGTGTCCAAACCAGTCTGACACCCATTCGGATACATTGCCTCCCATATCATATATTCCAAGCTCATTAGGATTTAATAATCCGACTTTATGAGTATGTTTATCCGAATTATGATGATGCCATGCTGTTTTATCTATTTCATTTTCATTACATCCGATGAAATAGTACCCTTTGGACAAATATCCTCCTCTGGCAGCAAACTCCCATTCGGCTTCCGTCGGCAGACGGTATTTCTTACCTGTCAACTTATTCAGTTTCTTTATGAATGTCTGTATGTCATGCCATGAGACATTTTCCACAGGTAGATTTTCACCTTTGGAAATGCTTGGATTCTCACCCATAACAGCTTCCCACAATTCTTGCGTTACTTCATATTTACCTATGCTGTATGTAGAAAGAGTGACTTGATGCTTCGGTGTCTCGTATGCGTGTTCTGTTTCATTCGCATCAAAGCCCATTGTAAAAGTTCCTCCCTCCACAACTACCATTTCAATATCCGGAATGATTATCGGGTCTTTTGCACTGAGGACAAATGAAAAGACTATTGTAAGTACAGCATGAATTATCATTGTCAATAATCTCATAGCAATTAAATTAACGATAATCCGTTTCTATAAAATCACTGCCGTTTGATTCCTTTGACAAGGTTCCCGGAGAGATTGTTACGTTAATTCCTTTGGCGTTAAGATGCCCCATAGGATTGTCGATTATAGCCCGCTTCTCCCTTAATATTGCCTTACGGTCTCGCTTCTCATACGTTTCGGCTCCATATACCCCTTTTATTACCTTGTCGGTATTCTCAATTCCGTCAGCTATGTAACCAAGTCTGCCTTCGCCGGTCATGACCTCAAGAATCAGTCCGGGAAGCCCGTGGAATTTCCAGGGTCCGTCCTGAATCGGAATCTCAGGAGTGAACCATGCGGTCCAGTGCCGGCCATGATAATCAGTGTCAGCCTGTATGCACTCGTAGCCGAGTATTGTCTTTGTGCTGTCTCCAATTTCCCAGACCATTTCAGAGTAGGGCTCTGTGTAATAGACTGGTTCGTCAGTGCCGATAATGTCATAGACAGTAATGATAGAATCCGCCGCTGACTTTACGACATATAGAGTCTCCTTCTTACGGGGCAGTTTGCTCACGTCTATCGCGCCTTGAGCTATCATGGCTTGCAACGCTGCCTCCTGCGTCTTTTTGAAGTTGGCAAGTCCTTCGGGGGTAGATGTCAGTGAATCTATTTCTTCCGAGCGCGGATTATAAAATTTTGACTGTCCGGTATTTGCGAGAAGATGGTATTTATTACCTCTTTCTACTCCGTTATCATAGTAAGAAATTTCTGAATAACTGACCTTTAGGTCAGCCTTGTTCTGCGCCGTTGCAGTTATTGCAATAAGGCACATAGATGTAGTTGTCAACAAATGTTTCATATTAATAATCTGTTTCAATATAGTCAACAATATTTTTGGGAAGATACTTTGTATAGCTTATTCCTTTATAGACTATGGTGTTTCCTCCGGCTCCTCTATTGCGAGATGGATTCTCGAGGCATTCTCTGCGCAACTGCCAGAATTCCTCTCGTTTAATCTGTTCCCAATTATCCTTGCCATATATGCGATATTCCGGATTCATTACTTGTTGTATTCCATCGGCTACAAAACGGTATTGTCCGCCATCACACTCTGCCTCCAAAATAATTCCCGGCAATCCGCAGAGTTTCCACGGCCCATCGCTAACCGGTATTTCGGGTGCAAACCATACTGTCCATTTGCGTCCATGAAAATCGGCTGTCGCCATAAAACACTCATAACCTACAATATTCTTTGAAGAATCTGTCGTAATCCATTTGATATTCGGAATCGGTTCTTCCCACCTGAACCTCGTGGCACTTGCAATATCATAAGTCAGCATCTTTTTGTCATTCTTCGACTTGGTTATATAGAAAGAACCGTCTACTCTTGGAATCAAATCCGATTGCTTCTTCTCATAGCATACTCTTTTGAAAGTATTGAACTTCTCAAAACCTTCCGGAGTAGACTCTATTGAGTCGATATACTCGGTTTTCGGAGAATAGAATTTGGATTTACTCCCATCTGTAAGGAGTATATATTGATTGGTTATATCAGGCTCCGCACTTTTCATCGTCTGCACCGGATGGGAATATCTGTAGCTGACCTCAATGTCAGCGGTCTGCGCCATTGCAGCTATCGCTGCGAAGCACAAGATGATTGATGTGAGTATCTTTTTCATTTTGCTATTTGTAATCGGTTTCAAGCAGGTCGAAGCCTTCTTTCCCGCTTTCGTAATCTATTTTTTCCTGAGAATGACGCGGACCATTGCCACCGTAGTGCATATCGCTCATGCCCTGAAAATTATCATATCTATATCGACAAAGCTTTATAAACTCTTTTCTTGTGGTCTTCTCATAAGAAAATGGTTCATAGACTTTGGCAATAGGCATATTGACTGATTGAATACCATTGGCTGTGAAATGATGTTGACCTGTACTGTCAACGGCTTCTAATATCAGACCTGGCAGTCCAAGCAGTTTCCATGGCCCTGTGTTCATCGGTACTTCGGGTGTGAACCACGCAGTCCAATTACGACCATGATAGTTGGCAGTTGCCATAATACAGTCATAACCTAATATGGTCTTTGTGGAGTCATCTACAATAGTCCATTCCCGTTCCTCGACTGGCTCGGAATATTTGCGAAATTCGTGATAAACCATATCCCAGACTCTAAACTTGTCTTTATCCCTTACAACATAAAGATCTACAGGCCGACCAACCGGAGAACTGTTAAGAATCGCCTCTCGCTCTTCTCTGGATTTTTGCATAAGCTCACCCATCATAACCAATCCTTGCTGAATATACCATTGGTCACCATCTTTAGTGCAACGTGTTGAGTCAAGCCATTGTGTATGGGTATTGTAAAACTTTGAGCAATCCTGCCCGGCAAGAAGTATGAAATCCTGACGTTTCTCAATGCCTCTTGGGTCGAAAAAATGATATTCATATCCGACCTTTATTTGTGCTTTCTGTGCCATTGCAGCTATCGCCACAAGGCACACGATGATTGATGTGATTAGTCTATTCATTTTCTGAGGGATATTGAGATTAGCAACTCGCGGCCCCGGAGCCAACGCTGGCTCTCAAAGGAGGTAAGCTGATTGTATGTGGTGTAGTTGTATGTGCGCTGATTGAAGATGTTACTCAATGAAGCGGACAGTTCCAGACGCTTGTTTAGTTTGTAGATTACCTTCGTGTCGAGTAGGAATACATTTTTGAATTGGTCGGCGGTAAGCTCGTTGCGGTAATGTTCGCCGCTGATGTGCCACTCCCATTTCTTGTGTGGCATGATATTGAGCAGCAATTCATTTTCCATGTTGCCGAGCCACGAGGCACTTGTGCCGTTCATTGAAAGACGGCTCGAAGCCCACTCGAAACGATAATCAAAACTAAGCCAGCGGAGCGGCGAACCGTTGATTTTGGCTCCGACAGACCATGAGGTACCGACCGAATTGACCGAATTATTCTCTGAGATAAGATGTGATTCATTACGGCTGAACGAGCCGTTTATGTTTGCACTACCTCGCATGAAATCAAGAGTCTTGCCGATGTTTCCGCTTGCCATAAGCATCTGCCCGTCGCTTTTTGCCGACGCATAGGAATAGACCACATAGTCGCCGTAAAGCTGTTGTGCCAAAGTATAGGGATTGTGGCTCCACGACTGCATCACGAAAGCGTTGGCGAACAGTCCGCGTCGTGCATGCTTGTAAGAGATATTGGCAGACACATTCTGCGAAGTGGAGTTATAGAAATCATCCACGCCTCGGCGGAACGAGCGATAGTTTGTCATCACATAGCCGGGCTGTATCATGCTCAGATCCATCGGCGACCGCCCGGTTCCACCACGCACACCCATCGAGAAGCGGTTGTTTGGCTTCCAGTTCATGCTGAGCGATGGAGAGAAATAGGCCTCGCTGCGGTTGGCGAGGGCCTTGTTGAAAGTATAGTGAGCAAAGCTGACGGGGGCACTGAGCGCGAAATTCACCCGCTTTACCCAATACTCGAATTTCGGCGTGGCATATACAGTGAAATAGTTTGTGTTCAGTACATTCGTTGTTTCTCCCGGTATTTCCTCTGGCATGTCCGGTAACTCTGACTTCATAGTTCTGACATATCCTTTTATGCCTCCTTCAAGACTGATTGTGATACCCTTGACGGAAAAGGCGTAAGCAGCACTCTCGTTGGTATAGAAAGCATGGTCTTTGACCTGCTGTCGCAAATTGTTTAATTTTTGCTCACGCATTGGTCCATCATTTATTGACACGGAGAGCGTCTGGGGCAATGATTCCCATTCGTTCTTGCTTATGAAAGTAACGAGATGTTTACCGTTGAAACGCTTGATGATTTTGAAATCGTTGCCTACATAGTAGTCGGGGAGCGACGCTGTCTGGTCGTTTGGCAAAGAGCCTGTGACGCCGAGGCGCACATCATCCCAGTCAATGTTTGTTTTCAGCGTATTGTTGATAAATGCAGTCTTTTGGTTCAGCTCATAGATGAACTTTCCCGACAGCGAGTGTGAGCGGTCAACGCCGCTGCGGTTTTCAACAATTACGCGATCATTCCCGTCCCTGTAGGGGCGCAATACATTGCGCCCGCCAAGTCCATCCAAAAAGTATGTAGTAACATTGGCGGCATCAGCCGTAACTCGGTTAAAAGAGTAATCAAGCTGTGCCTTGAACTCGCCGCGCCCGAGTTTCCACAACGCATTGGTCGAAACAAGTGCCGAGCGGTTGAACAGAGTGCGTTTCCGGCTCAGGTTAGGCACACCGGGGAGCGACACGCCGACATATCGGCTCAGGTCGGTTCCTCGTCGGGAGGCAAAGAAATCTGTTGCCTGCGCCGAGAGATCTTCACCGATGTTGTTAGTCTTAAAAGTCGTTATATTCTGGAAATTAGGCATAACTGCCATAGCAAACAGCTCGCCATCCCATATCGCTCCTATGGAGTTGCGGCTTCCAGCCGCAGATTTATCATCATTTCCGGGGTACAATAGCGGCTGGAAGCCGCCATTCCATGATATGCCCCCTCCGGCATCACCATGGAAAGTCCAGGTTGCCTTTGCCTTGTTTTTCAGTTTGAGGTTGATTGCAGCCTTGTCAGAGAAAGATATGCCTGACAGTACCTGCATCGGCTGATGGTTCTCCATGACCTCGACCGCGCCCACATCCTCGTGGCTTATGCCGTTGGTGGCTATGCCATATTTGCCGCCGAGCAGGTCGGAACCTTCGATATAGAATTTGTTGATGTCCTCGCCCTGATACTGTATCTTGCCGGAACTCTCCACGTTGATACCCGGCATACGTTTAAGGACGTCGCCGATTGAGCGGTCCTGTGCCTGCGCGAAGGCACTGACACCGTATGTAATAGTATCTCCCTGCTCCCTGATACGATCAGCCTTTACCGCCACTTCTTTAAGAAGTGTGGCACCATGTTCAAGCATGACAGTCAGCGGAAAAGAAACGCTGTCGAGAGGTATCGTTTTCTTGGCAAAACTCATCATTGACACCTCAAGCCGGCAACCTTCTACAGCCGGCAAAGACATGGCAAAACTGCCATCGCCTTTCGATGAGGAGTATTTCTTTATCTTGCCGTCCGCACCTTTGATAATCACCGAAACTCCGGCCAGAGGTTCATTGCTTTCCTTGTCTATAACGGAGCCTGTTATGCTCACCTGCGCCGAAAGCAAAGAACAAGCACTTAACATCATTACAAGGAGCATTAGTCTTCGTTCGAATATTATAAGAAGATTATTCATTTCCGGTCATATCTTCATCTGTTATTAATTTCGGCTGATAATTATTGCCTTGATTTCATCAACAGAAACTACGTTTATTATTAATCTCAACGATATTTTTCGTTGATTCGGCAAATTTAAACTGATTATTTCGAATATCCAAAAATTTCAACGATTTATTTCGTTGAAATTAAATCCTTCGTTCCTTTTATTGTAGATTTGCAAAGTTAACATGTAAAAATGAGACAAGCAGTGACATTTGTCACAGCTTGTCCATAAAATACCAATTATGGTGATTATTTCGTTATATTTTCTTCACATACATGGCTCGGATTGCATTGAGTACTGCAAGAATCATGACGCCTACATCAGCAAAAATGGCAAGCCACATGTTCACTATTCCAAACACACCGAGAATCAGACAGATTCCCTTGATGCCTATAGCCATAATTATATTTTCCCAGACTATTTTCAGACATTTTCGTGATATGCGTATAGCCTTGCCGATCTTCAAAGGATTGTCGTCCATTAGCACGACATCGGCAGCCTCTATCGCTGCATCACTGCCCATGGCACCCATCGCGATTCCGATATCCGCACGAGAGAGCACCGGTGCATCATTGATGCCGTCTCCTACAAATGCCACCTTCTCGTCACCCCTCTCCTCTTTGAGTATCTGCTCAAGTCGTGTAACCTTGTCAGCAGGTAGAAGTCCACTGTAAACTTTATCAAGTCCAAGCTTCTGTGCAGTCTGGTCAGCCACGGCTTTGACATCTCCAGTCAGCATGACGGTCTGTGTCACTCCTGATCTTCTGAGATCGGCTATCGCCGCTGCAGAAGTTGGTTTTATCACATCGCCCATAACAATATGTCCGGCATATACGCCATCAATAGACAGATGCACTATTGTTCCGGCGGTGTGACAATGACAGGGTTCAACACCGAGACTCCTCATGAGCTTCTCATTTCCGGCAGCCACACTCTTTCCGTCAATCTTGGCAGTGACACCCTTACCGCTTATCTCCTGAAGATCAGTTATTCTGCTTCGGTCCACCTCATGTCCGTATGCTTTGAGCAGGGATTTACCTATAGGATGAGACGATGATGATTCAACCATTGCTGCATACTCCAGAAGTCTTGCTTTCCTGTCTTCCATATCTTTATCATTGCCGTCATGGAAAGCGTTGACCTGAAAGACCCCTTTTGTAAGTGTTCCCGTCTTGTCAAAGACTACGGTCTTTACCTTGGAAAGAGTCTCAAGAATATTAGCGCCCTTCACAAGCACTCCCTCCCGGCTGGCTCCGCCGATTCCTGCAAAGAATGAAAGTGGGATACTGACCACCAAAGCACAGGGGCAACTGATAACCAGGAATACAAGCGCACGGTAAATCCATGTCTCGAAAGTGGCGAAATCAAAGGGTGCCCCCTGGAATAGAATCAGGAACAACGGCGGGAGAAGAGCAAGGGCAAGAGCGCCATAGCAAACTGCCGGAGTATATACTCTCGCGAATCTTGAGATAAAATTTTCCGATTTGGACTTTCTTGATGCTGAATCCTCCACAAGTTCCAGAATCTTCGAAACTGTCGATTCCCCGAACTCTTTTGTGGTGCGCACCTTCAGAAGTCCCGACATATTGATACTGCCGCTTATCACTTCATCACCCTTGTGCACCTCCCTCGGAAGAGACTCACCCGTAAGTGCGGAAGTATTGAGAGATGATTCTCCACTCTCCACGATTCCGTCGATAGGCACTTTCTCACCTGGTTGAATTATTATGACTGTTCCCTTGCCGACGTCGTCAGGATCGACCTTTTCAATCTTGCCATCTTTCTCAATGTTGGCATAATCCGGACGAATGTCCATCAGTGCGGCGATATTTTTACGGCTCTTCCCTACTGCATAGCTCTGGAAAAACTCGCCTATCTGATAGAAAAGCATTACTGCTATAGCCTCGAGATAATCACCGCTATTCTCATATATGGCAAGAGCGAAAGCACCGAGAGTGGCTACGGCCATCAGGAAATTCTCATCGAAAACCCTGCCGTTCACAATCCCTTTACAGGCCTTTTTAAGAATATCGGAGCCGATTATAAGATAAACCACAATGTAAAGAGCAAGCTTGAGCCAGCCTCCTAAATCAAAAAACTGAAGGGCGACAGTCATCACTAACGCTATGATTATTCTCGTCAGCATTGTCCGTTGTTTCTTATTCATACTCCTGATATTTTAGTACCGTTTACGGGTTTGAGTTTACTATCTACCTGATCCTTCCTAAAATTTTGAAGTCGCTTAATGTGAAAAGATCACATCAGAGAATCTCGAAATCCGGTTCTATCTTTTTTGCGGCTTTCAACACATTGGCCATGACAGCCTCCTCATCCACACCTTCCTCGAAGGTAACCTTCATCTTCTGAGTCATGAATGACACGGTAAGATCCTTTACTCCTTCCACCTTACCGGCAGCTTCTTCCACAAGATTGGCACAATTGGCACAATCCACTTCAATATTAAATTTCTTGCTCATAATATATTTAATAAAAGATTTGCAATTAATATCCTTGTTCCGGATTCCTACTGCAAAGTTATATCATCAATCATGCAACCTGATTGCAATTTATAATTCCCAATCATCTTTCGATTATTCACATACATATAATTGAAACCATTCAGGCTGCAGTTTAGATTGTGCATGAAGGGATAATTTGGTAACTTTGCGTCACTTTTCTGCAAGACAGAACACGATGTTTCCACCATCTGCTGTTATCCATGCACGATAAGGTAAAACATCTTTAGATTATAACCACAAAGTAATGAAGCAAATAGATCATATCAAGGGGCACGTCTCCATGCTCGGCGCAAATGTTATGTGGGGTCTTATGGCTCCTACTGTCAAGATCGTAATGGCCGGAGGTATTGTGTCTTCCCTGCTGCTCACCAACTTCAGAATCATAGGGGCCATGATTCTCTTCTGGGCATTATCAGCCTTTATGCCGAAAGAGAATGTATCCCGACGCGACCTTATCCTGCTCGCAGGAGCCGCAATGCTCGGCATTGTATGCAATCAGGGTTGTTACGTAACCGGAGTGGGACTTACATCTCCGGGTGAAGCTTCGATAATAACTACTACTATGCCGATATGGGTGATGCTCCTTGCGGCACTATTACTGAAGGAACCTATAACATGGCTAAAAATATCGGGAATCGCACTTGGTGCGACAGGAGCATTGATTCTGGTTCTTTCAGGCATAGGCAAGTCTTCATCAGGTGAGAATCATCTTTTAGGGGATCTACTCGTGCTTGGTGCCCAGATCAGTTATTCCCTCTATCTTACTTTTTATCGGAATTTCATACGTAAATATTCAGTTGTCACTCTTATGAAATGGATGTTTCTCTTCGCCTCCATTGCCATTCTCCCCATGTCAATTCAGGAATGGATCAATACAGAATGGAATGATTTCGGCATCGAGGAGATAGCGGGTGCTGCATTCATTGTTGTGGGTGCCACTTTTGTGGCTTATATACTTGTAATGGTCGGCCAGAAGAATCTGCGCCCCACACTGGTGGGAATGTATAATTACGTTCAGCCCGTTGTGGCTTCTGCCGTAGGGATAACACTCGGTCTTGACAGGTTCACACCGATCAAAATCGTTGCAGTGATACTCATATTCTCAGGTGTGTTCCTTGTTACCAAAAGTAAATCGGCATCAACGGTTGCCGATCCTCTTGCCAAGGATAAATAAAAAACATCTGACGTCGGAAAAGTTGAAAGCCGAAAGGCATCAACCAATCCCAAAGAGTAAATTTTCCGGCTTACTCCGACGTCAGATGTTCGGGTTATAGACAATTATTAAAGTGCTGCCTGCAATTCCTGCTTCACGCCATCAAGTTCGGCAAGACGGTGAAGTGCTTCTATATAATAGTAGTCTGCATAAATTATTGATGCGTCTATTTCAGATCCTGCGGGATGATGTCCTGTTGAATGAAGAAGGAACGCCGCATTATCGGCTGGAGCTTTATAATCATTTGAAGAGAGTGAGGCAAGCATCTTGCGTGCGGAATCCTCATAGCGTTTTGCCTGCGCATCGTCCACATATTGTCTCAGTTCCAGAAGCGCTGAGGCCACCACACACGCCGCTGATGCGTCTCTCGGGGCATCTGGTATGGAGGGATCGTCAAAATCCCAGTAAGGCACATAATCTTCAGGAAGCCTGTTAAGGTAGACATCGGCCACCTTCTGGGCGAAATCGAGGAATTTTTTATCTTTTGTCTCTCTATACACTACTGTGTAGCCGTAAATGGCCCAGGACTGCCCACGGGCCCATGTGCTGCTGTCGGCATATCCCTGATGTGTGCAACCTCTGATGAAATCACCTGATTCCGGATTATAAACCGCCACATGCCAGCATGTTCCGTCAGGACGGAAATGATGTTCCATCGTAGTCTCCGCATGACGCACGGCTATGTCATAAAGGCTCTTGTCCCCTCCGTTGCGTGCAGCCCAGAAAAGCATCTCCAGGTTCATCATAGTGTCCATGATTGTGTTATGGCCACCAAACATCTCCACGTTTCTCGGCCAGGCCATGAGTGTGCCCACTTTAGGATTGAAGAGAGTAGCGAGAGAATCTGAAGCTGCAAGAATCTTGCTCTTGTAGTCCTCGTTTCCTGTCAGTTCATACCCTTTCCCATAACTGCAGAAGAAAAGGAAACCGAGATCATGGTCAAACACGGGGCGATCCAGTATCGGACCGATCTGGGCTGTGAAGAGTTCTGCCTGTCGTCTCACCTCTGGATCTTTCGAACCTGCATAGTCCATCCACAGGATTCCGGGCCAGAAACCGCTGCACCATTCCTCGGCACAGGATTTGCGGCAATTCCAGTTTTTTGAGTCACCCTCTATGTTTCGGGGCATCATGGTGTAATCGATAGAATCAATCCCGTTACCCAGTTGTCCGAGTGCCAATGTCACTTTCTCATGACAGCCGGCAAGTTCCTGCAGAGGATCGACTGTCGTTGTTGCGGTGGCGTTCGTGTAGGAATAAAGACCCGCTCCTGCCGCCATGCAGGCCATTGCTGCGGAGATATGTTTTAGTTTCATGCGGTTGATATTGTCGTTGTTGAAGATTATCGTGTAATTATTTTTCAATCGAGAAATCATCTATGTCGATCCATCCTCGGTCAGGACATCCGGCAGGCTGCATGCTGAAGAAGCCCACCCTCGCTCCTACCCATTTACCCTGACGGGCTTTAAAGGTATGGTCTATATCTTTGTAATGCTTCCCGTCGGTACTGTAAGAGAATCGGCATATTCCGTCTTTCACTTTGACCCTAAGCCATAGCTCACAGTCGTAGTTGGGATGAAGTCCTGCTTCATATTTCCTTGAATCCACAGATACTACAGGAATCACCTCCTCCTTACCTCCGGTCTCGGCATCCTTGCAGGTGATAAGTTTTATCTCGAATCTGTCTCCTGCCTTCTCAACCGTGAGTCGGGCATAATCCCATCCCATCACAATCAGGCCGGACTGTTGTCCGTCATTTCTCGCTGATACCTTCACCTTTGCTGTGGCTGTAAATGTATCGGAGGGAAATTTCTGTGTGAGCAGATTAGGTACCTCCCAGAAATTCACGAAGTCATCGCTGAGATAGTTGCCGTAAACTCTCATATAGCCATTGGATGTCGGGAAACCGAACAGCTGCTGATAATTGGCGCTCCAGCTCCATTGCGGACCCAACACCGGAGAGTTGAAGTCATCTGAATCCTGAGGTGTTCTTTTGTCTCCGCCTTTCACGGGCACAATTCCCCTCCTGACAGGTTCGCCACATCCGTCGCCGTCCTTGTCAACACCGATCACCGGCCAACCGTCTACCCATTCCACAGGATTAAGATGAAGAACTCGTCCGAGAAATCCCTTGTCCTGGAAATTGATAAACCATGACCTTCCATCGGGTGTGTCTACAAGACCACCTTGATGAGGTCCGTTAATGTCGGTTGTTCCCTGAGCCATCACAGTCTTGCACTCGTATGGTCCGAGAGGATTCTTTGAACGCATGGCAAGCTGCCAGCCCTGCTCCACTCCGCCGGCCGGAGCGAGTATATAATAGTAATCTCCGCGCTTGTAGAACTTCGGACCTTCCACGGTGTGGTTCACACCGTCATTTCCATCATATACTATCACAGGATCCCCTATCAGGTGTGTGCCGTCAGGACTCATCTCCGAAACCGTCACCACACTGTTCATGCCGCTTCGGCTTGCAGCCCATGCGTATACAAGATATGCCCGTCCGTCTTCATCCCAGAGAGGAGTAGTGTCGATGATTCCCCTGTATCCCTTCACAAGCACAGGTTCTGACCATTTTCCTTTTGGATCTTTGGTCTTGAGCATATAAATGCCGAAATCCGGATCACCGTAGAAGATGTAATATTCACCGTTGTGGTATCTTATCGAAGGTGCCCACACTCCCTTTCCATGTCGGGGAACTGAATAGAACTCAGCCGGCTCAAGAGTGGGGAGTGCGTTGTTTACGATCTCCCAGTTCACAAGATCCCTGGAATGCAGGATAGGCAGACCGGGTGACTGTGAAAAACTGGAAGCGGTCATGTAATAGTCGCCGTCGACTCCCACCACATCAGGATCGCTGTAGTCGGCATTGATGATGGGATTTATATATTTACCGTTCCCTTGGTCAGAGACCCATGCCTTGGAGACATGTGCCTCAATCCTTGCAGAAGGCACTGTCAGCATCAGAAGAATACCGGCAGTAAGAAATGATCTGTTCATCATGTCAGTTTTTAGGTGTAAGGTAAATTGCCACGCCCCCTTTGGGCTGAAGCTTGAATGAAAGTGCGTCCTTTGAACTTACTGTTTTTGTGCTGCATGCAACTTTGGTGGCAGTCTTTACTTTCGGATCATCTGCATATATATGAGCAGTAAACTTTTTACCTTCCGGGAGGAATCCAAAGTCCACCTTTGTTGTTCTGGCATTATTATTGGTCATTGCCCCGACCCACCAATTCTCACCTTTATTACGCGCTATGGTAATATTCTCGCCGGGGAAACCTTCAAGCACTTTTGTGTCGTCGAATGTAGTCTCGAGGTTTTTAAACCATTCAAGCTCCGGTTCGCCATTTGAACGTGAAGGGGTGTCATACCAGAAGATTGTCTGCAACGGACTGTAGAACACTATTGATGCCGCAAGCTGGTGGGCATGTGTGTTTTTCAGACGCGGATCGAAATAGCATATCGTATAGTCTGCTGCCCCGCAGAGCATTCTCGTGAAAGGAAGTGTGACGTTGTGTGTGGCATCCGGCCACTCCTCATTGCCGCAGATACCCTCCTGAGTCAGCAGATTGGGGTATGTTCGTGAGAAACCGGAAGGTCGGAACTCGTCATGAATATTCATGAGAAGTTTATTGTCGGCAGCCGCTCTCACAAGGTCGTGAAGCCATGTGGCCCATCTGTGTGATGCATACTGCACAAAACCGCTCTTCACACCCTTGATTCCCCATTCATGAAGCAGAGGGAACAGCTCGTCCTGCTGTTTCATCAGGGCATGCTGGTTCACATAAAGCCAGATCCCTATTCCAAGACTGTCGGCATAGTTCACTATTCCCGGCATATCAAGTCTGTCGATCACTTTTGTGGCATCTCCGTCATGTGATGTGCAGGGTTCATACCATTTCCAGTCGAAAAGCATATAAGGGATATTCAAAGAGGCACAGAAGTCAAGAGTGGCTTTTGCCCCTTCATTGGTGAGAGTAGTCTCGCGCATGATCTTTCCGGGTTTCACCCAATCTTCGGCATCGGCAATCTCGCATTTGGGATTGAGATTCAGAATAACATCATTCCCTTCAAGAAGAGCCGTCGGTGAGTCTGCAAGCATAATCACCTTCCAGGGAGTCGCAGCATAGGTCACGACATCTACAGGTGAATACATCACAGAGCCCATAGTGTTCTCCCCTTTCCCGGTGCTCTGGAGTCGTGTCAGACACCAGTCATCGACATCCGCATCCGCTATTGCAGCCCAGATTCCGTCAGGATACTGCACCGTAAACGGCCGTTCCACAGGTTCGTTGATTTCATCTATGGAAAGCTGCTCCACAGGTGCCTGAGCCCATCTCTGTGCCCATGCCTTTACGTCTGACGGGAAATGATATTCAGTCAGATCTTCCGTCACTTTATGGAATACGGCAACAGGGTGTTCTGGGAAGAAATAACGGAAAGCCACAGCATTGTCATAAACCCGGAACTGAACGTCAAGCCTATAGTTGGAGCCATCAGTCTTCGACATAAAGATTGTGCCGCCGTTATAATTATCTCTTACCGTGGAGCGCTCACCATAAAGCGGATGCCATGTCTCATCGTTGGAACAATAAGTGACAGAATCCACCTTGAAGCCATCCATCCATGGTTTTGTGGAGTCAAGTTTCCTTCCGGCAAGCGCGATAGCCCTTTCCCACGATGTATTGTCGAGTTCAAGACCAAGTCGAGAGTCAAGAATCACTGGCTTCCCGTTGAAGTCAACATGATAACTTTTTCCGTCAGCTGCAACTTTTACATTACCGTTCGGAGATTTCAGGTCCATAACCTGCGCATTAATTCCGGATACACAGACTGACGAAAGTAATAATATATTGATCAGCTTCATATAATCATTTATTTATAAGGTTTTCTAAACCAGGTATTCTTATATTCAATTCCTGTACGGCAGATTTATATTCGGAATCTCCGTCAGCCTCAATACATACGGTTATTCCACTCCAGAGCCTTTTGGGATCTGCCCCGAAATAATCCTTGTCAATTGCAAACGTGTGCTCTCCTGTCTGTATGGCAGGACCGGAAATTAATGACACTTTTGGTGTCACTTTCGCATGTTGATCACATTCAGAATCCCGGGACTCATTGACAAACGCCGGTATCACAGTGAACTCCGTGCCTTCGATATTGGCTCCAAGTTTTATGTGGCTCTCAGGATTGTACGGAACTAAATTGCCATTAATCATTGCCGAAACATACTGATGTTTTTTTCCTCTTGTAGATTCATAGCACGCTTTGGTAAGAGCAACCATTTCTTCATCGTGATACCAGAACTGGTCGTGAGGATCATCACTTTCTGTACCATCCTCCATCCAGCGGGAATAATACACACCTCCCTCCGGTCTTGGATTCTCCAAAGACTTCTCTATGAATTTCGCTATATAGTCCTGTGTTTCTTCACACAAGTCAAAATGTCCTTTTCCCGCATCACACAGAAAAGAGATGCAGCTGTCTGGATACATCATACGGAATGCGAGTGCAGGACGGACCCTTGCCTCCCACCATTCATATTCTCCCTCGATCATAAGACCGGGGATACGGTCGATATTGCGTGTTCTCCCCCACTCAATATTGGCTCGTCCGTAGCCACAAAGATTTGTGCGTGGAGCATCGCCGTGGAAAGAAATCACACAAAGCGTACGGTCAGGATTCCATGCCGCGAAGTTCCATGGGAAAGTTGCCTGTGCGGAGTGTCCGAATGGGATTATCATGGCATTTGCTATCTCAGGATGTTTTGACACTTTGGCTAAATCAGTCATGATACTCTCAAACCTCTCCTGACAACCCTTGCTTACATCCCATTCCTGCGACCCGTTCTGAATGAAAGCCATAGCCACACCGAGACTATCCATTTTCTCACAGAAACTCCTACTGCGGAACAGCACCTCCTCAGTCATGTTCTGATGAGTATAAAGCACAACCTTAATACTATCACAACCCTTCGGCATTCTAAGACATACACGTTGTCCCTCTTCGCCCGAGATATAATCGAAAGTGCTCACCTTCGTTCCGGCAGTTGCATTCAATCCTACCAAGTTGATAAGTATAATAAATATTATGAATAAACGACTTATCATAGAATTCGATCATTTATTTTTAAGCCTGACCTTGACAATACCGGATTCCGGAAGTGTCGACTTTTCATTTCCGTTTACTATGAGTCTGCGTTTATTAGAGCGGATATCAAGATTGATACGTGGCTGACCGGTTACCTCGAGGTTCTTGCCGTCGAAGATATAGCTGAGTTTGGCAAGTGATGACGAATAGATGTCATTACCACGTTTCAGCATGCTGCCGTTTGAAAGGAAAATACGCGAGGGATTCTCCGCCTTGCCGTTTGCGGGATAAGTTACAGCAAACATATATGCGTCGGTAGTCCAGCCCTCGGCATCTATCCATGAATTGAGATGCATGAGCCTTCCATCAGCGAGCTGATTGATGTAGACATCGGTGATGTTCTTGCCATCATTGATTGAAAGTCCAATCCAGTTCTTGCCATCCTTACGGGTAATAACAGGAAGCTCCTTCTGATCGGGAGAATCCTTTAATATTATCGCATTCACTCCCTTCACCCTGTCGGTAACAGCGGGAAGATGAAGACTCCAGTATTGTTCAGTTTTCTGCATTCCCTCCTCAGGCACATCATTGATCTCCCAATAAAGCATATCAGGATAATCATGCACGAAATTACTCGGAGCAAGCGTCTGGGGATAGAGAGGACGGATCACAACACTTGACTCACCGTTGGTCACCTCAAGATCGCCACCGCGTTTTTTCACTTCTCCTCCCGGATGCCAGAGCCATTCAAACTTTCCGGGCACATGACTCTCTATGTCATCAATTACAAGGATCACATTGTCAAGCCAGAGGAAATGCCGGAAATTCCTCGAAAAGAGATGAGACATAGGCCCTGTTCCATTGGCAAGCACATATCTTACACCGCTGCCGTCCAGAAGTCCGGACATAGACCCCGGCAACATGGATCCCTGATATTGCTGACGTCGAGGCTGACCCTCACCGTTGAACTTCACCACGTTGTGGGCGTCAGTCTGGAAGAAATAGTTGCGATATTCCGGTTTGCCATAGCTGCAGTTACCGGCATCCTTTATAATATCCACTCCCTTATGGAAAAGTATAAGCGAGTTGGCATCTGCGTGCGAATGATTCCAGGTCATACCGCTCTTGACAGCGAGCATGGTGGCATCCTTATCCCATGAATCGCGCATCGTAGCCCAGCCGAAATCCTTCCAGATCTGTGACTTTTGAAGGGAGGGTGTCTTTGGTGCGTTTTTCAAGTCGGGTGTATAAAGGAAACCCATAGGAAAATGTCTCGGGAAACCCTCGCGGTGCTGTCCCGGTTCCACCTGGTTGATATACCATAGTGTGGCAGGATCCTTCTCTCCCATCTCATAGGCGAGGATCATCGAACTTTCGCCGGTAACGTTTTTATGACTGTCGCCGAAATTGATGCTGTAAAGCATACCCTCTCGCGGATAGCTCACATGGCTGAAGAAATCGGCGAGCTTTCCCATCTGGGGAATCTTTTCGAGAGTTGCACCGGGATGTGAGTTCAGCCACGCAAGCCTGAGAAGCAACGCCTCTGTCGTGCCGAAACTCGCATAGTTGATACTTTCATACATACCTCCTGCATCATCGAAAGTTTTAGGTTTCCTCTGAATCTCATCTCCGGCAAAGTCAAACCATTCCGGAAGAGATTCAACCGCCAATTTGGCATACTCCCCGGCCTGAGGCACCTCGTTGGATATTGCAAGACCAAGCAAGGCTCCCATGCCTACACATGATGTCCACCAGTTGTGGCCCATTGAGTTGAGGGAGTGTATACGTGTACCCGGCACGAGCCAGTCCCCGAGAAGAGGTTCCACAGCCAGTCGATAAAGTCCGTCTGCTATCTCCTTGCGTTCCTTCTTAGTAAGATCGTTATAGACAACGTCATATGCCATAGCAAGCTGAAACGAGCGATGTGCCATCTGAAGCTCACTGCGCCATGCAGGATTACGCTGCATCATTTCGGCATCAGCCCACGACTTGATCTTCGACACATTCTGAAGCATATTCTTAATCTTGTCGGAATATTTCTTCTCTCCTGTCAGCTGATAGGCAAGTGCGAGATACTCCATCTTCATCACATCATTGCGCGTGAGATTGGCATCGGCAGTCTCTATTATGCTGCGATACGCCTTGGCCTGCAAAGAGTCTGCTGAAACCCTTTGTTTTGCCGCCTTGACTTTTTCGGGTGTAAAAAGCAAAGAAGGATGCTTGATATCAGCAAATGCATTGGATGCAAAAGCCAAAGAAAGCAATACAGGAATATATATTTTTCTCATTATTATTTCAATTTAAGAGGATAATGCATTGTCACTCATCTATCATCACAGAACTAATAACTAACGACTAAAAGACTAATGACTAAAGACTAAAAGACTAATGACTAACGACTAAAAGACTAATGACTAACGACTAACATCAAAAGTAACATCCTCAACGTGTTCACCTATGAATATACGCGCCATATCGCCCGTCTTATACCATTTCGGTTTTCCCGGCATATCGTCATAGATGAGACGGCCGTTTATACTGAGATCTGTAAAATGGATTCCCTTTACTTTCCGGGTCTCATCATATCCAATTATCAGCGAGAGTTCGGAATTGTCGCCGTCAAATTTCACATTTTTGAAATCAATATTCTCGATAGCCAGACCGGGAGCTCCGCAGTATTTGGTATTGTAGAAAATACGCAGATCAAGAAGACGACCCTGACGAAGACTCTCCACATTGATATTCTCAAATGTGATGTCACGCACGATATTGTTGTCTCCCGCATTTATTGTGAGGGCTCCCTGATAATCAAGCTGAGGTTCTTTCTGGTCAAGAATCTCGATATTGCGATACACCACATTACGGATTGTGTCGGGCGCGGCATCCGGACCTATCTCCTTTGCACTGCCATGAATTCCGATCATGATGGGATGGGCAACATCCGCCCATAGCACGGAATTCTCCATACTTATGTTCTCTGCACCTCCCACGAATCCCTTTCGTGTGGCATAGACCGTGGTGCAGTCGTCGCTTGTACGTGCAAAAACATTCGTGTAATGAACATTGTCGCTGGCAAAGACATTGAAACCGTCTCCCCAGCCATAATAACTCATTACTTTTACATTGTTGATCCTTACGGAATCACTTCCTCCCACTGCACACTGAGTTGTGAAAATACCGTCAACCTCCACATTACGGCCGTTTCTAACATGAACTCCCATTCTCTTCTCGGGATAAATCATCCCTCGTCCGAACAAACGGGCATTACGTGCATCCGTTATCTCGATGACACCATCCACATATGCCCCTCCGGCAACATATACCTCCTCGTTACTTCCGATTGTAAGTACACCGTCAAGTTTATGATAACCGGGTCCGAAATAACGGTGCCCTTTCTTCTTGGCCCATTTTTTTGGATTTGCAGGAGCTTCTGTTTCAAGAGGATTTGCGAAAAGCTGGAGATTATTGAAAATATCACCATTCACTTCCACACTAAGCTGACGCGGACGGTCCAACTGAAAGAGTATTGTGTCTCCTTTTGTTTCGTGAGCTATACCATATGCAAGAGGCCTCACTCTCACACTGTTAATCCCGGCTTTTGAAATCACCCTGACATTTACGGTTTCTGAGAAATCGAAATATGCCATCGATGTATTTCTCACCAAGTGTTTCCCGTCAATCACTTCATCCACCATCACGTTGTATGAGTCCACTCCCACCCATGACCCGCCATTCTGACTTATCTCTACTTTGAATGCGTCGTTGAGTTTTGCTTCTGAAGGGGCAGGATATGTGACGAGCTTCGCAGAAACGCCTGTTGCCGACAACAAAGCCATTGCGAAAAATATATTATTTCTAATTAACATGGTATATGCTGGTTTGAAAAGTTTATATTGGAATTTTGGTTGCCGGAAGCGGTATCACCCGCTTCCGGCATGGCTAAAATATCAGGTTTATAACTGTATCTGCCTTAATAATGGAACCTAAAAACAATCTTTTTATTTAAACTAACCTATGATTTAACCAAATAAGCCCTACCTTATGATTCTTATTCATTACCATCCGGGATTCTGCTTGAGAGCAGGATTCAGACGGATCTGCTCAAGAGGCAGCGGATCAAGGTAGCCTCTCTGGCTCCAGAGGCAGTTGCCGGGAATTGTTGCGATAGGACGACCGTAGTCGATATCATTGGGATCTTCCGACACAAAGCCCCACTGGAGAGGACGTGTGGTGGGATTGAATACCGGCTCTCCGGAGTATTTGATAGAGTTAACCTTGTTGGCAGGATTTCCGTAATATGTGCCGAGGATCTTGCGACCGAGTTTCTGGCCACGGAGATTGATGTGGGCGATACCCCAGCGCTTGAGGTCGTCAAGACGGAAACCCTCTCCATGAAGCTCAACCATACGCTCGCGACGGATCTCCTCAAGCATGTTCATCTTGTGAACCTCATGACGGCCGGTTTCAAAATTAAACCAGTTTGCGTCATATACATTGGCTATGAGAGCGTTTGTAAGAGGAGCTACCCTTGCACGTTTGCGGTTCTTATTGATTGAGAAATCAAGATCGGAATCTGAAATGGCACCGTTTCCAAGCTCGCAGGTGGCCTCTGCGTAGATGCAGTGAACCTCTGCAAGACGGATAATGGGATAGTCGGCAGCATCCGTATTGTCTGCACGTCCTGAACCCTCCGGCATAAACTTGCGTGATCCATAACCGTTATGAGTTGAATTCAGGTCAATAATGGGATTATAGACAACCAGCTTGCTTGAGTTCGCAGGATCTGAAGAATCATAGTGGTCATTAGATGCCGGGAAGACAGCCTCTGGATATTTCAGACCGGATGCAGTGCGGGGCACCCAGTGCTCACCGTCGCAGCAGAACACCGGACGGTCAGGAAGATAAGTCACACTGATGAAACGCATGTCGCGGTTCTGGAACTCACCCATATATGTGTCATAACCACCGAATTCAGGATTGTAATATGCATCGTCAAGACTTCCTGATGTGCTCAGATAGATAGGAAGACCGTTTGAACATACATATGATTCACCGAGGTAGGCACTGATGTTGGAAGCCTGCCATGTGGCCACTTTATGAGCATTGTTCACACCTGAACGTTTCAGTGTATAGTCATAAGGATTGCAGAGAATAAACTCTTTGTTGGCAGCCTTGCCTACACCCATATGGTTAGAAACGTTGCCGTCGCCATCGTCAAGGTTGAAGAGTGAATAATAGCTGAGTTCCTCGCAAGCATCGAAAAGTTCGAATGTGCCTGTCATAGCCTCCTGAATAACAGCCTTCGACATATCCTGAGCAATCTTAAGCATATCGTTGACTGAGGGATAACCTTCTGGCTTCACAGTTCCTGCACCGTTTGACTCGCCGTTGCCGTCAAGATCAAAACCGATTCCGGGCACATATTTCTCCCAGGTCGCCTCATAAAGGGCAACTCTTGAAAGGAATGCCTGTGCAGCCTCCCTTGTGAGACGGCCACGGTTGTCAAGACCCGGCATGGTGCTTCTTTTGGGGAGAAGATTCACAGCTTTCTGAAGATCGCTCAGCACAAGATTCATCACTTCATAACGGCTGTTGCGTGCTCCGAAGAGAACCGGATCGTTGGTGTCTAGAACATGATCCACAATAGGCACTCCGCCAAACATCTTCATAAGATGGAAATGTTCCCACGCACGGAAGAAATATGCAGTTCCGACTGAGGCAGCAATCTCATCCTGATTGCCGTAGGCAGCCGCCTTTTCAAGAAGGATGTTTATTGTACGGAGACGCTCATAGGGTCTTTTCCAGTTGTCTGTGCTCTGGGGAGCGCTGCCACCGCCGTTACCACCGATTCCGGAAACGTCGAGATTTCCGTCGTAGTTGGCGCTCTTCCAATCGGGGAAAGCATAAAGCGCGAGTGCTGCCTGTTCGAACTGGGCGGGATTCTTGAACATGATCGCGTCCGTGCCCTGGTCAAGAGGTTCCTTGTCAAGGAAGTCGGAGCAGGATGTCATGGCCAGTCCCATTGTCAGGAATGGTAGTATATATTTGTTGAGTTTCATTTCTTAAATAAATTGAGGATTGTTAGAATTCAAGTTCCACACCGAAGTTGAGAAGACGGCAGAGCGGGAAAATATTGTTTGATCCCTCACCGTATTCAGGGTCATAACCGTCTTTGATCTTGGTCCACTCCCAGAGGTCATCACCGGAGAAGTATACACGGAATTTTTCGATACCTACTTTATTGGTGAGAGTGCGGGGGAAGGTATAACCTACAACAAGATTCTTCAGACGGATGTAGCGGTTATTCTGAACGGAGACATCACTGTTGTCATAGTTGAAAGCATTGAAAGCTCCGTCACGCGACATAACTGCGTAATGGTTAGTGGGGTTCTCTGGAGTCCATGTCTGTCCGAGCGATGTGTTGTTCTGAAGTGACCAGTTTGTTGCGAAGGGAGCACGAAGGTTGCCGCTACGCATCACCATCTGTTTGCCTACACCCTGGAAGAAAATATTGAAATCGATTCCTTTCCAGTTAAGACCACCTTTGATACCGAATGAGATACGGGGTGCGGTATCACCTGCATAATAGATATCCTTCTCTGTGATGGCGCCGTCACCGTCGATATCCACGCGCTTTCTTGCACCGGGACGAAGACGGTTGGTTCCTGTCTCTGAGGGTGCGGGGAGCACATTGCCTGACTTAGGACCGGTGTGGTCTGCATTCCAGTAATACATCTCATAATATGCATCAACCTCTTCCTGATTCTGGAACAGACCGTCGGTCTGATATACGTAGATGGCATTGAGAGGCTTGCCGATAAGACGGTTTCTGTTAATACCGGGGTGAGGGATATTCTCATTGCTGGTAAGCTCATTGAGCTTGGTCCATGCGTCTGAGATCTGGAATCCTACATTATACTGCACCTGATCTATCTGATCTCTCCAGTTTACTTCCACTTCCCAACCTTTGGTAGTAAGCTTACCATTATTGGTCTTAGGAGCGGTAGCACCGAGAAGCTGAGGATAGACAACGTCGATAAACATACCGTCGTTGGTCTTCTGGAACCAGTCGAACGATGCACGAAGACGATTGCTGAAGAAGCCGAAGTCAATACCTACGTCATGAGTATAAAGGGTTTCCCAGGTACGGTTTGCTGATCGCATACCGTTAATCCACATTGATGTAAGATTGCTTCCGCCAAGATATACACTTCCGGTCTTGATTGTGGAGAACGACTCATAGTTGCCGATACCGTTCACAGATCCGGTCTTACCGAAATTGTAACGGACTTTACCGAAGTTCATCCATTCGTCGATATTCAGATTGCGGAAGAAGTTCTCGTTGGTGAATACCCAGCCGCCTGACACTGAATAGAAGTCTTTCCAGCGGTTCTCGGGAGTAAGTTTCGATGAACCGTCATGACGCCAGAGGAAGCTGAGAAGATATGTGTCGTTGAAAGCGTAGCGGAGATCGGCTACATAAGAGAGGAAACTCCAGGAGCTGGAACCACCCTCGGCAGCATTGTTGTCACCACCCTGGAACACATTAAGATCGCTGAGACCTGATCCCGGATAAAGTTCACCTTTGTAACGTCCGGCCTTGATGCGCTTGTAGTCTTCGTTCTCACCTGTGATACCGAACATGGCGTCAACCTGATGTTTCTCGGCAAAAAGTCTGTTATAATTGGCAAACGCACCGATAGTATAGCTTGTCCACTCCTTGTTCTCCTGTTCCAGTTTTGCAGGTGAGTTCTGGGTGGCTGATGTCTGATTGCCGACCCAGTCATAGAATTTAACTTCAAGGTTCTCGGCAGTCACTTCCGAACGTACACTCTTGTAAGCGGCGGTACCTGAAATTGAAAGACCTTTGACCCATTTGTTGAAATCAAAAGTGATCTTACCGTTGGCTCTCAGAGTGCTCCATTTAGTCTTGGTCTCACCTGCCTGAGTGAACCATCCATAAGGGTTACGGTTATTTGAGAAAGTATCATAAGCGTCACCGTTCTCATTGGTTATCGCCCAGAACCACATATCTTGCCAGCCGCGGCCTATACCCTGTGAAGGGGTCGTGATGTCTCGTTTCTCATAAGACATGCCTGTCTCGATCTTGAAGAAATCAGTAGGCTTGTAGTCCATATTCACGCGGGCGCCGTATTTCTTCTCACCGTCTTCAGCCACTTTAAGCTGTGACTGGGCATCCGAATAGTTAAGTGCCGCGAAATAGTTGAACTTGTCATCACCTCCTGAAACAGAGATGTTGTGCTTCCAGGTGTCAGCCTGTCCGTAAAGGAAGTCAAGCAGATAGTTGCCCGGTTGCCATGAATCTATGAAATTACCTCTTTTAAGGAAGAATGGTTTGCCTGCTTTAAGAGCATTGAAGAGGCCTTCTCCAACCACTGTCTCTCCTTTGGTTTCCCATTCACCGGTTGTGGCGTTTTTCTCAACAGGTATGCCTCCGAATGAGTTGAAGATCCACCAGTTGATGCGGTTGTGGATTTCCTGGGGATCAGTGATGCCCGGGTTCAGAGCCTCGGTGTCACGATACTGAGCCTCATAGAACATATCAAGCCACTCATTATTATTGGTGATAGGAAGCTGTATACCATCGATGGTATGGCTGTATGATCCAGAATAGCTTACTCTTGCTTTTCCTGCCTTGCCACGCTTTGTCGTAACGAGAATTACACCGTTGGCAGAACGTGCACCGTAGATAGCTGCTGATGCGTCCTTAAGAACAGAAATATTCTCAATTACTGCACCATCCATCTGGTTAAGCTCATCCATAGATGCTGCCTGACCGTCAATAAGGATAAGAGGGCTGTTATCTCCGTTCATTGAGCTGGCACCACGGATCTGGAAAGCGGCACCCTCACTACCCGGACGGCTTGATGATCTTGTTACCGTAAGACCGGCAATCTCACCCTGAAGTGCGGTCGCTGTATTGGTCACACCACGGCTCTTATAAACCTGATCACCCTTGATCTGGGAGATAGCTCCGGTCAACGATTCCTTTTTCTGTGTGCCGTAACCTACCACCACAATCTCATCAAGTGATTCTGAAGAGGGCTCGAGTGTGATCTGGAGATTTGTCTGTCCGTTCACGTCCACCTTCTTTGTCTTATAGCCGATATATGAAACCACAATCTGCTTCACACCGGCTGCACGAAGCTGGAAATTACCCTCAATATCCGTGGCTGTGCCCTGGGCCTCGTTGCCTACGGGACGTACGGTGGCGCCGATAAGGGGCTCCCCTGTCTCATCCACAACCGTACCCTTGATTGTAGCACCCTGGGTCTGTGTGGTTTGAGCCACAGCAGTGCCTGTCATTGCCGGGATAGTAAGCCCGAACAATGTGCTAAGAAAAATCGATTTTATATACATGGTTTAGTTAGTTTTGTCTGTTGTTATTCTGCCGGAGTATAGGCATTGAATTCGGATACCATTACGAAGTTACCACCCTTGTCTGATTCCGCATAATATACTTTGATATAGCGTGATTTCTCAGGAGTGGGCATTCCGAAGAGCTGATGGGCATCTGAATTCCTGTCAAATGGATTCCAGCCCTGGTTTGTCCATTTCCAGTCATCGGGGTTCGTGCCGTTTGCAGCGGAAGCGGAGCAGGTATAGATGGTCTGTCCTATATTGGTGCCGTTATTTCCGGAACGACGGCGGATTGTGACGTTTGACACAACATGTTCCTCGCCCATATCTACTATGAAGAAGTGAGGATAGCTTGATGCCTGTTTCCAGGCTGTATGCCAGAACGTTCCCTCGTTTCCGTCAAGCATTGCGACTACTCGGCCTCTCGGATATCCACCTTCACCTCCGGCTTCCTGTGAGCTATAGCCGGCCTGTGCATCATAGTTGTCAGCGAATCCGGGGAATGTCCACTTGCTTCTGTCAATGGCAACTACCTTCTTGGTGCCACACTCGGTCTTAACAGGCTGTGCGGAGTTTCCCTCAACATCCTGGGCTGTAAGCTCGAGAACAGCGTCATCTCCGTTGATAAACTCGTTGTTGGAAACTGTAAGAGCCACAAAATTTTTAGATGTGGTGTTGCCTTTTGCCGTAAACGAAGCCTGACCGGATTTTGACGCATCTGACTTTAGACTGTATTTCACAGATACAATCACATCGGCATCTGTCTCGTTCTTATATGCAACATCAATGCCGCCATATGCAGGCTGCGCGCTCAATGAATTGGCTACAGCAAGGAATGCGGGAGCTCCGGGAGTTGCGGAATAAACAACGGCTCCATTATTATTTCCTCTTACTGAACAGGAATAGATCTTAAACTCAACAGGCTCGACGCTTGCAAATCCCTGGATTGTAGCTCTCATGATTCCATTTTCATCGGCCCTCTCCTTTGAATACATCTTTTTAGTCAATTCTCCCTTACTATTGGTGTATTCGATTTTTGAATACATAAAGCTTGGATCGGTCGGAATTTTCCATTCGAGTCTCACCTCACCGGGACCTTCCGTGTATTTCACGTCTGACACCTGTGCTGGAGCGGCGTCATTGATCTCAATACGCCCTTCTGACTCGTCCCCGCAGGAAACCGAGACAGCTCCGACACCGATTGCCAATGCATACACGGCAACGTTTCTAATGTTTCGGATTTGTTTCATGATAATTAATTTAGTTTGTATAGTTGATGATTGGTTTATGTTTCTTAATCTTGGAATATTCCTGAGTTACTAAATATAGTTTTCCGAGTTATTCATGATGGAGTTTTTCGATTTCAATATTCTTTGATCTAATTTAAATCCACTCCGGATCTAAACTCTATGTCGCAAAATTATATTCGATTTACTGCTTGGTCAAGAATGTGAACTAATATTAAATCCCATTAATTATGGGAAAAGCATTCCCACTGTGTTTACATTAATTATCAATTATTTACCAAAAATAAAAAAGAGTGCCAAAAAAATTGGCACTCTCGTTTTTCACTTGTTTTAACAAGTTTTTTATTCAATTTTCATCTTGAAAAAGCTCTGGAAGCTCAGTTTGTTTTTCCATTATGACGCACATAGGGTTTGGGATTTTCTTTCCAGTATTTCTCGAGTCTGTCGGCCTCCTCATTTGTGATTCTTACAACAGCTCCATGCTTAGGTGCAGTGAAGTTTGTGGTCTTCATCACACCTTCATTGAAATGCCCGAGGTTTTTAACGGTCTGGAAATCCGAAGTCTCCACGAATCCGAAATTATGGGGATTGATGCTATAGATGTCATACATCAGAACCCACTTATCCTCTCCTATTCTCTTGAAAACGGTCGGAGCCTCACATGCAGCGGGTTCGAAATCATACCATTTATGAGTGAACTGCCAGGGCCCGGTAGGTCTGTCGGAAATGGCTTTCATGATGCCGGGACCTCCATCGGCATGAGCCACATAAAAGAGATGATACTTGCCGTCAGGGCCAAGTGTCATGTCGCCGTCAATTGCCGAGGAATGCTTGTCGGGATATTCGAACAATGGCACAGGAAGAGATTCTATCCTGTCAAAGTCGTCATTTACATATACGTAGTAGAGTTTGTTCCTCTCGTTGCCGAACCGCATGGTGTAATAGATCATAAGTTTTCCTGCTTCCGGATCATAGATGGTTTCGGGCGCCCAGGCACAACCGATCTCATCCATTCCCTTTGAAAGAGTATCGAATCTCACGTTAGTGCGTTTCCAGTCAAGAAGATCCCATGATTTCATGAGCACAAGAGCTCTGTTGTTGCCCCATCCATAATCTTTCCCTTCACGTTCCCACTCCGTATCCGAGAAACCGTCACGCTTTGCAAAGACATGAAGGTCTGTCATTGCCATATAGAACGCTCCGTCGGGCCCGCGATAGATATGAGGATCACGTATTCCTTTCTGCAAAGCTATAGTGTCTCCGTTTATTACCGGATCTCCATTGTTCAGGGCTGTGAATGTATAGCCGTCACGGCTGAGAGCCATATAGAGTCCGTGGGTCTCATCCCTGTGGCAAACCATAAGATATGCTCCAAGCTCATCCTCTGCCGGGACATTATCCTTATATCCGAACATAAGAAATTCCGAGCTTCCCTTACCGGTTACGGTTAGTGCCGGACGCAAAGCATAAAATCCTCCATGGTTGTTATGATGCATTTCTCCCACATCAATCCCCTTTCTTAGAGTCTCCCAATTCTCGCCATCTTTGCTGACATCAACCGTCAGTCTGTTTCCTCGATTTATAAGCTTTACAAAGAATCTCCTGCCGATTTTATTAGACAATACTTCCCTTTTACCGGCATCTGTGTAAAGATAGAAATGTTTTCCGTCACTTGTCAGTCCAGCGTATGCCTTGTCGCTATAATAAAGGAGAAGACCCGCTGTGCTTCCTTTACCGACCGTAACCTCAGTCTCTACCGAATAATTGCGATGCTCGGGAGTGACAAGCATGAGGCGTCCGCTCACAATATCTTTTCCCTTCCCTTTCACCTTTACTGAATTTCCGGTAAAACCAAGGGAGTCATTACCGTTTTCGCCCCAGAGTGTCCACTGCAGACCGAGAGAATTGCCGGAGAAATCGTCTGAAAGCTCCATTCCATGTTTGATTCCGGAATCTACAGAGGGATAATCGGCATTGTCAACAGCATAAAACCACCCGTCAGGACTCCATTTAATAGGCTCGATAAGTGTGCTTCTGCCAAGTGTGTGATATCCGTTGCGGTAAGCATGATAAACCACCCACCAGTTCCCGTCTGTGTCATCTATGATGGTGCCATGTCCTTTCGACCACCATTCATCATCAGCAGTATATGTATGAACTATCGGGTTGTACGGAGAATTCTCCCAGGGTCCATCGATATTTTCCGAACGAGCAGACACCACCATATGGCTTGTGGCAGGACCTGCCGTACCACCCTCAGCCGATGTAAGATAATAGTAACCGTTATGGTAAGTGAGCTTTGGAGATTCGAGATACATACCCTCTGTCTCCCATTGCTTCGGATAATTCCAACCGTCATAAACTTTTCTCTTCTCCCCTTTTGTGGAAAGGCCATCGGAGCTGAGCTCTATCACTTCGCCTTGATTGACATAAAGATAACGGCGGCCATCCTTGCCTGCAATATGTCCGGGATCGATCCCCTCCACCTTTAAATCCACAGGGTTGCTCCAAGGCCCCCTGATATCATCAGCCCAGGAAACCCAGTTCGTGCCGTTTGAAGGATAATACAGATAGAACCTTCCCTCATGTTTTACAAGATCAGGAGCCATTGCATAACCTTCGAATTCCGGAAGTGCTCGGCACACAGGCTCCCAGTCCCTGAGATTTGTGGAATGCCAGATCAGGAAACCGGGGGTGTATCTGAACGGAGAATGAGTCATGTAATAATCCTTGCCGTCACGCACGATTGTCGGGTCAGGATAATCTCCCACAAGCAACACCTGAGGGAAATGCTCGGCACGGACTGTCAGAAAGCCTGTAATGAGCAAAAGGGCTATAAGAATTCTTTTCATTTAATGATGTTTAGGATATATGATTATTCAGAATCGGAAATCGAAATGCCTTTTGTCTGGCAATATTCGAGTGGAGTCATGCCAACAATACTTTTGAATACTCTGTAGAATGTGGTCTTGCTTCCGAATCCACACTTCTCTGAAAGAGCATTCAGAGTGAGGCGCGAAAGTTGCCCCTCCTCTATACAACGTTTCACTTCGTTAACTCTGTATGTATTCACGAAAGTTGCCCAATTGACCGACATTCTGACATTCAGAAGTTTTGACAGTTCCACGCCGGTTGTCTCAAGATCCTCCGCAACCTGATTGATTCCAAGCTTCACGTTTGTGTAGGGACGCTTCTCCTCCATGTAAAGCAGCAGTCTGTCAAGAAGTTCCTCATGTTCAGGTTTGCTTTCAAGTTTCTTTTTGGTGCTCTCCTTTGAATCATTCACTGTGGCGAAAATCTTCCTTTCGTGACGTATACGCATCTGAAGCTTCCATATTCTGTATGAAAAGAAACCCACTACAATAGCTATGGCGAGAATCATTGCCACTATGGTTATAATCCAGATATAGGAACGGTTAACTTTGACTTTCAGACGGGAGGATTGACCGGTGTCTACGTTTCGCACTTCAAGCACATAATCGCCTGCACCAAGGTTACGGTAGACAATTTCGTTTGAACCGGTAAGTTTTCTCCAGTCATTGTCATAGCCCTCAAGACGGTATTCAAACGAGTTAGTATAAGGGAGAGTATAATCCATAGGACTCACCCTGAAAGATACCATCGCCGTATTTGCAGGTATCTCAAATCCGTCTTTCCATTCTATCTCCATGATATCTGTCTGGATATCGTCTGCCTCACATGACACGATCACCGGTGCTATATCACCTTTATATGTTTCCTCGGAATCTCTCACCGAAGCATAGGCAAGTCCCCCCTCGCTTGTGAAATAGATGACACTGTCCGGTGAAATCAGGCTGTTGAAATTGAATGGCATGGAGGGAAGACCATCCTGTCGCTGATATTTCTGCAAAACACTGTCTCTTAAGGAATATTTCACGATTTCCCGGTCTGTGGCTATCCAATAGATTCCATCTCCCACCTCTTTCACACTCTTCGGTTTATTTCCGTTAAGCCAGCTTGAGGCATCAAAATGTTTTATTACTTTCAGCGAACTGTCTACAATTGACAGACTTGCGGAGCCACAGATGAAAGTATTGCCTGAATTGTCATTGTAAAGATACTGGATATGGTCGCGACCCGGAATCTCAATATTATCTACTGAACTTCGTCCTGTTTTAGTGTCATATAACACCAGTCCGAATTTTGTTCCTATCCATAATCTCCGGTTATGGTCAAGACAGACTCTTCTGACTATAGATGTTGGAAGGGATGAATTCTCTTTTGTGTAATGTGCAAGCACTTCTCCGCTGACTGTTGTGTGAAACAGGCCTTCCTGTGTCGCTACCCACATATTCTCATCGTCATCAGCCACAAACTGGAATACACATCCATATCTGAAAAGGTCATTGTCAGATATATCTTCAAGAATAAGTTTATCTCTGTTGAATCTTGATATGCCTCCTCCATAGGTACCGACAAGCACCTCTTTTCCGATCTTTGCTATGAAGGTGATTATATCTGATCTCAGTCCCGGCGACTTCATACCTATTGAATAAAAGTTGCGTATGTCTCTGGTATCATCGAAATAATACAAACCCTCTCTCGTGCCGATCAATTTAGCACCGTCAGGATAAAGATAAAAAGAAGCGACCCTATGATCAGCAGAATTAAACGGACCGCTGCTGTAGATCAAGAACTTGTCTTTTGAACGGGGAGAATAGCTGATCCCACCGAACTGTGTGCCTGTCCAGTACAGGCCGTCATCATACAGGAATGCAGTTATTGTATTTGATTTCAATCCTCCGTTGGGGCTTTGGCCCACAGTAAGATTACCCAAATACTTCCCGGTTGTGTCAACCATTCTCAGTCCCCTGCCGTTTGTACCCACATAAAGAATGTTGCCATGACACTCAACTGTCTGTATCAGATTATGGTTAAAACCCTCTATCTCGCTGAACGAATGTCTCTTGATATCATATCTAAACAATCCTTTGTTGAAACCTCCGAGATAAACGGTATCGTTCTTTATGGTCACACACATGAAATGATTCCCTTTCTCCATCTCCTCAGGCATCTTGAAGAGCATGGTTCTCCCTGACTTCAGATCAAGATGAACCACACCATCGGCTGTCGACATCCAGTAATTCAACGAGTCCTGTCGGGCTATTCCAGTAATGTCATTGGAAGACGACTGACCGTTTCCTACAACTGCTTTTTCTATTTTCCCCTCTTTTAGAATATAGATGCCGATATCAGTGGCTATGACAAATTTATCTGCAGAAACTCTCTCAATTTTCCTGACATGAGCTATAGGAAATTTATCCACCGGTTTGAGGGCATGAGTTTTTCGATTGAATTCATACAGACTCGAAACAGTTCCTATCAGCAAATTATAGTCATCTTTCTCCTCTATTGCGCATATTTCCTGATTCCAGGTTGTTGCGTATGTCTTGACCGTAGTTCCGTCAAATCGTGACAGACCCTTTTCTGTGCCGAACCATAAGAATCCGTTCCTGTCCTTGTGAATGGACAGCACTGCATTGGAGGGCAGACCGTCATCTACCGTGAGGGTATGAAAGAATGGTGCCGGATTTTTGTAATCGGCGCCATATAGCGGAAATAGGCTTAACAATACTGCAAGACCTATGAGTAAACATGATATCAGTTCCTTCATTCTATTCAAGATGTTAGTTAGTCGGTAGTTCTCCCTCCTGAATAATATTAGACCATCAAGTTAGATATCCCTAATTCGGGTATAACAACCGGAATTTATCTGCACCGGCCATGGAGAAATTCCATACTTCTGAAAAGTTTTGTAAAGTTATAAAAAAATACATTTCACAAAGATACACCTGCGTTTCAAAAACGATTCTCGATAAAAAATTACTAAAAAATTTATCGGAGATAAATATGAATTAATGTTGATTATTAATCAAAAATATCAGTATTTCCCTTCAGTATCAAAAAAAACGGCACTCTAAAAATATTATATATCACATTATTATTAAAGACAATAACACAATTGGACCATATACCAATATTTTTGGGATATCTTAAGATGCAGACTGTGGCTGAGACTTCTGATTTAACAATAACTTTGCAGATAATCACAACCAACAACTTAAAATGGATAATGATAATATAATTCCAGATTCAAATAATTCAGATAACAGTAAATCTGAATTGAAAGAGCATGACAGGATTTTTCTTGACAGATTCTCAAACCTTGTAGACAATAATCTGCAAACACCATCTTTTGACATCGGTGACATTGAGGAAGCTATGAATACAAGTCATTCCACTCTTTACAGAAAGGTGAAACGGCTCACCGGAATGACAACCCGTGATTACATTAAAACGAGGAGGCTTATCCATAGCTTAAAGATGATTAACGACGGCTATAAAATTAAAGAAGCATCTTTTGGAAGTGGATTTAAAAGTTCACGTTATTTCAGGATGTGTTTTCTCGAACAATTCGGCATGCTCCCTTCTGAATATATAAGAAAGAATATAAAGAATAAATAGCAAATACTTTATTACGCTCCATTTTTAAGAAATTTTCCGGGTCTGACAGATGGCATCAGTTTCTTCAGATCCAGAGAAAGGCAGGTCATGATTTCCATAATAATGAAATCTTTTGTAACTTTGCATACCGATTAACCGATCAACGTCATGACGGCCTCCTGTGCGTCGCTTTTTAGCAGGATTGCCTTATCTAAATCAACTACAGGTAATTGATTCAAAAAAATGGAATTGCTTCATAAGCTGCGAAAACTTACATCTATGCCCACATTTAATGTGCTGCTCGCTTTGAGTGCAGCGCATTGTCTTAATGATCTTCTGCAATCTGTCGTTACGGCTGTATATCCAATGCTCAAGGCAGATCTTAATCTGAATTTCGCACAGATAGGACTGATTACTCTCGTCTACCAGCTTGCCGCCTCAATTTTCCAGCCGGTCGTGGGGTATGCATTCGACCGTCGCCCCTTCGTCTGGAGTCTGCCAGCCGGTATGTGCTCAACAACAATCGGAATTATCCTTTTCTCTTACTGCAATACACTTCCGGGCATTCTGCTTGCCGTGTTCATGGTTGGACTCGGTTCGGCCACCCTTCACCCGGAAGCCTCGAGAATCACATCACTCGCCGGTCACCAGCGCCGTGGATTCGCTCAATCTGTATTTCAGGTCGGCGGCAACTTCGGAGGCTCTGTCGGACCCCTCCTTGTGGCATTGATAGTAGCTCCCCATAATCGACATTATGTGTTATGGTTTCTGGTTGTTTCAACCCTTTGTTTCATGGCAATGCATCCTATATGCAAATGGTATAAAGGATATTTGAAAGAACTGCGCAGCCAGGAAAAGAAGGAGGAGCTTCATGCAAAACTCCCTCTTTCCATAGGAATGACGTGGTTTGCAATCGCTGTTATCGTAGTGCTTATATTCTCGAAATATATCTACATGGCGAGTCTTACCAGCTATTACACATTTTATCTGATAGATAAATTCGGCATTTCTGTATCACAGTCTCAGATATTTCTTTTCATTTTCCTTGTCTCCTCTGCTGCCGGAACTCTTGTCGGCGGACCCATAGGCGACAGATACGGACGCAAGCTCGTGATTTGGGTATCAATCCTCGGCACTGCACCGTTCAGCCTTTTCATGCCCTATGTTTCGCTTCCCATGACTGCAGTCCTCAGTTTCTGCTCCGGATTCATTCTCTCATCGGCGTTCCCGGCCATTCTGCTTTATGCTCAGGAACTCCTTCCTACAAAACTCGGAATGATCTCCGGACTTTTCTTCGGATTCGCTTTCGGAGTGGGAGGTATAGCATCTGCCGTGCTTGGTGATTATGCCGATATATATGGCATTGAGGCTGTTTATAAATTCTGTGCCTATACCCCCCTACTCGGCATTGTGGCTGCCTTCCTTCCCAATCTCAAGAAACGAACTACCTGAAGAATAAGCATTAGCTAAAGAATCAAGGATTCCGGGAACCATTCTATGGCAATCGGAATCCTTGATTTTATATTTCTTGGTTATCCACTATATAATTCCGGGGAAACCTGACATCAATTATAGTCTGTCATTCTTCAAGATGAAGCGTTTCAATGAATCGCTTCACTGTAGCAGGATCCCCCGTATATTTTCCATGGTCCTCACTCAGTTTGCATGTGCTGCTATAGAAAGGCCAGGATTCAGTAATCTTCACCTCAATAAGCTTTACGACAATGTTCATAGGCTTGACTTCGGCGAAATCATTGGTGAAATGTGTTCCTATACCATAAGAAGGCAGACATTTCCCTTCGGCCTTCTTCTGTATCTCTATCGCTTTGTCAACATTAAGACCATTACTGAACACCACCTGCTTAGTACGGGGATCTATATTCAGGCTCCTGTATTTATTTACAATCAGATCTAACTGTTCGAAGTTGTCTCCGCTGTCAACTCTCAGGCCCTTGAACATATTGGCATAGTCTTCTGAAAAATTCAGACTGAATATACGCCAGCCGTATGTGTCATAAAGGAAGGTTCCGAGAGCTCCGCGATATGTGCTCGACCACGTCTTCATGGCAAGATAGTTTGCCATCAACGGACCATACATTCCGGCTATGGCACATATAAGTTCGTGGGCCATTGTTCCGGTAGGTGTAAGATCATATTTCATGGCAAAATATACATTGCTTGTCCCGGTGAGATGGCCCGGGCCGTTGCTGTTGCGCTCGCAGTCGCTCAACGCTCTCACTACAGTGTCCTGAGCTTTGAATGAGGCTCTTCTCCGCGTGCCGAAATCACTGAACAGACACCCTGCTTCTATCAGACGGACTCCCTTTCCGTAAGTATGTCTGTAATATGCGTCATAGTCAAAATACCTGTCCTCCCCGGTCATCATATAATATAGCTCGCTGATTATGGCGAGGACTTTCACCTCAAGAAGTATGGTGTTGCTCCAGCAACCCTCGAATTCAACCTCAAGATGACCCTCAGAGTCCTGATTGACACGCACCCACCGGCTGTCATATCTGAAACCCTTCAGAAAGCTATAGAACCATACCGGGATGTAGCGGCATTTACGCTTCATAAACTCGATCTCCTCATCAGTGATCACCACGTTCTCGAGCATCTTTATCTGCCGGCGCAGTTCATCTGCGAATCCGGGAGGATAGACAGTGTTGTTGCGGTCGTTGAACCGATATTTAACCTGTGTGCGCGGATAATTCTCTATCACGGCACAACACATGGTAAACTTATAGAGGTCATCGTCTGTAAAGTGGGTAATGATCTGTCGCATAAACTTCTGTTTTTATAGTCAATATAACAATCAATCCACCTCTTTGGCTCACTGAACCCGCAATAATCCTGTGCTCTCATCTCCCGCTGACATAATGAAAGGGAACCTTGGGCGCAATTGCCTAAACTCCTGTCCGCTCAGAATATTGAACTTGAGATCCTGGTCGTGAATCTTTCAAGTGTCTCTATTCCTATAAGGGAATTGCCATGACTGTCGAGCTCGGGACCCCACACGGCGATTGAAAGTTCCTCCGGGAGATAAGCGACAATGCCGCCCCCTACTCCACTTTTTCCGGGAAGACCGACACGGAAAGCGAAATCGCCGGACTCATCATAAAATCCGCATGTAGCCATTACAGCCCCGAGACGTTTGGCCTGACTCTCTGTAAGTATGCGCTCTCCGTTGATCGGGTTCTCACCACGGTTGGCAAGGAACAGGAAGGAGTTGGCAAGATCCGAACAGCTCATGGCTATTGAACACTGATGGCAATAAATATCGATGAGACTCTCTACATCATTATGGATATTTCCAAAGCTCTTCATGAAATATGCAAGTGCCATATTGCGGTTGGAATTCAGTCGCTCCGACTGAGCCACACGCGAGTCATAGTAAATATCATCACTGCCGCAAAGACTTCTCACGAAGTCAAGTATAGCCTCCTTGGGGCGTGGATAGAGATCCATAAGTCTGTCGGTTATCACCAGCGCACCGGCATTTATGAAAGGATTGCGTGGTATCCCCTTCTCATATTCAAGCTGCACGAGTGAATTGAAAGGATTTCCTGAAGGCTCCCTGCCAACAGATCTGAAGATCTCCTCTCCGAGATGACGCATCACCATGGCGAATGTAAACACCTTCGAAATGCTCTGGATTGAGAAATTAGTGCGTGCATCACCCTTGAGCACAGTGCCTCCGTCAAGCATTCTTACAGCTATGCCGAACTGCTCGGGATTCACCTCGGCAAGAGCGGGGATATAATCCGCTACTTTGCCACGGCCCTGAAACGGGAGAACCTCATCATAAATCCTGTCTATCACCCCCTTGCAGAAGTCTGTTGTAATATGTTCCTTCATCAGTTTTACTTTTCTCTATGCATGATTATCATGATTTCACGATGCAAATGTAATAAATTAACGTGAATTGTGATTTCCGTTCAGTTAAACCTTTTTTCATTTTTTCAATTATATTGGATAGAATTATTCATCAAAAAAGGAATCAATGACCGAAACAATTAATAGTCAGAACAAATTGCAAAAAGTGACCGCCATGTCTCTGCTTGTGGCACTCGGCATTGTCTTCGGAGACATCGGCACTTCGCCTTTATATGTAATGAAGGCGATCATCGGGGTAAATCCTCAATTCAGTGCTGAATATGTGATCGGTGCAGTGTCTTGCGTTATCTGGACCCTTACTCTGCAGACTTCTCTGAAATATGTGATCATAGCGCTACGGGCCGACAATAAAGGAGAAGGAGGAATATTGGCCCTTTATGCCCTTATCAAAAAGAGATCTCCCCGCTGGCTGTTCATTTTCGCAGCCCTGGGAGCAAGTGCTCTCATCGCTGATGGAGTAATCACCCCTGCCATTACCGTAACTTCTGCCATAGAGGGACTAAAAACCATAAATCCATCCACAAACGTTGTGCCGATTGTCATTCTGATAATCGCAGCCATCTCTGTGGTGCAACAGTTCGGGACTTCTTCAATAGGCAAGGGATTCGGACCATTCATGCTCCTATGGTTTCTGATGCTTGGAATTCTCGGGGTCATGAATATTCATTGTGACCTATCTATTCTCAAGGCGTTCAATCCATGGTGGGCAATAAAACTTCTTATGTCATCTCCAGAATGGTTTCTCATCCTCGGTGCCGTATTTCTCTGCACAACCGGAGCGGAGGCTCTCTATTCCGATCTCGGACACTGCGGACGAAAGAATATTGAATACACCTGGATTTTCGTAAAAATTATGCTGATACTCAATTATCTCGGTCAGGGTGCATGGATATTGTCTGAAGGTGACGGCAATATCCCGTCGGGTGTGAACCCGTTCTATGCCATTATTCCACATAAGATTCTGATTTTAGGGGTGATAATGTCAACCGGAGCTGCCATAATCGCAAGTCAGGCTCTTTTGAGCGGAGCATTCACCATTTTCAGCGAGGCTATGAATCTTGATCTCTCTCCGAAGTTCCGCATAAAATATCCCACTCGTCTCAAGGGACAGCTTTACATACCGTCCATAAACTGGTCGCTGTTTCTCGGCTGCATCCTTACGGTATTGATATTCCGTGATTCTGCGGGAATGGAGGCGGCATACGGACTTGCCATTACCATCACAATGTTGATGACTACCTTCCTGCTTGTATTCTTCATGCATATCCGAAAAATAAATCCAATCATAATCGCCTGTTTCGGAGTGACATTCATTTCACTGGAAGGTCTGTTTTTCGTTGCCAACATGTCGAAGTTCCTGCATGGAGGATGGTACACTCTCACTTTGGCGGGAGTGATATGTGCGGTAATGATAATATGGTATAAAGCCTCGAAAATCAGAAGCAGCTACATCGATTATTCTTCAATCAGAGATTCTCTTCCTCTAATTTCGGATATACGTAAGGACAGCACAATCCCGCTCTATGCTTCCAATCTTATTTATCTCAGCAAGTCTCCCGAGTTAGAACTCGTGGAAAACAAACTGCTCTATTCGATAGTGAATAAGGGTCCGAAGCGAGCTGAACACTACTGGATAATGCATATCGTGCGATGTGATGATCCCGACACGCTTGCCTATTCCTACGAATCACTCATCCCCGATGCTGTAATCTGCGTGAAACTAATGATAGGGTTCCGCATACAGCCCCGAATCGGAACCTATCTCCGACAGATTGTGGAGGATATGACCGCCAAAGGGGAACTAAGACTGATTAGTCCGCATCCTTCGCTGTCAAAGCGCAATATTCCTGGCAATTTCCGCTTTGTAATGATCCATAGGGTTTTCTCACCTGAAAGCAACTGTAAACTTAAGGAAACCATCGTGATGCTTCTGCACTCGATAATCAAGAAAGTAGGTGTTTCCGATGAGACTGCCTATGGTCTTGACACAAGCATTGTGGATGTAGAGACAGTGCCGCTTATCATCAACAATATGCCTGCACGAAGAATAGTAAATATCAACCGATAATATAATTGACTGAAAGGGCAACGACACGTGTTGTATCGCTGCCCTTTCAATTATAGTTTTTCAGAATTCACTTCACAGAGATTCTCTCCACAATCACACCCGGATCAAGCGGCTCGATATACAATTCTATTTCGCCATCCTTATTCTGCGCAGGAGCTTCGAGTTTTGAAAGCATCTTCATAGATCTCCTCGCTACTGTGGGATAGAACTTGTTGTATATATTCTCCGGAGCCTCGTTAAGATCGCTGTTGAAGTTCACGATCTCTGAACCACCCCCCTTGATACCGATCTTATAACGGTGTCCGTCCTTGTTGGCGAATGCAAGGGTTGTGCGGATCTCCACGCTTACATCCACTGAATCCTTGGACTGGAGGTTCTTTATCTTATAGGTGATCTTAGCACCCTCCGGGGTAATATCCCTCGGCATTACTGTCACGGCACTCAGACCGGGTCCCATATCCGGAATCACTGTCCATTCCTTGCAGTTGCCCGGAGTGCAGTCATAGTAATTCTCGGCTTCTATCAAGACCTCGCCATTCCTGGCCTTGGCAACGAAACCGCCCTTCCTGTCGGCATCAACGGTCTTCACCTCAGGACAAATGTCGGCAGGGAAATCATCGTTCCAGATTGTGTAACCGATGTGCTTCTGGGTCATCATTCCGCGCCATTTACCACCGGCGATGTTCTCGTTATAGTCTTTCATCAGCTCACCGTCGCGTGCGAAGCACTTCTTCACTTTCTTGGCCCACTCGTTGGCCTCTTGGTAACCCTCGGCTGCAAGCGCATGGTTCATGGCCTGGGCATAATACATCTCATAGAGATTGCCGAACAACTGAACCGGGAAAAGCACAAGCTGCTTGTAAGCGTCGCGATATTCCGGTTCGAGCGTGAGATACTGTCTCAGAGCCTCGGTCTCCAAACGTGCGAAATCATCGGCCACTCGCTTCCACTCACCGCTCTCAAGATCATAGGTGTTTCTTTCAAGCATCTCAGGGGTTACTCTTCCGGCATACTTGGTGTACAGATTGAGTATTCGCGCAGCCTCGTCACCCTGCTTTTCGCCAAACTGCTGACGGAAGAACTGGCGGGTATGGTCTGTGATGTTTCCTGCCTCATATTTGTGGGGATTCCAGGCCATGTCAAGGAACATGGTTATGGGATATTCCATAGGCTTTAGGTCTCCCACATTGAGAATCCAGAGTTTATCGACTCCATAATCATAAGTCATGGTGAGCTGTTCCCACATGTTCTGCACCGGAGTCACGTTCAGAAGTTTGGAATTGCGGGGTGCGCCTACATAATCCACGTGGTAATACATTCCCCAGCCACCCGGATGCTTACGCTCCTCTGCATTCGGAAGACGTCTCACATTTCCCCAGTTGTCGTCGCAGAGAAGATAGATCACGTCCGAGGGAGCGCGTAGTCCCTTGTCGTAATAGTCAAGCACCTCTTTGTATAGCGCCCACACCTGAGGAGTCTTGTCAGCGGGTTTGCCGCTCTCCTTCTTGATTATCTTGCGTTGGTTGTCGATGATTTTCTTGAGCAGTGCCACGTCAGCGTCCTCGCTCATAGCCTCGTCGCCGTCACCGCGCATACCGATTGTAACAACATCCTCGGTGTTCTTGCTTCTCTGTATACCTTTCCTGAAGAAATCGTCTATCACCGCCTGGTTGGTCTGATAGTTCCAGCTTCCGTACTCGTTTCTGTGTCGTGCCCATTCCTGATGGTTACGTGCCATGGGCTCATGGTGTGACGTTCCCATTATCACTCCCATCTCATCAGCTGTCTTGCTGTTCAGAGGGTCATCGGCATAGAAAGACCACATCCACATGGCCGGCCAGAGGAAATTGCCTCTCAATCGGAGTATCAGCTCGTTCACGCGTGCATAAAACTCATGATTGCCGTAGTTGGTGCCATATGTGTTCTTCACCCATCCTGTAAGACAGGGTGCCTCGTCGTTAAGGAAAATACCGCGGTATTTCACGGCGGGCTCACCTGCCGTGTAACTTCCTCTATCCATGGCGAGATTCTCCTTGTGCGCCACTGGCACATCCGCCCAGTCATACCAGGGGGAGACGCCGATCTGCTCCGAAATCTCATATATGCCGTAGATAGTACCTCTGCGGTCGCTTCCGGCAATCACAAGGGCCTCATCAACCCCCGGCAACGGATTTGAGGCCGTAGTGATCACATATTTCTCGTTTTTACCCTTGAGATCCTCTCTATTTATAGCTCCGCTCTTCACGAGGCGGTCAAACATCCTGCTGCCCTGGGTAGCGATTATTATCAGTCGGTTCCCCTTCTCCTCTTTAGCATAACCGGCCTTGTTGCCACACACTCTTCCGAAGTCTTCAAGAAGGTTGTCGGAGGCTATTCTCACTCCCGTGTTCTCGTCGTCACCGATCAGTATCTGCGACGGACGACCATTCTCTATCAGTATGAAGCGTGAGGGTGAAAGCTCGCCGGATGTGATTCCGGGATGGTCGATGGCTGTTGCGGTCAGTCCTGACAGCAACAGAGCACTTGATAATAAAAGTTTTCTGAATTCCATTTCTGATGTTATTAGACTTTCCGCAAAGTTACCCACAATTCACAGAATTAGGGCTATAATCGCGTAACATTAAACTTTCCCCTTGAATCACATTTAAATTATTATGTAAAAGTTACACTTCAAAAGGGTAATATTACACCGGCAATATGCATCACCTCTCTGTCAGCATGCGTATATATTCTGTCATCTCCTCAAGATGTGCCTCCACATCCTCGAGAAGACGGAACTGAGCACGCGCCCTAACAAGATTATGTTCCGCATACAGGGTCTTGTAATAGACATCGCCGTTAAGGTAATCGGTGAGAAACCTCACAGCCTGCATATAGGGGAAACGTTCGGCTGCATACGGAAGGTTTTCACGCTCCTCATCCGTCAGAAATGCTGATGCCGACTCCAGATACCCATTGGTAAACGCCCTGAATATCTCCATGTCAAATCTCACATTCTCAAGATCCGGGTCATCCTCTTTCCCGGTATTAGCTGCAGAACGCAAAAAATCACCGAAATCGGAGAATACAAACGAGGGCATGACGGTGTCGAGGTCAATCACGCATGCCACATTACCCTCTTTGTCAAAAAGGATATTGTCCACCTTGGTGTCGCAATGGCAGATACGCTTCGGCAACTTACCCTCACGGTGAAGACGTTCGGCAAGGCATGCATGCTCCCTGCGCTCAAGCAGACTGTCGATAAGTTCCTTGCAATCCTTCACCCTTCCTGCCTTGTCATCGGCTATGGCCTCCTCGAATTGCTTTAGCCTGAACTCCATGTTGTGGAAATCCGGTATCGTCTCACCGAGACATGCGGGAAGATCGGCAAGCATCTCCTGGAATTCACCGAAGGCCTTACCTGTTATGTAGGCAGTCTCGGGATTCACGTCGCTTCTTGTGAATGTGCTGTCGAGATAGCGGGAGAGACGCCAGTAGCTGTTGCCGTCGAAATAATATATCTTGCCTTCATCTGTCTTCACAAACCTCAGACACCTCCGCTCTGGGTCTTCCGCTCCTCTCTCCTTCAATTTCCCTCTTATATGGTCTGTCACCGCCTCGATGTTCCTCTGCAGCAGATCCACATTTGTGAAGATATTATGGTTGATTCTCTGCAACACATAACTCTCCGCATCGGGAGCCAACGCTCTGACCATGTATGTATCGTTGATAAGACCGCTCCCGAGTGGAGCGGTCTTATATCGTTCAGGGTCAAGGCCGAAATGTCTTAGAATGTTATTCATCGCCTTATTGCCTCTCCCCTTTCTTCTGTTTCTTACTGTTCTTCTTCCTTGACTTCTCCCCCTTCGCCTTCAGCTTATCCGTGAAAGCCTGAGCCTTTCTGAGACTCTCTGCTTCCTGTTCTGCTGTGGCGAAGGCGTGGCGGTAACCTTTTGTCTTGTTCCAATCGCCGCGTGTGAAGTCCGGGATGGCCACAGGCGCGCAGTTATTGTCCATGGAGAGTGTGCCGAGTTCTGCCAGAGAGCACCATTCTGCAAGGTCATAAACGTCCATGTCGAGAGGCAGACCGTTCTGCAGGCAATACACGAGGCGGCTGTCCATTATGAAGTCCATGCCTCCGTGTCCGCCAACCTCCTTGGCCATCTCTCCATATTTCTTGAGTATCGGGTGACGGTATTTCTCCTCAAGCGCCTCCTTCTCCTTATCCTCAAGGAATGTGTGAGCCGAGAGGTTTTCGATATCAACCTCCACGCCTGCGTCTGTGAGCTGCTGTTTACCTACCGCGAACCCCTCGATGGGATACTTGTTGGCAAATCCCTTGGTTCCCGTAAGCTGATAAAGACGGTTGTAAGGCTGCGGAGTCATCACATTGTGCTGAATCTCGATCACCTTGCCGTTCTCAGTGCGGATAAGGGTTGTTGTATGGTCGCCGTTACGGAAATTGTTGCACACGCTGTCGGCCATCTCCTTCACGAGGTCCTTTCCGTTGAATGAACGAGTGTCCATTGCAACAAGGGTCTTCATTCTGTCGCCTCTGTGGATATCCATCGCCTGAGCCACAGGACCGAGACCGTGTGTGGGATACACGTCACCTCTGTGCCTCATATTGTAGTCAAGACGCCAGCCGAGCTTGTCATTCTCTCCGTTCTTCCAGTAGTGCTTCCAGAACGGGCTCAGATCGTGGATATATGCACCCTGTGCTCTGATGATGTCGCCGAACACCCCCTGCTGGGCCATGTTCAGGGCATTCATCTCAAACCAGTCGTAGCAGCAGTTCTCCAGAATCATGCAGTGCTTCTGTTTCTTCTCGCTGAGGTCTATGAGATCCCAGCAGTCCTTGAGGGTCATGGCCGATGGCACCTCAATGGCAACGTTCTTTCCGTTCTCGAGTGCACACTTAGCTATGGGAACGTGATGCAGCCAGTCGGCGGCGATATACACGAGGTCTATGTCATCTCTCTTGCACAGCTCCTCATAACCCTTTTCTCCCGAATAAATATCAGCATCGGGCATCGAGGCATCCCTGAGATACTTCTGACATTCCTCCGCTCTTTCAGGCACATAGTCACATAGTGCCTTGATCTCTACTCCCGGTATATAGGTGAACCGCTCCACGGCTCCCGGACCACGCATACCGAGTCCAACGAATCCTACTCTCACGCTCTCCATGGGCGCAAGTGCAAGACCGAGCACACTCTTCTGGTCAGCCCCTCTTTCCGGATTCTTCACTTCGATTGTACCGCCGTTCCAGCTCCATTCAGTGCCGTATTCATTCACATTCTTCTGGCTGACTGCCTGTTGTGGACAAACCATAGCCGAGACTGCCATCCACATAACTAATGCACACCTGCTTATCGTTTTCATGATTAAAGTAATTAGAAAGAAAAACACCATCCCATCATCCCCGCAAATTTACAAAAAATTAAGAATAAAACCAACCCCATCCCCGTCCCTCACTTAACAAACAATCATCTATATAGTCAAAGAGTCTTGCTGCCAAAAATTACTAAATCTGGTAATGTCTAAAAATAAAAAATCATCACACACTCTTGGTAAGAGATTGTGATGAAAACTTGCCTTATTCTGCAAATACCTCATAATAACGACTTTTGATTATTGAATATTATGTCGGTATTCATAAATTATGTGTATAATTTGTCACCAAATGCAAACTATGTTTAAAAAAATGGCTTTGGGGGATGCGTTAATATGCATTGTTACAGTATGATATGATATGTGCATATCTCTTACCAAGAGATTATGATAATTAACTAACAAAATTGCTGATGTAGAACGTAACAATAATCATCGAAACAACAAGTTTTTGACTTGAGCACTAAAATATCTTTTTACAGCAATAACAATCGTAACTGCTTAATAATTTGCACCTTACAAACTTAAGCAGGACTAAAAGAATTACCACACCTTCAACCTCGACCCAAAATTTAACGCTATTCATTCCCGCTTCATAAAGCATCTCTCCTCTCTTTTATCCCCCCTCTTCTCTCCTCAACTCATTTCCTCCTCACCCCATCTCTCCCAAGGGTCGCAAATCTCCCATCTCTCCCATAATTCCCAATCCCTCCCCATCTCTCCTATAAATTTACATTTAGTTAAGACACCGCGCTCTCAAACCACCCTCTCTGCGTCCTCAAAAAATAACTGCGTAGCCTCTTTAAGCTTCCAGAATCTCAAAAATAATACTGCGTAGCCCTCAGCGCCTCTGCGAACTCTGCGGGAAAATATTTACTCCAGCCCTTATGCCAGACTCAACAAAAAAATGGTATGTCATGCGCGACCTCAAGCGAAGAAACGCCAATAAACTGGCCGTTCATCAGCTTGCCGGAGAGGGTGTGGAGGTTTTCACCCCCATGATGGAGATGATGATGACCATCGGCGGACGTCGTCAGCGCCGGCAGGTGCCGGTCATCCAGGACCTCCTTTTCGCACACGAAGAGAAAAGCCGGCTCGATGCTTTGGTTGCCAAATATCCCAACCTGCAATACAGGTTCTTTGCCGGACAGGGCCATAATCAGCCCACAGTCATCAGCGACGAGGAAATGGATCGTTTCATGAAAGCCGTGGGATCAACCGATGCCCCCAAGTATTTCCGGCCAGGAGAGCTCACCAAATCCATGTATGGCAAAAAAGTCAGGATTATCGGCGGACCGCTCAGCTCTTGCGAAGGACGGCTCCTCTCTGTAAAAGGAATGAGAAAACGCTATCTTATCATGGAGATCCCCGGATTCATATCCGCAGCAGTAGAAGTAGCCCCCGAATACGTAGAAATCCTCCCCTGAAGAAATCCAAATAACCTCCTCCCGAATCTCCCATAATTCCAAAGACTCCCATCTCTCCCATAATATCCCATCTCTCCAAAATCTCCTAAGGAATTGAAAATCGATTCAAACCATCTTCAGCGCCTGCAGTCGCGCATCACACACCGTGAGGCGACTATCGGCATATTCGGAATGTCGATCGATGCACTCAAGACGGCCGTTGGCCTCGCAAAGACAGGCTTCAGGATACGATGTCTCGATTTCCTCGAATCCAGAATCAATCTGATCAACAGAGGAATCAGCTTTTCCCGCGAAATCTCTGACTTGGAACTTTCCGATCTCGTATATTCAGGAAAAATTTCAGCCACCTCTGATTTCAGCACAATCGGAAACCTTGACCTCCTTATGGTCTACCCTCTCAACGACAGCAAGGGACATCTCGCCGGTTCAGGACTAATCGGAATCCTCAGGACGGTCGCCGACTACATGAACCCCGGTCTCATGATATTCTCCGGCAACGAATCTCTCCTGCGCTCCCACTCCTCCAGAATGAAGAAAATTCTCTCCTCCAATGGCCGCCGTTATGGCGTGGATTATCTCATAGGATCAGTCCGCGAATTTTCCCACAACCGCCACCCCTCCCATAATTCCCCAATCTCCCACCCTCTCCCATAACTCCCAGAATTCCTAAATCCCCCATCTCTCCCATCTCTCCCATAATTCCCACAACTCCCATCCCCCCTCTAAGTTTGCATTTAGTTAAGGCATCGCGCTCTCAAACCACCCTCTCTGCGTCCTCAAAAAATACTGCGTAGCCTCTGCAAGCTCCAAAAATCTCAAAAATAATACTGCGTAGCCCCTCAGCGTCTCCGCGATCTCTGCGGGATCATTGAGTTACTGCGTAGCCTCCGCAAACTCCAAAAATCTCAAAAATAATACTGCGTAGCCCCTCAGCGTCTCCGCGATCTCTGCGGGATCATTGAGTTACTGCGTAGCCAAACAAATAAAGAAAACTAAAATAAACAATGGCCTCAAAACAGATAATCTACCCCGTTGCCTCACTCCTCATCTTCGCGGCTTCATGTTCCACCCCCAAGAACATCGCCTACATGCAGAATGCCGAATACAACAAAGAGGAAGTGGTGGTCAACCTCAACCAGATAAAGATCCAGCCCCAGGACAAAATCTCGATTGTAGTCTCCTGTAAGGAACCGGAACTCGCCCGCCTATTCAACCTCGTGCAGACCCAAAACCGCGTTGGCCAGGAAGGACAGCAGCAATCAAACGGTCAGGTTTCAAACTACACTGTTGACAGCAACGGCGATATCGAATTCCCCGTACTTGGTAAAATCCATGTTGCAGGTCTAAACCGCGAACAGATAAGCGAGAAAATTTCAAGAGCTCTTATTGATGGCAAATGGGTAAGCGACCCTGTTGTCACTGTTGAATTCGCAAATCTTCACTTCACAGTTACCGGAGAGGTGAAAAGCCCCGGCACATATCCTATCGCCAACGATAATATCACCCTCCTTGAGGCGATATCCCAGGCCGGCGACCTCACCCCCTATGGCGAGCGCGAGATTACCGTTATCCGCGAAAAGGATGGCAAGCGGATAAAATATCTTGTCGACCTCAAGGACAACAATCTCTTCGAATCACCGGCCTACTATCTCCAGCAGAACGATGTGATTTATGTCCAGCCCAACAAAGCAGTGGCCCGCCAGTCGGAGGATAACCCCAACAATCTGAAGTCTATCAGCCTCTGGACCTCCATAGCATCGTTCGTCACTACTGTTGCTGTTCTTATATTCAAATAATCTCTTCCCTATTTCACTTTTTTATCCAGAATAAGTCATCTATCCTGTTATGGCAGTCGTATCTCCCGCTCAGCAGTCTCAAAAACGCCCTGTTCAGCAAAACAATAGTCTTTCCCTAAAAAGCATAACTGCTTTCGCAGTCTCCAAATGGTACTGGTTCCTAATCTCCCTTGCGGTCACAATGACATTGGGAACCCTTTACCTTATGAAAACCGTCCCTCAGTACACCCGCACCGCATCTCTCCTCATCAAGAATGATGACAAGAGCGGTGGATACGGCACATCGGTCGACATGTCGGAACTCGGTCTCATTCAGAACAATACAAACCTCGAGAATGAGATCCGAATCGTAAAGTCTCCTGGCCTTATGAGAGAGGTTGTCTCACGTCTGAGCCTCAACGACAGCTATACCATCAAGAACGGTCTTCGCGATGATATCCTCTATAAGCAGTCGCCGGTGCTATTTGCGGAGCAGGACTCTGCTAACAATGCATCTATATCATTCGATTTCAAACTTGAGAAAAATAAAAAGATTTCCATCTCGGATGTCATTCTGAATGAAACGCCTCTCAACAAATCCTTCTCTGTCTCTTTTGGAGACTCCCTGAAAATTGGTAAGACTGTTCTCTCTGTCGTAGCTCCGACCTGGGAAGCGTCACAACTCGAAGGGAAGACTATCCATTATTCTCATACATCTTTAAAATCTGCAGCCTCTCTTCTAGCTGAAAAAGTCACTGCAGTTCTCGGCAACAAACAATCCTCGATTATCGATATCTCGATCACCTGTCCCTCAATTGAGGAGGCCGACGATATTCTCGTCACCCTCATTCAGGTGTATAACGAACGATGGATTCAGGACAAGAATCAGATTGCAGTCTCCACATCCCGCTTCATCAGCGAGCGTCTCGGCGTGATTGAAAAGGAACTCGGTAATGTGGATTCAGATATCTCCTCTTATAAGTCAGCCAATCTCCTCCCCGATGTGGCGGCCACAACTGCCATGTATATGCAGCAGTCATCGGAGGCACAGTCGGCCATGAACGACCTCAGCAACCAGATCTCTGTCGCTGAGATGGTGCGAGGACAGCTCTCCGGAGATAACTTCGACCAGCCTCTCCCGGTAAATACCGGAATTGTAAATGCCGATATAGAGACGGCTATCGGCCAGTATAACAATATCGTGATTGAGCGTAATCGTCTCTTGGAGACAACAAGCGATTTCAACCCGATTGTGAAAGACCGCACCCAGGCTCTGCGTACCCTCAAGGGTAATATCATGGCCTCTATCAACGCTTATATTGCTACTCTCCGTGCTCAGATGGGAAATGCCCGACGTCAGGCTAATATAACCACCGGCAAGATTGCCGCCAACCCGAACCAGGCCAAATACCTTCTCAGTGTTGAACGCCAGCAGAAGGTTAAGGAATCTCTCTATCTCTTCCTTCTTCAGAAACGTGAGGAGAACGAGCTTACCCAGGCTTTCACTGCCTATAACACCTCAATGGTGGAAGAACCCCATGGCAGCAATGCCCCGACATCACCTCAAGGCAGCAAAATCCTTCTTATGGCGTTTCTGATTGGTCTTGCCATCCCCGTTGGCTTCTTTGTAGCGCGTGAGACTCTCGACTCGAAGATTCGAGGCAAAAAGGACCTCGCTACTCTCAAAATGCCTTATCTCGGAGAAATCCCCTCCGCAGAGGATAAACCCCGTGGATTTGCCCGTCTCAAGAAACATAAACCGCAGGAACGTCGCATTGTCATTGAGTCTCACAACAGAAATGCCATTAATGAGGCTTTCCGTGTGCTTCGCACCAACCTCGAGTATATGGGTTTGGAGAACGGAGAAACTAACAAATGCAAGGTAATATCTATAACCTCCGCCAATCCCGGATCCGGTAAGACCTTCGTAACTGTAAATCTCGCCAAAGCTCTTGCAATCAAAGGTAAGAAGGTTATGATTATTGACCTCGACCTCCGCAAAGGTTCTCTCTCCAAGATTGTAGGAAAATCGAAGGTAGGCATCACCGACTTCCTTGTAGGCAAAGCAAAGGAGGAAGACATATTTGTTACAAATGTCGATAACACGACCGGTCTGGATGCCGTCTGCGTAGGATCTGTACCCCCCAACCCTGCAGAACTCCTTTCGAGCGATAAACTCGACCGTATGATAAGGGAACTCCGCGAATGCTACGATTTCATCCTCCTTGACTGCCCCCCGGTTGAGATTGTCACCGATGCCAAGGTAATCAACCGTCTTGCCGATATGACCATCTTCGTGGTTCGTTCTGGTCTCCTCGAAAAAGATGAACTCCCCAACATCCAGGAATACCACGACGAGAACCGCTACCGCAACATGGCGATCCTCCTCAACGGCACCGACATCAACTCCGGCTACGGTTACCACCGCTACGGCTATCACTACGGCTACGGCTACCACCAGAACAACGCCTACGGATATGACAAGTAAAAGTAATGTATAATGACGTTAAAATCACCTAAATTTCACTAAACTTTATGTGAATAGGTTTCAAAGGAGAATAAGCTCTTATAGGGTTATAAAGAATTTTATATTTAGATAGTTATAACAGTACTTTATTAGTAAGTAGAAGATGAAATTAGTATATATCTTAATATCTTTGCCGAATACAATTAGACTGTTTTTCCATCGGAAACGATTACGATCTTTATTTACAGCCTTAGGTAAACACTATAATATTATGCCAGAGTCTCATATATTATTAGTAGATGGCTCGTCTGCAAAGGATATAGAACTTGGAGAATATGTAACACTATATGGTACAATACAGTCACAATCCGGAGGGAAAGTAAGATTAGGTGATTATACTAGACTTGGTAAAGGATCAATAATTAGAGCGCTAGATAATGTGTCTGTTGGCGCTTATACAGCTATTGCAGACAATGTTATAATCTCTGATAACGGGAATCATCCCATTGACCCTGTATTTAGACGAAAAATGAAAGAAGATGCTTTAGATGGTAATATGCGTCTATGGAAACACTCTGAACATGCCCCGATTACTATAGGTGAGAATGTATGGATCTGTGAAGGAGCACGAATTAATCGTGGAGTAACCATTGGCGATAACGCTATTATTGCTGCTGGCGCAATAGTCACAAAAGATGTTTCAGCAAACACTATTGTAGCAGGGATACCAGCAAAAGTAATCAAGCGATTTTGAGATATGGAACTCAACTCTAAAAAAACAGTGATGAAGAACACAGGCATTCTATATATAAGAATGCTTGTTACTTTGGGTGTATCCCTTTATACATCCCGTGTGACACTGGAATTACTCGGAATTGATGATTTTGGAATATACGGGGTAATAGGAGGCATAGTCAGCTTGTTCAGTTTTTTATCAAGAACTCTCACGATATCGTTTAATCGTTACTTATGTTTAGGCATAGCACATGACGACAACCATGAAATAAATCATGTAATCGGTGCATCAATAATTATTCAAATTGTAATTATTGGAATTGTATTAGGTATAGGAGAAATTATTGGCGTTTGGTTTATAAATAATTATTTGGTTATTGCACCTGAGCGACTGTCTACAGCGCATATTGTATTTCAGTTTTCAGTAGCAACTTTTATTCTTAATATATTCTCATCGGCATACAACTCGATAATTATTTCTTATGAAAGAATGTCGGTTTATGCTTATATCTGCATATTTGAAGTAATAGCTAAATTATTAATGGTGTATGCCCTGTCATTGTCTGTTAGCAATAGGCTAGAGTATTATTCAGGATATATATTCATAGTTCAAGCAATTGTATTACTTGTCTATGTATATTACTCAAGAAAAGCATTCCCTATATTAAATGCTGATTTTTCTGGTTGTAAGCGTTATGTTCGAAGTATGATATCGTTTACCGGGTATGGGTTTATAGGAAGTTTCGCATTTGTTGTTAAGAACCAATGCCTAAATTTCCTTTTAAATATATTTGGTGGACCTGCCTTAAATGCTGCTCGAGCAATAAGTTTTCAAGTATATACTGCTGTATATAACTTCGTCGGTAATTTTCAGACAGCTTTTTCACCCTATATATTAAAGCGTCAAGCCTATGACAGTGTAGACACTTGTAATAATGACGTATCTATTTTCACGCATTTATCATTTGGGATTATGTGTATTATAATGATCCCAATTTGGTTTGCCACACCACAAATAATTTTTTTATGGCTGGGAGATAATGTGCCTGAATTTACAGTAATATTTACAAGACTAATATTATTGATAGGGCTTTGTGAAGCGTTATCAGCTCCGTTACAGAACATTATTAGTGGAAGTGGAGTAATCAAGGGTGTACAGATAACTGCATTTATTGTATATATGCTTGTTATAGGTCTAAGTTATGTCTTACTTTATATGGGTAATTCTCCTGTATCTGTTTACTATGTAGATTTATTGGCTAATGTCACTATGATATTTATTAGAATTATATGCGCATGGAGAATTACGGATATGAATCTAAGTGTATATCTATATCGGACGGCAATTCCTATTGCAATAGTGTTTTCATTATTATGTTTTTTATACTTCTTAGAGAATAAATTTGGGTTCAATATAGTAATGTGCATTATATTATCTGAATTCATTCTACTAATATATCTATATATTATAACACCCCCAAAAGTTCATAAAACAATAATTGAAAAGTGTTCAAATGTCATTAATAAGGAAAATTAGAAATCTCCATAAGAATATTGCTTCATTATCTTATTTGCCACACGCAATGATATATGGTCTATCCACAAGTAATGTAAAAGAAGAAATATTGTGCGATATTCTGGCAAACGAATCAGGCTTAATTTCATGCCAGCAATCAAATTATGTAGGCTTCATGTATATTGCACGAGTGCTTAAACATAATAGTTATCTTAGGACATTGTATTTTCACAGGATTAAGCACTTAAAGATTAGAAAATTTTTATGGGGTAAATCCTCAAAATTTGAAATACCGTATGATGTAATCATTGGTCCTGGTGTTAAACTTGACCATCCATTTTCTACTATTCTTAATGCTAAAATAATCGGGAAAAATCTTAGAATAAAAAACAATATAACTATCGGGAATAAGAACGATGATGAAAACTTAAGGCCTAAGATTGGGGATAATGTTTACATCGGTGCTGGTGCAATTGTTATTGGCGATATTAATATAGGGAATAATGTTATTATTGGAGCTGGAACTGTTGTAGTAAAAGACATACCCGATAATTGTATTGCTGTGGGGAATCCAGCACGAATCTTATATAAATAATTATTGATAAATTAACCGCCTTTATATAGAGCAATATTTCATTACTAAGGTGTTTCTGCCTCCACAATCGAAGTGTCCATCATAAGTCGCATACCAAATCCATATTTTATTCAGTCCCTTTTTTCTTCTTTCAGACAACGTTTGATCTAGTCGTAAAATGCACATGAAACACATCACTAATAATCTGGTAATTCAAAACGGATTTCATTTTAACATTGATCAAAATGTTCTTTCTTCAGATTCGTTTGCTATGGCTCTATCTAATGCAAACTCTTTTGTAGAAACAATGCATTACTCAGAACTTGACATGATATTTTAGGTATATCCATTTTTGTCAAATCAAATAGAATTCTTTTAAATATTTAACAATGACTTCATTAAGCACTTCTGTATTAAGAAGAAATCTGCATATAACCTATGCAACAGACAATAGTTATGCTCAACATGTTGCAGTTTCTTTGTATAGTTTATATAAATCTTCAAATAAGCCAGAACAATATGTAGTTTGGATTTTAGATAATAAACTATCTGACGATAATAAACAAAAATTACAACAAGTTGCAGAGTCATTTCACCAGAAAATTTCATTTATTGATATTAGTAATCTGATGTCTTTACTTCCCTCAGACATAGACGTTGCAAATTTATCTATAAGCACTTATAGTAGGTTGTTCGTAACAAGAATCTTGCCTGAAGACATAAAATTACTTCTTTATTTGGATTGTGATACTTATGTTTGTAAAGATTTATTAGATATTTATGAATCACTGCCATGTAATAATAAATGGGCAGTGGCAGGTGTTGAAGATACCATGTATCCTCATATGAAAGAATCAATAGGTCTCAATAAAGATAGTCTCTATATAAATGCAGGTGTTCTGCTTATTAATATGGATTTATGGAGACAAATAAATGCTCCGAAAGTTTTTGTAGAATATATAAAAAGATATAATGGAGCAGTGCCTCATTTAGATCAAGGAGTTATAAACGGAGTATTTAAAAATGAAAAGGTTAGATTACCACTTTCCTTTAATGTTCAAGCACCTATATATGTTTTCAAGCATTTAGATTCTCTTAGGAAGTTTTATTCAATCGATATGTTTTATGATGAGAATGAAGTAAACAATGCTAAGAGTAATCCTTCAATCATCCACTTTACTTCATTCTTTGTAGAAAGACCATGGTATAAGTTTTGCCTTCATCCAATGAAACATTTGTATAGGAAAGATCTATTAAATACACCTTTTGCAAATTCTACATTACAAACAAATAATATTGGGGTTGTTCAAATGATCAAAGATATTTGTTTTAATAAGATTCAATCGTTATATCTAAAATTTCGTTAATATGAGAAAAATAATTATACTCTCTTTTGATTATCCTCCTAATAATGGTGGTATAGCCCGTTTGTGCGGAGAAATCGTTCAACAATTGGAATTGCGCCATACTCCATATTTAGTAATTACTAATGTACCTTCTGATATAAATAATAATAATATTATACGCATTTTAGGTAAAAGAGGTGTTATTGAGTTTAAAATTTTAAAATACTTGTTATCTAATACTTCTAAAGATGATATTATTTTATGTGACACATGGCATCCAGCTGGGAGTATCGCTATGTTAAGTGGTAGAAAATATTACATTTTAGCACATGGGGCAGAGTTTTTACCTGGAGATAGCTTTATACGTAAAAAGATTATTCCATTATATCGTAGATTAGTTTTGACACAATCTTCTGGAATAATTGCTAACAGCAATTACACTAAAAATCTAGTTAACTCTTTGGGCAAAAATATAAAAGCTATAGCCTTACCATTGGCTATTGACTCAAATAAATTTAAGCCTACAGTTCCCAAAAACACAAAAGATTCTATTTTGAGAATATGTTCTATTTCTCGATTAGAACAATTCAAAGGGCATGATTTGATTATCAAGACAATCGCCTCTTTACCTGAAGATTATAAAAATAGAATTAAGCTAGAAATTGCTGGTAAAGGTCCATATAAGACAGAGCTCATGAAATTATCTTCATCTTTAGGTCTTAATAATATTATTAATTTTTTAGGATTTATCCCAGAGGAAAAAATCAATGATTTCTATTCTCGTAATGACTTGTTTATACTTTGTACACGAGAAGAAAAGGAATTATGCAATGTAGAAGGTTTCGGATTGGTTTTTGTTGAAGCACAATCTTGTGGCACTGCTGTTATAGGGACTAATGCAGGCGGTATTCCTGATGCAATTCATAATGGCCGAGGTGGCTGGCTCATAACTCAGGATTCTATCAATGAATTGTCTAAACTGTTAAAGTATAGTATCAACAATAAAGATAATATACAAAAAGAAGGTTTGATAGCAAGGAACAGAGTTATAGTTGAATGCTCTCAATTCAACTATGCTGACAATTTATTAAAAATATTAAATGCAAACTGAAGATCTATTCGCATATTGGTATAGCACTTCTTACTATATTGTACTGCTTTTCATTTGTTGCTATGCTATAAGAGAGTATTCTAATGAAAGCGTATTTCTCAATAAGAAAATTGCTTGGCCATTAGCATCAGGAGTAATTCTTTTTCTTGCATTTAGGCCTTTAACATCTAAATATGGATTTGGAGACACTAAAGGATATGCGTTTTTTTTCAATTTACATAAAAACTTAAATGAAGTAACATATGTTGGAACGAATGATTATGGGTTTGAGTTGCTTTCATTTGTCTTAAGGAATGGAGAAGTGTGGATGTTATTCCTTATAATGGGAATTATTTATGTAATACCTCAATTAGTAGCATGTAAAAAACTAACTTCCGAACATTACGGACTTTTATTTTTAATATTAGTATGCTCTTTCTCATTCTGGGGATATGGTGTTAATGGGATGAGAAATGGCGCTGCCTTGAGTCTAATTATGTTAGGTATAGTTACGGGAAATGTATTTTTAACTGCTATATTGTTTTTATGTGGTTTTTCATTTCATGCTTCGGCTTTACTCCCAATTGTAGCATATATTATTTCATATATTTATAAGAATACTAAAGGATACTTATGGCTTTGGTGCATTTCCCTTATCTTATCATTCTTTATATCGAATCTTTTAACGCAATATATTCCACTTGGCGATTTTATTGGTGATAAAAGAGTATCATATCTAACCAATAGCTTTGATGAGACAAACATCAATATTTTTTCTAATACTGGATATCGTTGGGATTTCGTATTGTATAGCGCTATTCCAATAGTTATCGGATCATATTATGTTTTAAAAGGACAAACAACTAATCTTATATATCAACGGATACTTAATACTTATATCCTATGCAATAGCGTATGGTTATTCACTATACACATACCGTATAATAACCGATTTGCATATTTATCCTGGTTTCTTTTCCCATTGATAATTTCGTATCCTTATTTACAAGAAGATGAACTATCAGAGGAAAATATTTCAAACCTTAAAAAAATACTTGGTTTTACATATTTATTTACATTTTTAATGTGGCTGCGATAATTTCTAATGACAATACTCCGATGGTATCAATTGTGATGCCTGTATATAACGGACGAAAATTAATAGAGGCTTCTATACTCTCAATTCTACACCAATCATATTCAAATTGGGAATGTATAATCGTGGATGATGGATCTATCGATTCCACAAAAGAATACATTAACGATTTAACCTCTTTAGACAATAGATTCAGAATTATTCATCATCCTTACAATATGGGAAGATCGGCAGCAAGACAAACAGCGTTAGATGCAGCCAAAGGAAAGTATCTTGCCATGTTGGACGCTGAAGACTTGTGGCATCCAAACAAGTTGGAGACTCAATTAAAATATTTGGAGAACGATAATAATATTGCGTTGGTTTCATGCAGTATGATTTCGTTTGGAACATCTACAAATATTTTGATGAAGCGAGGATACAAGACAAATACAATTGTTCATTTTAACGGAGATAACATTCCACTCCATGCATCATCATTACTTCGTACGAAATTGGCACAAAATTATAAATACGATATCAATCTTTCCTTGGGTGAAGATGCAGATTTCCTAAAACGATATCTAAAAAACAAATACTATGCAACCCAAGAGAAAGCTCTCTATTATTACTCTGAGTTTGATTCAGTCTCGAAAAATAAAATACTTAAAACCTATAAACAGCTACTATCTAAATTTATTCGGGATCGTAATTATACATCAATAATTAAAATGGAAAAGGCGCGGCTGTTTGACCCTCTCGGGCACGCGGGATTTGACCCTGTGGGCAAAATAGTTTTGACCCTGTAAAAGTCCCGGCAGAGGAGGGTCAATTTTATTTTACCTCATTTAGTATATCAGCCTTTCTTGGCTTTGATTTTTTTCATGCTTTCA
>JAAGKN010000818.1_pt1 | contig 81633 bp, 79 predicted proteins | sample 6206371 | NCBI WGS metagenome assembly JAAGKN01 (sample SAMN11533720, study PRJNA540317) | gut metagenome | isolation source: fecal pellets from male and female animal of same cohort | host: Peromyscus leucopus | place: USA:CA | collected 2017 | reverse complement strand
AAAAAAGTCAACAACTATTTAGAAATTTTTCTAAATAGTTGTTGACTTCGTTTAAATCAAAATATTGCTTTTCAATATAAATATAATTGCTGTCAATGTCACAGCAGATAATAATGTCGTCATTACCACTATTCCGGATGCCAGTTCACCGTCATTTCCCATATTTTTTGCCATGATATAGGAACTTACCGTAGTGGGTGCCCCCGTTAAAATCAGCAGTGCCACCATTTCTTCATTCCTGAAACCCATCCATGCTGCAATAGGAAGAAAAATCCCAGGAATTATAATCAGCTTTATAAAAGAAGCCGCCAATACAGGTTTCCATTTCTCCATGGCTGCATTTGTTGAAAACCCCGCTCCAATTGCAATCAGGGCAAGGGGTGTCGATAGACTTGACACACTCTGGATTCCCTTCTCCAGAATAACTGGAAACTGTATCTTTAACAACGCAAAAGGAATTCCTGCAAAAATTCCGATAATAATGGGATTTGTTACAATTCCCTTTAGCGTCTTCTTCACCACCACTGATTTATCCGTCTCTCCTGCGTTGGCGCTCCGCATCAGCACAATCACAGAAAAAATATTAAATAGCGGAATAGAGGCTACAATCATCATTGGCACCAGACCACTGTTGCCATAAATATTCTGGGCAAAAGCAATTCCCAGAATTGCTGCACTTCCCCGAAAGCTTCCCTGCACGAAGCTTCCTATCATACTTTTATCTTTTATAAAAAGCTCTGCCAACAGCCAGATTACACTAAAAAATATACACGTCCCAAAGAAACAGAACAAAACAAATCTGAGATTAAAATTCCGGGATAAATCGGCCCCTGCAATATCTTTAAAAACCATTACCGGCAGTGCTACCTTAAAGACCAGTTTGTCCGCCACCGACACAAATTCGTCTGTTAAAAAGCATATCTTTTTCAGCCACCATCCAAGAATCATAATCAGGAAAATGGGCATGGTAGCGTTAAGACTGTATATAAAGTCACTCATTTTTTATTCCATTCCTCCACGTCTTCATCATCGTTTCCCTTCTGCCCGATAATAAAGAGTGCTGCCACTACCACAATAGACACGATCATACATACTGCAATCAACCAAGGCTTAGAACCGTCCCCGGTATTTGATATTCCTGCTAAATACTCCAAATTGATTCCCCTTTCACTAATCCAAAGCATCCCTTATTCCGGATGATAATCTTTAACAACATCCTGATCCGGAATTACCTTTTTGGTGGCATTTACAAAATTGCGAACTTCCACTGTGGCCTTATTAATCGGTATATTGGTTCCTGCTCCTGCAACACAGCCTCCAGGACATGCCATACCTTCAATGAGACATCCGTTTTTCTTACCTGCTTTTGCAAGCATCAACATTTTCCGGCATTCATCAAGACCTTCCGCATGTTCAATATTTACCTCTGTTCCCGGATAATATTCATTAATACATGCCTCTATCGCTTTTGCCACGCCACCTGCAACCGCATAACCACGACCTGCTCCGGTGGCATCTTCAACCGGTACTCCAACCCTGAAATCATCAAATTCAATATCCCTCGCAATAAACATGGCATCTAACTCTTCAAAAGTAATAACAAAATCCACATCACTTCGGATAGTTCTCCGCATTGCCTCTAACTTTTTGGCGGCACAGGGACCAATAAATACAACAGAAGCTTCCGGATGTTCACTCTTAATTAATCTTGCTGTCGCTACCATCGGAGTCAATGCATTAGAAATCTTATCAATCGTCTCAGGAAAATGCTTTTTTGAAAGCATTGCCCATGAAGGGCAGCAGGATGTCAGTAAAAATGGAACTTCCCCTGTTGCGACTTCCTTTACATAGTGTTCTGCCTCCGTCATGGCTCCCATGTCTGCACCGACTGCCACTTCATAAACTCCTGCAAATCCCAATTTCAGCAGTGCAGCCTTAATTTTATCCGGAGTCGCATATTCGCCAAACTGTCCCACAAATGCAGGTGCAACAGCGGCATAAATATCCCTTCCGGAACGAAGTGCACGAATCAGCTGGAATATCTGGGATTTATCTGCAATGGCTCCAAACGGACAATTAACCATACACATACCACAGGAAACACATTTCTTCTCATCGATTTTCGCACGCCCTAATTCATCACTGACAATCGCATTGGCACCACAGGCATCTGCACATGGACGTCTTTTATGGGAAATGGCATCATACGGACAATTATTTTTGCATTTTCCGCATTTGATACATATATTTTTATCAATCACAGATTTCCCATTTTCCATATGGATTGCACCAACCGGACAAACCTCCATACAGGGATGTGCCACACAGCCTTTACACTGGTTGCTCACCTCATAAACATTGTGTTCACAGGCATTACAGGCAGCAGGAATCACCTGCATAAGCGGAGGCTCATAATACTTTTCATCAATATTGCTTTCTTCAATCCCCTGAGTCAGATGAACCGGTTTATCTTCCGGACGCAATGACATCCCCATAGCAAGGCGAATCCGCTCCCTAGTAATAGCACGCTCCCTGTATATGCTCTCACAATACTGTGGCGTATCCCCCGGCGTAATCCTATAAGGAATCGCTTCAATATCATCAATAATATTTTCAGATTCATATGCAACATTTGCAATCTCAGTAAATACCTGTTTTCTAAGTCGTTTTACGTTCGTTACTATATTTCGCACGCTTTACTCTCCTTTTCTAAACTATTTAGATAATAAAAACAGAATCTATTGCAATCACCTATCTGTATCATCATAGGGTTATTATACAATAAGCAGACCTGTTTTGTCACTTAATCTTTTTCATCTTATTTTCTGTCTGTAACAACTGTTATGGCAGGATATCATTCAAATATGGTTCCTTTTAATTCCTTTCCAAAATCTGGTATACAAACCCGGTAAATCATACTATAATAATATTTCAAAGGAGGACGATTATGAAAGAACAATTATATACAATCCCCGTCACGGATGCCTTCCAAAGTGACTGCGAATGTCCGCTGTGTAAGATGAAGCAGGATCTGGAACAATCAGCAATTGAATACACTCTCGGACCAAGCTATATGGAAGATGATAACCGGGCCATGACAGATGAAATGGGATTTTGCGAAAAACATATCAATGATTTGTACCAGCAGAAAAACCGCTTAGGACTTGCACTGATTTTAAGCACACATATGTCCAAAATCACAAAGGATTTAAAGGACCTTTGTGGCTCTGCACCAACCCCCGGAAAGTCTTTTTTAAAGAAAAAGAGTGCTTCCTCTGCTCTTGGGGAATATGTCAACAAACTATCAGACAGCTGCTTTATATGCAGCCGAATCACGAATACTTTTGACCGCTATATCGATACTATTTTTCATCTATATAAAAAAGACAGCACTTTTTCTTCCAAAATTGCTGCGTCAAAAGGATTTTGCACATATCATTATGCCCTGCTTTATGACCGGGCTCCTGATTTTTTATCAAAAGAACAGCTTACACAATTTCTTACTGATATTCAGTCTGTTTATTTTTCTAATATGGAACGTATACAGGAAGATATTGAATGGTTTATCAATAAATTTGATTACCGTTATCAGAATGAACCATGGAAAAATGCCAAAGATGCCTTGCCTCGCACAATACTGAAAACCCATAGCAGCATCACTTCTGACACAAAAGAATAAACATTCTGACATTAAAGCAAAACAGCCAAACCCATCATAGGGGCCTGGCTGTTTTGTCATACCGTTTACAGTTACAAAGGGATTTTCCATAACACTGTATGCCGGCAGATTTGTATGTTCTAAATTGCCCTTGCATACTCTTCACTTAAATAATCTTTATTATGAACCTGCTGCCTTGTTAAAAATTGCCTGTATTCTGATAATTTACCCTTATAAATCCTTTTATCCTTTAATCTGATATGAAAATCATATGGCCGAACCAAACCATTTTCCTTAGAAAACAGACGAATACCACTTTTATATATGATATGGGAAACAAACTGCGAACAAAAGAAATGTTTTCCATCTACTACATTTCTGCCAAACATAACCCTCACCAGACCAGTATAATTATATTTGTATATCTCTCTGTTTTTGATAAAGGTATCAATCTCTTCCTGGATAATCTGATATTGTTCTTCCGTTACCGGAATTTCATATACACTGCAATAAACATTCTTATCCATTCCAAAAATTCCGGTTTCAATGTCCTCATTAATAAATCCACAGTCAAATGGATTATGAATATGTTTTCTGGCAAAACTATATAAAGATTTTAATTCAATATCCAGTGCAATTGACGTATGTGAATAGGGTTCCCCTGTAAATAATCTTATCAATCTTGCCGGCATAGTATGTGTCCTGCTTAGTAAAACATATATATATCTTTGACTTTTTTGTGATTCTATAGACAATGTTAACACTCCTAACTCTCTATTTTCTCTTCCTTAACTTGTGAACGAATCCTTTCCTTTAAATCTAAAGACTTTTCTTTCATTCGTGATGACGCAGCATTATTTCCTATAATTTTATATACTAACTGCAAAGACTCTCTGTATTTTTCCAGTTTAAACGCCAATTCCGCAGTCAGATATGTAACTGTAAGCTCATCCATTCCACTCATCGGAAAATTCTCATTTGAAAATGCCATTACATATCCTTCGTAAGCATTCTGGATACACTCCATCTCATCATCACGTAATTTGTCGCACTCAGAAGGCTCTAACTTAGGTCCTTCTTTTTCCAGTTTGCCTCTTATAATCCACGCAAGCTTTAAACATGTATATGCTTTCCGGCTGCTCTTAACGCCTCCTACCACATCATTCATCAAAACCATTTTGTATCGTAAGATCGCTTCATCATAACTAAACACATCCGTACTTACTTCCATACCACCAAAATTCTTCTGTATCTCCTCACGAATCCTCTTTTTCTGCACCGGCATCATAATGTCAAAATATCTGGATACTGCCGCATATCCGCAATTGGGACACACTATAGCATCATATTTTAAAGGATCCATTTCCCTGTATAGCGGTCGCAAATCCTCATCCTGCCCAATACTTCTAAGCTTTCCTGCTCTGACAGACAATGTCTTAAATTTTTTATCACAAACCGGACAGATGTGTGTTTTGGGGAATAAACAATCCTCTTCCTTTAATAACACTTCTGTTTTCTTCTTCTGGCTGTCTGACGCAGCCTCTGGTTTTACACGACTCTCTTCTTTTGGATACAACTCCATGTTTGAAGTTTTAAACCCCAGACTTTCTAATCCTGAAAATAATCCCATTAAAAATGAACCTCCTATTTTGGACGATATGAGCTTTTCAGAGATACAATACGGTTAAACACCATATGTTCCTCTGTAGATGCTTTTGAGTCCGAATAAAAATAACCATGCCTTAAAAACTGGAAACGCTCACCTGGATTGATATCTGCAAACGCTGCCTCCAATTTACAATTTTTCATCTCAACCAATGAATTAGGGTTCAAATTGGAATAGTCTTCCTTTAATACCTCTTCCCCTTCCTCAATCAAATTCTCATACAGCCTTACAGTTGCATTCACCGCTGTTGTGGCATCTACCCAGTGAATGGTTCCCTTTACTTTTCTTCCTTCAAATCCTGAACCTGATTTTGTTGCCGGATCATAAGTACAATGAACTTCTATAACTTTACCCTCTTCATCTTTTACAAAATCTGTACATGTAACAAAATAAGCATTCTTAAGACGTACTTCATTTCCTGGAAAAAGCCTGAAATATTTTTTAGGTGGAATCTCCATAAAATCTTCTCTTTCAATATAAAGTTCCCTGCTAAAAGATACCATCCGGGTTCCTAATTCTTCATTTTCCTGATTATTCTCAATCTCTAACAATTCCGATTCGCCTTCCGGATAGTTATCAATCACAAGCTTAATCGGATCAATCACTGCCATCATACGCTTTGCTTTCATCTTAAGGTCTTCTCTAATACAATATTCCAGCATTGCCATATCAGAAGTAGAATTTGCCTTTGAAACACCGGAAAGTTCCATAAACATACGGATGGCCTCCGGAGTTACTCCTTTTCGGCGAAGTGCACTAATAGATACCAGTCTTGGATCATCCCAGCCATCTACCACCCCGTCTTCTACCAATTTTTTAATGTAACGTTTACCGGTTATCACATTCTGCAAATAAAGTTTTGCAAATTCAATCTGTTTTGGAGGATATTCGAATTCTAACTCCCTGACCACCCAGTCATATAGCGGTCTGTGATCCTCAAATTCCAAAGTACAAATAGAATGGGTAACCCCCTCCACTGCATCCTCAATCGGATGAGCAAAATCATACATGGGATAAATACACCACTTATCTCCTGTATTATGATGCGGCATTCTTGCAATACGATAAATGACCGGATCCCTCATATTAATATTAGGAGATGCCATATCAATCTTAGCACGGAGTACTTTCGCTCCATCTGGAAACTCCCCATTTTTCATTCTCTCAAACAAATCCAGATTTTCTTCTATACTCCGGTTCCGATATGGACTCTCTTTTCCCGGCTCCTTTAAGGTTCCCCTGTAATCCCTGATTTCATCTGCCGTAAGATCACAGACAAAAGCCTTTCCTTTTTTAATCAGTTTAATGGCACCTTCATACATTGCATCAAAATAATCGGAAGCATAATACACTTTATCTCCAAAATCTGCTCCTAACCATTTTACATCTTCTAAAATAGATTGTACATACTCAGATTTTTCCTTTATTGGATTGGTATCATCAAATCTTAAATTGAAAGTTCCATTATATTCCTTTGCCAGACCAGAATTCAAAATAATGGATTTGGCATGTCCAATATGCAGATACCCATTAGGTTCCGGCGGAAATCTTGTCACAATTTTATTATATTTACCTTCTTCTAAATCCTTCTCGATGATCTGTTCAATAAAATTCTTAGAAACTACTTCGCTTTCCATTTCTGCTAACTCCTTTATTGCATCATTTCAATCTGTGTAAAATATTTTCACCAACATTCCACAATTAGTACTACTTTATCATATTTACCCCCTTCCGTCAATTCAAGGGCTATTTTTCTGATTTGTTTGAATTTTTTATGATGTTTTTTCACAAAATTTGATTATTCTCCTATTTTGTTGTATGATGGATACGATTTGGAAAATATAAAGAAAGGAAATAACTATTTTTATATAGTTCAATACATTCAGAATGAATAAGAATACAAATTTACCAGATAATACAGAGGAATTTGACATTATCGATTTTGATTTAAATGAATATGATGAGGAATTTGAGAAAGAAGAAAAAAAGCTTCAGTTGAAAGAAGAGAAAAAAGCTGCTGCCGCCAAATCCAGAGTAGAACTGGCAAGGGAACAGCAAAAAGAACATTCTCAATCCCTTCAAAACAAGCCAAACCGTGATATGTTAAAAACCATTTTAATGATTCTGATAGTTATTGTCATTGCATGTCTTTTCCTTGGACTTATTACTTTTATTGTCAACAGTGCCAGTGGAGGTGCCAAGTCCAAACACCGGACTTCAAGGCTGACAACAGAAGAAAATGACAGAAGCCATAAAGATGATAATACAGAAGCTGACTCGGCAAAAACTACTCAGCAGGAAGATGATAAAAAACAGGATTTTGAAGATAAAATAAATGAAATCACAAATAAAGTAAATGATGATTCCAAAACAACAAAAACTACTACAGAAGCCCCTAAAACTACAGAAGCGACTACTCAGGCTACCACCACAGAAACAACTACTCAGGTCACTACAGAACCTGTCACGGAAGCAACTACTTCTGAACCGGATGACACCAGCATTCCTGCAACCCCGGAAGAATAACCCCTTGTCTCCGATCAGTATAAAAATGGAGTACTATGTATGAATTTCGAACAATACACTGATGAAAAGCTGATTGCTTTTATTCATGACGGTAATCAGGATGCAACAGAATACTTATTAAAAAAATACTCCCCTTTAGTAAAAAAATCTATCCGTACCTTGTACTTAATAGGTGCAGACACGGAAGACTTATCCCAGGAGGGTATGATAGGTCTTTTCAAGGCAATACAAAACTATGAAGAAGGCAATACTGCATCCTTCTATACTTTTGCAAAACTTTGTATTGACCGTCAGATATACAGTGCAATAAAAGCTTCCAACCGAAAAAAACATTCCCCTCTTAATACTTATATTTCCTTTTACAGCCGCAGCAATGAAGACGAATCGGAACTGATTAACAATCTGGAGGCCGGAAATGACTCTAATCCGGAACATATTGTACTGGATAGAGAGAATACCTCACATATTGAAAGCTTATTAGACAAAAATCTCAGTAAAATGGAAAAAGAGGTTTTACCATTATATTTGAATGGTCAATCCTACTCTGATATTGCTGTTTTTTTGAATAAACCGGTTAAATCCGTTGACAATGCAGTACAGCGTATCCGGGAAAAAGTAAAAAAATTATATGTTCAACCCTGACTCAAACCTTATACCACAGCATTTCAGAATTTTATTAAAAGAATATTTTCGAAAACTCTTTACAAGAATATTATTTTTTGATATTATAGACAAGTCGCAAAGACAAGCTGGCGTGGCACAGTCGGTAGCGCACCTCATTGGTAGTGAGGAGGTCACGGGTTCGATTCCCGTCGCTAGCTTTCTTTTTTAACTGAAATCCTTTATTTTCAAAGGTTTTCGGTTTTTTTATTTTATTATACTTTTCTATTTATTATATTTGATTAGAAAACATCACTCAAAAACACACTCAAATTCAGCAAATACCCCTAACGCATATATAATATTTTGCCATTTGTTGATTCTTCAGAAGCGCAAAAGGTTATCAATCGAAGTTGTGTAAAATGGCTATTTGTTGTTGCCACGCATCAACTTGATTATTTGACCTGCTGTAGTATTATCATTCATTCAATTCTAAGAATCCTAATGAATTCAAGTATTTTACAGACTATGCCAGATATAAACGCTGCATATCTAGTATTACATTATATAATCAAAAGATTTTAGGATTTATCTGATATCACGACATAAAAAAGGCTATATAGCCTTCCTTTATCATTTTACATTTTCATAATGCGTCCACAAACGAATAACTTTTACAATTCCCTCTTATTCTTTTCCGTCTGAATCAACAAACCATTGTTCATTGGATAATACCTGACAAACCAAACGATGTTGTAAATTTATCCGTCTGGAATAATAACCTGAGAGATTTCCTATTAGTTTTTCGTATGCTGGCGGTGTTTGATATGGATATATTTTTAAAATATCCAATAATCTTTTTGTCTTTTCCTTTAACTCTGTACGGTCGATCAATTTTTATCCTTTAGTGCTTGTGATGAAAAAAATACTTTGTACATTACCAATCCTCACCATATTCTGTACACTCTGATAACGATGTATTCCTACCCTCAATAATTGATTCTGCCATTCCCGGAATATTATTAAAAATATATTGTTTCCTGCAAAGATTTATAGTCTTCTTCTGAAATTAATACGGCATTACCATTTTTTCCAACAATAAGTGTGGAATCACTGTATTTATTAACGTATTCTACCAGTTTATACAGATCCTTTCTTGCATTCGCAATATTAACTGTTGACATTATAAAATCTCCTATTTTTCTATTTAAGTATCAGTAGTTTCTTATATTTTAATTCTTTTTATAGTAATATTTCTTATATTATAGTTATGTTCCATAAGTCATCTTGTATATTTTCTCGTTCATTCTATTAATCAGTATATTCTTTTTACTTTAGTATTTTCCGTATTTAACAATATAAAAAATGTTTTTAATATTACACCCTATACAAAAGGACGCAAAAAAAGCACCTTCAGAAGTATAATCTTCCCCCACCGGTGCTAATTTAGTTTACTCTATAAAATCCATTTTCTCTAAATAGTCTTTTGACAAAATGTTTTTCTCAGATACATTATAATCTATTTTCCGCTCAATCGCTGTCTGACAATCTCATATGCCAGTACCCCTGCCGCTACAGATGCATTCAGAGAATCTATATCTCCCTTCATGGGGATAGACGCCGTATAGTCACATTTCTCCTTAACCAGACGACTGACTCCGCTTCCTTCGTTTCCAACCACCATTCCTATCGGACCTGTGAGATTCTGCCGATACATTACCTCTCCGTCCATATCTGCACAAACAAACCAAATCCCCTTTTCTTTTAACTCCTCAATCGTTTTCGCAAGATTGGTCACTTTTGCCACTGGTGTATAATTTATGGCTCCTGCTGAAGCTTTCACTACCGTGGCAGTAAGTCCTACAGCCCTGCGTTTCGGAATGATGATGCCGTGTGCACCGCAAAGATTAGCAGTCCGGATAATAGCCCCCAGATTATGCGGATCTTCAATCTCATCCAATAAAAAGAGAAAAGGTGCTTCCCCTTTATCCCTTGCAATACGCAAAATATCCTCTACCTCCGCATACTCATAAGCCGCAGCTTTTGCAATGACACCCTGATGTTTACCGGTGGAGGACATCTGGTCAAGACGTTCTTTCGTTACATAATTTACAATTGTATCCTGTTTTCGTGCCAGAGACTTAATCGTATTGACAGCACCATCATGGCACCCATCCAATACATATAATTTATCTATTGTTTTTCCTGAACGGAATGCCTCTGTTACTGCATTTCTTCCCTCTATTGTATATTCCTCATATCCCATGTTTTCCTTTTTCCTTTCCGTTTACAAACTCTCCAAAGCCATTTTTACAACATCTGTAAGCCTTTTAAAATCCTCTTTCATGTACAGATATCCTAGTAATGCTTCAAAACCGGTAGCATTCCGGTAATCTGTTCTGGAAGCATTCTTTGCCTTGGTATAAGAATTCGCATTCCTTCCCCGCTTATATATTGCACGCTCCTCTTCTGTCAATTCTTCATAAATAGCCAATATCATTTTTGCCTGAGCCGTCGCACACACAATCTTACTTACATCTTTATGATATTTATTTACCTGTTTATTTACTTTACTTACCTCGATAGTCCTCACCATGATATCAAAAACGCTGTCTCCGATATAGGCAAGTGCCAATGGAGAATAAGTCTCTGGATTTCCGTGTTTTACCCGGAAATTTTCTTTGAAATACTGAAAATAGTCTAAGCTCTCTTCCACTTTACACCCTCTCTGGTATCCTCTAATATAATGCCCTGATTCGCAAGTACATCACGAATTTCATCTGCCCTTGCAAAATTCTTTGCCTTTCTGGCTGCCTGTCTTTCTTGGATCAGTGCTTCAATATTACTGTCTAATATCTCGGTCTCCGTCTCCGTGATAATACCAAGTATATCACAAAGCTTTCCGATAACGGTGTACATTTTTTCTATCACCATTTTTGCATTGGAAGAAGAAATACTGCTATTAGAGAACTTTACCATCTCAAAGATAACCGAAATTGCATCCGCAGTGTTCAAATCGTCTTCCATTGCTGCTTCATATTTTGTCACATAATCATCCATCTTCGCGAGCAGTTCTTCCTCTTTGGCTGATGCTTCTTTATCTTCCGCATGGTCCATGGCATCCTTTAACTTTGACATTGCATTTAAAATCCGCTCCAGCGAAGCTTTTGAAGATTCCACTAAAGTATCTGCAAAATTAAGTGGACTTCTGTAGTGGGCACTCAATATAAAAAAGCGAATGACCTGTAATGGATATTTTTTTCCGATATCACGAATTGTAAAAAAATTGCCAAGGGATTTTGACATCTTTTCTCCGTCAATTTTCAAAAATCCATTATGCATCCAATATCTTGCAAACTCTACATCATTTGCCGCCTCACTCTGGGCAATCTCATTTTCATGATGAGGAAATATCAAATCTTCACCGCCCGCATGAATATCAATAATATCTCCGATATACTTTTTTGACATAACAGAACACTCTAAATGCCAGCCTGGTCTGCCCTCTCCCCAGGGTGATTCCCATGACGGCTCTCCTTCCTTCTTCGGTTTCCAGAGTACAAAATCCAGAAAATCTTCCTTTTCTTCCTCCCCGGCTACCTTGATATCTCTGTGTCCCGCCTCCAGATCATCAATATTTTTCTTGGAAAGCTTGCCATAACCCGGGAAGCTTCTCGTACGAAAGTACACAGTACCGTTCACTTCATAAGCATGCCCTTTTTCTATCAGTACTTTTATCATATCAATCATATCTGGAATCTCTTCCGTCGCCTTGGGATGTGTCGTCGCCTCCATTACATTCAAAGCCTTCATATCCTTTTTCACTTCTTCAATATAACGCTCGGAAATCTCCAAGGAGGGTATCCCCTCCTCTATTGCACGTTTGATAATCTTGTCATCCACATCAGTAAAATTGGATACATAATTCACATCATATCCCTTATATATTAAATATCTTCTAAGTGTATCAAACACTATCATTGGCCTGGCATTTCCCATATGAATATAATCATATACTGTAGGACCACACACATAAATTCCCACTCTATTCTCACGGATTGGGACAAACTCCTCTTTTTTTCTTGTCATTGTATTATAAATCTTCATATTTATATTCCTTCCCGGTTCTTCCCATCAAAGAAGAAGCTCTGTTTTCTTTTTAGACACATATTAGTATATTTTTAACGATACTTTTTGTCAATGAAAATCCATTCTTTCTCCTGTATCTTTCCTTAGACAATTTCGGCAAAAAATATCCTGTCTTTTTCTAAATCACCAAAGAGTTTGTCTGTCAATTCGGCTATCGTCATTCGCATATCCCACTCCGTACATACCCCGTCTGCCGTCTCATTTGGATGCAAAACTGACCGTTTTTGTACAAAAACCCGATTTTCCTTTAACAAAAACGAGTATATCCCATTATTTTCAAAAATCTCGTCATCCAAAATCAGAATCCTTTTTTTCTCTATCGCATAGGAATAAAACCTTTCCGAATACAGCTTAATACATTCCAATACATTGATAATCCTTACCATAAATGGAAACTTCTCTATTACCCGGATTCTGCCTGCTGTCTGGATATATCCGTTTATGGCTGCATATTTCTGTTCTGAAAAAATATCGTCACCAAACACATTCTGTTCCACATAAACTTTTGCACCTTCCATACTATATGCAAAAAATCCCAGTAAATTATCTATATCAAAATTCCCTTCAAAACAAAATACAACCTCTCCGTCCTGACATGCCTTTTCCTCTGCAAGCAGTTCAAAATAAACTGCATCATGCTTTGCAAAAACATGGTACTTTGTTTCCAGTAAATAATCAATCTTACCAAACAGCCGCTCTTGCTCTCTAGGATTAAAAATGTTTTGTATTCTCTTATATTCCATATAAAGGATATCCGTTTTCCCGGTATCTTTTGTACCGGATGCTATCCAATCCGGCTTCTTTGTATCCCTTGCCAGCATTATCTCTGTTCTTTCACTGATACTGGAAAAACCAAAGGGCTCATAATATCTTACATCAGCCGGCATTAAATATGTAAAAGGCTCCCGGTTTTCATACATATCTATAAATGCCCGTCCTAACAGCTGGCGCATAATCCCCTTTCTCCTCTGGGACAAATGCGTTCCTACCCCCACAATGTAATGCAGTTTTTTTTCCCTGCCACATATCTTGCAGACATATGGATTCAAATGAATCATCCCTCTGCCTTTTATTGCATATACGGTATTTTTTCTATATACTCTTTTAAAATAGAAATCTTCATAGATTTTAGGATCATTGAAACATTCTCTCCATAATTCCCTTAAAAACAATTCTTCCCGCTTCCTGCCATCATCTGTACAGATTTTATCAATACGCTCCTGATTATCCAACTGTTCCAATTGACACTCCTTTAACACCTTTTCATCTATTATCTGCCAGACATATCCAAGACAACAATATCAAACTTCCCTAAGACATTTTCTGACATCCGCTGCATCCCTTACAGTTTTTTGCGATTTCTCCCATCCTGTCATCATAATTATAATTCGCTACAGTTTCTAAGAGACAAACTGCCTGAGAACTGATTCCCTCCCCGGCACCGGTAAATCCTAATCCCTCTTCTGTTGTTGCCTTAATATTCACCTGATTTTCCTGTAACCCCAAAGCTTCTGCTATAGTGGTCTCCATATCAGGAATAAATGCCGCCAGCTTTGGCCGCTGTGCAATTATGGTAGCATCAATATTTCCTATAATATACTGCTTCTCATCCAACAGCTTCTTCACATGACGGAGCAGTTCAATACTGTTGGCTCCTTTATATGCCTCATCCGTATCGGGAAAATGCTGCCCGATATCTCCTAATGCTGCTGCACCAAGCAGGGCATCCATAACAGCATGCGTTAAAACATCCGCATCCGAATGTCCCAACAATCCCTTTTCATACGGTATATTGACGCCTCCCAGTATCAGTTTTCTTCCCTCTGTCAATTTGTGTACATCATATCCCATTCCTACCCGCATCTTCTATTCTCCTCCTCTTTATCATCTAATCCGGTAACAGATACCAGTGGCCTTATACACAGGTAAGCATCACTGCTTCAGTTTTAAAAATGCAAGCAAAAATTCATATACCCGCTTCGTAGAAGAAATACTTAATCTCTCTGCTGTAGTATGAATATCCAGAATATTTGGTCCCATGGCGATACAATCTAAATCTTTTATCTTGCCTGCCAGCAGACCACATTCCAAACCTGCATGAATCCCCTCAACAACCGGTTCTTTTCCGTACATTTTTTCATAGAGCGAAATAATTTTAGGACGTACCACTGACTCTTCCCTATACTCCCACGCAGGATATTCACCTTTTCTCTCCACTTTACCGCCAAGTTCACTTACCAGACTCTCTACCTGGGCTGCTACGTAATGTTTCTTCGTCGTAACACTGCTCCGAACCGCATGCTGCATGATCAGATATTCTTCTGTAAGTTTCATAATACCTAGATTTAAAGATGTTTCCACCAGACCGGGTACCGACATGCTCATTCCCTGAACACCATCCGGCAAAGTCATAAGAAGGGTAATGACTTTAGAAAGGCTTACTCTGTCAAGTACCTGTCTGCGCTGCAATACCTTCTGGGGAACAGCTTCCTTTCCCTGTCCGCCTGCTTTTTCCAAAGGCAGAGGCTTCATGCCCAGTGTAATTCCCGCATCAGCTCTGCTATATTCTGCTTTTAATACCTCATTTAATTCCCTAACAGTTTCCTTTGCTGTTATTGCCTCTTCCTCCGTCATGCCAAGAATCGCTGACGCCTGCAAGGGAATCGCATTTTCCTTTTTTCCTCCTTCCATGCCAGTCAGATAAAAATGCACCCTGCACTTTAATTCATAAAGGATTCTGCCCAATATCTTATTTGCATTTGCCCGTCCCTTATCTATCTCACATCCTGAATGTCCTCCCAGCAGTCCCGCTACGGATATTTCGTACCAGAGTACTTCCGGTGATTTCTCCCATTCAACAGGCAGCCTGGAATAGGTAGACAGCCCGCCTGCACAACTGCTTAGAAAAACTCCCTCCTCTTCAGAGTCTAAATTCAGCATACGATGACCTTTTAACATGGATAAATCAATACCACTGGCTCCCTCCATTCCCACTTCTTCCGACACTGTGAACACGAGTTCAAGCGGTGGATGTGCAATGTCTTTATTCTCCGCAATTGCAAGCATATAAGCAAGAGCTATTCCGTCATCTCCTCCCAGTGTAGTATCCTTTGCTGATACATAATCTCCCTCCACCAGAAGTGTAAGTCCTTCTCTATCCATATCAATGGATGCATCTGCACTTTTTTCACAGACCATATCCATATGTCCCTGCAAAATAACCGGTTCCTCCTGTTCATAACCGTCACTTGCCGGAACAAGCATAACCACATTATATAAATGATCCTGATATACCTGAAATCCATGATCCTTTGCAAAATCTGTCAGATAATCACTAATTGCACGCTCGTGATAAGAACCATGGGGAATTTTACAAATCTCCTCAAAATAATAAAATACTCTTGCCGGTTCCAAATCAGATAACACTCCCATAAACAGCCTCCTGTTTCTTTATTTTATAACAACATCAATCTCTCTTAATTTTAGTCTGCTAATAAATTTCTATTTTATACAAAATCATTACCCTGTGTCTTGTTTCTTTGATATTCAACAAACCTACCAGTCTAACCATCAATGTGTCAGCACATTAAGAACGGTAATCCCCATTAATTTTCACATAATCATAAGTCAGATCACATCCCCATGCTTTAGCCTCCGCATCTCCTGCCTGAAGGGAAATATTTACATATATTTCATCTTCTGCAAGAACCTCCTTTGCAAAATCTTCTGAAAATGCAACACCTGCACCATTTCTGCATACGGGAAGCACCCCTTTTGAAGATGCCAGATTTACATTTACTTTATCGATATCAAAATCAGCCTCAGCATAACCCATTGCACATAAAATTCTACCCCAGTTAGCATCTTCTCCAAAAACTGCACACTTAAACAACGAAGAATGAATCACACTCTTTGCCACGGTGATGGCAGTCTCCAAATCTCCTGCTTCTGAAACAGTACATTCAATCAGTTTTGTCGCACCTTCCCCATCTTTTGCAAGCATTCTGGTCATATTCATCATAACGATATAAAGTGCCTGTTTAAACACCTCATAATCGGCATCTTCCTCCATAATCCCGGCATTTCCCGCCATACCGTTTGCCATCACACAGACCATATCATTGGTAGAAGTATCTCCATCAATGCTTAAACAGTTATAAGTAATCTTTGTAACTTCTGAGAGCGCTTTTTGTATCAGGGGAGTAGAAATATTGGCATCAGTCGTCACAAAATTAAGAGTCGTTGCCATATTAGGATGAATCATGCCGCTTCCCTTTGCCATTCCTCCTAAAGTACAGGTTGTCCCTCCAATCATAAATTTTACTGCTACTTCCTTTGGTACGGTATCCGTTGTCATAATTGCATTGACCGCCTTGGCATTTCCATCATAGGAAAGCCCGTCTGTCAGCTCCTTTATATGATTTTCAATCGGTTCAATCGGCAGAACTACTCCAATTACTCCGGTAGAAGCCACAAGTACCTGGTCGGCAGAAATTCCTAATTCCTTTGCTGCAAGCTCTGTCATCCTCTGTGCTTTTTGCTCTCCGTCTGCATTACAGGTATTGGCATTCTTGGAATTAACGATTACTGCCCGTGCCTTTCCCTTGGTTTCTGCAAGATGTTTTTGGGTTACGATAATCGGTGCACCCTTTACTTTATTCGTAGTATATACTGCTGCAGTATTACAGATACTGTCACTGACCACTAAGGCCAGATCATTTTTATCTTTATTTTCAATAAGTCCGCAGTGTAACCCATTTGCCTGAAATCCCTTTGCTGCACAAACACCACCCTCTACATATGTATATCCTTCAAACTGTTGCATTTCCATCATCTTATCCTCCTTCACTCATATCCATTATAAACAGCTATTTAAAAGTGAATAACCATTTAAAAAGTACATTATTCTGTCTTTTCTTTATCTTTCTCTTTATTTGATTCTTCATCTTCTACATTTTCATCCCCTTTCACCCTGCTTCCCATTGGATAAAGAACACCTTCCAAACTCTGATATACCACAATATTTTCTATCTCCAGACGTTTTTCCATCCAGTTTCCAATCCTTTTTATTTCCTCATCCGTCAACTCATTTGCCACTTGCAGAACAACGGTCATCTGCTCCATATCTCCACCATTCAGATATCCTATCTGTATCTTTGTTATAGCAGAATACAATACAATCAGTTCCTCCTGCAATGACAAAACATCCACATCTTTTTCCTTATAGGCTGATAGTTCCGAACGTGCCGCAATCAGCTGACTTTGAAGTTCCTGATAATCTGCTTCATTTTCTGCGGAAAGCTGGCTGGTTTCATTTTTTACATAAGCCTCCAGCTCATCCGTTGTGATTCCTGCCTTTACCTCTGTCTGCTGAATCCTCAATGCCAGACTTTCTATATGATAATCCTTCATGCTTTGATTAAGATTTGCTATCGTATCCTCACTGAGTGTTGTTCCTATCACCGCGACCTTTAATTCCTTTTTCTCATTATCCACGTTATATTTTACTACCTGGGTATTGTCAAACTGAAATTCCCTCTCCACAAAATTATTCACATTATTTTCAAAAACGGAATCCCTCACGATATCCGCACCGAGAAATACCGACGGCACGATTGCTACCACAGCTACCAATATTACTCTTTTGGTAATCTGCTTTTTCGTTTCTTCATTTGCTGTATTCTTAGAAGGCAGACGTAAAAACACAGTAATCAGCATTGTAGAAATGGCTATAAATACTCCGTTTATACAAAACAGGTACATGGCTCCGGCAAAATACCGGAGATTACCCATGGCAAGCCCATATCCTGCCGTACAAAGGGGCGGCATTAAAGCCGTCGCAATTGCCACTCCGGGCAGAATGTTGGACTTTTCCTTTCTCGTTGTACCAATCATACCGGCAAGCCCACCACATACCGCTATAATCACATCCCATGCATTGGGGCTGGTTCTCGCAAGCAGTTCTGCACTAGCCGTTGTAATCGGTGTCAATGAAAAATAAACCGTAGACGTCGCAAGTGCAACCATCACCTCAAAAAAAAGAATCGTTGCAGAACGCTTCAATAAATTTGTGTCATATATGGCAATAGAAAAACCAATCCCCATAATCGGACCCATTAAAGGTGAAACCAGCATTGCACCAATGATAACTGCGGTAGAATTCATGTTCAGTCCCACGGATGCAATAAAAATAGCAAGAATCAGAATACACATATTGGTTCCCCGAAGAACCACTCCAGATTCAATCCTGTCATCAATCTCATCATACTCTGCCTGATCTGCACTTAGATTGAACGCTGCATGCAAAAGCCGCTTAAAGCTGTATGTATTCCGTCTCACATTCTTAATGGTCTTTTCCTCTATCTGCTTTTTAACCGTCTCTGTTTTTTCGTTAAATTGTTCTTTATGCCTTTCATATTGTTTTATATCGTGATCTATCTTTTCTTTGAGGTGAATGTTTTTTTCTGTCCCTTCCAGCTGATTCTTTTTGTCTTTACGCATACTCTGTCCCTTCCGCATTTTCGTTCTTTTTCACAAATGATTTAATATCACTGTATTTTTCTTGACATTTTATCCCATATTATATTAAATAAAAGTATATCACTAATTGAAAAGGAGATGACCAGTTATGGCAGCTATACCAAATGATCCAATGATGCTCTTAAGTTATATCAATACAAAATTACGGGATGAATATAAAAATCTAAGTGAGCTCTGCAATGATCTGGAACTACAGCAGTCTGAACTCACTGAAAAATTATCCTCCATTGACTATGCATACAATGAAGAGCTCAATCGTTTTATATAATTATTATACACCCAGAAAATTCTTCATTCTGTCAAATTCCGTAGCCATGGTGTAATATCCATGGTTATAAAATGCCTGTAATTTTTCACGATTGACTTCCGTACGGTCTGGACATTTTAAAGAAGGCCGCATTACAAATATTTTCTTTTCCCTCTCCAGCCGTTCTATAGCTTCCATTCTTTTATTATAATAAAACGGTCTATAATATATACTTTTTACAAGATTGGGATAGTCCTTATAAAAAGCTATATGCATTCTTGCTTTTTCATTTGGAAACTTTTTACGATATCCATACGGTCTGGTAAGAATCAGAACATTCTTTTTATGCCCTGTCATTAATGCATGTTTTAATGGGATAGAATCCGCTACTCCACCGTCCATATATGGAATTCCATCTATCGTAACCATAGGGGCAGCCACTGGCAGACTGGCTGATGCCCGGCAGATATTGCAAAGCCTTGAAGGACTTTCCTTTTCCGTCATATATTCTGCCTTTCCTGTATATGCATTGGTTACCACCATTTCACATTCCATACCCTGATTAATATAAGTTTCAAAATCATATGGGAACGTTTCGTTTGGGAACGTTTCAAACAGCTTATCCATATCATAGATACTTCGCTGTCTGATTGCTTTTCTTATAGAATTCTTATAAGAATCTTCCTTTTTCTCTGGTGCCATGCAATCAAAGCTTCTGCCTTTTTGTCTGGATACATAGCTTAAGGCATTACATGCCCCAGCAGATACACCAATCACATATGGAAACAGAAAATCCTGTTCCAACAGATAATCAAGTGCTCCCGCCGTAAAAACACCTCTTGAAGCCCCTCCTTCTAATACCAGTCCTGCTTTCTTCTTCTTTAACTCGTCCTGAATCATATTTTCACATCCTATTACTCTTCTATATTGTCCTCTGATTCCGTATCTTTTCTTTTATCGCTGACTTTTATCTGCTTTTCTTCTACGGCTTTTTTTCTTATCACACCGTCTTCATCCAAAAGTGCCTGCTCAATCGTATAATATTCTGCTGTCTGAAGCGGAAGCTTCTTTTTTTCCAGCCTGTCTTTACATATAGTTCCAATTAATGCATACATACAGGCAAAACAAGGTGCACCTAAGATCATCCCAGGCACTCCAAAGAAACCGCCTCCGATTAATATAGCAAACAAAATCCACATACTGGATATTTTCAGACGGTCTCCTAAAATAACCGGTCCGATAATATTTCCATCTACCTGCTGCAAAACTACAACAAAAACAGCAAAAATCAGTCCCTGTTTAAAATCTGTCATCAACAAAATCAACACACTGGGTATTGCCCCGATAAATGGTCCAAAATATGGAATAATATTAGTTACTCCTACAATTATACTGATCAGCACTGCATAATCAAAGCCTACAATCTGCATAAAGAAATAACAAATTACACCTATAATAAAAGAATCGATTATTTTCCCATTAATAAAACCACCAAAAACCTGATCTGCATAACGCACTCCTGACAATATACTATTGGCATTTTTACGGCTGAATATGCTAAATGTAAGCTTTTTCCCAACTGAGATCAAAACCTCTTTCTCTGTCATTACATAGATTGAAATGATAATAGCAAGTACCATATTCAAAAGCATCTTTAAACCGCCTACGATTCCCGAAGTGATTCCTGCCACAATCTTGTCCATATTGGGAAGAATATCCTTATTCAGATATGTTATTGACTGGGAATATATCTTATCCAGTCCCATTAAAAGATATCTGCTGATTTCAGACTGGTCCTCATCTAATGATGCAATCCATGTATTTACGCTGTTATAATATTCGGGAGCATCCGTTACAATTTTGCTTAAAGACAGATAAACCTGTGGAATCACCAGATATAAACCACCAATGCACACCACTAAAAATAAAATAAGTGTACATAAGACTCCAAATCCCCTTGAAAATTTTCCCTGTATCTCCTTTTTTGCCTCTCCGCGGAATAATAATTTTGCCAAAGGTGTAAAGATATAACACTCAAAAAATTTCAGCACAGGATTCAACAGATATGCCAATATACTTCCTACAATGATGGGTGCCAGCGTACCATTGATAACAGATTTTATCTCACTAAATCTGGTTTCATTTTCCAGAAGATGATTAAATGCAATTGCCAATACAATAACTGCTAATGCGGTCAACCCAATCTGTATATATTTTTTCTCTAATTTTCGTTTCAAACTGTATTCCTCCTAAGCTTTACTATTTCATACAACAGATATTATAGTTGATTCCTTTTCTTTCGTCTACCAAAATATTAAGAAAAATGAACCGGTTATATACAGAAAATAATCTCACACCTATCTCTGATATAACCGGTTCACAATTATTTAGTAAAAAATTACTGTTCCTTTGCAACCTCCACAACCGACTTTGCAAGACCTGCCAGTCCCTGAATCTCTGAAGGAATAATAATCTTTGTAGCCTTACCATCTGCCGCCTTGCTAAACGCTTCCAGACTCTTTAACTGAATGACTTCACCAGATGGTGCAGAATCATTTAGTAAACGGATACCATCTGCATTAGCCTTCTGGATTGCAAGAATTGCTTCTGCCTGACCTTCTGCTTCCCGAATAGTAGCTTCTTTCTTAGCTTCTGCCCGAAGAATGGCCGACTGCTTTTCGGCTTCTGCTTCCAAAATAACAGATTCCTTCTGACCCTCTGCACGAAGAATTGCTGATTTCTTCTCACCCTCTGCAATCAGAATCTGTTCACGTCTTTCACGCTCTGCCTTCATCTGCTTTTCCATAGCATCCTGAATCGCAGCCGGAGGAATAATATTTTTCAGTTCCACACGGTTCACTTTGATTCCCCATGGATCCGTAGCCTCATCCAAAGTAGCTCTCATCTTTGTATTAATGGTCTCTCTGGATGTCAGTGTCTGATCCAGTTCCAGATCACCGATAATATTACGAAGCGTAGTTGCTGTCAGATTCTCAATCGCCATAATCGGATTTTCTACACCATAACAAAAAAGTTTCGGATCAGTAATCTGGAAAAAGACTACCGTATCAATCCGCATTGTTACATTATCCTTCGTAATAACCGGCTGCGGTGCAAAATCAACAACCTGTTCCTTTAATGTCACTCTCTTTGCCACCTTGTCAACAACAGGCATTTTAAAGTGTAAGCCTACAGACCATGTTCCTGTATAGGTCCCTAAACGCTCAATAACATAGGCATATGCCTGAGGAACAATACGGATACTGCTTATTACGACTATCACCAAAATAAATAATAAAAATAGTAAAAAACCTAAACCTTCCATAATTTTCTCCTTTTTTAATCATATTCTAACATAAATTACTCTGCTGGGGGAATCTGCTCCTCTTCCCCGGCCTTCTCAACAATTAGCTTTACACCTTGAATTGCAACAATTTTAACAACGGTTCCTTCCTGAATAATCATAGAATCTTCCTTTGCTCTTGCTGTCCATTCCATACCATTCACCTTTGCCTGACCTGAATCCTTTACATTATCAATCGTCTGCAATACATATGCATTTTGACCAACTAATGCTTCTGCATTAGTTTTTTCCGTCTTGGAATCCAGATACTTTACCGCAATCGGTCTTGTCAATGCCAGTAACACTACCGATACTACTACAAACAAAATAACCTGTACAGCCAGATTAGCACCACAAAGACCAGCGATTGCTGCAATAAAAGCTCCTCCGGCAAACCAGATCGTGGTAAGCCCTAATGTGATGATTTCCACAATAATAAAAATTGCCGCCAGTAACAACCAGCACAATATTTCATTCATAAGAATGCCTCCCTTCTCACATTCTGATTGATTCTATATACAGAATCAATTGTCCTTAATGCATTATTCTACTCCATTTTAACAAATTTCACAACTGTATTTAAGGATTATTCCAAATTTTTATTACCATTTCTCATTAATATTTTTTTGTGTATTTCATCAAACAACTCCAATCTGACATAAGTAAGTTCATGAATAGAATCTACTATACTGGCTAATATAAATACCGTTCCCGATGCAAACCCAAAATGCCTGCCCACAGGTCCTTGTTCATATTTCATCTGTTGAATTCTGGAGTATGGAATCCATGTCGTAACCTTACAAAAATTTCCGTTTTCCAAGGTGAGTACATCCCTGCCAATTCCTACACCGCATGTACAAAAGTTCATATATATCCTGACCATGTTTGTCAGCACCACTAGAATGAAACCAATGATAACCAGTGCACGAATCCAGAATCCGGCAATGCCAAACCAATGATTGGCTCCCATAAAAATAACTCCGGCTGCCAAAACACCAAATAAAACAATATTTGCCGGTATTTCCGAAAGAACTGAAGCCCTTTCCCTCCTAATGATTTCTGGTTCCTCCAATATGAATTCTGGCAGTAAAACAGATAATTTCCGATACATGTCTTCTTTCGACTCTGAAAGAAGCAGCATGGAACTTTCATTCTCTTCATCTCCCACTCCGATACAAATTACTTTTACATATTGGCGTCTCCATAATCTGGAAAGTGTAACAGAAACAACCTGAACTGCATTAATCTTATCTACTGCAAACGTATACTGCCGCTTCTTGAGCAGACCATGGTGCAGATAGATTTTATTCTCTCTTCGTGCTACCCGGAAACCATAATATATAAAAAAATCCTTAACCAGTCCCTGTAGTGCAGAACCTAAAATAATAATAATTGCTGCTACACTGCCTATCACATTCACCAGACTATCCACCACAAAAGCACCTGTCCGGAGAGAACGAATTCCCACTATGCATCCTATAAGTGTTCCTGCAAGAATGATCACGGATGCTAAACTTGCTGTATAAAAACAATGGAGGATAATGTCCTTTACTGTATAAAAAATATCATATTCTTCCTGTGTCTCATCCGTTTTTTCATTCTGTTCATTCATATAAAGCATAATCTGTTCCTTAAAATAAACTGCTTTCGTTTTGGATAAGACAATTTTTACATCTGTTGAATTTGCCGTTGTCCTGGAATTCGTATCCAGTTTAATCTTATAAGTTCCCACCAGACGTTCAAAAAGGTTCTGTTCCATATTGATATTAGAAATATTTTTTATTCCAATCGTATTACTGATACGTTTCAAAGTCCGTCTTTCAATTATGATTGCGTCCTCTTCAATTGAAATCCATGTTTTTGCCCATTTTATGCATTGGATTAAAAAGACAAAAAATATCACTGCCAGTAGTCCTATACCGATATATAAAGCATCGACTGCGGGTTCTCCGCCCTTTTTTAACTGCGACCATTCTATCTCCGCCAGGTTATCAATCTGTGTCACAAAGCACATTACAATAAACCAAAACGTACTTCCCAGATTCTCAAAAACAATGCTAAAATGACATCTGAATTTATCTTGTTTCATCCCTCTCCTCCACAGTAATCGTATTAATCCTTTTCTTCAAATGCTGTGCAATCTGGTCTGCCACTTCGTCAGCCAGATAAGAAACTTCAATATTGCTTCCGGCTGTTGTAGCAGTCACAGCTTTTAATCCAAAGACTCGTAAAATGGGACCGCTTGTGATTTCTATTTTATGGAGACGTTCAATAGGAACAATCTCGGTTTTTACTATAATCAGCCCTTTTCTTACCTCAAACTCCTCCTGTGTCAAAATATAACGGTATCTCTCATACCGTATTTTAGGTGCTGCCAGCAGATACAAAAAATCTGCCCCAATTACACCATACAGCACCAGACTTACAAAATGCGGCCAGTCTTCATGAAACAAACTGTTTATTATAATAATCAATGCTGTACTCATAATAAATTGAATTCCCGTCTGCACATACATACAGACAAGTGCCCTCTTGTTTAACTTTTCATATTCCATTATCCTTACCTCAAAACATATTTTATTAATATATCATTCCGATAATCTATACATAAATTATACTAAATTATCGCATCAAAGTAAAATTATTCATTTTTGAGAAACTATAACCATTCCAAAAGTTTTTTATCACGAAATGGTCGTTTCCAATAAACTTCTCTTCCCTGTGCTTGTAAAAGCAAATATATATCCCCTTATTGTCTTTTCAATAAGTATATAACTGTTTTTTGTATCGATTAAAAATGCAAAGCTGTTACCTAAGATATAAAAAAGGCTGCCATATCCGGCAGCCTATCAAGTAAATCTTCTTCCAATTTTTCTATTTTCCGTCATAAACGATTAAAGAATCCACGTCATAATTCTTTAATTTTTCCCTGCCATTAAGACCTGCAAGTTCCATAACAAACTGGATTTTTACAACCTCACCGCCAAGACTTTCTATCATCTGGATAATTGCTTCAATCGTACCTCCTGTTGCCACTAAATCATCCACAATAACAACCTTATCTCCCGGCTTAATCGCATCTTTATGCATCTCAACCACAGCAGTACCGTACTCTAATGCATATTCCCGTTCAATTGTCTCACATGGCAGTTTTCCTTTTTTACGAACCGGCACAAAGCCTTTACCCAGCATATATGCCACCGGCATACCAAAAATAAACCCTCTGGATTCCGGTCCTACAACAACGTCAAATTCTACATCTTTAAGACTTTCCAGTATCCCATCAACTGATTTTTTAAGTCCCTCCGGACTTTGGATAATGGAAGTAATATCCCGAAAAATAATCCCCGGCTCTGGAAAATCGGGAATACTTCTTACATACTGGTCAATTTCATATCTGTCCTGCATAATGAACCCTCCTAAGCTTATCACATTGTAATATTCATTGTTCTTCATCCGGCATTGACCGCTGCTCCTGCCAAATCATGCCACAACATTTTAAGCATAGCACACCTTGCCCTCCCTTGCAATCCCCACACTCCAATTTTCCCATTATCGCCAGATTTTAATCATATACCAGTAAACAGCCTATCACTTTTTATCATCATAGTCTTCCAAAAAATGATGTATGACTCCATCCTTTTTATAACTGATCAAAGTATTTAAGTTGACATTTTCCACACTTTTAAAAATATTTCCTTCAATATGGTCAGAAACCTCCCGGAAATGTGCAATCAATTCTTTCATTTCCTCTCTTTTAGACTCCCCATTGGCATTTTTCGTATCCGTATACATCTCCGTAAAACGGCAGGCACACTGGATAAACTCCAATTCATTAAACTGTGCCCACTTGATAATTGCATCCTCCTTCACCAGATAGAGCGGGCGGATTAATTCCATACCCTGATGATTCGTACTGTGGAGCTTGGGCATCATAGTCTGCATCTGGGCTCCATACAACATTCCCATCAATATCGTCTCAATCACATCATCAAAATGATGTCCTAATGCAATCTTATTACAGCCAAGTCTTTGTGCTTCTTTGTACAGATATCCCCTTCTCATCCTCGCACAGAGATAACAAGGGGAATCCGTAATATCTTCTACTGCTGAAAAAATGCTGGTCTCAAAAATATGAATGGGAATCGCTAAAATTTCTGCATTCTTTTCTATCCGCTCACGATTCAGTTTATTGTACCCGGGATCCATCACAATAAACTTCAGATCAAAATTCATTTTCCCATGCTTCCTGATCTCCTGCATACATTTCGCCAGCAGCATGGAATCCTTACCTCCTGATATACATACCGCAATCCTGTCACCCTCTTTTATCAGTTCGTACTCATTTAATGCCTTTACAAAAGGCTTCCAGATTGACTTACGGTATCGTTTGATAATACTCCTCTCAATCTCCACATGGCGCAGTACCTGTTTGGAGCTGATTTCTTCCGGCTTCAATCCCCTACCTGCATCTGCTCCTGCTTCTGAAGAGAACTTCTTATTCCTGTCATTTTCCTGTTTCCTATGTTCTTCTATCATATGATAATCTGTCTCCATCGCTCTTTTATTGATGTCCTATCGGCAGCATATTTCCTGCCGACCGGGATACTGACCATCATATCATAACACATAAATTTTGAAAACGGTACATATCAATTCTTTTCGGCGTACTACTGCCTTCTCATCCTCCGAATCGTAAGTGCTGCCACAATCATCACTACTCCCGCTGCCAAAAGATAAATCTTATCTCCCATACTGTTTCCGGCACTAAAGCTAAATAGCCAGAATTTTTTTAAATATTTTTTCCCGCTTCCAAGAGATACGATAAAATATAAAAACGGAACCATATAAGCAAGGGCAATATTATCGATCACACTATAGAACAGAAGTCCAATACCTCCCATAAACACACAGTTTGCCATGGCTGCAAAAAAACAGGCTCCGTAGCGAAATTCACAATTTCCCAGTTTCAATACATATAAAAACACCAGAAGAATCACACTGAGACATATTACTGCCTCCAGTATCCTGATAAGCCGGACACAGGTAATGGGCGTCTTTTTTGAGGCAATCAGGTCCCTGATATCCTTATTTGTATCCGGAATAAACAGCGGTATCAAAAGAATGACTCCCAAAAAACCCAGATAAAATTCTATGATTTTTGCCACCTGCAGTTCCTCTAAATTCTTTACACCCATAAGAAATGGTGCAGCTATACAAAGAAGTACTGCAAGCACAAGATGGGACAGCAGGTTATGCTTCCAATTAATTTTTGCGATTTCGTAATATCGTTCCAACACTTACAAATTCCCCTTTCCGTTTTTTACTATAAACAATTATAGTAAACAAAAGTAACACTAATGCAAATCCTGTGTAAAGTAAACGATTTTTCATTAACTGTTCCTCCATCTGCTGGTAAATTCCAAACGCTCCTACCGTATTAAATCTGGGAACCAGATTCCATCCAACACTTCCTACCAGATTCATTCCATTTATAAAGATACTGATAAACCACCATGCTCCCTGCACCAGAATAGCAATCGCACTGTCCGTCAGTTCAGTCAGAAAAAATCCTACCGACAGGCTGACTAAAATTACAGGCAGCAGCCAAAAAACAATATGCTTTACAAAGGCAAAGATATCATATTCTGCATGTATACTCTTTGCATAATATACAGACTGCATTAATGTAGAACAGCTAAGCAGAATAACCGGAATTACAGTTACCAGTATTGCTGCCAAAAAACGGCTCAATATAATTTTTGCTGAACCTGCCCGGGTCATAAAAAGAACCTGCTCTGCCTGTGCTTTCCGGTCTCTCAAAGCCCTGGTCACTGCTAAGAAGACCGGAAGGATTGCCAGCATAATTCCCATATAGTCACAAAAGAGCCTGGCATAAGCATTTGTTACTTTATCATCCTTTAGAAAGCTCTCATATTCTTCCACTGCCTGTTCATAGGTCTTTGGTGCTTTAGCAAATTCCAGATTGCTTTTACTATAGTTGCTTCCACCTCCTAATAAATCATCCAGTACCTCCATTTTTTCTGAAAATTCTTCCCATTGTAAACCTTTCTTAATTGTGACATCCAGTGGCGGTATCTCCGTCCAGGTTAAAGCCCTGTTTTCGGAACCTGCTTTCTCCTGAAGCTGCTCCAGTTTTTTATTATGTTCTGCATAGGCATCTGTCAGCTCCTGTTCTGCCAGACCGGTTATATCAAGCAGTATATCCTTTACCTTTTTCTGCTCCTCATCATTTAATACCACACGCTTATAAAAACCGATAGGATACGTAGTGTATTCCCCTCTACCATATTCATCGAGCAGCTGGTCTAATGCACTGCTCATAATCAAATCCTTATCCTTTGTCCGGATAGTACCATAATCATCCCCTCCTGGCTCTGGTTTTCCCTTCGTTTCAAAATCACCCATCTGGGTAATGAAATCCAAAACCAGTGCAATCAGAAAAATATAATAAGTAATACTTTTTAAATACTGGACACATTCCTTTTTTAACAGGGTTAGAAACATGATGCATCACCTCTTTCCCTGTACATCAGATACATATAAGCATCCTCCACATTTACTTCGCATTCCGCTGCCCCTTCAAACAGATTCTGAACCGGATTTCTTAACAGGAAACGCACCGTTACATGATTCCCCTGAGTCAGCATTCCTGTCACTAAGTACTCCTGCTTTACCTTTTCTAATTCCATCCGGGAAATGTCCGCAGTATAAACATTTCCATCCGCCAGAGAAAGCAGCTCCGATACCGTTCCTTTATAAATAATTTCTCCTGCATCCATAATAGCGATATTTTCACAGGTTGCCTCAATGTCTCCGACAATATGGGTAGATAATATAACAATCCTCTCCTCTGCAATCTCACAAAGCAGATTACGGAATCTTACCCGTTCCTCCGGGTCTAATCCTGCGGTAGGCTCATCTACGATCAACACCTTCGGGTCATGCAATATTGCCTGTGCAATTCCCAGTCTTCTCCTCATGCCGCCGGACATCGCCTTTACCTTTGTGCGGTAATTATTCTGTAAATTCACTCTTTCTAACAGTTCCGGAATCCGTTGTTTCCTCTCTGTTTTTGATAAACCGGATAACACGCCAAGATAATCCATTGCCTCATAAACACCCATATTTCCATACATGGAAAAATCCTGGGGCAGATACCCTGTCATTTCCCTGATTTTACCTGCATTCCCAATAGGTACTCCGCAGATATCAATCTCCCCGCTGCTTGCCGGCAGCAAGGTTGCAAGTACTTTCATCAGCGTTGTCTTTCCTGCACCATTTCTTCCCAGCAGTCCAAACATCCCTTGTGGTATTGTTAAATCAATATCCTTTAATGCCTGCTTGGAACCATAGAACTTATTTACATCTTCTAACCATATTTCTGTTCCCATTTTATCTCCTTTCAAAATCCAGATATTTTTCGATACTTGATAAAATACATAATTTCAAGTCTGTATCTAAAAGATACTATTTAATTCTCTATATTTTCACTATAAACGATAACAAACTGCATTATCTGAGATATCAAAAGGTAATGAAATTACTGCCTTCCTTTTGAGAAAAAAATATCACTTCTCCCTAAAATGCACAATATATATCTAAAATAAAAGTGTCCCGAGCTATATTTTTTATAGCCACAAGACACTTTTTTTACCACTCTGTCATAAGTTAAGCTGTCTATTTCCCTTCTGCTTCACGCCTTTTGTGATACTCTCCCAATAATCCATCATATTTTTTCCCTGTCATGCGGAAATAAATCTCATAAATAATAGATGAAATAACAAAGCATATACAGAATATTCCGATAAATACGAGCCATTTCCCTATTTCTTCTATGGGAAACCATCTGAATTTCCATGCAGCCAGGCTCATAAATGCCAGAGATGGAAATGCAAAAATCATCATCCGCAGCCCGTAATGCAGTTTTTTAATCCATATTTCCGTAAATGCAATACTCTGCATAAAACTCATAAAAAGAAAAACCAGCATTAATGAAAAAATCGTATTCATCTTTATTTCCGTCCACCCTATTACCTTCCACACAATCACACATACTACCATGCACATTGCAAATTCTGCTGCTGCATACAAGAGCACATATTTTATATAGTTTATCACTTTATTTTCTTCATCCATTGTCGTTTCCTCCTTTTTTTATTCCAAAACTTCCATATAGACACCCTTAAATTCCAAGTTTTCCCTTAATTACTGGTACATACTGTCTTGATGCAATAACCACCTCTCCGTTTTCCATCGTAAGCCGCATCCGCCCGCCCATATCCGGCCGCAGAGATTTAATCTTTGCAAAATTGACCAGTGACGATTTAGACACACGAAGAAAATCAACCGGCTCTAACCGTTCCTCTAATTCATACAAACGGAATGGTGTCTCATATACTTCATCCTTTGTATAAAAAAATGTCTTTTTATCTGCCGTATCAATATAAAGAATTTCACCTGCTTCCAGCAGATAAGTCTCGCCATCCTTTATCCCTGTGATCTTCCGGTCAAATGCCCGAAGCATTGCCAATATTTTTAGGATACTGCTGTCCATATGGCTGCATACTATCTTGATTTGGGGTTCTTCACAGGATATTTCTTCCATTATTTCAATCTTCAAAATATCTCCTCTCCATTCCATCACTCTTAAAATTCCATTCATTATCACTTTCAAACGTTTGAAAAAGTACAAGCCTCCGGATTCCACCCTTTTGCTGTACATTTAAAGTATAGGAAAGATATTTTGAAAATACAATAGCATTTTCCCAAGCTGTCGATATATGTGACTGACTTACTTTTTCTACTAATCATAATAGTTATATTCCAGCACATTTTTCTTCATATAATGCAGTGTCACCATACAAACTGCACAGATTAATATTCCATACTGAATATGATGCAGACTTATTTTCATCTCATATTCATCCACAGCAAGTATTTGTTCGTTTTGAACCTCATATCCCATTTTTTTAAGATTTGACAACCTAAGACCATCCAAATCATGACGGGCAAACAATATTCTCACGGAATCTGCCTCCTTCGACAGTTTTGTACCATCTTCCACCGTACAGATCAATGCATCCTCCTGCTCTTCTTTTTCCTTCAGTACAATAAGCCTTGCCGAGCGAAAAGGCTTTTGCTGCATATTATCTTCCTCTGTTCCGGTTTCTTCCTCCAGATACTGGATTTTATATTCTGTACCGTACTCCGCAATATCCCCTTTCTCAAATGATACATTATTTTCCTGAAAAACCGCCTGAATTTCTTCAAATGCTGCCTCATTCATATAAAATCTCTTTTCACTGCCTGATGTCTGGATTCCATAAACCGTTTCTATATAAGACTGTGACAGCATCGTACAAGTCATCATGGTTTCCTGATTCTGGTATTTTATTGTCACCGGAAGATCAACACTCCTGCTCACCGCTGCCACGTCTTCTATCTGTTGCAAATCGCTGATATGTACATTCGTAACCACACTTCCCCGTATCAGCTGATATTCTACGTGAGACTGTACACTATGGTAAAGTTTTCCTGCATTGCAGAGTACATTGGCGAAAAATCCTGCTGCTGCCAATGCAAAAATACACATCATTTTTACAGTATCATTTTGTTTTCTCAACCTCAAAAATTCACGAATTTTCATATTTTTCTTTCTCTTCCATATCCTTTTCCAGTGACCTGCCATACCGGAATTTTCTTACAGCCAATACGCCTATCGTTCCAAATAAAATCCCCACAATCACTGCCATAATTACCCACCACTGGCTGGTATCATCCGGGATTTCCTCTTCTTTTTTCTCATTAAGCGGTGACATGATGGATGTCTCAAAAACCTTCTCTTCATGCATTTCCTTTCCGGATTCATCTTCATAATAAAAGGTAACTGTTCCCTGTGTTTTTCCATATAATGAATTCCCTGAAAGCCCCACAGCAGTAATCTCTGTACTGCCGGATAAAGCACTGCCGGCTTCAATATCTCCGATAAATGCAGTCCGTTCCGCATTGAAACCGTCTGCTTCCACTACAGCCCGTACATTGTAAATCTTACCTCTTCCCAGATTCATCACCTGGGTTTGCAATTCTACCGTCTCACCCATCTGTATTTCTTTTGGAACCACAATAGGGTCTACCTCAACCTTAACCGGAAGTTCCACCATAATCTTTACCGTTCCCTGTCCTGTATAGGAATTTCCTTTACTATCTGCATAATCCAGTGTAATGGGAACACTGTACTGTCCCTGTGGCGCAGCTGAATGTATGCGAAATTCATAAGTGACCTCACAGGTTTTCTGGGTTTGAATTTCCTCTACATAGGCACTGTCTGACTTGCTTATCATCTCTATCTGTTCACCCGGTACAGCCGTTACCAGCATATTTTTCACAATATCCTTTTTACTGGTATTCTTCAAAATAATATTTACCCTGAAAGAATCTCCTGACTGAATGGCATCCTTTGAAAATGTATAAGAATCCACTATGACCTTCGGTGCAAATTGAGGACTATCCGTATCATCCGTTTGTGTACCTTCTGCTGCATCCATATCTTTTCCATCAGTAACTGTCACATATACCGTAAAATCCTGACGCACCTCATTCCCCTGCTCATCCTGTGCCGACACAGTAATAATAACAGGATAGCTCCCATTATAACGGTTCTTTTTTAAATCCAAAGTATAGGATACCAGATAACATTCCTTCTCCTTTCCTTTGCTTCCGATTTTATGCTTTTTTAGACTGATATCCCTTTCATAGTTTTTCTGCACAAAAGGTATATTTTCTGCTTCCCCCAGATTCACCGTCGTTTTCATCCGGTTTCCCTTTAACTTTGTTTTTGAAAGCAACGGCAGCACAATGACTGCTTTTCCCTTTTTGATCTTTGGCACATATCCTTTTTGATAAGTTTTGTCCATATCGGCATAAAGATTCTTATTATCAATACAAAAAACTGTCATACTGCCGGGCTCAGCCGCATCCGCCCCGCCTTCTCCGTCTTTTCCTGCTGTCTCGTCCCCTGATGCTCCGACATCCGTTCCAACTACACGGCTTTCATAATCTACCATTTTTACCTCAGAGGTGCCTTCCTGCTGTTTCAATTCCGCTGCAAATACTCTGTTATCAGTCAATTGAAAACCTGCTGCCATTAAAGCTGCAAGAAAAACAATTCCCTTAAAATTCTTCCATTTCATCATTCTTCATCCTTTTTTAACATTAAATCCTGTACATGGTCACAAAGTTCTTCAATATCCTGCGCATTGTGGCTGGCGAGTAAAATTGCCTTTCCTTCTGCTCTTAATTCCTTTAACAGCATCCGCATTTCCACCACACCATGCCTGTCAAGACCGTTAAAGGGCTCATCCAAAACCAGCACCTTCGGTTTCTCCATAATCGCCTGGGCAATCCCCAGTCTTTGGCGCATTCCAAGGGAGTATTTTGTAACCGGCTTCTTCATATCCGGATCAAGCCCTACCTTCCGCAGGGTTTCCCGAATTTCCTGTTTACCAATTCTTCCTTTTAAGGAAGCCAGAATTTTTAAATTTTTATAACCGCTTAAGTTAGGAATAAATCCCGGTGTTTCAATTATGACACCTAAGTGGTCAGGAAAATCAACCTCTCTTCCAATCTGCTTTCCGTTCACCAAAATGGTTCCTTTATCACATTTCATAAATCCACAGATGCATTTCATCAGTACCGTTTTTCCGCTTCCGTTATTCCCTACTACACCATAAATACTGCCCGGTGGTATGGAAAAACTAATATCCGTCAGCACCTGTTCCTTTCCAAAGGATTTATATACATTTTTTACCTCAATCCCGGCATGTTCATCCATCTTCTGACTCCTTCTCCTTCCCGATATTTGGTAATTGCCTATTCATCCTATCTCATCTGTGTCCCTGTAAATTGGAAGGAATAATTTTTTATTTTTATAAGAGACAAGACAAAAAAAATCACACTAAATAATATAAAAAATAGATAAGAGCTTTCAAGCCCCGGCAGATTATCATAACCAAAATTATGCATGTAATAAGTAGCATGATTCAGGGGAGAAAGCCATCCAAATAAAATATTTGCATACCGTATCCGCTCAAAAGAAATCCCAAACCATTCTGCCACGATATCCGGATTCAAAATCATTCCGAACGCAGTAAAAACTACACCGCCAATCATACCACCATTGGTCTTACAAAGATTCAGGAACAAAATAATGCTGGCCATACTGACGGCATATCCCGTCATCAGCAAAAAAATATGCAGGGTACACTGATAAGGAAACGTCAGTTCCAATACCTTGACAAATGCCGGAACTGCAATCTGTTCCCCAATATTGGAATATCCCATCACAGCCGCCGTATCACTCCACATATTTGCCGGATATGCCCGCTGAGCCGATAAGACAATTGTGGAACAAAAAATAAAAAGCATAAAAACAAAAGTTGCCATGATTAAATATACAATCTGACCAAGTATCCACACCTTCCGGTCTGTCCGCACCATAAAATATGGTACTTCACTGGCAAGATTCGGCATATCCGCAAAAAGCAGCAGCAGTAACAGCGAAATTATCAATACTGACTGGGAATCCCCAAAAGTCCATATAAAAGTTTCCATCCCCTGTAAATGCGTATCGTGTGCTTTTGCAAACTGCATCACCTTATCCGATAACAGAAAACAAAATACAAATGCCAGCAAAAAGCACATAATCATCTGGGGATTTTTATGCCATCTCCTGAAATTAGAAAGTGCTGTATATACAATCTGTTTTATTTTATACACGCTCTATGCACCTCCTAAGAATCTCATAATAAAAAATACCTGCAATCAGAATCATTCCCACACACATAAGGATAATTCCTGTATTTCCGAATACCCATGTATGAACCGGTGCAAACCACTCCACCGGATACAGACAGTATAACGAGGCAAAATACCTCTCATACAGGATAACCAATGCATAAAACAATACAAAAGAACCACCATAAGCAACATACCTGCTGTTGGATGCAGCCGCTAACACAGCAGCCACAACTGCCCAAAGCATTCCCGAAAGAAACACGAGAAACACATCTATAGAAATTTCCTCCTGCGGTTTACTGTACAGATAGAAAGAACACGCTATGCCAAGCAGTGCCCCTCCGCTGATACCACAGGAAAAAAATTTCCCTAATATATATGCATTTCTTCCGCACCGGGGCAGATATTCTTTTATGTATCCACTCTGATACTCATTAATCCACGCAGTCGAATAAGGGACTGCTGCCAATACCGGAACACTGATTTGAAACAAATCCGAATCAAATCCAAACCGGTACAAAATCGTACACTCTAACAGCAGTCCCACTAAAAAATTCCAATTTCCAAATGCCCGTTTCAAATCCGCTTCAAAACCATTCATCTCTAATATCCCAGTCTTCTGTTGATTACCGTCCCATCAATGGCATTAATGGATAAAATATTCCCTGTTGTTTCATACCCAAATTCATCAATAATCCGGCCTTCAAAGTCCCACACCGGAACAATTAGTCCCGTATCAAAACTATCTTTCTCACTGATTCTGGTATAGACCAGCTTAACATCTGTTACTTCAATTGACACGTTTCCTTCTTCCGCTGCATTCTCAATCACTACCATCTGTTCAAAGGTATCCCTGATATCCTGAAACGATTGAATACTGGTTTTTTCTACTACCGTTTCATCTATGGAAAGAGGCGTAAGATAACGGAAATCTACGATTCCGCTGTCATTGACAGCAACAACGACCGCTTCATTTCCCCATACTTTTTTTACATACTCACTGCCCTGCCACTCATCAATTAATTTAGAACCTGCCGAATTGTCAACAAAAATACCATCCATATTTCTCATATACAGGAATTTATAAACATCCCGGTACTGGTTATACTCCTCACCAACTAACTGTGAATACATTCCGCTCTCACAGCATTTATAATCTGTAAGCTTTAGCTTTTGTAAAAATTCATCTGCCTGTTTTTTCGCCTTATCTTCAGAAAGAGCAGGCGGTTCATCGTCAGATTCTTCCGGCAACTGTTCAAACTCAATATCAGCTTTTGTAAAGTCGGGTGCTTCACCTTCCTTTTTTAACACCGCAGACTCCATATCATCTTCTACAAATGCAGAATATACTCTTCCATATCCGCCTTTACTATTCATATAACGCAGGCAGTTGCCATAATCACTGCTGTTTTGTACAAACAATGCATGATAAATACCATCCTTTGCATCACTTACTCCATAATAGACTTCACCGTCTGAATGCAGGCTATGCTCCCATTCATAAAAATTATCTTCTGGATACTTCTCGTATAATTCCTGAATACTATAAATCTTGTTGTCAGATGGATAATCTGTTAACTTTGTATCTTCCGGTGCAGTCTCATACTCTGCCTCCAGTTCGCGAATATTTTGCTCATATTCCTCCTTATACTGCTGCACGCCATCTTCATCCAAGCCGCTGTCCCCTGTATCAAGAGCGGCAATGGAATCTTTTGTATCCTGTATTTCTTTTGCAATTAGAGACTTTGTCCTTTCCCTTCCAATCCTACCCTCATAATAGGGCATATCTGCTGTCAGTGCAGTTCTCACACTATCCAAAAATTCCTGGGTAATCTTTTTCTGGCTGACACGGTACACAGAAAGACTCTCCACTTCCGGCACCTCCACCTTAGCATTCACATCCACCTTTACTCCTAAGGAATCATCCTGAATCTGTGTCTGATAGGTTTCGTAATTTTTTTCTATTTCCTCTGCCACATCATTATAGGATGCTGCTCCTTCTTCGGTATTTTCTGCCTGCTTGAGCATCTTGTCCAGATTCTTTTCCTTAACAACCGAATTTTCAGGACTGCTGGCACAGCCTGCCAAAGAAAACACCATTATTCCCGTTAACAAAAATGCAATACTCTTTTTTCCCATCTCTGTCATCTCCTCAATTTTTACTAAAATAAAAAGCGTTCACGCTGATATTATCTTAGCATAAACGCTTTCATCAAGTATTCATCATTATTTAAACAAATTGTAAAATAATTCTGGTTCCTTCCCCCACTGTACTTTCTATCTCCATCCGGCACTCATGTCTTTTCAAAATCATTGCAGCGATTGCAAGTCCAAGCCCCGAACCGCCGCTATTCCGGCTTCTGGATTTGTCAATCATATAAAACGGTTCCAGAATCTTTTCCTGCTCCTCTTCCGGAATCCCCTTTCCGAAATCTTCAACCACTATGGAATGTTCACTGGCTGTCAGCAAAATCCTGTCTCCCTGCCCGCTCGCCTTTATTGCATTATCTATGAAATTTACCAAGACCTCCACAAAAAGATCTCTGTCTACCAGAAAAAACTCTCCGTTCTCATGATATTCTAGCTCTATATCCGCTTCCGCCAGCTTCTCACTGCATACTGCCTGTGCATTAGAAAACAAATCTTTCGCCGATATCCGGCTTCGCACAAGCTCCTCTTCTTCCTCTAACAGCAGAAGATTCATCATTTTCTTCGAAAGGCGTTCCAGACGGCAGCTCTCTTCATAGATAAAAGAAAGTGCTTCTTCTTTATCCTCATCCGGCAGTTTTACGGTAAGAAGTGTCTTGGCATATCCAGAAATTGCTGTCAGAGGTGTCTTTAACTCATGTGTCAGATTTCCCATAAAAAGCGTTTTTCTTTTTTCAGACTCCTCCAGACTATGAGTACGAATTTCTACTGCCTCAGCCATCTGGTTAAAATTATCACTCAATTCTCCTATCTCATCCCGCTGTTTTACCATAATTCTCTCGTTATAATTACCACATGCAATCTGCTTTGCAGAAGCATTCAGTTTCTGCAGGGGAGAAAGCACTTTGTTCATCATAACAGATAACATTACATATGCCAGCACTGTAATAAAAAAAGTAAGCAATACAAGGGCCAGTCCAATCAAATTTATATTCTCCCACACATAAGTAATATCTGCCAGCATATAAATCTGATACTCAAAATAATTGTAATTCAGACTCCGATATACCACAAAGTGCTGTTTTCCCCATTTCAGCTCAGCCTGCTCCAAATGGTCTGATATATTTTGATAATCTATCTTCTCTAAATCTCCCCTTTCCAATATCGTATCATTATAAATCTCTGTCTTTTCTCCAGTGTTATCCATATAAAAACAGACCAGCATTCCTGTTCCCGTCCTTGTTGCCATATCCTTCATGATATACCCCATCACAGTACTGTTCATTCTTTCCCTGTCTAACCGCAGTTTTACTATTTCATTCTCGATATCTGAAAAACAATCTACTGCCCTTTGAAAGCTCTGCCCCTTCGCCGTATCCAGATATCCTGCCCGCATCGTTAAAAAAGCGGCCGTACTGCAAACAACAGATACAAACATAACAACAAGACCACAGATCAGAATGATTTTTGTCTTTAACCGCATAACACTAATCCTCCAGTCTGTAGCCCATTTTAGAAATCGTCTTAATACTGTCATTTAATGATAACTTTTTACGCAATTGCCCAATATGCACATCCACAGTCCTTGTTTCCCCTACATATTCCAATCCCCAAACCATGCGTAAAAGGTCTTCTCTTGAAATCGCTATGTTTTTGTTCTTTGCAAGAACGCATAACAGCTCAAACTCCATCGGTTTCAGGGAAATCTCTTCACCGTTTTTTCTTACAGTATGTTCTGAAAAATTAATCTCCAGATCCAGTACTTTAATAACATTACTGAGTTTTTTTGACCTCTCCAGCACTTTTTCCATACGTACCATAAGCTCTAACATCTCAAAAGGTTTTACAATATAATCCTCGGCCCCCTCCCGAAGCCCTTGTACTTTGGAACCTATATCATCCTTTGCCGTCAGAAAAATCACTGGTATTTCAAAAGATTTCACCACTTCCAAAAGTTCAAAACCATCCATCCCCGGAAGCATGATATCCAAAAGTGCGATATCGTAATTATGTTCTTCCTCCAAAGCCCTGGCTGCTTCTAATCCGTTATGGAACATAATTGTATCGTAATTTGCGACCTTAAGATTCATATTAATCATTTTAGCAATGGAAACTTCGTCTTCCACAATCAGTACCCGGTTTTTTGACATTTTATACTCCTTACCCATTATTCCCTTTTCCTGCATTATAGAAACCTCACTCCATAAAGTCAATCATATTTATTCTTTCATCCTACAAAAAACTCTGCACAGACAATAGCGCCTCCCTTCACACTATTAGAAAAACTGATACTGCCGCCATGCTTTTTACAAAGAATTTTACATATAGTAAGCCCCAGCCCAAAATGAATATTCTGTTTCGGATCTTCTATGTTCTCATCTTTCCATTCAGTCTTAGCCTTATCTGAATAGTAAGGACTGTCAGCTTTATAAAGCTCCTCCCTCGTCATCCCCCTGCCATCATCCTTCACATACAAAAACAGCTTCTCCTTCTGCTGTTGTACTAAAATTTCTATTTTTTTCTCTCCATACCGCAGGGCATTGGACAGGAGATTTCCCAATACTTCCAGTATTATATTTTCATCACAGTAAATTTTTCTTTCCTCAAACTGTGTAGTGATTGAAATAGCAAGGTCACTGCCACTCTCCAGTCCCGCTGCCAGATTCCGAATCTCCTTTTCCAAATCCCATCCATATACTGCTTTTTTTGTAACTTCCAATACCTCAAAGCTGTCCACCTTCTTCATAGTTTCCGAAAATGTTTTCAACCTAACAGCCTGTCCCTGAATAGAAGAAAGGATTTCCATTACTTTTTCTTTACTAATCTGCCCTGCCGGATAATACTCCATCAGCATATCCACATAACCGGAAATAACGGTCAAAGGTGTCCTCAAATCATGGGCAAATGCCGCATTAATTTTTCTCTGCTCCTCCAATAGTTCCCACATATTCTTCTGATTATCTACGACTGCCTTCCGCATTGTATCCATGGTTCTACAGATATCTCCCATCTCATCATTACTGGCATAAAAACAGGAAAAGCTTAAATCATTCCGTTTAACAGCCTCCATTTCTGCTTTTAGCAGTGAAAGTGGTTCCTGAATCTTATTTTTGTAATACAATACAGATACCAGAAAAATGGCAGCAACCGAGTATACCGGCACACACAACAAAATAATCCAATTTAAAACACCCCATAAAATCCGATCTTCTCTCTTAAGAGAAATCGCATTCCCAGTTACGGCAACTATATCATTACTTTTATTTTCAAAATATAATACAAAGTTTCCTTCACCCACATACCTGTAGCCATCCCCTATCTCATTTACCTTTTCTATTGTGTACTTCCAGTTCCCGCATATATTCCATGTAATACCACATGCCATTATTACCAAAAATACCGCAATTACTATATATGCCATCATAGCCTTTTGAAGGGAAAAATTTCTTATTTTCCCCTTCCACTTCGCAAACAATTCTTCTATCCAATCCATCTGTACCCCACTCCCCAGACCGTTTCTATCATTGATGCATCTGAATATTTTTTCAGTTTCTGCCTGATTCTCCTGATATGCTCTGTAATAATACTGCTTTCACCATCCTTGTCAAACCCCCAGAGACGTTCATATATCATTTCCTTGGTAAAGACCTGATTTTTATGCTGGCTTAAGAATTCCACAATTTCAAATTCTGTTTTAGTGAGATGAATCACTTCCTGTCCAAAAAGCACCTGTCTGCTGGAATAAGAAATCGTAAATACGCCACTAAAGCCTATCCGTTCCGACTCTTTTATTCTCTGCTGCCTCCTTAAATGGGCAGCCACCCTCTCCTTCAGCTCTGCCATACTAAACGGCTTTTCTATATAATCATCACCTCCAACGCGGAATCCCTTTATCTTGTCCTCCTCATCGGCTCTTGCAGTCAGAAACAAAATAGGACAATTCACATATTCCCGAATACGTTTACACACCTCGTATCCGTCAGGTTCCGGCATATTGATATCTAATAAAATAATATCCGGTCCCACATCTTCATTTCCCCCTCCTGAATCCTCAAAGAAATCATTCCCTGTCTTTCCCATTAATGATGAAACCTTATCTAATGCTTCCCGTCCGTCCTTTGCTGTATAAACCATATATCCTTCTAAAGTAAAAATCTGTTTTAACATTTCACGAATTTCTGCCTCATCATCCACAATTAAAACCGATGTTCCCATATATGCCTCCCGATTCGTAACCAATTTAACAATAGTATTCATAATAATATGCGTACATTATATCACAATTCTCTATATTTTCCCTACAAACGATAAGAAACACGCTCTGAGAATTTTTCATGTCCACAGACAGCCATAAATCGGACTGCGGCATTTCGGCTTGGCTTGTGCTTTTCTCAAAAAAGAAAAAGTCCGCTCTGCGAACTCATTCTCCCCAATCTATTTACTCTGAATACCCTTCTTTTGTGTCAGCAGCTTATATATAAGGCCAATCATCACCTGCCAAACTGCCACAACCACCATACAAAACAAAAAATATCCTGCCATGTACCAGCGTTCTCCTGTAATCTCAAAAATCCATACTGTTGGAGAACCATGGGAAGGCCGGTTTAAAAACCAGAAATTTGTTCCCAGTATGCGGTTTACCGGGTAAAGTATGATAAAGCCTGCCACACCAAATACCACAGGCATCCAAAAATCCTTCCACTTCAGAATCATTTTTTCGGACAATACAAGCCAGATTCCAAAAGCAACAATCAACCCATGGGAAACAAATCCATGAATATGCATGTAATTAAAAAACGGATAGGCATCCCAGTTGGGAAAAAGCAGGGCTCCAACCGCCCCCGGAACACAAAGCAGAATATAAATAACCCCAAAAAACCGCTGCTCCATCCATGCATAAAGTGCCGCAATCCAGAGTGCCATACTGCACAAATGAAACGGTAAAAACCCCCTGTCAAAATGTCCGGTCAGCATAAGAACCGCATCCCGGTAAATGGCAATCACTGGAAAAACAATCCCCATTACATGATTTATCTTTCTCCTTCTTTCTTCTCCCTGCTCCCTGTACATATATGCAGATATCCCTGTAAAAACGGCAATACAAAAAAGCCATATCAAGTGACATGGAGCAAACAGCGTAAATCCGCTGCCAGCCGGAAATTCTGTTTCAAACATAAAAAATTCTTTCATATCCCGCACCAAACTTACTATGAGTCTGCCCTTATTAAAAGGATAGCAGCATCCTGATTCTGCTCTTTACCAGTGTATCCGTTCCACTGGAATCATAATCTACACTGATATACTGCGTATCCGGAAGCTTCCTGCGGATAGCCGGATATAGGCCTCTTCCACAAACATGACTGGGCAGACATCCAAAGGGCTGTCCGCAGATAATACGGTTATAACCGTTTAAAGCATGATTGGCAAATTCTGCTCCTATCAGCCAGCCGTCCCCGATAGAACACTGATAAGTAACATATCCCTCTGCCCTTTCTTTAAAGATATCATAGGCGTCCATACAATAGAACCCTTGTTTTTGAAGTGCATTTACCATATCTCTTTGCAGGTTCAAAAAATGCTGAAAAAGCCTTTTATATACTTCAACCACTGTTCCTTTTTTCACCACTCCACCTTCGGAGATTAAATGGGTATCCATATAATACAAAGCATACCATGTAATGCCATTGATGTAGTATTCACAATTCTGCTCTTTTAAATACCTCTCCAGATTCCAGTTTCCCAAATGGCAGTATTTGATGTAGAGTTCTCCCACAACCCCAATCTTTAATATATCTTTATCAAGCTTAGGAACCTGTTTAAAATCCTGTACAATCTCATCAAAATGTTTCCTGATTTTTCCTGTAGAAAGTTGTTTCCCTCTCTTCAACTCTTCTGACAACATTCTAATCCATTTATCCAAAAGCTTCTTTGTATCCCCAGCATTTTTTTCATAAGGCTCCACCTGATTGGAAAGAATCATTAAAAGATCCCCATAATAAGCCGCAGCCACTGCCCGGATCAACAAATCCGGTGTAATAGGAAGACTATGCTTTCGTTCCAGACCAGTAACATTCAATGAAATCACCGGCACCATTTCAAAGCCTGCGTCATCTAACGCTTTCCGAATCATCGGAATATAATTTGAACCCCTGCAGGAGTCTCCTGCCTGCGGCTCTAATATAACCGTCCGGTTTATATCATATTGTCCACTCTGCAAGGTTTTTAATATCTGCCCTACAATCAGGATTCCCGGATAGCACAAATCATTATGTGCATACTTTAAGCCCAGACCTGTGATTCCTTCTGCCTCCTCCATTATGACCGGACGGTATTTTTTTGAATAGAAAGCATACTTTAATAACGGAAAATGTGCATCCAGCATTGCCGGTATCAACAGTATATATTTTTCTTTCTTTTTTTCCTCTTCAATCCGATACATCACTACACCTGCCTTTTTGTATCTGTCAGTATAGCCAATAATCAGATTTTTTATTTATATATTATAAAAAATCCTGTCTTTCACATAAGAAACCTAAGTCCTGACCTGCATTCCATCCCGGCTTCTTTTATCTGGCATGGTGTCTCCCCATCCATATGAAGCCACTGTGGTATCTCTGTCCTGACTGTAACTTTTTTGCATCTATGTAATGTGATATCATGAAAAAGAATATGCTTTTTTACATATACCAAAATCACTGCCAGGAGCAGCTTCCATTTCGGCATATTCTTTACAATACAGATATCCAGCTGCCCGTCTGTGGCATCTGCAGCAGGACAAAACGGAACACCTCCCCCCTCTTTTTCATGTACCATTGAAACAATAAAAAATAAACCGGATACAGAAATCGGGCTTTCGTCATCCATACAAATTACTGCTTTTTTACTCCTTCTTGTAAAAATCTGTTTGATACCGATAGCCACATAAACCAGTTTTCCGAGATGAACCTTATTCAGATATTCTTTCAGCCTGCTCCTGCTTACCTCCTCACAGATATCGGCATCATATCCTATACCGCTGCTGATGATAAATCTTCTTCTTTGCAAAACCTTGCTGCTTTGGGAGTCAGCATTTTCTGACTGATATGTAATCACGCCATAATCTAAAAGTACTTCCTCCCTGTGCTGTAATATTCCATACAAAGCCTTTTTTATATCTTTGCTAATTCCCATGTTTCCTGCAAAATCATTGCCCGAACCGGTACGGATACAGGAAAGAACCGTGTGGTCAAAGGATTCTATTCCATTCAAAACTGCATTTAAAGTACCGTCCCCGCCAAGAACTACTATGTGGCAGTCCCGAATTTTCTCGTCAGCAGCCACTTCATTAACATTATGTAAACCTGATATTTCACTATATGTATTGGATTTTCCTGTCAAGTTCCTTACAAGCACTTCTGCCTCTGCCGCATTTTGCAAAACATGGGCCTCGTATAAAATCTGTTCCTTTTGTAAAATACGCTCCACCTTGTTCCAGATATGCATTCCTTTTCCAGAAGATGCTGCCGGATTGATAATAAAATGATACCTCTTTTGTTCCATATTCCTCCTATATTGAGCACTCAGTCAAATACCCCGCAGTAAGCTGCGGGGTATCCCAGCTTCTTTTTAGTAAGTCCTCCCTATGGGGCGGGGTATTTGGTCTACGCTCCGCTTCGATCCTTGCTTAACGAACATCCACCGGATGTTCAGCAACCCTCGCGGCATTCGTCAAATATCCATGCAAGCATGGATATTTTCCTCATTGCCCGCGGGAATAAACTGCTATGCTGCAAAATCCTTCTTTCCATACCGGATTCCCGCTGCCACAAATGTAATCAAGATAATTCCCACACCAATTCCAAGCATCACATTGTCTATACTTCCCTCTGTAAAAATATCCGCTGCATTGGAGTAGTAAAATGGTGTAATATATTTAATATCCTCAATTGCCGGTATAATGCGGCACATCATATCTGCTGCAAACATCAAAATAACAAGCCCAAGCCCCGCTCCCATTAAATTCTTCTTTGTAAAGGCAGATACCATAAAACAAACCGTTGCAATCTCTATCTGCATCACAAGCTGTGCAAAATGGTATAACGCCATCTCTTTTCCGCTGATTTCCTCTTTCATCAAGAGAAAACCCAATACATACAAGAAGAAACAAAACAGATTAAAAATAAAAATATTGCTGACCACTGCCATGTATTTCTGGCTGAAAATTCTGCTTCTTCCCACTGGCAGAACATTTAAAAATTCTGTAGTATGACCTGCCTCCTCCTTGGATAACATTCCTGTTCCAAGAACAGCAGCAAACATGGCACCTCCTAATCCATGCATCATCGCAATCTCTGTTGCATAAAAACCTGTCAGGGTTGCCAGACTCATTTTGTCCATTCCCAGTGCAACTGACATGGAACCCATGTTGGAATATACATCCGCAATTTCCTGTATGGAATCTTCAAGACTTGTATATAGCAAAATACAGCCGAAACACAATCCCCCAACACAAACCATCCATATGATAAGACTTTTCAAATTCATTTTCATTTCCTGCATATATAATACCATAATATCCTCCTTATTTACACTCCTTACTTTTAAGAGAATTTTAGGTGATTGCGAAACTCCTTATTTCCAAGTGTAAGTTGTGCAATATAGACAACGTTCGATAAAAAAAAACAGAGTTTCGCAATTGCCTAAAAAGAATTTTATTCAGCCTGATAATAATGGATAAATATTTCATCCAGTTCCGGCTCCTCAATTACGATATCTTCTATATCATGTCCTGCAAAACCGGCAAACAATTCATTTAAGTTTCCCTTGTAAACAAAGTTTTCCTCCACCCCGTCCTTTATCATGTGAATCCGTTTTGCACTGGTTTTTGTCAGATTTTCTACCGTATCTGTGCAGATTAATTCTCCTTCCCGTATGATTGCCGCATGATGACAATACTTTTTAACTTCCGACAATACATGAGAGGAAAGAAAACAGGTTGTCCCCTGCCTGTTATACTCTAAAACCAGCTTAAAAAATTCAGCCTGCATAAGTGGATCCAGTCCACTGGTAGGTTCATCAAAAACAAAAAGCCTCGGTTTATGCTGCATTGCACAGACAATACTTACCTTTTTCCGATTGCCCAAAGAAAGTTCTTCTATTTTCTTACTCTGGTCAATCATAAGCCGCTCACATAGCATTTCTGCCTCCCCGCTGCAATCTGTTTTTCTCATATCAGCGGCAAACCGTATGACATCTTTCACTTTCATGGAAGGATAAAACATTGCCTCCGACGGCATATAACCGATTTCTCTTAAAATCTCTTTTGACTGTGTCTTCACATCCATTCCCAAAATAGCTGCACTTCCCTTCTGAAACTGAATCAGTCCGAGAAGGCTTCGGATTGTGGTAGATTTTCCGGCTCCATTGGGACCCAAAAAACCAAAAATGTCTCCCTGTTTTACCTGCAGTGAGAGGTTGACCACTCCCCTCTGTTTTCCATAATTCTTAGTTAAGTTAGATATCGATATTGCGTTCTCTTCCATATTCCCTCCTGTCTTTTGATCTTCCTTTAGGTAATTGTTAAACTTCCTTATACCGGTTTACCGATACCTCATACCTGCCCTTCATGGGGCAGTATTTTCTTCCGGCTCTTAAAATCATTCAGCTCCTGATTCAATTTCTCCGTATCTGCATCCCTCTTTATCTTATAACAAAGAAATACACATGCATAACACAACAGCATATACAAAAAGAAATAAATACTCACCCTAATATCCCGGTTATACCATTTTCCAAAAAAACTGATGGCAGTATAAAGAATGGAACAGCCGACAGAAAAAATCCCTTCTTTTATGCCAACACGCTCTGCCTCATCAAAATTGCCTAAGAGATATACCTGTATATATCCCATCATATACGTCGTAAGCACCATCTCTGTCATGATAATAATGCTGGCATAAAAGCTGCCTCCTATCATACAATACAAAAAATAGAAAAACAGAATAATGCCGAAATAAAGGCACGCTTTAAATTCAATCCCAATCTCGGAATACAAATACCTTTTTAACCAGTTCATCTTATTTCCCCCTTTAATATATTCCTTAACTCTTTGGCATATCGCCTTGAGATTACAATATGCTCGCCGTTATCCATTGTCACATCAATCCTGTTTCCTGACATACTCTGTAATTTTTGAATCCGGTATATATTAGCCACCATGGATTTACTGCACCGAAAATACCCCTCATCTATATAAGCCCTTTCTGCTGCCATCAATGTAAGGCTTGAGCAGTAAACTTCTTTTTCGGTATAAATGTAAACAGTTCCTTCCACACTTTCCAGATAAATCACATCGTATGGCTTAATGACAAACTGCTGTCCATTTTTCATCCCAATCAATTTTCCACTCTGCCCCTCGATATAATGCACAATCCCTTCAATCTGCTCTGTCATCTGCCTGTACCGGATCCTGATTTCTTCATTTCCCTCTGATATCTGCTGTAACACAACTTTCATAGCAGTTTTTCTCCCTTCTGCTTTTACTATCATTTATAATATGTTTTTAAAATAAATACAAGTCATTCTCCTGTAAGTGGCAGTTTTTACCTCATAAGATACAGCGGACGCAAAATAAGGATGTCAAACGACACCCTTATTCTACAGACACACTTATTTTCTTATAGATACTGGAAATCCCGGGTATTCCTTATACCTCACCCTGCTTTTACCTCTGCCAGCACATTTTGATACCTGTACACACTAAGCACAAGCCCCAATAATACATATGTCACCAGTGCACCGCTTCCTCCATAGGTAATAAAAGGACAATAAATAGCAGCAGCAGGCAATATACCTGTATTATACAGCACATATAAAATAAACTGTATCAAAAAGCCCACTGCACAGCCCGCTCCCATTATCATACCAAGCTGGTTCTTCTGGGCCAGTGATATATGCAGTCCTTTTGCAAATAAAGCAATCATCAATGTCACCAATAAAACCGCTATCAAAATGCCAAACTGTAACACAAGATAAAATAAGGTATAATCATTCCCTCCAAGAATCGACCAGTCCATCCCCTCTATAGTGCTTCCCATCCATGAAGCACTGTCAAGTGCATCCCTGATTTTCCACCCATAGAGTCCTGCAAATCCTGCACTGGAAGAAGCAAAAAAAGACTGAAACCGCATCTTTTGATATGCCGCACCAAACTGCAATAGTGCTGCTGACAAAACGCCCGGCATTAAAATGAATCCGCCCCATACCCCAGACAGCAAAATCTTCTTAGAACCTCTAAACCATCCCTTTAAAACTGCAATGGTCAATAATACCACAAATGACAAACCCACAATCAATATGGCAGTTCCAGAGGATGCAGCCGCGAGACAAAAAACCGGCAGGGCAAAAAGCAGACATTTTATAAAATCCTTATAACCTCCACCCCGATACCGGAATAATACCGCTCCATATAGAGGAATCATGAGTTCTATCAACATCTCTGCATTTCTTAGAATATGAGTGCAGATTCCAACAGAGTGTCCATAGATTGTTACAACCCTTAATAACAGGATACATGCCATAATGACATATAGCGATTTCGCATGCTTACCAATCCAGCTATAATCAATCATGCAAACTCCCATCATAATAACAAAACCAACCAGCATATTCCAAATCGCCTTTTCTGGAGAATAGGATACCGGACAAATCCCGTTCAAAAAAAACTGTATCACCAGTCCGGCTATGCTTAGAAATGCCACCATTGCAACCATATCCCATGCCATCCTTGGTTTATGTATCCTATTTAATTCATTTCCTGTCTCTATCGGGTCTCCCATCTGCCGAACGGCTTCTTTCTCCGCTTCTTCTTCCTCCATACCCCCTTCCATATAGGCATTCTTCTGATCCTCAATATGACAGCGGATTTCCCCTTCCACTGTCTGTCTTGCCTTCTTACAACGGATCTGATCTGTCAGTTGTTTTAAATATTCCTCTACCTTCATATCAACCTCTCCTTGTATTCGTAATCAATTTTACTATGTAAGTTTTTTCAAAAGAAAACTGGATAATCATGCCTTTGATTTAATACATTTGCCACTGCTCTGGAATAAATATCCCACTCTTCCCTTTTCTCTTTCAACAGCTTATGTCCCTCTTTTGTAATACTGTAATATTTCCGGGTTTTTCCGCCAGCTTCCTTCTCATACACAGTAAGCAGCTTTTTTTGCTCCAGATTATGCAAAAGAGGATATAATGTCCCTGCTTTCAGTTCAAACATATTCTCAGAGCGCATCCTCAATTCTTCAATCATTTCATACCCATACATATCCTTTTCAGCTAATAATTTTAAAAGCAGCATTGTGGTGCTGCCTGATACCAGACTTTTATCAATTGCCATCTTCTTTCCCTCCTGTATTTAATCAATTTCGCTCTACAGACTTCGCTTCAATAAACTTTCACATCATACTTTACACCATCCTTCATCAGATATTTTGTTATTATGCTATCAGCCACATATATCGATCATCTATATATTCGCATTATATATAGATGGTCGATATATGTCAAGTAAAAAAATTTATAATTACAAACAAAACTACTATCCAAGTGCCACATCCAATGCCATCATGACTGTAAACCCTGCCGCAAATAAAACTGTACCCACATTGGAGTGTTTCCCTTCCGACATCTCTGGAATCAGTTCCTCCACTACCACATAAATCATGGCTCCGGCCGCAAAACTTAAAAGATACGGTAAAAGGGGCACCACAAAGCCTGCTGCCAAAATAGTCAGAGCCGCCCCCACAGGCTCTACCACACCGGAAAGTGCACCATAGAGAAACGCCCTGCCCTTGCTGACACCCTCTGCCTGTAGAGGCATAGAGATGATTGCACCCTCCGGGAAGTTCTGTATAGCTATTCCCAAAGAAAGAGCCAATGCACCCATGGCGGTAATTCCGGCATCTCCGGCAATCCATCCGGCATAGACCACACCCACAGCCATACCCTCTGGCAGATTGTGGAGCGTCACCGCAAGCACCAGCATCGTTGTTCTTTGCAGCCTGCTTTCCGGTCCCTCTGCCTTACTGCTGTTCATGTGCAGATGGGGAACCGTCCGGTCCAGAAGCAACAGGAATAAGATTCCAATCCAGAAACCAATCACCGCAGGCACAAATGCCCACTGTCCCATAGAGGCTGACTGCTCCATGGCAGGAACCAGCAGACTCCAGACCGAAGCCGCCACCATAACGCCAGCTGCAAACCCGGTCAATGCCCTCTGCAGCATGGGATTCAGCTTATTCTTCATGAACAGTACACATGCAGCTCCAAGCACCGTCCCCAGAAACGGTATCAATATACCCTGATAAACCTGTATCCGCATAACATCACCCCCTGAATGCTGAGAACAGACCTTTCTTTTCGTAAGGTTCACTGCTCACCGATGCAATACCATAACCAGCTTTTGCAACTACACTTCTTAGTTCCTGTTCTGGAATGTTCTGCTCTGAAATAATCACTGTCTGTTTCTTTGTATGTGAACTTGTCACTTTTTTTACCTGAAATGCATTCCTCACAGCCTCGTTGATATGTGCCTTGCACATACCACATGCCATATCATTTATCCCTAATATAATCTTAACCATAAAATACTCTCCTTTACCATCTCAGTGTGGGTTAGTTCAACTAATCTGTGTTTCTTATGATAAAAATACTCTTTCAGTTAGTTGTTGCTAACCTAAATTCAGTATACCTTTAGCATCTCACTTTTGTCAATAAAATATAAAACTGATTACAAATTTTTCAGTTTTTCCTCATCTTTGTCGCAAAATACCGCCTGCAAAAATCAAGCCAAAATACTCATAACAAAACAGCCTGTGGCATTTTTATAAATGCCACAGGCTGTTTTACTGTCTTTTGGTTATTATTATGAACAATCAAATTACTCTATACCGTATCATTTACTGCGGCACCCTTTAAATCCTCTTGTAAAAGGCTTAACTTATCCAGTAAATCCTTAATCTTCTGATCAATCTCTGCGGATTTATCAATTCCATCACTGATTTCACCCAATACATCACCATTAATCTGATTCTGCATAGATATCTGACCTCGGTTCTTTACTTTTGCTATCTGCTCTTCCAGGTGCTCCTGCGTATTTTCCTGTGCCTTTTGAAGCATAATCTCCCGTTCCAGTTCCTTTGCTTCCCTGACAGCCTCTTCCTTCTCTTCTTCTTTCTTCTCCTCTGCCTTTTCCTTCTGCTCTTCTTTTGCTTCCTCTGTCTTTTCGTCGATATGCTCCTTTGATTCGTTATAGAGATCGTATATCATATCCTTCCTTGCAGCTTCCAGATGCTTTGCAGCATTTTGGGCTGCATCCTTCATAGGATGCTTTTTCATACGCTGCATATCCGTACTCTCAATCGTATCCTCTTCTATCGCAATCTCTCTCTCATTATCTGCCATCACACCCTGCAATTCTTCTGCTGCCTCATCTAAAGAAAGAACTCTTTCCTGATATTCAGTCAGCCCCTGCTCGGTAATCTTTTCGTATCGTTCCTGTTCCTCTTTTGTCAGTTTATCTTTGGCAAACGGATCCTTGGAATTGCGAATCTTACGAACCAGTTCCAGGTCCTTCTGTTCCTGACTGTCTTCTGTCAGTCCATACTGTTCCATAAGATTATCCTGCATATCTTCAATATCCTTCAGACCGGACTTTGCCTTCTCATTCTGACGCTTCATCTCTTCAATATGCTGCTCTCTTGCCTTTTGCTCCGCATCTGTTTTCATATCAGCATCAAACACATCCTTAAGCATTTTCATAGCTTCTTTCTGTGCCCTCTGCTTCTTGGCAAGAATACTATCCTGCCCCATATTCAAGTCCCCTGCAAAAACTGTGGAACCTTTTTTCTGATTGGCGTCCTTATCTTTTACACTGTCTGATTCCTGCTGCCTTGCACGATTCGCATTTACTGTAAACATGCCCTGACTATTTGCCTGTATTCCTGTTATTTTTCCCATATTTCATTTCCTCCCTGACTGCATTTACCAGCTTCCATGCTTTATAAATATTATATAGTATATATCGAAAAAACAAAAGAATTTCTATACCAAATTGCACAAACAGACTATTCAGATGTCTATAAAAATCACTTTCATTCATTCCTTTTATGAAAAAAAAGAATAAAATAGGTATAATTTTCTTTTTTCTGTTTATACTACCACATATCAAATAGGCAATTACAAGGCTTGTTTTCCTAATTATTTATTGTTCAAGTCAAATACCACGCTGCAAGCAACAGTGCATGAGCCAGCTTTTTTTAGCAAGTTCGCCCCAAAGAGGCGGGGTATTTGACCCTCGCGGCAGTCGCCAAATGCCTGCAAGCAGTCACTTGGCTCGTTGCTCGCGGGAATAAATTGAGGAACATAATATTTCACAATTGTCTATCAAATAAAAATGAAAAGGAGAATCAGAATGAGTCAATTATCAGAAAAGGAATTATCAGCACTGCATGATTTATTATCTGAAGAAGAATTGCTGGTAAAAAAATTCCAGATGCTGGCAAGCCATGCCACAGATAACAACGTCCGGGAGGAAATGGAAGAAATTTCCCAGAGACACCAGTCACACTTTAATAAACTTTATGACCATTTAAGTTAGGAGGACACTATGGAATTATATCAGGAAAAAGAAATCTTAGGCGATGCTTTAGCTGCCCAGAAAGCTGCCACCAATTTATTCAACACCTTTTCCAATGAATGCGTGCATGAGGGACTTCGCTCTACCATGTTAGATATCTTAGCCGACGAGCACACAATGCAGCAGGATGTTTTCTCCTCTATGCATGAGAGAGGATTCTACCCCACACCAGATGCTGAACAGAGCAAAATTGACGAGACAAAACAGAAATATTCATGTTCTTATAAACCACTTTAGTATCATGCATTTTATAAAATCCGGTACAAAGAATATAACATTTCCAAACTAACGTACCACAGGAAAAACCGCAGCCTGCGGCATATTTTAAACTGCGGACAGAGCATTTCCTTTTCCTCTGACCGCAGTTCAAATAAAAAACCAGTGCATAACATATTTACGCCACTACAATGCACAATAATTTTTTCTCTTAATATTCAAAACAGGCAAAATATCCTCATCACTGAATAAATCCAGCAATTCATCCAATGAGTTTTCCATTTTGTATTCCAGTTCCTCCTGATATAGGGGAAACAACTGATAAAAATTAATCTTTTTTCCGGAGCTTAACCGCAAATCAAGATTCTCATACAATAAATTACAGCCACTTAACAAAAGCAGACTGTTAAATCCCGTATTCTCGGCAAAAGGCTCCATGTCCTCATTGCCATGAACTGTATGCCCATAACCCAGCCATGTATCGCATTCAATTGGCAGCCTTCCCAATATCTTTAAATAGCGGATTGGCCAATAATCCTTTTCATCCGGTGATTTGATATTCCAGTACTTCGGCAGATATAAAATAAGCTCTGCATGCTCCAATTCTGCTTCCCGTAAATTCTCTGGCACGTTCATGGAATATGCTCCCATCCCCATGGTAATCAGCTTATAATAATTATCCTCCTCTGTCGGCGGTACAATAATAATATCCAGATGTATATCCGGTGAAACAATCTCATGTAAAACCTCATCAAACGGACCGAAATTCTCCTGTATAAAAGCCTCATACTCATCCAATTCTTTTTCAGAATACAAATACATATCATCTATCGCCGCTTTTTTACCCATTTTTCCTTTCAGCTTATCAAACAGCCCCATTTTATTTTCCTCTCCAAATTATGCTCCTCAATACCTTGAACATTTGAACTGAAGCTCTTCCCATCTTCTGTCCACTTCCTCCTGGAACTGAACAATCAGGTCTTCATTTCCTTTCTTAAACAGATGCTTAAATCTGCCCTGTGGTCTTAGGAAATCCTCAATCGGAAGCTTTTTCTTTGGCTCATAATTGAGAATCCACTTGCCATGGTCTACCTCAAACAATGGCCAATAACAGGTCTCTACACCAAGTCTGCAAATCTCCATGATATCTTCAGTGGGATATCTCCATCCTCTGGGGCATGGTGCCATCACATTTAAGAAGCATGCACCCTCCGTATAAATTGCCTTCTCTGCCTTGGTATGCAGGTCTTTGAAATTACCAAGCAACGTCGATTGCCCCACATAAGGAACGTCATGGGCAGCAATAATGGATGCCAAATCCTTACGGTTCTGCATTTTACCATTGGACTGGCTTCCTACCGGTGTTGTAGTTGTATCCGCATACATCGGCGTTGCAGAAGAACGCTGGATACCTGTATTCATATAAGCACCATTATCATAGCACACATAGACAAAATCATGATTCCGCTCCATAGCACCGGATAAAGACTGAAAACCGATATCATAGGTTCCGCCATCTCCGCCAAAGGTAATAAACTTGTAGGTATCCTTAATCTTTCCTTTTCGCTTTAACACATTGTAAGCTGTCTCTACACCACCCATGGTTGCTCCTGCATTTTCAAATGCGTTATGGATATAACTGTCCTCATAAGAGGTATAGGGATACATAAATGTAGACACTTCCAGACAACCTGTTGCATTTCCTATAACCGCCTTATCTCCTTCATGAAGGGCACGAAGCACTGCCCGGACTGCAATTGTTCCACCACATCCTGCACACATTCTGTGACCAGGGGCCAAACGTTCTGGTTTGTTCATTTCTTCCTTAAAATTATAACTCATTTTTCATTTGCCCCCTTATCCTCTAAGTCCTATATAGCGATATTCTAAAAACTCTTTACCGTCCTTGTCATATGCTTCTAACTCTTTGTAAATTTGCTCTGCTTCCTCTACTGTAAAATCTCTTCCTCCTAAACCGTAAATCAGGTTAAATGCTTTTACATCTTTTGCATGATCATATAGTGCTGCCTTAATCTCAGCACCTAATGGACCACCTTTGCCCCGGAAGCCCTCGCTTCTGTCCATAATGGCAACTGCTTTACAGTTTTTAAGAGCCATTGCAATCTCCTCGTCCGGAAACGGCCGGAATACCCTTAACTTCAACAAACCTGCTTTGATTCCCTGTTCTCTTAAAGCATCCACTGCATCCTTTGTAGTCCCTGCCGCAGAGCCAATTATAACCAGGGCATACTCTGCATCCTCAAGGCGGTACTCTTCAAAGAAACCATAGCTTCTCCCTGATATTTCGCCAAATTCCTTTCCTATCTCCAAAATAACTCTCTTAGCATTTTGCATCGCAGTATTTTGTGCCATCTTCGTCTCCATGTAATAGTTGGAAACAGCATATGGTCCTAATGACATTGGCTGGTCAGCATTTAACAGGAAATTTTCCGGCTCATATTCACCGACAAAATTCTTTACCTTATCATCCTCTAATAATTCAATATTTTCCACTGCATGGCTGGTAATAAAACCATCCTGACAGATCATAATCGGCAGTCTCACCTCTTTATGCTCGGAAATGCGGTATGCCTGAATAAAATTATCATATACCTCCTGGTTGTTCTCCGCATAAATCTGAATAAATCCGGTATCCCTTGCACCCATGGAATCCGAATGGTCACAGTTAATATTAATCGGACCGGATAAAGCCCTGTTCACCAGACAAAGTGCCAGTGGTAAACGGTTAGATGCCGCTACATAAAGCTCCTCCCACATCAGGGCAAGTCCACAGGAAGATGTAGCCGTCAGTGCCCTTGCTCCCGCTGCCGAAGCACCAATTGTCGCACTCATGGAGCTGTGCTCACTTTCTACCGGAATAAAATCTGTATCCATCTCACCATTTGCAATATAATTTGCCACATACTGTGGAATCTCGGTGGACGGTGTAATTGGAAATGCAGGCATAACATCTGGATTTACCTGCTTTATCGCATAGGAAATGGCTTCATTTCCTGATAAACGTTCTCGAATTGCCATCTTAAATGTTCCTCCTTCTTACTGACATCTTGTAACCAATCACAACGTGATTGATTCCCGCGAGCAACGAACCAAGTGACTGCTTGCAGACATTTGGCGACTGCCGCGAGGGTCAGCAACCTTGCTGCTTGCAGCGGGGTTACTGACTATCTGCTTGTGTCCCTATCCTGCTTTGCAGGATTTTCATGGGCACAACTCCCGTTTCCTATATTCTGTCATTATTGACCTTCCTTCATGGAAATTGCATCAAAAGGACACACCTTTGCACAGATGCCGCATCCCTTACAATGGTCATAATCAAAATCTTCTCTCTTGCTGTCACAGACCGGAATGGAGCTATCCGGACATACCGGTACACACAATAAACACTGCTTGCATTTCTCACTATGAAAAACCGGCGTCTGTGTTCTCCACTCTCCTGTATTAAATAATCTCGAAGTACCGGCTGCATAAATCTGGTTTCCTTCCGTAATATCCTGCCAGCTGCTTTTTTCCGTAATCTTTGTAATATCTGTTGCTGCCATCTACTTCACCTCCTCATATGCCATATGCAGTGCTTTCAGATTTCCTTCTACTACCTCTGGTTTTTTCGCAAACTTATGCCTGTAAGATCCCTCCATTTCCCGAAAGAAATCTTCTTTACTCATGACACCGCTGATTGCTACAATCGCCGCAAGCATAGGAGAATTGGGAAAATATTTTCCCAGACATTTTTCTGAAATCTCTCTTGCATCTAAGGTATGTATGCCACCTGCATATCCATTCAGATGGGGTCTTACTTCATCCACGCTTTTCGTGGTGTTAATAATAATGGCACCCTTCGGATTCAATCCGGCAGTTACATCCACGCTTTCCAAAAGTGTCTCATCCACTACCACAACATAATCCGGATCATAAATATTGGAATGCACACGGATCGGGTCATCACTGATCCTGTTATATGCCGTAATGGGTGCCCCCATCCGTTCCGGACCATATTCCGGAAATCCCTGTACATGTTTTCCTGTCATAAATGCTGCATCTGCAAGCATCAGTGCAGCCGATTTGGCACCCTGCCCACCTCTGCCATGCCATCTGATTTCTACTGTGTTTTTCACTTTTAACACTCCTTATTTTTCCTTGTTATCATCTTTAGACTAAGCTTTTTCATGTAAAATACTATGCCGGGCTTGGCTTTTCATATCCTGCTATCTCGCAGCAATTTGATTCATTTTATCAAGAAAGCCCATAGCACACTATTCGTTATTATAGGTGCTATGGGCTTAAATGTAAAGTGAAAATATGAAAAGATTTCATTGTGCAGATGAAAGAAATTTAACATCCTTCTCCTGCACTTGATACCCCATAAGATTACTTTTTAATCTTTCCTCTTATAAATCTTGCTCTTAAAATTTTCGTATAACTTTTTAACTTACTGCCTGGTACCTTTACCGTTACTTTAGGAGAAGTGAAAGAAAAAGCTCCTTTTCCTACCCGTTCACCAGTAAGTTTACGCGTCTTAATTGTTATATTTTTAAGCTTCTCACATCCGTAAAAAGCAAAATTGCCAATTTTATTTACTTTTGCCGGAATGGTAATCTTTGTAAGCTTACCACATCCATAAAATGCTTTATTATTGATTGTCTTTACATTTGCTCCCATATTGACGGTCTTTAACTTACTCGTTTTGTCACTATCAATATCGTCGTACATGGAATGTGCAAAAGCACTTTTTCCAATGGTTACTACATTCCTGCCAATAGTTACTTTCGTAATCCTTATATTATTCTCAAATGCTTTCGCTGCAATAGAAGTTACCTTATATGCTGTACCATCTATTATAATTTGGTCAGGAATCACTACATTGGTTTTCGTACTTTTCGGTGCAACATACTCTACTGTTTTACTATTAGAGTCTAATTTTGTTACCTTGTAAACTGCCTGAGAATCCGGATCTATCACCAAATCCCCTTTCATGAGATTTTTCTGCTCCTCTGGCTGTTTTTCCCCTTCCGTACTGCTTCCATCACTGCTCTCCGTACCGGCATAAGACCAAACTTCAGAAGCTGAAAGACTCAGATGTAAAGCCGGGCAGACACCGCAGCTTTCGGAATTAACCTCCATTCCATAATCAAGGATTGAACCAGAGTCTCCCACGAGTCTCACAGTCCTGGACTCTCCTCCCGCTTTCACAGAACCACCTGGCGTCCGCAGCAACCATAAACCATTGCTGCCTGCACTCTTCATATTATCTGAACCAATCGACCCTCCTGCTGCAACATAAGCTGTGTTTTTTCGTACTCTTACATTATCATATTTAAAAATATTAGTAGAAAATCCATAATTCGGATTTGCCACCTCAGCAACAGATAACAAAAATACTTTATCTCTGGTATTCTTCCCGCCAGTTGAATAACCATACATATCATCTTCTGTCGCAACTGTAACCGTCTTAATCGCATTCTGCTCTGATGCAGTAAAGGCACGGTTTATAAAATTGTCACTGGTATAATCTATTCCACAGGCATTACTGCCGCTTCCATATCCATTCAACCAGCTTCTTATGGTACATTTTTTCCATGTAACAGTTTTATACTCGGCATTGTATCTTTGCACATCCAAATTCGTATCTGCCACTAAAAAAACATCATCCCCATCAACGGAAAGCACTCTCCATTTGATTGGTTCCTTGATATTTCCTGTTGCATCTGACTGCGGATAATTACCAAAATACACACAGTCCCATGTCATCACACCTTTTCTGTCCATGCGGGGATTATTAAGAGCAGCCGCCTGTACCATAGACATATCCTTCTCCAGTATGCCCCCAAGCAATGTAACTGCCATAACCGCAATAAAAACAGCTGATAAGAGTTTGTTATCCCTTTTCTTTGTTCTTTTCATCCGTATCCTCCTCTTCATAATGATAATCACTCAAAGTTCCGATTAATTAACTATACAAAATATACTATACTATTTATACCCATCTGTCAAACCATTGATTGTATCCCTACTAAAAAAATACATCCTAATCATAGCTAGAAAGTTATATTTATTATAAAAGCCTAATCTTACAGTTACATGGCTTTTTATCTTACGGTTTTGTAAGATTTGGAGGATCTTTATATGTTTTCGTATTTTTTCAATAAACCTGTGTAAACTGACATTTTCTCGTGTTTATTTGACAGCTAACCAGACATACTATATACTCAAAACACTGGTAAAGGAGAGGAATAAAATGGATCAGACAAGCCTACAATTAACTGAAAACCTTGTTCAGGAAGTTCGGGATCGATTTCCCAGAAAAATGACTCAGTCAACCGAAGATGTAAAATTATTCGCGCTCTTTCTGACTGGATTAGGGATTGTATTCCTAATCAGCACTATATTCAGTATAGTCACCGGAAAACAATCATTCCTTTATCGTTTTCTGGGTTTCCTGATTAATTTAATTACGTGGTCGCCAGGTCGAGTCCATCATGCTCCAGTTGATTTAAATCATCCAGCCTATTTGAGCATTCCAGCCGGACTGTTCCTTACAGGTATGGGCATTTACGGACTAATTCCAAAACACCACAACATCAGTCCATATTATCACACTGTGGAAGGCATCTTATATGAATTAGAACAAAACTTTCACACAACAAATATCATGTTAAGCTGTGATTTTACTGATGATGTTTTAATTTATCGCATTAACCAGACTCAATTTTCTTATCCTGTCAAAGCATTAGAAAAACTCCAACACTACAAAACTGAAAACGGTATTTATTTTGAACTAAGCGATAAACAACATATAAAAATGCATTTTCCCTTTTTAATCATTCAGCAAAATATGCTATCCGAAACAGAATTCAAAAAACTCAACTCTTTATTCTAATGCCTGATTATTTTCTATTTCTTCAAACTGTGTAAAATACTTCCGACAGGTAACGATAAACAAAATCACAGCCAATGCTGCTGAGAGATAATCCGTTACCGGCTGTGCCATAGCAATCATTCTTGCTGAATCAAAAATATGGCTGAATATAAACAGAATCGGCATATACAAAAGACCCTGCCTGCTGATAGACAAGATCAGAGAGGGTATTGCCGCCCCTGTAGATTGTATCGCATTAATCATAACAAACAAAATTCCCATAATAGGTCCGGATAAAATATAAATTCTGGCAAATTGCATTCCATACTCAAACGCATCTGCATTATCTAAAAATGCGGTAACCAGCGGTCCTGCACCGCAGTAGCAGATTACCGTCATAACTAAACTTAAACCAAATGCGAGACACAGGGAAAAACGCAGCACAGCCATATATCGCTTCTTATTTCTTGCTCCAAAACAAAAGCCCAGCAATGGCTGAATACCGGTTCCCAAACCAATCAGCAGCATAACCACGATCATATTAACTTTCATAGCTACACCCAGACCTGCTACCGCCATATCTCCATATCCCACCATAACTTTGTTAATCAAAATATTAGACACGCTCATTAAAACGCTGTTCAAAGAAGCCGGGATTCCGATTGCCATTACACCAGTCGCAATATGATCCGATGCTCTGTAATCCTTTATCCTGATAGACAATATACTACGTTTAGATATCAGGTGACTGATGTAAAACCCGGCAGAAAAAACATTACCAATCACTGTTGCCACTGCTGCTCCTGCTACATCCCAGTGGAATCCCAATATCATAATGGGATCTAATATGATATTCATCAAATTACCAATAATCATACCGCTCATGGCAGTCTTGGCACGCCCTTCTGAACGGATGATATTGCTAAAGGAATTACTGATAATCAAAAATGGAATTCCTACTGCCACAATATTTAAATATTGTGATGCGTATCCTATTGTGTCTTCACTGGCACCTACTAATCTGCATAAGGGCTTGACAAAAATCCAGATAAATATCATAGCCGCCACACCAATGGTCAGTCCGGTCCAAAAACAAAAGGCTGATATTTTTTTTGCTTTCTCTTCCTCTCCTTCTCCTAACTTTCTGGAAATCAGCGAAGTTCCTCCAATTCCAAAAAGCATGCCCACTGCCATAAAAATCAAAAATACCGGCGTGGCAACAGAAACTGCTGCCACCATATATGCATTTTTCGTCTGTCCGATAAAAAAGGTATCTGCCAGATTATACAGCAATACCATGATCATACTAATAATTGACGGTATGATATTGCTGATAACTGCCTTAGGTACCGGCGCATTTTTAAATATCTCAATCGTTTTATCCTTCTTGTTCATATCTTTTTTCTCCCTAATAGTGATTTTTTAAATTGATTACCACTAGATAACTATTTTTTATTATTATGCTGTCTTTCCTGTATACAGCTGATAATATTTTCCTTTCTGGTCAATCAATTCATCATGGGTTCCCTTTTCAATAATCCTCCCATGCTCCAGTACGATAATGCAGTCACTGTTTCTTACTGTTGATAACCTATGCGCAATCACAAATGTGGTTCTTCCTTCCATCAGTTTATCCATACCATCCTGAACCAGGCGTTCTGTACGGGTATCAATCGAAGAAGTCGCCTCATCAAGAATCAGCACCGGAGGATTGGCTACAGCGGCCCGGGCAATAGCCAACAGCTGTCTCTGACCCTGGCTTAAATTTGCACCATCACCAGTGAGTACAGTATCATATCCCTTGGGTAGATGTTTAATGAAATTATGGGCATTAGCAAGCTTCGCTGCCGCAACCACTTCTTCATCTGTTGCATCCAGATTTCCGTAACGGATATTCTCCCTGACTGTATTTGTAAATAAATGGGTATCCTGCAATACAATTCCAAGGGAATGTCTTAAATCTGCTTTTTTTATCTTATTTACATTAATCCCGTCATACCGGATTTTTCCGTCCTGAATATCATAAAACCGGTTGATCAGATTGGTTATCGTTGTCTTACCTGCACCTGTGGAGCCTACAAAAGCAATCTTTTGCCCCGGCTTTGCATAAAGCTTTACATCATGCAGAACCATCTTACTGTCATCATAACCGAAATCTACACCGTCAAATACTACACCACCCTGAAGAGGCTCATAAGTAATGCTGCCATCTGCCTGATGTTCATGCTTCCATGCCCATTTTCCAGTGTATTTCTTATCACTTTCCATCAATGTTCCGTTTTTCTCCTCTGCCACCACCAGTTTTACATAACCATCATCCGCTTCCGATTCCTCATCCAAAAGACGGAATACCCGATCCGCTCCGGCAAGTGCCATTACAATAGCATTTAACTGCATACTGATCTGGTTAATCGGCATATTAAAACTCTTATTAAAACTTAAAAAACTGGCAAGTGTTCCAAGCGTCAGATTACTAAACCCGGCAAGTGCCATAATGCCTCCCACGATAGTACATACTACATAACTCATGTTCCCTAGCTGGGCATTGACCGGACCTAACATATTGGCATACATATTTGCCTGATATGCACTGTCAAAAAGCCGGTCATTTAATGCATTGAACTCTTTGATGCTTTCCTCTTCATGGCAGAACACCTTTACCACCTTCTGCCCAGACATCATTTCCTCGATATATCCGTTTACAATGCCGATATCCTTTTGCTGCTGCATAAAGTATTTTCCGGAACTTCCGGCTACCTTTTTTGTCACCACCAGCATAATGCCAACCATAACAAGCGTAACTATAGTAAGAGGGATATTCAGCTTGATCATACATACGAATACCGTTACGATCGTAATTCCACTGTTTAAAAGCTGAGGCATGCTCTGGGAAATAACCTGACGAAGTGTATCAATATCATTTGTATATACCGACATGATATCTCCATGGGCATGGGTATCAAAATACTTGATTGGAAGCCCTTCCATATGCAAAAACAAATCATTTCTCAAATTTCTTAATGTACCCTGTGTAACATTTACCATCAGACGGTTATAGAGCCATGATGCAAACACCCCCAATGCATAAAAACCTGCCACCCTTCCAATCGCTCCTGCAAGCCCTGAAAAGTCAGGGTTTTTGCTGCCTAAAAGCGGTGCAATATATCCGTCGATCAAAGTCTGCATAAACATGGTTCCCTGTGCATTACAAAGCACACTGATAAAAATACAGATTACCACTGTAATTACATGGAATTTATAAAATTTCATTACATAACTGCCTAACCGCCCTAAAACCTTTACCGGATTTTCTACTGCCGGTTTTTGTCCTCTTGGAATTCTATTTCCTGCCATTTTTTACACCTCCTGATTTATTCCCCTTATCAGTCATCAAAATCACCGCTGCCACCGGTCTGCGATTCATAAATATCCCTGTAAATTTCATTATGTTCAAGTAATTCCTGATGAGTACCGAAGCCATCAATTCTACCGTCTTCCATCACAATGATACGGTCCGCACTTTCGACACTGGAAATCCTTTGTGCAATGATAAGCTTTGTAGTCCCCGGAATCTCCTCTTTAAATGCTCTCCTTATCCTTGCATCCGTCGCTGTATCTACAGCACTTGTAGAATCATCCAGAATCAGTATCTTCGGTTTTTTGAGCAATGCCCTTGCGATACAGATTCTCTGCTTCTGTCCTCCTGAAACATTAGTTCCTCCCTGTTCTATATAAGTGTCATAACCTTCCGGAAAGCTTTCAATAAAGTCATCCGCACAGGCAAGCTTGCAGGCATGAATACACTCCTCTCTGGATGCATTTTCATCTCCCCACCTCAAATTCTCTAAAATGGTTCCCGAAAACAGAACATTTTTCTGCAATACTACTGCCACCTGATTTCGAAGAGTTTCCAGATCATAAGAACGAACATCTTTACCACCTACCTTAACACAGCCTTCCGATACGTCATAAACACGACTTATCAGATTTGCCAGTGATGTCTTAGAACTTCCCGTTCCACCGATAATCCCGATGGTTTCCCCTGAATGAATCTCCAAATTCACATCCTTAAGCACCCATTCCTCGGCACCTTCATGATAACTGAAGTTCACATGATCAAAAATAATACTTCCGTCTGGCACCTCCATGTCGGGGGATTCCGGGTTTGTCAACGTACTTTTTTCCTCCAGAACCTCTGCAATACGCTTTGCACTGGCAGTACTCATGGAAATCATGACAAACACCATGGAAAGCATCATCAGGCTCATCAGAATATTCATACAGTATGTAAACAGACTCATCAATTCTCCAGTAGCAAGCTCTGAACTCACTATCATTTTCGCCCCGACCCATGAAATTAACATAATACAGGTGTAAACCGTCGCCATCATTACAGGTGCATTCAGCGAAACAATAGTTTCCGCTTTCACAAACATTTTATAGAGATTACCGCTTGCTTTCGTAAAACGCTCCCTCTCATAATCCTCTCTGACAAATGCTTTTACTACACGGATTGCGGATACATTTTCCTGTACACTCTCATTGAGATCATCATATTTTGGAAAAACCTGATTAAAGTATTTCATTGCAAAAAAAATGATCACTGCAAGAACACATCCCAAAACCAGCACTGCCATTAAATAAATAGTGGCAAGTCTCGGACTGATAAAAAAAGACATGCACATAGCACAAATCAGACTGAAAAATGCCCGGATACACATGCGCAAGATCATCTGATATGCATTCTGGATGTTAGTTACATCCGTTGTCATACGGGTTACCAGACCCGCAGTTGAAAATTTATCAATATTGGCAAAAGAAAATGTCTGGATGTTCTCATACATTCCCTTTCTCAAATTTCTTGCCAGACCTGCGGAAGCCCTCGCCCCGTATTTACCACCTAATATTCCTGCTGTTAATCCGATTCCCGCTGCAATCACCATATAAATCCCCATCTTATATATGTGGTTGAGATTTCCCACCTCTACCCCATCATCAATAATAGATGCCATCATTAACGGTATGATCATTTCCATAACGACTTCCAAAACCATAAAACAAGGGGTAAGGATAGAATCTTTTCGATATTCTTTTAATTGTTTCATTAAAGTCTTTAGCATGCTGTCACTCCTTTTTATAATGATTCATTTCTTCTTATAAAAGTAAGGCTATTTTACTATATTTTTATCTTTCAAAGTTATTCCAGTAAATTATCCTGCATCTTCTTTATAATACGGAAAAAGCAATCTAATTCTTCCTCCGTCAGTCCCTTACCTATTTTTCTCTCTATATCATCTCTTCCCTGCTCCATCTTCCTTGCACACTCCTTTCCTTTATCCGTGAGACCTACCTGTTTCAGCCTTGCATCTCCCTCTACGGACTGCCTTATAATAAATCCTTTTTTCTCCATCATTTTCAAGGTTTCTGCTATCGAAGATTTCCCAATTTTAAAATTCTTTTCAATATCCTTTTGGAAAATATCCCTATCTTCATTGCGTGCCAGATAATCAATAATCCACGCATTTATTGCGGACATTCCGGAAAGTCCGCTTTTCCGGATATTTGCTTCCATTTCCCTTCGGAACATATGGTCCAGTACTTTTAACTGAAATCCTATCCTTTTTACATCCTCTGTCTGCCGACACTCCATCGGAAATCCGCATTCATTTTTATCTGTCAACTTCTCATCTCCTTCTTCCTGTTTACCGCAATTCAATTGCCCGAACAAGTTGTTTGTTTCCAAACTGTTCGGCAACGAACATTATATTCCCGTTTTTAAACAATTGCAAGTACTCTTTTTTGATTTCACAATATTATCACATTTTCTATAGTATCCCCATGAACAGTATCTTTGTAAACCTAAACTTATTCCATCTGCTAACAGTATACATACAACATTTATAAATAAAAAAAGCCCCTTTAAAATGAGACTGTCACATAAGCAAAATAAAAATAATATTTTAATGTAACCGTCCCATTTTAAAGAGGCATCAACTCCGCATTAATCCAGATTCAGATGTTTCTTAAATATATAATCAGTGATTGCAAACAGTCCCGCACTGGCCGCAATTCCTATTATTATTGATATCATCGAATATACGATATCCTGACTCGTAATATAATTTATCTCATAGTTTTCCGGCTGCACTAAAGCCAGCAGTACAACACCAATCGTGCTGATAATCTGAATCGCAACTACGATTGCAAAATAGATACCTATGGAAGCTAAAATTCTCCATTTTCCAAATAACTGCCCAATAGCTATGCACATATAAATCAGCAGCAGTGCTGCGGCCGACCATACAATCCCTGAAATCAGCTGTAAAACCATTATAATAATATCCGTTGCATCCACATTCTGTCTGATATCATAAGCAAGATTGCTTAGGAACATATCCATAGTATTTGAACCCAGCTCCTCATACCAAATCCAGTAATTCCCTGCAAAAAATATCAGGAGCAGCACTACTGTCACAATAATAGTCAGTGTTTTCCACAAAGTTCCACCGATTAACTTTGACCAAAGATGTGTGGCAGAAGTTGCGGGCAGTGTCCATGTAAGATACCCTCTGTCTCCCACCATAGTACTATAGAACCGAATTACGACCAATACCTGTGCTGCTATGCCCATCACTGCAAGAATCAGAATATATCCAAAAATTGCAAATGCCTGTACAATTGATTTTGCCTCTCCCTGATAAGGAATCATGCAGATTCCTTTCATAAAAATTGTAAAGATAATCCCTGTAAAAAATATAATTCCAAAGGAAAAACGGTACGACTTTACTTCATCCTTGATTAATTTACCTAACATCGGAACACCTCCCTGAATACCTGATCTAACGATTTATCATAATTCATACGTATATTATCCACTGAATCATGACACACAATATTCCCCTGCTTTATCATAATTACATCATCTAAAATATTCTCTACATCTGTTATCAAATGTGTAGATACCAAAATACTTCCCTCCGGATTATAATTTGTTATAATCGTATTCAAAATATAATCCCTGGCTGCCGGATCTATCCCTCCCATAGGTTCATCTAACAGATACAGATCCGCTTTTCTGCTCATAACAAGAATCAGCTGTACCTTTTCCCTGGTTCCTTTTGACATGGTATTCAGCTTGTCCTCCGGATTAATGTTTAAGTCAGATAACATCCGATATGCAACATCTTTTTGAAAATTTGCATATACCTCTTCAAAAAAATTTAGAATATCTTTCACTTTTGTCCACTTACTTAGATATGTTCTCTCTGGCAGATAAGCAACCATTGCCTTTGTCTCAGGACCGATCGGAAGCCCTTTGATTGTCACAGTTCCATCTGATGGTGTCAAAAGACCTGCACATATCTTTATAAATGTTGTTTTCCCGCTGCCGTTTGGTCCCAGTAAACCGATGATTTTCCCAGATTCCAGCTTCAGGTTCACTTGATTCAATGCCAGTGCCTTGCTGTATCTCTTTGTAAGAGCATTACATTCCACTAAACTCATATTGTTTCCTCCTCATAATCTGACAGCAATTGTATCATGCTGCCCTTATCATAACCTAACGCCTTCATTTCTTTATAATAAGTTTGTATATGTGACGCCGCAAATCCTTTTTTAGTCTCTTCAATCAATGCTGCGTCTTCCGTAATATATCTTCCGGTAGTACGGACAGCAAATACCAGATTCTCCCTTTCCAATTCTGATAATGCTTTCTGCATCGTGTTAGGATTTACTTTTGCTTCCTGTGCCAGTTCCCTTACTGGCAGAAGTTTGTCACCCGGCTGATAATAACCGGAAACAATTCTTCTTTTTAACTCTTCCAAAAGCTGCGTATAAATCGGTCTGTCAGACTTTAATTCCCAGTTCATATAGTTCCTCCTTCCACTGTTCTATCTACTTAATACAGTAATACACTATACTGTTTTTGTCAAGAAAAAAAAGATACAAGTAAAAAACACCATACTACAAAGAATCTTAACTTCTCCCAGTATGGTGTCCCATTCCTATAAATCTTTTATATACTTACTTTTCATCAAAAACTTCCGGTGTTTTACGAATACGGACTTTTTTTATCATATTATCTCCACGATCTATCGCTACAAAAGAAAATCCCTGATACACTATATGAATCGGCTCATTTCCCTCTGGAAGATGTCCTAATTCATAAAGCATAAATCCATTTACCGTATCAATATCCTCATCAGGAAACTGAATACCGAATAAATCCTCTAACTCCTCTAAGTCAGCACTTCCGTTTACAATATAGCCTTCCCCTGCCGCCAATTTCATGATGTCCTCTTCTTCTTCATCATGCTCATCTAAAATATCTCCAACAATAACCTCTAAAATATCCTCCATGGCAACTATGCCCTCTGTCTGACCATACTCATCTACCACAACGGCCATGTGAATTTTACTTGCCTGCATCTCATTAAACAATTTGCTGATTTTCTGAGTCGGATGAATATAAAATGGCTCACTCCCTAATTCCCCCACACTCTGGTTTACATCAGAAAGATATGCTGAAACCGCATCTTTTATATGTAAAACACTTACAATATTGTCCAAATCTTCTTCGTAAACCGGATATCTGGAATACCCATTTTCCAGCATAATATCCAATGCCTCTGTAATATTTAAATCCGTTTCCAATCCTACGATTTTCTGTCTCGGACTCATTACGTCCCTTGCCTCTTTGTCTCCAAACTCAAATACATTAGAAATCAATTCAGCCTCATCAGGCAGAATCGTTCCCTGTTCATTCCCCTCTTCTATGATGGAAAGAATCTCCTCCTCTACTGCTTCTGTAGGGTCTTCATTATTTTTTTTGCTAAAGAATGATTTAAAGCTGCTGGGCCCACTAATCGACATTTATCTGATTACCTCTTTTCTTTTTTGCTTTTGTTATCTATTCCCGTCTCGTAGCTTTCCATAATCTACTTTCACTACCATCTTTTTCTGTTAATGAAATATATCACTATTTTTTTCATTGGTCAACCCGGTTAACAAATCTTTCACAGATATCTTACAAAGACAGGCTTATTTTTAATGCCTGATTCACTGTTCCCATAATTTCATCATCTAAGTGGCAGACTTTTTCCCTAAGCCTCTGCTTATCAATTGTCCGAACCTGTTCTAATAAAATTACAGAATCTTTGGAAATATTACAGCGATTCGCTGTTAATTCTACATGAGTCGGTATTTTAGCTTTATTCTGCCTGCTGGTAATAGCCGCACAGATTACTGTAGAACTATGGCGGTTACCCGCTTCATTTTGTATGATCAGAACCGGTCTTATGCCTCCTTGTTCCGAACCTACTACCGGTCTTAAATCTGCATAATATATATCCCCTCTGGTTACAAGCAATGGTCTCACTCTCCACTAATAAATTCCTGATTTTACAAAATATTCAATCATTATGTAATATATTTTCTGCCTGTAGGAATATTTTTCATCAGGTATTTTAAGTATTACCATTGTATTCGACGGATATTCAATTTGTTACGTGACTTCTTTCCAAAAGATAATTTTTTTCTCCTATTCTCTTCCCATTTTCGTAAAAAACCCTTGGCACTCTGCGGTTAATATTACAGACAAATTCATAATTAAAACTTGCAGCCATTCCTGAAAGCTCTTCTGCACTCAGTATATGTTCTCCCTGTTTTCCAACCATCACAACCTCATCACCGATTTCCACATCCTTGATATGGCTGACATCAATCATCGTCTGATCCATACAAACACGTCCTACCACTGGTGCGTATTGTCCATGTACCAGCATCCTTCCCTGGTTAGACAATGCTCTTGGATACCCATCTGCATAACCGACACCCACCGTTGCAATCCTCTTATCCTCATCTAATTTATAAGTCCCTCCGTATCCAACTGTCTCCCCTGCACTCACATTCTTGATATAAGTAATCCTGCTCTTAAACTGCATTGCAGGATATAAAACACAAGCTTCCTTATCCATCTCTTCCGAAGGATAGAGCCCATAGGTAGAAATACCGGAACGTACCATATCATAAACATCATTTGGCATCTCCATAATCCCTGCACTGTTGGAAATGTGGCGAACAGAAAAGTAAACATCTGCCTTCTCCAGCCATTCCAGCATACGGGTATAATCTTCAAGCTGTTTCATTGCCGTTGCTTTATCCTTAGAATCTGCCTTAAAATAATGTGTAAAAATACCTTCCATATCCAGATACGGTAGTTTTGAAATTGCCACAATATCCGATACGCTTTCCTTTTTACAGGGGAAACCTATCCTGTTCATCCCCGTATCAATTTTGATATGCAGCTTCGCTGTTTTCCCAAGCTTTCCTGCTGCCCTTGATAATGCTTCTCCCTGCTCCAATGTAAATATTGTCTGGGTAACATCATATTTCACAACATCTTCAAATACACTCTCGTCAGACATACCCAGAATTAAAATTGGCTTTCTTATCCCTGCATTCCGCAACTCCACTGCCTCATCTATACATGCCACACCATAATAATCTGCCAGGTCATCTAACGCATTTGCGACCTCAATAGCTCCATGTCCGTATGCATTTGCCTTGATCACAGCAAGCAGTTTCTTTCCTTTTGGAATAAAGCTTTTCATGCTTTCTATATTTGTTCTTATGGCACTCAGATTAATATCTGCCTCCACGCGGTAATGTCCGCCCATCTGTCATCTCCCTTTCTCCATCAACAGCATATATCCTTTTCCATAAAAGATAGTATCAACATTAGAAATCACACCTGTCAGCCGTTAGTCAAACTCCATGATCAAGAAGAAACCATTACCTCTCCAAGGCAGGAAATAATATCCGAAGCCAGCATTGCATATTTCCCCTTTTTCTCCGCGGCCCTGTCTCCTGCAAGACAATGAACATAAGTACCTATCTTTGCAGCCTCCGTAAGTGGAAGACCTCCTGCTATCATACCTGCGATAATTCCGGACAGTACATCCCCTGATCCTCCTGTTGACATCCCGTTATTTCCTGCGAGATTCATATATGTCTGTTCTCCACCATTCGTCACAATGGATTTTGCGTCTTTTAATACCAGTGTTACCTCTGTTTTCTTAGCAAATTGTTTTGCAATATAGAATCTTTTTTCCATAATTTCCGGTACTGTCCTATGAATCAGCCTGCTCATTTCCTTCATATGCGGGGTCATAATAATCGGAACAGATGTTGTATTTAATAATTCAATATTATTGGATAAAATGTTAAGTGCATCTGCATCTACAACTAAAGGCACTTCTGCATTCATTAACAACTCATACAGCATCCTCTCTGATGTAGTATCCACCCCAAGTCCCGGTCCCACTACAATAACTGTTGCCCAGTTCATTGCATCCTCAATACAGGAAAGAGCGCCCTCATAATCATGATAAGTCAGCATAACCGCCTCGGGAAGCTGGGATTGCAGAATCATCCGGTTACTTTCGTGGGTATATATTTTCACCAAACCTGCACCGGTAGAATAGGCGGCTTTCCCACAAAGAAATGCCGCCCCCGACATATTCTTGCTGCCGGCAATAACTGCCACTTTGCCATAGGTTCCTTTATTCGAATTATTAATCCGTTTGGGAAGTCTATATAAATCCGAATCATCATACGCATAAATCTTTGGTCTTACCTGTTTCACTGCCATCTCTGGAAATCCAATATCTTTGCATATAACCTTTCCGCAATAATCAATCCCATCCGAAAAAAACATTCCCAGTTTCTTGAGTCCAAAAGTAACAGTATAATCTGCCCGGAAAGCAATTCCCAGAATATCCCCGGTAGTGGCATCAATCCCTGAAGGAATATCAATCGCAACCTTAACTGCCTTAATATGATTCAAAGCCTCAATTGCTTTTTCCTGTACCCCTTCTACTTTTCTTGAAAGACCTACTCCGAAAATACCATCTACCACCACACTGTATTCTTTATGCGGAATATTCTTCCTAAGCCGCACTCCCATATGGAAAAGAATATTTTTTTGTACCTGAAACTGTTCTGAAGTCCTTGCAAAACCACCAACATAATAAATATCCACCAGATATCCCATCTCAAGCAGGATACGGGCAGCTGCAAGACCGTCTCCTCCATTGTTACCACCTTCCACTGCAATCAGTATCCTACCTTTGCCCGGATTCACCCGCTCTACTTCTTCCACAACCCGCAATGCTGCACGCTCCATCAAAACAGCTGACGGAATCCCCATTTTTTCAATTGCATAAGCATCTACTGCCTGCATTTCTTTCTTTGTAACAATGTATTGCATTTTCCTCTCCTTTTCCTTGCAGATGAACGAATACCCTGCATAGTTTTACCTAAATAACAATATGGCAGAACACCCATGTCTTGTCTCGTTAATCATCAGGCAGGACACCATGCTCATTATTGGAAATATTCTACACCGGATTCAAAGATTAATTGATTCTGGTCACCATAAATATTTACTGCCACTGAATCATCTCTACGCTCTGAATGTGCCATCTTACCAAGTATACGTCCATCAGGGCTTGTAATACCTTCAATCGCCGCATATGAACCATTTATATTATAGTCCTCATTCATTGTAGGATTACCGTTAATATCCACATACTGGGTTGCAACCTGTCCATTTGCAAATAATTTGTCAATCCATTCCTTCCCTGCTACAAAACGTCCTTCTCCATGTGAGACAGGTACTGTATAAACACCTCCCAATACAGCTTTTTGCAGCCATGGACTCTTATTTGTCACAACCTTAGTATATACCATCTTAGACTGATGCCGTCCGATACTGTTCATGGTAAGTGTCGGTGAATCCTCTTTTGGAGAAGTAATCTTTCCATACGGCACAAGACCAAGCTTAATCAAAGCTTGAAAACCATTACAAATACCAAGTGCAAGACCATCCCGCTTATCAAGAAGCTCCATAATCTCATCCTTTAACTTTGCATTACGGAATGCCGTAGCAAAGAATTTAGCAGAACCCTCCGGCTCGTCCCCCGCAGAAAATCCACCTGGAAACATAATAATCTGAGCCTGAGCAATCGCTTTAGCAAAAGCTTCTACAGAATCTAAAATATTATTCTCAGTCATATTCTTAAATACAACGGTCTCTACTTCAGCACCCGCACGTTCAAATGCCTTTTGGGAATCGTACTCGCAATTCGTGCCCGGAAATACCGGAATAAATACTCTCGGCTTTGCCACCTTGTTCTTACACACATAGATATCTGATGTATTGTAAATATCGCTTCTCACTTCTTCCTGCTTCACATTGGAAGATGTAGGAAATACCTTTTCCAATTTATTCGTCCATGCAGCAACTGCCTCATCCATTGTAATTTCCACTTCCTGATAACGGAAAATTCCATCGGCTGTAGTATGTCCGATACATTCAAACGGAACTTCTAAACAATCCACATCTGATACTTTTACTTCACAGATAACCGCACCATAATCTTTTTCTAACATTCTGGAAGCCGTTACTGAAGAATCTATAGCCGCTCCGATTCCATTACCAAATCCCATCTTGGACACTGCTTCCACAATACCGCCAAATCCAACTGCATAAGCAGATAAAATTCTGCCTGCCTGCATATCTCTATAAAGAGCGGAATATTTCTTTTTCATATCCTCATAATCCGGAATTCCGTATTCATCTCTCTTGACAGGAATCCTGACAATCGTATTCTGTTCGCCCTTAAATTCTGAGGTTATCACATCACCAGTCTTTGCCACATCAATTGCAAAGGAACAAAGTGTTGGCGGCACATCAACTTCATTGAACGAACCGGACATGGAATCCTTTCCGCCAATAGAAGCAAGACCAAATCCCATCTGTGCAGAATAAGCTCCAAGAAGTGCTGCCATGGGTTCCCCCCATCTTCTGGAATCAGTTCCAAGACGCTTAAAATACTCCTGAAATGTAAAATAAATCTTTTTCCAGTCACCACCGGAAGCCGCAATCTTGGCCACAGAATGCACTACGGAATAAATCGCGCCATGGTATGGAGACCAGCTCAGTAAAAATGGATCCAGACCATAGGACATCATCGTTACGGTATCACATTCTCCTTTATCCAACGGTAATTTTGCAATCATAGTCTGAGTTGGAGATAACTGATATTTACCACCATAAGGCATAACCACTGTGCCTGCTCCAATGGAACTGTCAAACATTTCTACAAGTCCCTTTTTTGAACATACATTTAAATCACTCAATGTGGTAAGCCACGTTTTCTTTACATCAGTAAAATCAGCTTTCACATGGAAAAAGTCTGTATTTTCATCCGGCATGGCAACTGTCACATCACTTTCCTGATGTGCACCGTTGGTATCAATAAAGCTTCTTGCAATATTCACGATTTCTTTTCCTCTCCATGACATCACAAGACGAGGAGACTCCGTTACCTCTGCCACTACTACTGCTTCCAGATTTTCCTCTTCACAGTAGTTTAACATTTTCTCTATATTTTCTTTGTCTACCACAACTGCCATTCTTTCCTGTGATTCGGAAATTGCTATCTCTGTACCATTTAAGCCAGCATATTTCTTTGGTACTTTGTCAAGATCAATCGTAAGTCCGTCTGCAAGTTCACCAATTGCAACGCTGACACCACCTGCACCAAAATCATTGCACTTACGAATGATACTGGCAACTTCCTCTCTTCTAAACAGTCTCTGTATCTTTCTCTCAGTAGGTGGATTTCCTTTTTGTACCTCGGAGCCACAGGTATCAATCGACTTAGTCGTATGCTTTTTAGAACTACCTGTTGCACCTCCAATACCGTCCCGTCCGGTTCTTCCACCGATTAAAATAATAACATTACCCGGATCAGAGGTTAAACGCTTTACATTTTTCTTAGGGGCTGCGGCCACCACTGCTCCAATCTCCATACGCTTAGCCACATAGTTAGGATGGTATACCTCATCTACTAATCCGGTCGCAAGCCCTATCTGATTGCCGTAGGAACTATATCCTGCTGCTGCTGTAGTAACTAATTTTCTTTGTGGAAGCTTCCCCTCCAAAGTTTCCGAAAGGGACTTCGTAGGATCTGCCGCTCCTGTTACCCGCATTGCCTGATACACATAAGAACGACCCGACAACGGATCACGGATACATCCACCTAAACAGGTAGCTGCACCACCAAACGGCTCAATTTCCGTAGGATGATTATGTGTCTCATTCTTAAACTGAATCAGATATCTTACTTCTTCTCCATCAATCATGACCGGAACTTCAATAGAGCAGGCATTAATTTCATCAGATACCTCCATTTCCTGAAGCTTGCCTTCACTGCGGAGCTTTTTCATTGCCATTAATGCAATATCCATCAGACATACAAATTTGTCATCCCTGTCTTTGTATAAAATTTCCCTATCTGCCAGATACTGATTATAAGTATCCTCTATCGGTTTTTTATAATATCCGTCTTCAAACGTCACGTTGGTAAGTTCTGTGGCAAAAGTCGTATGACGACAATGGTCAGACCAATAAGTGTCTAATACACGAATCTCTGTTACCGATGGGTCTCTATTCTCCTCATTCTTAAAATAATTCTGTATGTGGAGAAAATCTTTAAATGTCATGGCAAGTCCTAAGGAATCATATAATGCATTTAACTTGACTCTTTCCATATCTTTAAAGCCTTCAAAAATTTCCACATCTGCCGGCTCTTCAAACTGTTGAATCAATGTTTCCGGTATCATCTTATCATCTGTTTCCCTGGAATCAACCGGATTAATGCAATATGCTTTTATCTTATCAAATTCCTCATCACTAATCTTACCGGTAATCACATAGGTTACAGCTGACCGGATAACTGCTTCCTCCTTCTCATTCAAAAGCTTTACGCACTGTTCTGCGGAATCGGCTCTTTGATCAAACTGCCCTGGTAAGGCTTCTACAGAAAAAACTCTGTCCCCTGCTTCCTTAGGAAATGTATTCTCATAGAGATAATCCACTGGCGGTTCAGAAAATACAGTTTTTAGTGCCTTTTCATAAGTCTCATCTGACACATTCTCTACATCATAACGAATCAGAACTCTGACCTTTTGGATATCCAATCCCAGATATTCTGTCATTTCATCAAATAATTCCTTTGCCTTTACAGCATACTCAGGCTTCTTTTCAACATATACTCTCTTAACCTTGCTCATAATATCCTCCTAATGTACCATTACATAAATTAATATTTATACAATCATAGATTTTACTATATAATAACTTGAAAGTGAAGTCAAACATTCTTCACCTTTTCAAGCAAAAAGGTCTTCTCAAAAAGAGAAAACCTTTCACTTCTTATTTAAATAATTTTATCCTACCACTTTATCAATAATCGTTTTTAACTGTTCGGGCTCAAATGGCTTGGAAACAAATTCACTTGCTCCGTTTTGTACTGCTTCCACCATCTTTGTTTTCTGGCCTGCTGCGGTAACCATTACCACCTTAGCATCTGGATGATCACTCTTAATCTTCTTAAGTGCCTCAATTCCGTCTAATACAGGCATCGTAATATCCATCGTAACAACATCCGGTTTTAACTCGATATACTTCTCATAACCTTCCTGTCCGTTCGTGGCTTCTCCAACTATCTCATAACCCTCTCCTTCTAAAATACCTTTTAAAATCTTTCTTGATGTTCTTGAATCATCTACAATTAAAATCTTTGCCATATCATTTCTACCTCATTTATCTTTAATTATTTAATCCAGATTCCATTTTGACTCAATACAAATAATTAAATCAACCTGCTTATCCTTAATGTAAAACGGTACTCTAAACATATTACCATCGGAACAGATTGTTGTTACAGTATCCTTCATAACCGGTGGAAGCATATCCAAATCTACATCTTCATAACTCAGCTTGGATGCAAAAAGACCATTATTACAGTTCAAAAATTCACAAGCTGCATCCAGTGCATCCATATCAACTGTTTCAAATTCTTCCTTTGCATAAGCCTCTGCAATCAGCTTGATTCCTTCTCCATCTCCGCAAAAACCTGAAAAAATCTTATGGTCACCGTTCAATTCCTGTGCTGCTACAAAAGTCGATGTGTATTCATTCAGCTTTTCAACCTTCTCCAGTCTGAAATGCCGGTCAATAAAACGCACCATATTACGTGCCGTTAATGCAATGTAATCCTTTATAATAGGTGGAATATAATTCTCTTTTACAAATACGGGAACTATCTTATCAATATCACCACTCTTAATCGCTTCAATATCCAAGGCGGTAAACCGTCCTGACTTCTTATAGGAATTAATCTCCTTCTGAATCTGCTCCAGTGACAAAATTTCCTTCTCCACCAATGCCTGAACAAATAAGAGATATTCGTCCCCCTGCTTCTTCAATAAAGATCCTACCTGATCCTCCGTAAGATATCCTTTCTCTACAGCAATATCACCGAATCTCCTATCCTGCATCTGTTGCAAATTGTTAACCTGTTCTGCCTGTTCTTCGGTCATATACCCGGCTTCTACTGCCAGTAACCCCATCTTAACCTTTGCATTCTTACTATCTGAAATAATATCATTGTACTGTTCATTTGATATAATTCCTTTTCCTTCCAGATATTTCCCAAAATATACTCCGAACATAATAGCCCCCTTATAGTGTTAGTTATTCTACAGTCCATTATCATATTCTACCAGAACTGTTGTACTGTTTTATCACATAAATCTTAGTATATTATAGCATACCTTAACAATAAATTGCAATTCTTTTCCAAATAGTTTATATGCTTTTTCACGAAATTTAAGGATACTGATTGAATAATCTCTGCTTATTGTATATAATCAATATGGTTATAGTATATTTGATTATACACATTTACCACAGATTACCATTTCAGAAAGGATTTATCCATATATGTCTATCAAAAAATCACTGCAAAGCTCCATTCTGTTAATGGCGGTTATTCCTGTTATACTCACCGCTGTTTTAGCCTATATTACTGCAACTACCAAATATGCAGATGTCAGCAAAGAGACTGTCAAAAGTACAGTCAAAGATTCCAGCTATGGTTTTCAATCACAACTTAAATCTCAGATTATCGAAACAAAAATACTTGCAGATACCAATAATATAAAAAACTGCTTATCGGATAAAATAACTCCGTCAAACAGTACTCAAAATGATTCTTCCGTTCTTAGCAAGAATGTAACCGATTCCATCACCCGAATTTCAGAAAGTTTCAACCACTGTGTTAATTACTATATTTATGATATTGACGGATATCTGGTGGCTTCTTCTGATACCAAATCAGACCAGAATGAAATTATGCAGGAACCTATAGAATCCTACACAGAAACTACTGTTATATCTAACTCAGATTTTACCAAAAACACTTTAGATATTATTTCACCCGTCATTATTGAAGAACAGACCATTGGTCTTGTACGTTCCAACATTTCCGCTCAATATTTTGAACCTTTTCTCACTGAAAAAAAAGAGGCTTTTATTATAGATTATGAAGGGCAGTATCTATTTAGTGACAACTCTGCGGTAGAAAACGATCAGCTTTTTTTTAACCATATCCTCGCACTTCTGGATGAACAAAAGGAAGTGGATAAGAATGATTTCATCAGTAATATTTTTTCTGAAAACCAGAATTATATTTACGGATATTCCCTGATACCAGAATATAATTGGATTTATGTTATGAAACAGAATACCTCTGCTTATACTAACATTTTATCTACTCTTCCCATAGTCCTTTTTATCCTTCTCATTATTGTTATCATTTTTTCTATTCATATCAGTCAAAGTCTGGCAGTAAAATATACGCAGCCTATTCTGGAACTGAGTATGAAAATGCAGGATGCTGCAGACGGTCAATTGGATGTCCACTGTCAGATGGAACGGGAGGATGAATTCGGATTACTTTCATCCAATTTTAACCAGATGATGGAAATTATCTCTACGAATTACAATGCTGTATCTGAAGCCAGAACAGAACTAGAGGAAAAACAACTTGAACTTGAACACAACTACCAGCATATTGAAAAACTAGCTTATACAGATGCTTTAACGGGTTTATACAACCGAATGGCTTTTTTTAAATATGCCAATGAAATCATATCAGACAACAAAGGAGGAATTAAAAACCATGCAATTATCTTTATCGATCTGGATGGATTCAAATCAATAAATGATACTTTGGGACATGACTATGGAGACCTGCTGCTACAGGCAGTAGCCACACAATTTTCCTCTCTTGTAGCAAAGGACGATATTCTTGCCCGAAATGGAGGAGATGAATTTGTTATCCTTAGAAATCAAATAGAATCAAGAGAAGAATTAGAAAACTTTTTATTTTCTCTTGTCTCTATTGCTTCCCATACCTTTACATTGGAAGAAGAAAATATACATATTACTATTAGTGCCGGTGTTTCATTGTTTCCTCAAAACGGACTATCTTTAGGTGAATTAATGAAAAATGCTGATATTGCAATGTATGCTTCCAAATCCAGAGGCAAAAACAGTTATACCTTCTTCGATTCCTCTATGGAAGATGAAGTGAACCGGCGTAATGATTTAATTGACATTTTACGGGATGCTATTGATAATAAGGATGTTTATCTGCTATATCAGCCACAGGCAGATATCTCTACCGGTGAGATTATCGGCTGTGAAGCTCTAATGCGTTTAAACTCACCTATTATCGGTTTTGTATCTCCTGATGAATTTATTCCTGTTGCGGAAGAATGCGGGTTAATTGACGAACTTGGAGAATGGGCGCTCCTGGAGGCATGCAGCTTTAACCAACGCTTAATAGATGCAGGATTTAAACCACTACAGATTTCCGTAAATGTGTCTACCGCACAGCTTCGTGGTGACCGTTTACAAAAAACAATTGAATCTCTTCCTGAACAAACCACTATGCCTCTTAAATACCTTGAAATTGAATTGACAGAAAGTGTATTGATGACTAATTTTGATCATAATCTTGCATTTATCAACCGCATGAAGGAATTAGACATTCATATTGCCTTAGATGATTTTGGCACAGGCTACTCCTCCTTCAGCTACCTTACCAAAATTCCAATCAATACATTAAAAATTGACAAATCATTTATTGCAGGTATCTGCGAAAATAAAAATGATTCCTACATCGCCGGAACAATTATTAACCTTGCACACCAGCTTGGTATCACTGTAATTGCAGAAGGTGTTGAAACCATTGAACAGCTGAGAATCCTGCAATGTCAAATGTGCGATGTTTTACAAGGATATTTCTTCAGCCGTGCGCTTTCAGAACATGACTTTATAGAACTATTAAAAATTAATTCCTAGGAGGAACATTATATGAATAACAAAAAAGACACTATTATAACAGAAGATACTATTTCTCTATTTTTAGATGACAAAACAGAAGTTGAATGCGACATCCTTGCCATTTTTCCTATAGCAGAGCAATTCTATATAGCCTTAATGCCGCAAACCCCGGTTGATGGTTATGAAGAAGGTGAATATTTCCTCTACCGCTATCAATCAGATGGAAACCAGGTAGAACTGACAGACATTGAATCAGATGCAGAATGGGAAGCCGCTGAGGACAAATTTGAAGAACTTTTAGATGAAGAAGAATTTAACCAGATGGAAAAATAATTTTTAAACAATTATCAAAAATCTTATTCCTTATTACAGACAAAAGCACTGAAACTTTAACCAATAAGCTTCAGTGCTTTTTAAGCAGGGGATGAGAGAATCGAACTCCCACCAAAGGTTTTGGAGACCCCTATCATACCATTTGACCAATCCCCTATATATAATGATAGATTACCCAAAATAAAGGTAATCATCAAACACATTTTCTTCCTGTGCCTTCAGAACTCCATACAAAGAGCCTTGCCATCTCTCTTCCCCATATCCTTCCTTCTTTCCTGAAGTTAAGCCCTCGACCGATTAGTACTTATCAGCTCCATACATTGCTGCACTTCCACCTTAAGCCTATCTACCTCATCGTCTTCAAGGGGTCTTACTGCTTTCGCATGGATATCTCATCTTGAGGGGGGCTTCGCGCTTAGATGCTTTCAGCGCTTATCCCTTCCGGACTTAGCTACCCAGCGATGCCTTTGGCAAACAACTGGTACACCAGCGGTCCGTCCATCCCGGTCCTCTCGTACTAAGGACAGCTCCTCTCAAATTTCCTACGCCCACGACGGATAGGGACCGAACTGTCT